>Ga0049082_10000118_pt1 | contig 18567 bp, 18 predicted proteins | sample GreLakmeHU45MSRF_FD_66718 | JGI IMG/M metagenome (GOLD analysis project Ga0049082, IMG submission 66718) | Freshwater lentic microbial communities from great Laurentian Lakes, MI, USA - Great Lakes metaG HU45MSRF | ecosystem: Environmental > Aquatic > Freshwater > Lake | place: Great Lakes... | reverse complement strand
CTTGTGCAAGTGATGAACCAGGAGAAGGAACACCAAAATGCGTTTCATCCTCAAAAAGAGCAAGTATGACTGATGCAGAAAGAAAATCCGCAGCAATAAGAAAGAAATTGGCAGATCCAGGACAACAATCAAAATCAGGTGCCGCCAAACCAACTTATGTTGCTACTGATGTAAAGGAAGAATCGGATATTAAAGGTAAAGGTAGTGGAACCAAAGATGCTTGTTATACTAAAGTAAAATCAAGATATTCTGTCTGGCCTTCTGCCTATGCCTCGGGGGCTCTTGTAAAATGTCGTAAAGTTGGTGCTGCTAATTGGGGAACAAAATCCGAAAGTACCAATTCGCTTGATGGTGATTGGCATACTCCAATTCGAGAAAGAGCAGATAGATATTGCCCAAAATGTGAAAAACTCGAAAGAAGAAGTGAATGCAAATACGGTTCAAGATATTGGGATATGTTTTCTTTACCAGCAGAGATAATTAGTTCAAAAAAAGATTATAATATAACAATGCCATATCCCGCAAATGAGGAAAAAAATATAGATGAAAACTATTTAAGAATACAAACTCGTGGATCTACATATACTATACTAATAAATTGGAGAGGAAAATACATAACAACTCAAATGTTTTTCCAACAATTTACTAGACCAACAAAAACGGAAGTAACAAGAGAAATTAGAAAAGTTTATCCAAATGCAATTGTATTAGCATTTAATCCTTCAGCAAATGATCCAAATAAACCATTATTATTTACAGGAGAACCAAATGGACCCAAATCTTATTGAACTGACAAATCTAACTAAAATATTTGAATACGAAAAAATTTCAAGGGATTTGAATGAATGTAAAGATATTGAGTCACTTAAAAACATTTGTAAGTGTTATGTGAAGTTATATTTTAAACAACAAGAGACATTAAGTTGTATTGGTTTAGGGCAGTTTAAGGGTGAATAAATAATGAGTAACGACCAATATCTGGGTAATCCTCTATTAAAAAAGGCGAATACGCCAATAGAGTTTACCAAGGATCAAATTGAGCAATTTATAAAATGTAAAAAAGATCCTGTGTATTTTGCGAAAAACTACATAAAAATTGTTTCACTTGATCACGGTCTTGTGCCTTTTAATATGTACAAGTTTCAAGAAAAACTTATTAAGAATTTCCATGATCACAGATTTAACGTATGCAAAATGCCAAGACAGTCTGGTAAATCTACCACTGTCGTTTCTTATTTGCTTCATTACGCACTATTTAATGATAATGTCAATATTGCGATTCTTGCTAATAAAGCGTCTACTGCTAGAGACCTTCTTGGAAGACTTCAATTAGCATACGAAAACCTACCTAAATGGATGCAGCAGGGGGTTTTAATATGGAATAGGGGTTCATTAGAACTAGAGAATGGTTCAAAGATTCTTGCTGCCTCTACGTCTGCCTCTGCGGTGCGTGGTGGTTCTTATAATATTATCTTTTTGGACGAATTTGCATTCGTTCCTAACCATATTGCTGAAGATTTTTTCAGTTCTGTTTATCCTACCATATCTTCTGGGCAATCTACCAAATTAATTATTGTTTCTACTCCTCACGGAATGAATCATTTTTATAAAATTTGGCATGATGCTGAAAGATCAAAAAATCAATACATTCCTACCGAAGTTCATTGGAGTGAAGTTCCTGGTAGAGATCAGGTATGGAAAAAACAAACAATAGAAAACACAAGTGAACAACAGTTTCAAGTTGAGTTTGAATGCGAGTTCTTGGGTTCTATTGGAACATTAATCAATCCATCAAAAATAAAAACTTTGGTTTATGATGAACCAATCAAAAGAAGTGGGGGGTTAGATGTATACGAAAAACCGAAAGACGAGCATACTTATATAATGACAGTGGACGTTTCGAGAGGATTGAATAACGATTATTCGGCATTTGTTGTTTTTGATATATCAACCTTTCCTTATAAAATAGTAGCAAAATATAGGAATAATGAAATTAAACCAATGTTATTCCCAAATATAATTTTAGATGTAGCAAAAGCATATAATAAATCATTTGTGTTAGCAGAAGTAAATGATATTGGAGAACAAGTTACGAGTATTCTTCATTTTGATTTAGAGTATGATAATATTTTAATGTGTGCAATGAGAGGAAGAGCAGGGCAACTTGTTGGGCAAGGATTCTCTGGAAAGAAAACACAACTTGGCGTAAAGATGTCAAAAACAGTTAAAAGAGTTGGTTGTTCAAATCTAAAAACAATTATTGAAGACGATAAACTTATTTTTAATGACTACGAAATTATTAGTGAACTTACTACTTTTATTCAAAAAAATCAATCATTTGAAGCAGAAGAAGGATGCAATGATGATTTGGTAATGTGTTTAGTAATTTTTTCTTGGTTAGTTGTTCAAGATTATTTTAAAGAAATGACAGAGAATGATGTTCGTAAAAGAATATACGAAGACCAAAAAGAACAAATAGAACAAGATATGTCTCCATTTGGATTTATTACTGACGGTCTAAATGAAGAAACTTCCTTTGTAGATAATGATGGTGACAGATGGCACACCGATGAATATGGCGATGTCTCATATATGTGGGAGTACAGATAAAATTGGTAATTTATAAATACTTTTAGACAAAATGAAATTTCTTCAGAGGGAAAGACATGGCGGTAAATTTAGTATCTCCGGGCGTAAGGGTAAGGGAAGTCGATTTAACTATTGGAAGAATTGATGGCGTAAATGATCAAACTGGTGCAATTGTTGGTCCTTTTTCTCAAGGTCCAGTAGATTATCCAATTTTAATTGAAACAGAACAGGATTTGTTGAAATATTTCGGAAAACCATTATCTACCGATTCGCAATACGAATATTGGATGAGTGCTTCATCTTATCTTTCATATGGTGGTATTCTAAGAGTAGTTAGAACTGATGGATCAAATTTGAACAATTCAAATGCTGGCGTTTCAGCTGATTCCGTTACTCTTAAAATTAAATCTTATGAAGATTATACAAATAATTATTCTACCGGGTCAACTTGGTATTATGGAGCAAAAAATCCAGGTTCTTGGGCAAATAATTTAAAAGTATGTGTAATTGACTCTGCCGCAGATCAAAGAGTTGCAATTGGTACTTTTGGGTTATCGGTTGGTTTTGGTGTAACCGTTGGGGTTAATACTTCTCTTGCTGGAGTTGGAGCTGCTTCAAATGTTACTGGATATTTAAGAGGAATTGTTACAAAAATTGGTGACCAAAACATTGATGTAAAGGTTACTGATAGATACGATAATTCATCTGGTTTATCAACTAACGTATCATATTCACAAAATAGTATTAATTCTTTTCCTTCTCAATCTGGTTCTTATTTTTTCAAAACTACTTCGGGAGTTACTACATCGGTTGAAGCAAATAGATTTTTTGGTTCAGTAGGATCTGGTTCTACTGTTATTAGACCTATATCTCTTACTCAAAATCTTCCAACTTCTGGGGTAACTGTTGGAAATCAAATTAGAACAATTACTGCAGGAATAGTAAACACTTCTACAATTGTTGGTCTTGGAACTACAACTATTAATGGTGGCACACAAAATACAATTTTAATAAATTCTGCTTCGGCAGGAGTGGGAACAAACGTTCAATTTGTTTCATTAGTTCCAGCAGGAACTGCATTTGATTTTGCTACTAGTGGTTCTGCTGCGATTACTGTTTCTGATTGGTATAATTTGCAAACATTAGGATTAACTAATTCTACAATATACTGGAAATCAATTGCCGAAAAACCATCTACTTCTCAATATGCATCAGAAAGAAATTCAAAAAATGATGAAATTCACGTATTAGTTGTCGATGATACTGGTAGCGTGACCGGGATTGCAGGAAATATTCTTGAAAAATATACACACCTTTCTAAGGCATTAGATGGTAAAATATCTCCATCAGAAGTTGTATATTATAAAGATTTAATTGCAGATGTATCAAATTACATTTATGCCGGATTTGCTCCTACTGGCTCTGCTACTGATTTTACAACATATACTGGCTATACCAATACAAGTATAGGAAACTGGGGTGCTAATGCCCAAAGCACTTCATTTGCAGGAATTGGAAATGTAACTTACAATTTAACTGGTGGTGTTGATTATAGTTCAACTGGGGGAATGGCACCGACATTTGGAGATATTATTTCATCTTATGAAATTTTTAGAAATCCTGCTGAGTATTCAATCAATTTTCTGATTAATGGTCCATCTAGTGGTTCTTCAATTTTTGAAGCACAGTCAAAAGCAAATACTTTAATTTCAATTGCCGAAGAAAGAAAAGATTGTATAGCTGTTATTTCTCCATACAAATCTGGAGTATTGAATATTACAAGCACCGATACACAAACTACAAATATTATTAATTTCTTTGGTCCCATAACATCAAGTTCCTATGCAGTTTTTGATACTGGATATAAGTACACATTTGATCGCTTCAATAATACATTTAGATACATACCTTGTAATGCAGATGTTGCTGGATTGATGGCTAGGACATCAATCAACCAATTCCCGTGGTTCTCTCCTGCTGGTTCTTCAAGAGGAGCAATTAGTAATGCTGTGAAACTTGCATACAATCCATCACAAGGTCAAAGAGACCTTCTATATCCAAAAAGAATTAACCCAATTATCTATTCACCTGGTTCTGGAATTATTCTTTTTGGTGACAAAACTGCTTTATCTTATGCTTCTGCATTTGATAGAATTAATGTTCGTCGTTTATTCCTTACGCTCGAAGAAACAATCGAAAGAGCAGCAAGAGCACAACTATTTGAGTTTAATGATGTAATTACTAGATCCAATTTTATCAATATTGTCGAACCTTATCTTCGTGATGTAAAAGCAAAAAGAGGAATGAGTGACTTCTTAGTTATCTGTGATGAGACAAATAATACTCCAGACATAATTGATGCAAATCAATTTAGAGCTGATATTTTCGTAAAACCAGCAAGATCTATCAACTTCATCGGTCTTACATTTGTTGCTACTCGCACAGGTGTGAGTTTTGAAGAAGTCGTAGGCACAGTTTAACACAAAGAGGTAACAAAAAATGGCTACTAACTCCAATTCTTTTACTGGCGGATCCCAAACCCCAAATAGTAGAACTTTAAATGAGTTCAAAAGTAGAATGTCTGGGGGAGGAGTAAGATCTAATTTATTTGAATGCGAAATTACTTTTCCTTCTGAGGTTTATAGTGCGACTCATACTGGAAATCAAAGCGATCTTTCAGATAAAACTAGATTTTTAATTAAAGCAGCAAATCTTCCTGCATCTACTTTGGGTATTATTGATATTCCATTTAGAGGAAGAAATCTTAAAATTGCTGGTGATCGCACATTTGATCCTTGGACGATTACTGTAATTAATGATAACGATTTCCATATTCGAAATGCTTTCGAAAGATGGATCAATTATATGAATAAAAACGAAGATGCTGCTGGAAAAATTGATCCGAATACTTATCAACAAGATGCAATTATATATCAACTTGGAAGAGCATCCCTTACCGGTTCAACTCCAACAACTAATACTGAAATACCTATACTAAAACAATATAAATTTTATGGGGTATTTCCAACTGCTATAAGTGCAATTGATGTTTCTTATGATTCTTCAGATACAATTGAAGAATTTACAGTAGATTTGCAAGTTCAATGGTGGGATGCTCTTGATGATACTGGTACTTCTCAACTTGGCACATCGAAACAAACAACACCATAAATAGTAGAAACTATTTTATTTTATTGATGTCTAAGTTGTTTGGGTTCAAAATACAAGATACTGGAGTAGATAAGTCAAAAAAACTTGTTTCTCCAGTTCCTCCTAATGAAGAAGATAAATCTGATTATTACGTTCAAAGTGGTTTTTATGGGCAATATGTAGATATTGAAGGTGTTTATAAGAATGAACAAGATCTTGTAAAAAGATATCGTGAGATGGCTTTACACCCAGAATGTGATAGTGCGATTGAAGATGTTGTAAATGAAGCTATTGTATCAGATTTGAATGATTCACCAGTAGAAATCGAACTTTCGAATCTTCCAGCATCAGATAAATTAAAACAAATTATTCGTGATGAATTTAAATCCATTAAAGAAATTATGGATTTTGATAGAAAAGCACACGAAATTTTTAGAAATTGGTACGTAGATGGAAAGATTTTTTACCATAAAGTAATTGACTTAAAAAATCCTTCTGCTGGAATTCAAGAAATTAGATATATTGATCCAATTAAAATTCGTTTTATTCGTAAGGCAGAACAAACTGGACAAAATGCAAATTTTCCAGCATCATTAAGTAGAAGTAACGAACCAATAGATATTCATCAAGCACCAAAAATAGAAGAATATTATCTTTATGATCCAAATTCTTCTATTGGATCAAGTGGATCGATCTCTTTTCGTAATGACGCAAAAAGTGTAAAAATTGCAAAAGATGCTATTACCTATGTAACATCAGGTCTTGTAGATCGAAATAAGCAAACTATTTTATCTTATCTTCATAAATCAATTAAAGCACTCAATCAATTGAGAATGATTGAAGATAGCCTTGTGATTTATAGACTTTCTAGAGCACCAGAAAGAAGAATATTTTATATTGATGTCGGCAATCTTCCAAAAATTAAAGCAGAACAATATCTTCGTGATGTGATGAATCGTTATCGAAATAAGTTAGTTTATAATGCAGATACAGGAGAGATTAAAGATGATCGCAAATATATGGCTATGTTGGAAGATTTCTGGTTACCACGAAGAGAGGGTGGAAGAGGAACTGAAATTACTACACTTCCAGGTGGACAAAATCTTGGAGAACTTGCTGATATTGAATATTTTCAAAAGAAACTTTACAAATCATTAAATGTACCTTCAAGTCGAATCGATGTTGGTGGTGGTGGTTTCAATCTTGGCCGTTCATCTGAAATTTTAAGAGATGAACTTAAATTTACTAGATTTGTAGGAAGACTCAGAAAAAGATTTTCAGAAGTCTTTAATGATATGTTAAAAACACAATTGATTTTGAAAAATATAGTTACACTACAAGATTGGGAAGTTTTGAGAGAGCATATTCAATATGATTATGTTTATGATAATCATTTTTCGGATCTAAAAGAAAATGAACTTCGCAATGATCAACTTGGGGTTGTTGCTGCAATGGAACCTTATATTGGTAAATACTTTTCAGCACAATACATCAGATCAAAAGTATTAAAGCAATCTGATGGACAAATGAAAGAAATTGATGCTCAAATTCAAAAAGAAATTAAAGAAGGAATTATTCCAGATCCAAATCAACCAATTGACCCAACTACTGGAATGCCGATGCAATCTTCTCCCAACGAAATGAATTTGGGGCAACCAATAATGGAACCAGATTTAGAAAAACAAGGAAAAGCAGCAGAAATTGAAATGCCGAAAGGTGGAGAGATATAAATAGTTCTTAGTTATTATACATTATAAAAATATGGAAGATTTAGTAGATATGATTGTTACTGATGATTCCCCTTCGCAAATTGCAGACAGAATTAAAGATATTCTGTTTGCAAAAAGTGCCGGAAGAGTAGAAGACGCAAAACCTTATGTTGCTTCTAGTCTTTTTGGTGAAGAGGATTCGGAGACATATGAAGAATCTGATGACGAATACGAAGATGATGAGGAAGAAGTCTAATGTCTTTTAGAATTGTACAAACAGTTAATGCAGTAAATGCTGCTGCTGGAACTGCAACAACATCTAATGCAATTGCTCTTCAATCTGGATATCTTCGTGTTTCTTGTGCATCAACTGCTGCTTATATTCAGATTTCTGAAAATCCAGTAGCAACTGCAAATGATTTTATGATTGTTCCAAATAGTGCTGATGTTTTGAAACAAAGAGTTGCAAGACAAAGAATTTCAGGAATTACTACAGGAGCAACAACAGTTGTCGAATTTGGTGAAAATAACGGAAATCCATTTATAATGGGTGATTATGTAACAATCTCTGGTGGTTCTCCCGCTGGAGTAAATACATCACATACACAAGTTACTGCGTCAAATGCATCATCAATTACACTAGGTTGGAATAGTTCCACTGTAACTGGAATTGCAGTCACAAATGCAATTATATCTAGAAGTGTAAAAGTTTCTGTTTTTTCTCCCGCAGCAACAACTGTAAGTATTGCAGAAGTCCAAACCGCATCAGTAACCTAAAATGAAACTCATCACAGAAGAAGTACAAAAAGTTAATTTCATCACTGAAGGAAGGGGTGCTTCCAAAAAAATGTTTATTGAAGGAACATTTCTTCAAGGTGGTGTTAAAAATCGTAACAATAGAGAATACCCAATCCATATTTTAGAACGTGAAGTGAACAGATATAATGAAACATTTGTTCAAAAAGGTCGTGCTCTTGGTGAACTTGGGCATCCTGATGGACCAACTGTAAATTTGGATCGTGTTTCTCATATGATTACTTCACTTGTTCGTGAAGGAAATAATTTTAAGGGAAGAGCACAACTTTTATCTACACCAATGGGCAAAATTGCACAATCACTGATTGGCGAAGGTGTAACTCTTGGAGTTTCTTCTCGTGGTGTTGGTTCATTGCTCCAAACAAATGAAGGACATAAAATTGTTGGTGAAGACTTTATGCTTGCAACTGCTGCTGATCTTGTTGCGGACCCATCTGCACCTGATGCATTTGTTCAGGGCATTATGGAAGGCAAGGAATGGTGTTGGGATGGTGGAATTCTAAAAGAACAGGCAGCAAAAAAAACATACAAGCGAATCAATACTCTTGTAGATCAAAAAATTCTTGATGAACACAAAGTGAATTTATTTCAAGAATTTCTATCAAATCTTTAAATTATAAATAAATATAGATTTAACATAGGTAAATCGGAGAGTTCAAATGTCCCGTGGTAAAAACTTACAAGAAATGGAAACAGGCACAACCCAATCTCGCACTGCCGTAAATGCAAATGCAAAGGCAGCAGAACCAATGCAAAAGTTAAGTACAGGTATTGCTCCTGGTCAAACTGGTAATTGGGAAGACCTCGGTGGACCAACACCAGAGAATTATCGTTCCGATGATGATTCTGCAAAACTCATCACTCCTACCGGAACACTTAAGTCCGTAAAGAATGTTGTGACTAAAGGAGCTAAATCTGCAGAAGCAATGCAGAAAATGAAAGAAGCAATTGAAGCACTCGAAGAAGACGAAGAACTCATAGAATCATCCAAAAAAGATGAAGAATCTGAAGATGATGAATCTGAAGATGATGAATCTGAAGATGATGAATCTGAAGATGATGATGATGACGACGAAGAAGATAAAAAGAAAAAGAAAAAGAAAGTAGAAGAATCTATTAACATTGAAGAAGATGTTGATGCTCTTCTTGCTGGTGAAGATCTCTCCGAAGAGTTTAGAGAGAAAGCAAAACTTATTTTTGAAACAGCAATTAATGCTAAGATTTCAGAAATTTATGAATCATTAGAAGAGCATTATGAATCTAAACTTCTTGAAGAAGTTGATTCAATGAAAGGTCAACTTGTAGAAAGAGTCGATGCATACCTTGAGTATGTTGCCGATGAATGGCTGCAAGAAAATGCTCTTATTGTAGAGCAAGGTCTCAAGACCGAGATGACCGAATCATTCCTACAAGGAATGAAAGGTCTTTTTGAAGATCATTATGTAACAATCCCTGACGATAAATATAATGTTCTTGAGAGTATGGTAGACAAATTAGATGATATGGAGACAAAACTCAACGAGCAAATTGAAAGAAATGTTGCTCTAAATCAAAGATTAGCAGAGTCGGTTGCCGATGTTATTTTTTCTGATATCACTGAGGGTTTAGCGACTTCTCAGAAAGATAAACTCGCTTCTCTTGCTGAAAATGTTGAGTTTGATAGTGAAGCAAACTATCGTGAGAAACTAGTAACTTTAAAGGAATCTTATTTCCCAAGAAACACTAGTGCTCAAAGAGATTATTCAGAGACATTATCTGAAGAAACAAATTACAATGAACCAGTTTCTGGTGTAATGGGATCGTATCTTCAGACTCTGAGCCGAGTTTCTAAAAAGTGATTTTTAAATCATAAATCAAACTAACAATTTCCAAAAGAGGTAAAACAAATGCAAATGTTCGATGGAGAACGTCTGCAGGAGAAGTGGGCACCACTACTTAATTATGAGGGTCTTGATTCAATCAAGGACTCACATCGCAGAATGGTAACCGCAGTCCTGTTAGAAAATCAAGAAAAGTTTTTAAGAGAGGAAAATCAATTCCTTTATGAAACACCAACAATGGCCGCAGGGTCTGGTGGTTTCAGTGGTTCTTCTACTGCAACCGGTCCTGTAGCAGGTTTCGACCCAGTTCTAATTAGCCTAATTCGTCGTTCTATGCCTAACTTGGTCGCTTATGACCTTGCTGGTGTACAACCAATGAATGGTCCTACTGGACTTATCTTCGCAATGCGTTCACGCTATACTAATCAGTCGGGATCTGAAGCACTCTTCAACGAAGCAGATACTTCATTCTCCGGTCAAGATTCCGGTTTTGATGTTACTTCAGGTTTCACTGATGGCGCAGCTGGTTTCGGTACTACTTCAAACCCAGCAGGAACCAATCCTGGTCTTTTGAATCCAGTTGGAACTGCTGCAACTAATACCTATGCTACTGGTCAAGCAATGGGTACTGCTTCTGCTGAAGCACTTGGAGATGCAGCTGGTAACCAGTTTAATGAGATGGCTTTCTCAATCGAGAAAGTTACTGTTACTGCAAAGTCACGCGCTCTGAAAGCCGAGTATTCACTTGAGCTTGCACAAGACCTCAAGGCAATTCACGGACTAAATGCTGAAGCGGAATTGGCAAACATTCTCTCCACTGAGATTCTTGCTGAAATTAACCGTGAAGTAATTCGTACCGTTTATAAAATTGCCGAGCAAGGTGCTGCTGTTAATACCGCTACTGCTGGTATTTTCGACCTCGATGTGGATTCAAACGGACGTTGGTCCGTTGAAAAGTTCAAAGGTCTTTTATTCCAAATCGAGCGCGATGCAAACGCAATCGCACAAAGAACTCGTAGAGGAAAGGGTAATATGATTCTCTGCTCTGCTGACGTTGCTTCGGCACTCACAATGGCAGGTGTTCTTGATTATACCCCAGCACTCAATGCAAACTTGAATGTTGATGATACCGGCAACACTTTTGCTGGTGTTCTTCAAGGCAAGTATCGTGTATATATTGACCCATATGCTGCTAACGTATCTGCTAATCAGTACTACGTTGTAGGATATAAAGGTTCTTCACCTTATGATGCAGGACTCTTCTATTGTCCTTATGTGCCCCTCCAAATGGTTCGTGCCGTTGGTGAGAACACCTTCCAGCCAAAAATCGGGTTCAAGACTCGTTATGGTATGGTTGCTAATCCATTCGCTGAGGGTACTGCTCAGGGTTCTGGTCGTCTTCTTGCTAATGCAAACCGTTACTACCGTCGTGTGCGTGTAGACAATTTAATGTAAGTCTTTCTTACATATATTCAAGGGTCCCAATTGGGGCCCTTTTTTTTATCTAAATACAAATAAAAATGTCGCAATCACCTTGGGCAAAGCAAATATCAAATCGTAATTATCTATCTCCTGCTGGATTTAAATTTTCAATTACAAAAATACCAAAGGTTGATTTTTTTTCTAATTCTGCTCAAGTGCCTGGAATTAATCTTGGTGTTGCAATGCAACCAACATATCTTAAAGATATTCCGGTTCCAGGTGATAAATTAACTTATGATGATTTTTCTTTAGAATTTTTTGTAGATGAAAATTTAGAAAATTATCTTCAAGTACATAATTGGTTAAGAGGTCTTGGATATCCAAATAGTATTCAAGAATTTATAGATTTAAAAGCAGAAGATGAGTATTTTCCAAATACATCTGTAAAAAATTCATTTAATGAATATTCAGATGCAACATTAAAAATTTATAATAGCAACTTTAATCCAATTGTTGATATTCATTTTAAAGATATGTTTCCTGTAAGTTTATCTACGATTAAATTTGATTCAAAATCTACAGATATTAACTATGTTATAGCAGAGGTTAGTTTTAAGTATTCTATATATGACATAGTTGTTTTGTAGTTATGAATCTTGATGGAATACAATCATTATGGGAAGAAGATGCAAAGATAGATCCAGATAATTTACACACAGAATCCATTAAAATACCTTCACTTCACGCAAAATATTATAAGATTTATAATAATATTCTTCTTCTAAAAAAACTAGAAGAAAATAAATTTAAGATAATTAAAAAAAATAAATGGATGTATTTTTCAGGAAAAGCAGAACCAGAAGTTTATAGAGAACATCCATTTGATTATAAGGTATTAAGACAAGATATAGATAAGTATATGGATGCAGATGAAGAAATTTTAAAATCTATATCCAAAATAGAATATTACCAAACAATGTTAAATTATTTGGATAGTATTCTCAAAACAATATTAAATAGAACTTATCAAATCAAAAATAGTATCGAATTTCTCAAATTCACGGCAGGATATGACTGATATTATTATACAAAAGAAAAATGAAATATACCTAAAGATTGAAGCAGATCCGCATATACATCAAGAGTTGTTTGATCATTTTACCTTTGATGTACCTGGGGCAAAATTTATGCCTCAATATCGTAGCAAACATTGGGATGGAAAAATAAGACTCTACAGCAATCATACTGGAGAAATTTATGTTGGTCTTTTAGATAAAATATTATCTTGGGCAAAAAATGCTGAATATAATATTGAGTTTAAACATAATAAATTTTATGGAGATCCATTTGAAGAGAATGAGATGATTTCACACGAAGGTGTGACTGATTATATGAAAAAAATATCTAGACACGAACCAAGAGATTATCAAATTAATGCTGTTTATGATGCTTTAAAATACAATCGTAAGCTTTTGATTTCACCAACTGCTTCTGGTAAATCTTTAATGATATATTCTATTGTAAGATATTTTACAGATAAGAATAAAAAAATACTTGTAGTAGTTCCTACTACATCATTAGTAGAACAGATGTATAAGGACTTTGAAGATTATGGTTGGAATGCCGAAGATTATTGCCATAAAATTTATTCTGGAAAAGAAAAAGATACAAATAAAAACGTAATCATCACAACCTGGCAATCCGTTTATAATCTTCCTAGAAAATTCTTTGATGATTTTGGTGTAGTGATTGGCGATGAAGCACACCTATTCAAGTCAAAATCGCTTGTAGGGATTATGACGAAATTGGATAATACGAAGTATCGTTATGGATTTACAGGCACCTTAGATGGGTCACAAACGCATAAGTGGGTGCTTGAAGGATTGTTTGGCCCTTCTTATAAAGTCACACAAACAAAAGAACTGATTGATAAAGGCCATTTATCTAAACTAGATATTAAAGTTCTTCTTTTAAAACACGATCAACATAAATTTAATGAATATGAAGAAGAAATACAATATTTAATTACTCACGAAAAAAGAAATAACTTCATTAAAAATCTTGTTTTAGATTTAAATGGAAATAGTTTAGTTCTTTTTAATCGTGTAGAAAGTCACGGACAACCACTTTATGAACTTATAAATAATTCAGCATCAAAAGATAGAAAAGTATTTTTTGTCTATGGTGGGGTAGATGTAGAAGAAAGAGAAAAGGTAAGAGAAATTACTGAAAAAGAAAAAGACGCAATTATTGTTGCATCATATGGTACATTTTCTACTGGCATTAACATTAAAAATCTTCATAATGTAATCTTTGCTTCACCATCAAAATCAAGAATAAGAAATCTTCAAAGTATTGGAAGAGTTCTTCGTAAAGGAGATAACAAATCACAAGCAGTATTATATGATATTGCAGACGATTGTACTTATAAATCAAAAAAAAATTATACATTAAATCATTTGATTGAAAGAATTAAGATTTATAATGAAGAAAAATTCAATTACGAAATTATACAAATAGAATTTAAGGAAAAAAAGTAATGTACGAAGAAGAATTTTATGCAGCAATCAAGATGGTATCAGGTGAAGAAGTATTTTCTAAAGTATGTCCTTGTGAAGAAAAAGATAGAATTATTTTAATTCTTGATAATCCAGTTTTAATGGAAACTATCACAATCCGTCAGCTTGGAATGACAGCACTTAAAGTTATTCCTTGGATGAAACTTACTGATGATACAATGTTTATTGTAGAAATGAATAGAATAATCACAATGACAGAAGTAAATGATAGTTCTATTATTAAAGTATATCAAAAATATATTAGAGAAAGAAATAAAATATCTAGCAAATCACAACTAAGTTCAAATATGGGTTTCATTTCTTCAATTGCTGATGCTAGAGTATCCTTAGAAAAGCTTTATAAATCTAATAGTAAAACTTAGATACACCCATTCTTCAAAACCCACAGAGTTATTTTAGTTAGTTTGGGGAAAGTTGTCAAGTTCTTGATTGTTATGTTATAATAAGAACAAATCAAATTCAAAAATGAATAAAGTAAAGAAAAATCCACATTATGTAAATAATAAAGATTTTCACGATGCATTAGTTGCATACAATATGAGAATAGATGCTGCAAAAGAAAATGGAACACCACCACCAAGGATTTCAAATTATTTGGGTGAGTGTTTTTTAAAAATTGCTACTCACTTATCATATCGTCCCAACTTTGTAAATTATATGTTTCGTGAAGATATGATAAGTGATGGTGTGGAAAATTGCGTTCAATATATTGATAGATTTGATATAGAACGTACAAATCCATTTGCTTATTTTACGCAAATTGTTTATTATGCTTTTCTTCGTAGAATACAAAGAGAAAAAAGACAAATGGAAATCAAAGATAAGATTATTGAACGTAGTGGATTTGAAGAAGTATTTACATCTGATGTGGGTGGTATTAACTCGGATTATAATACAATTAAAGATAACGTACACATCAAACTTCACCAATGAAACTTGGTTTAATTACAGACACTCACTATAACTTCAAGAAAGCAAATAAATCATTTCATGATTATTTTGCGAAGTTCTATAATGATATTTTTTTTCCTAAACTAGAAGAACGAAATATCAAGGCAGTAGTCCATCTTGGTGATGCATTTGACAGTCGTAAGGGTGTGGATTATTGGGCATTAGAATGGGCACAGAAGAATGTATACAATCGTTTTCAGGAACTTGGTATTCTTGTTTATAATATCGTAGGTAATCACGATTGTTATCATAAAAATACTAATGATGTAAATGCAATAGATTTATTATTACAAGAATATGATAATGTAATACCAATTTCTGAACCAAAAGAATTTTGTATTGATGGTTTAGACACTTTAATGCTTCCTTGGATTTGTACGGATAATCGGGAAAAAACCGATCATCTATTGAAAATTACACAAGCAAAGGTTATATTTTCACATTTAGAATTATCTGGATTTGTAGCTTATCCTGGTCATATTATGAAAGAAGGAATGGATGCAAGCATATTTAAAAAATTTGATAGAGTGTATTCGGGGCATTATCATACCAAAAGTGATGATGGTAAAATATATTATCTCGGAAATCCATATCAAATGTTTTGGAATGATGTAGATGATACTAGAGGTTTTCATATTTTTGATACTGATACATATGAATTAGAGTATTTTAAAAATCCATATAATATGTTTGAGAGGGTATATTATGAAGATAATGATTATAAAAAATTTGATACCTCATATTTGGAAGAAAAAATCGTAAAAGTTGTTGTTCGTCAAAAATCAAATCAATTAAAATTCGATAAGTTTATTGATAAAATATTAAAAGCAAATCCACTTGATTTAAAAGTTGTTGAAATTATTGATGTTAATGATGGAGATGTGGATTGTGAAGAAATATCAGCAGAAGATACATTATCAATTTTGGATAAATACGTAGAAGAAGCAGAATTCAATTTAGACAAAATGATTGTAAAAAAATTACTCAGAGATGTATATAAAGAAGCATTAGAGATAGAATAATGTATATACTGGCAATTAAGGAAAATGAGGACGAAGGTGCTTATGCAGTAGTGGATGATGACGGCGAAAAGGCATTATATATCTTCGAAGATGAAGATGATGCCAAACGTTATGCCGGATTGCTAGAAGCAGAAGATTATCCTATAATGTCAGTGGTTGAAGTAGAAGATGAAGTTGCGATACGTACTTGTGAAATGTATGGATATCACTATGTTATAATTAATTCAAATGAAATTGTAATACCCCCAAGACAAAATGATCTTATTCAAACGAATAGCTTATCGTAATTTTTTATCATCAGGAAATAATTTAACTGAAATAAATCTTACGGGAGAAACTACTACATTAATTATTGGCCATAATGGTTCTGGCAAAAGTACAATGCTTGATGCTTTGTGCTTTAGTTTATTCAATAAAGCATTTCGTAAAATTAATAAAAACCAACTAATTAATTCTACAAATGAAAAAGAATGTTTGGTTGAGGTTGAGTTTAGTATTGGAAATAAAGAATATAAAATCATAAGAGGAATTAAACCAAATATTTTTGAAATTTGGATAAATGGAGAATTGCAAAATCAAGTAGCAGCATCAATAGACCAACAAAAGCATCTTGAAGATATAATACTAAAACTTAATTATAAATCATTTACACAAATCGTAATTCTTGGTAGTGCTTCTTTTGTTCCTTTTATGCAACTTTCTACGGCTAATCGTCGTGAGGTTGTAGAGGATTTATTAGATATTAAAATATTTTCTGCGATGAATTCTATTCTTAAAGAAAAGATAAGAAGTTCAAATGAAAAAATTAAAGAATTTGATATATTCGAAAAATCAATTCAAGAAAAAATTCTAATGCAAACAGAATTTATTGAAGAGTTGGAAAAAAGAGGAAATGATAAAATAATTGCTAATCAAGAAAAGATCGTCAATTTATTAAATGAAGTTGGAGTTTATATTCGTCAAAATTCTTTTCTCGAAGAAGATGTATTTAAATATATTAAAGAACAAGAAGAAGTTTCTGGTGCAACTGATAGATTAAAAAAACTTGATAATTTAAAAGGAAAACTATCAGAAAAGGTATCTGTAATTACAGAAGAGCATAAATTTTTTAATGAAAATACGGTTTGCCCAACTTGTACACAAACAATTGACGAAGTATTTCGTGTAAATAAAATTACAGACGTTCAAAATAAAGCAAAAGAATTACAAACAGGTTATCAAGACCTTGAATGTACTATCAAAAACGAAGAAGAACGAGAACGTCAATTTATTATTCTTTCTAAGGAGATTGCAAAATTAAACAATGAGATTTCTCAAAACAATACTCGAATATCATTTAACCAAAAACAAACACAAGAACTTGAATATGAAATTCAAACAATTACCGAACAATTTAAAAATAGAAATACTGAACAACAAAAATTAGAAAAACTCGAAAAACAACAAGTTGATAATTTCAAAAAGAAATCAAAGTATAAAGAAACGATTAATTATTTTGATTTCGCGCAAATACTAATGAAAGATGGAGGGGTTAAAACTAAAATTATTCAAAAGTATCTTCCTTTAATGAATAAGCAAATCAATAAGTATTTGCAAATAATGGATTTTTATATTAACTTTACACTTGATGAAGAGTTTAAAGAAAATATCAAATCTCCAATACACGAAGATTTTACTTATGAAAGTTTTAGTGAAGGTGAAAAGATGAGAATTAATTTGTCTATTCTTTTCACTTGGAGAGAAATTGCAAGAATGAAAAATTCAATTAATACCAATTTACTAATTTTAGATGAAGTTTTTGATAGTTCTTTGGATAATATGGGAACAGATTATTTTACTAAAATCATTAAGCATATAATTAAAGATGCAAATGTATTTGTAATTTCACATAAAACAGATGAACTAATTGATAAGTTTGATAAAATTATTAGGTTTGAAAAAATTAAAGGATTTTCCAAGATTGTACCTTGACTTTTTGAGATAAATTTGATAGAGTATAAAGAGTAAACCTTGAAAAAATTATGTCAGAGATGCCAGACAAAAAAGAAAACTTTGAAACTGATTATGAAAGTCTTCTTCCAGAAGGTTATTCAGCAGTCGCAGCTGGATCTTCTATTACTGGAAGCCATCTTCTTGGTGGTATGGGAGAAGATCATATTTCCTTTAATTATAATAACTACTGGGAAGATGATGGTTTTAGTATGACTGGAAATCCATATGCATCGCCAGATGTTCTTTCTTTAAATTCCCACACTGTTCCCACTTCTTATGAGGTAAAACCACCAATAAACTCAGATCACTTCTGGAAGTTTGGTGAAGGAAAGACACTCAAAGTAGTAGAAGACTATATTAAAGGAACATATAATGGTCACTATGCCTCTGATAAGTCAAAGGTTCAAGTTCTGGATATGATTGATGCGATTGATGATGGAGTTCCTTTCTGTCGTGATAATCTCATTAAGTATTCTTCTCGTTTTGGTAAGAAGGATGGAATGTCAAAACTTGATGC
>Ga0049082_10000117_pt1 | contig 18585 bp, 19 predicted proteins | sample GreLakmeHU45MSRF_FD_66718 | JGI IMG/M metagenome (GOLD analysis project Ga0049082, IMG submission 66718) | Freshwater lentic microbial communities from great Laurentian Lakes, MI, USA - Great Lakes metaG HU45MSRF | ecosystem: Environmental > Aquatic > Freshwater > Lake | place: Great Lakes... | reverse complement strand
CACATTTTATATCAGTATTTATGAACATAAAAAAGGGGCTTCCCCTTTCGAGGAAGCCCCATGAGAGGTTAGTCAGAACTTACACCGCCGGGCCAGTAGCACCTTGAGCACCGCGGAGGCTCAGATTTTTCACCGCGAACGTACGGTAGTAGAAGTTACCGCGATCGGCGCCAGACTGAGTGACGGCATTGGCTCCGTTGATCTGATTGACGAAGGGATTCGAAACCACACCATACCGAGTCTTGAAGGCAATCTTCGGCTGGAAGGTGTTCGGATCGATCGCGCGAACCATGGTCAGAGGCACGTACGGCGCGTAGAAGATACCCGCATCATACGGATTTGTTCCACGATAACCGACCGTGATGTAGTCCGTGAAGGAATACGGATCGACGTAGACTTTAATGCGGCCATTCAGAACACCAGCGAAGGTGTTGCCAGTGTCATCGACGTCGAGCTTGGTGGACAGAGCCTGAGCATAATCCAAAGAACCAGCCGCGGCCAGAGCCGAAGCGACGTTCGAGGAACAGAGAATGAAGTTACCCTTACCACGCCGTGTTTCCTTGGCGATCTGGTTGGCTTCAAGTTCGATTGCCATGTGAAGGCTCTTATACCGTTCCGCGGCCCAACGACCATCGGCATCGCGCGCCACGTCGTAGATACCAGTCGTGGTATAACCAAAGCGAGCACCAAGGACGGCTTTCGCATTGATCGTCTCAATGACTTCACGATTGATTTCAAACAGAATCTCCGAGGAGAGAATGTTCGCCAATTCACTCTCGGCATCCAGACCATGAACGGCCTTAAGATCCTGAGCAAGTTCCATCGTGTAAGAAGCTTTAAGAGCGCGGGTATTAGCCGTCACAATAGTCTTCTCGATGTCAAAGCCCATTTCACCGAAGGCATTGGCAGCAGTAGATCCCAGAGCTTCAGCAGTAGCCGTAGCAATACCGATACCAGACTGGCCGGTGCCAGCAACGCCAGTAAAGACCGAGGTAATAGGAGAGAGGTTAGCGAACAGGAGGGTTGAAGCACTGTTAACAATGACACCAGTAGCCGTATCAAAGAATATCGTTGTGCCCGACACCGAGGTAATCCGCGTACCGGCAACGAAACCCGTACCAACGATGAGATCGCCGGCCGAAAGACCAGTGACAGCCGCCGAAAGGGTCATGAACAATGCGGTAGCAGAAACGCTAGTCGCGCTGATCGTGCCAGTGAAGTACGACGCCTGGGCAGTGGTAGGAGAACCTGCCACGGAAGGCTGAAGCGTAGTCACACCAACAACACCGCCATAAAGCGCATCATCGCCAGGAGTGACGATCGTCGCTCCGGAAATAGTGAGAGCAGTAGTGTACTTCGGCTTCAGAGCGAAGATCAGACCAGTAGGTCCACTCATCGGCTGAACACCAGCAACGTCGTAGGCGATCAGGTTCGGCATGGCCCGGCGGACCAGCGAGATCAGGATCGGATCGAAGTTCTGAATTGCACCGGTGCCCATATCGGCTTCGGTAATCATTCGGCGCTCTTCCTTCAGAGCCTTCTCTTGGTTTTCGAGCAACGCGGCCGTAACTTGACGGCGATAGTTGTCTTTAAAGGCTGGAGCTTCGGGGTGGTCCAGAACCGGTCCCCACTTTTTAATAGATTGTTCGGTGTTAAACATAGGATTATTTAGTTATTGAATACGGAGTTATTTATGGTTTGGGTTTTTTTCACTGTGCTTTACGATTTGGATTATGAGCTTCGGCGCGAGAGATAGCGCCCATGTATCGTTTCATATCATTCGACACGTGTGCCATACTATCTTCCTGACCTTCGACGATCACTTCGGAAGACTTGGCTCCAGACGCTCTGACTGTTTCATTCATGTTCTGCTCCAGAATAGGGGCGAACTTCTTAGACTGAGGTGTTTTTCCTGCAAAGAACGATTCCTTAATTACGGCAACTTTCTTCTTGAAGGCTTCGGCCGATTCAAAGACAGAATCCCTAGTAAGTTCATTGAGTTTGGAAGCCTGTGTAGTCGCCAATCCTTTCGCCGCTTCCGCGACAATTGATTTGCGAAGCAGAGACTCGTTCTGTTTCTTAGAGCTTACTATAGAACTCTGAGCTTCTTTCACTTGAACTTGAAGTTCGACGACGCGAGCATTCAACGATTCAACCAAGTCTTTATCAGCCTTGGGAACTTCGATGTAATTCTCGGCAAACACGTTCTTCAGAGAAGTGATGAAACTTTCAGCAATTTCGGTACGAAGAGTGGAATCAATCGCGACCTGATTATTCTTGATCCAGGATTCGACGACATATGTAAGATATGAATCGACCTGTTCTGTAACTGTATTCAAGATTTCATCAGCTCTAGTAGCCAATTTTACTTTATAGGCTTCATAGAGTTGTTTCCGACCAGCCCGGACTTTGGACTTTACGGCCGCTTCGAAGATGACCTTAGCTTTGGCTTTGAAACCTTCTGTCAGGTTATTTTCACCAGAGATCAGAGCATTCACGTCTTCTTCCATGTCAGCTTCCGGATCCTTGATGTACTTCAAGGATCCCGGATCCTCCTCGGAATCAGCTTCATCTTCGTCCTCATCCTCATCGGATTCAGATTCGTCGGATTCAGATTCGTCGGATTCAGATTCGTCGGATTCATCCTCATCGGAATCAGCTTCATCGGAATCAGCTTCATCGGAATCAGCTTCGTCGGCGTCACTATGTTCATCCTCATCGGAATCGATAACTTCACCCTCACCGGCCTCAGGCCCTTCATCCCCATCGGATTCAGAAGCTTCGCCATCTTCCGGAGTAGAGTCATCATCCGACTCGGAATTCATGAATTCAATTTCCACCTTCTCATCGTTCTCATTTGGTTCCTCTTGCGCAACTGAATCAGCAACCGAAACAGATATAGGATGCGTTACCGGCCTGCGCGCAGTTGGAGCAACCGCGATGGCTTTTTCGATATCCGACATGTCCTGATCCGATTCTTGAATCACCGTTTTATTACTTTGCTTTTTAAGCATTTGTTTTATTTTGGTTTGCGAGAGGAAATCCATTGGACCTCTATCTCATTATTTTCAATCTCAATTAAACAAACAGGTTTAATTTAAGTACCCATACCGATAACTCCCCGACTTTACAATCGGGAAAAATGTTACTGAACAGAAAATGACGAACAATCTTTTAGAAATGTAGTGAGCTCTTTGGCTTGCATTTCCTCGAGATATCTCGAAGGAGTCGCACTAATTTTTTTCTTGATGTTCTCGATTTTACGAGCAACGAATTCATTTCCGTTCTTAAAAAAATCTACACCCTCCATGATGCCTTCAACGAAGGCCGAAGGAGCCGATGGATCCTGCACAATGTCAATCGTGGAAAGCGTAAAGTCAGACTTGACATATGTCTTTCCACCTCTAGACTCGACCGATCCCATACCCCTCGAGGATACTCCAAGCTTCACACCGCCATCTAGGAGCCCCTTGACAATCATGCCCATGGGAGTATTCAGAATCAAAGCCTTTCCATGGACGTTATCACCATTCCATGATAGCTGAGTAATGCGATGACTTACTTTATCCAGATTGATCTGTGGACCATCGGGATGATTAAGTTCGCCCACCGCGCGACCGGTTGAAACAGATTCAGATATAAATCTGGCCACGGCTTCTTTCAGAATTTCTCGAGGATAAATTCGATTATTTCGATTCTGCTTTTCAGCCTGCATAAATACACCTTCGAGAAAGAATTTCTTCTCTCCATTCGAAGCAGCTTCAACCAGAGCCTTAACTCCAATTTCGTTGTATTCGCAGATTAGTTTCATGTTACTTTTGAGGCGAGACTTTCTTATTGAAAACCTCATCGACCAAGACAAGCTTTCGAATTTCTAAAGCCGCCATGGTTTTTTCGGCCAATCCGCGATTTAACGCCATTTCGGCTTTATCATTGGCACCAGCAACAATGCCGTGCACTATAGTTTGGGCATGTATATTCATCGATATTTTTATTTATACTTTTTCAACGTTTCGAATTATGCTTGAACCGGTTCTTCGGCCGGCTCTGCAATAATAGTATCGTCAGGTTCAATGGCCGGCGCTTCTGCGGAATCCCCTTCCGCCTGATCCTCCGCGGATAAATCCGGAATGGAAACGTTTCCGCCGGGCATGCCACCGGGCATGCCGAGATCATCTCCACCGCCCTGCGCCACATTTTCTCCGGCATCAACAGATATATCACCCTTGACCTTTTCCTGGGCAATTTCTAAATCCATCGATTCAATTTCCGAATCGGATTGACGAAGGACGTTACGACGAACCCACTTCTCCGAGAAATATCTTCCAATGAATTCACCTATCGAACTAAGCATCGCAACCCGGGCGGTCATAATTTCAAAATCTTTCAGTTCTGAGAAGTAGTTGTCCTTTTTAAAATCGATTACGATCTTCTCTTTGATGGCATGCCAATCATCTTCGACGATGATACCTTTCAGAAGGAGCTGAGTGTGAAGAAGATTGATGAAGATGTAGGAGAACTTTCGACGAAGGCGATCGATAAATTTCTGAAAGGATACTTCTTCCCGGGAAATTTCCGTAGATTTACCGGCCGTCCAGAGAGAATCTTTGGCTTCGAATCGAGAAAGAGGAACAGAGAGAGAACGATAGAGATTCCGCTTAAAGAACAGAATGTCTTCAATCTGACCGAGATTTTCTCCACCAGGAAGAGTTGTAATTTCTGTTCCTTTTCCACCCTCTCTTCGTGGAAGCCAGAAATCCTCGAGCATCGACATGTGTCGTCGATCATCTCGAACGGCGCCGGTCGATGCATCATACACCATCTTATTACGATACTTCGACATGATTTCTTGCATGTATTGCTCGGCCTTTCCCTTGGGAAGATTGCCAACGTCAATGTAGAATATGCGCCGTTCCGGTGCACGAGACATGCGATAAATTACCAGGGAATCTTCCATCATTCGAAGCTGATTCACCGGCTTAAGTGCCTTATGAATATTCGAAATTACTCTCCTATGAGTCGAATCCAGAAGGCCCGAGGGAACGTAACAGACAGCCAATGGATCAATCTTCAGACCGGTGACAGAATCGCCGGAGTTGACAGTCTGAGCGAGCTGACCGGCAATCTGATTTTCCGAGTAGACAAAATATTCGGCTTTGGTTGTAACTAACTTGACACCGGTCTCGGTATCAATCTTGGTATCTACTTCGCGAATTTTCCGCATCTTAATCGGATCAACGACTCGAAGTTCGCTAATTCCAGCCGCAGGATCTTTCGAATCTACGATGACGTGATAATACAATCGTCCATCGATGTACCATCTCCGAAAAATATCTGAGCAAGATTTCGAAAAATCCAGGAGCCGAAGGATCTCGTCGAATTCTTTCAGAATAGCTTCCTTTACGTCATCATCATAATTTAAATCGTTGAAACTCAGAGATACTGGAGCTCCAGATTCTCCAGCCGCAATTGCTTCGTCGACAATGTAATTGACGGCCATGTCGCATTCAGGCTGTTCGGCCGCATTGCGATATTTGAGAATTAGATCCTGATCAGAAGCTACAGCCGTGCCATCAATATCGACGTACTGACCAAAGTATCCGCCGGCGGTAATTACCGTTGAACCATCTTCGCTTTCCTTTGGAATAAACGATTTAGCTTCGACCGGTTCTTCTTTCTTCTCGGATGACGACACTAAAGCCAGTGGAGGAAGCGTGGCTCCAGAGTCTCTCCGATTTAAATCAGAATCGGCCTTGTCAATCTGTCGAGAAATTTCAAATCCAAATAATTTCATGCTCACTTCTATTTATCATTCAAAAAGAAGGGGGCAGCCTTAAGCTACCCCCTCCTCGAGATCTGACTGAGTATAGCGAGATTATCAAGCAATCGATGCGCCAGCTCCAAGATTAACGTTGCCAATCCTACCACTAACGTTCACGGCCAAGTCCGCGCTAAGTCCAGTGATAATACCGGGGACGCCGGCCGCTCGTTTATTACCCGTGAACTTCGAAGAATTGGATATCCAATATTGATATTCGAATGTCACTTCGAATTCTTCGACGGCATCGTTAGTCTCATATGCAACCTCGATCGCACCAATCGATGTAGGAAAGGCGTCGACAAACAGATATCTCTTGATATCATTTCCAGCCTTATCCATCTGAATCACCTGCAATTGACACATGTAGTTATTGAAATTGACGTCACCTGTATTCGAAGGCGAAGGATTCGTGATATCAATCCAATTTTCGAAGGCATTTCGAAGATCGAATGTACTATCATTGATGACCTTAATAGTCCACACATCAAAGGTGCGATCGCCAGGAATCTTAAATTTGCGACCTCGAAAAGGAATTTCAATCTTACCTTGCGTCGATGCAGGAAGACCCGCCGACTTAATCATGAAGGTAGCCTGTTCCTGATTTCCGCCCGTCCTACTTGGAAAGGGACATTCGACCCGAAACAAATTAGCCCGAGCGCCACCACCAACCAGCCTCGCTTTAAAATCGTTTAAGCTATGCATATTTTTTATTAGTTAAATTTAACCGCTATTAGTTATTGAATAGTATTTATTGTTAAGCTCCGGCGACCTCGGCGAAAGAAACACCGCTGCGAGTGGCAATGAAATTGAGCGAGATGAAATTGATCGAACGAGCCGGTTTGATGAAGATATCCGCGACAAACCGATTTGTATCAATTACTTCAGGTGTATTGTTAGTCGAATCACAGACGACGAGGAAATCAGTGATGCCCCTTCGTCCTGCGATCTCTCGAAGAAAAGGTTCAACCATGTTCCGGAACATTGCCTGTGTAAAACGATCATTCAATTCGAAGAGCTGATACTTGGCCGCCGTGGCAATTGCTTTCTCGAGAACAATGAAAAGCCTCCGCACGTTGATCCGATCGAATGCCGACGGTTTAGCCTGCGCAGTCTTATCACCAAAGAGAATAATACCCTGGCCAGGAAACGAAACAATCGGATTGACCGAAGCCTTATAGAGCTCATCCCGAGATGTCTGAGTCGGATTGAATGCGAGTTTAGTAACACCCCTCAGATTTCCACGATTATATCCGGCCGGAGAAAACCAAGCATCGGCGACCAGATCAGCATTGGCGCAAAGTCCGGCCATGTGTCCACAAGCTGGAATCCAAATATAGTTATCTTGGTATTTGTTGTAGACGTAAAGCGGAGACGAGTCAAAGACGGAATACGAATTGCGCGCGGCCGTTCCATCATTAAACTTAGCCAAAATCGCAGCTTGCTTAGCGGCTTCAGAAGTCTGTTGGTAAAGAAGAGGAGGAGCCGAGATGAATGCAATTGTGTCTTTGCGAGCCTCGGCAATCTGCTGAGCTTTCGCTTCGCCCGTGCTAAGCGCGGTAGCGCCGGTGAAGTCACCGGTGAATAGAAGATTGACGTCGATTGTTGCCGCATCGGCAAATACATCTAGAGCTGTTGAAATCGATCCGGCAGTGCCGATAGTAGCGCCATCAGATCCCGATGAACCCCCCGGCCCCTGAACTCCACTCAGATAATTCACTGATCCCAGAATGTGAGAAAGCGCTTCATCACGATCTGGAAGCTCAACGTATGTAGCATCGGTCGATGCAAGTTCATCGCCCGTAAGATAGGTACTTATGAAACCGGCGGAATACACGTAGCTCGAATTGCGATTTATGTAATCCTTGTAGAAGTTATTCGTACCATCCGCACGTTTGCTATCCGAAAGAAGAGAAAGATTCTGGAATTTTTCCAGAACTGTTCCAGAAGTTCCACTAATTCCGCCATCCAAATCAATGACCAGGGCGTGAATTTCATCGGCTTCGAAAAACGTAAACGGCACGCTGCTCGCAGTGCTTACTCCCTCTGAAGCCGTGATCACGTAATTCGACCCAGAAGATGTAAAGCTACTGACTTTGATTGGCCCATTGGCGGGCAAATTGGCAGAGGAAACCACGTACATCGATGTTGTCAGAGGCACTGTCGAAAAGGCTGATGCCGGAACAGTAATTGTACTCGTGGTCTCTCCGCTACTTGTGCCGGTCACCGTTACGAATGTAGGATTATTCGAGTTGAACGTAGGAATGTAGTCAAATTGCTTCGCATATACATCATCCGGATCGGTCCGGGCAGTTACTATGAAGACACCCAGGGAATTCCCCTTGGCACCCGGATACCGAGCGACGAATGAAATATTTGACGTCGCCGCCGACACCACGGCATTATTATTAAATTGATCAATATTACCAATTTTCTGACTCGAATATGTCGCAGTCGAGCCCGAGACATACAGCGAGGAAAGGTTAATGGTATCACTAATACCTATAAGTCCGGCAGAAGCCGTGTTACCTATTGTGAAAGTAGCCGTGATCGCATTCCCAATTTGGATGAAAGAGACAGTACTAGTGGATGAAACCGGCCGAGTGATAATGGTGTTTACCGTATACCCCGGGGTAGTAGAAGTAGCGCCTACAGTAAGAAAGCTGGTAGAAGTAGAACTCTGTGTACCTATCGTAAGTGTAGCTGTCTGTGCAGTTTTTCCGAGTAAGATGGCGCTGCTGCTGAAGGTAGTACTGCTCGTACTAGAGCTTGAGTAAGTTGCAGTCACGGTTAGCGTGGTTTTGGCGAGGAAGGTCGAAACCGCATTGACACAATCGTCGCCCGCGGACCTCGACACTTTCAGCGTATTTCCATACTTTAAATAGCTAGCTGCAGTTAGAAAACTACGAGCATGTGCAGCATCTGGTTTACCGAAATTGAGTAGAAGATCTCCTTCCGAAGCACATGTGATGGCCGTACCGGTTGGCCCCCACTTAAATGGACCGGCAAAAGCGCCAATCGATGCCGAAACGGCCGGAACTACGTTTGTCAAGTCCTTTTCAGTAACTTGAACGCCAGGAGAAACGAGAAATGCCATAATAGTTGTCTTTCAGTTAGTATTTAATAAGTTGGTACATGATAAGACTTGATTCAATAAACTTTATTTATTCAAATTAGAAGCTTCACAGCCTTTCCCATTCTTCCATCTTATTTACCATTTCCATATAAATCTCCATAGATCGTGTCGGAATAGCAGAACCGGCGTTTCCTAAAAAGCCTGGAGGTACCAATTCATCTTCCATTCCCTTTACCTTCTCGGCAAATAGCATATCCTTCAATTCGCCGTCTTTCAATTCGGCAAATGGTGTAGTCAAAAACCATGCCAGAAGAACCAGATTCATGGCCAAATCGTCGTGAGAACCGTCGGCTCCTTCATAGGATTCTCCTCTGGCTTCGAAGGTAGAAAGTTCTACGATCGTATCGGCGTCATTGATTATGAGCTTTCGGCTTTCAATCAAGTCCTTCAGAAAAGAACAGCCGATTTTCTTGACGCGCTTAGTCATTGTCACACCGATGCCACCACGAACATTTGATTCTACAAATGTATTTTCATACTCCATGTCGTAATACACACCATTGCAAACAACCTGTCCGACGTCATTGTTTTCAATGATGACAAGTGCCGAATTAAACCTCTTGGCCAATCCAACAATCAGATCGGGAAATATGAGAGGTGACATCATGTTATCACGAAAAGTTGCCACCTGTTCAAATGGACGAGCCGTCGCATCGAAAACCGAAATGGTGGAATAATCCTGTCCTCGTCCTTTCGAAACGTCGACCAGGAGGAAATACTTATGTCCTTCAATGGGTTTCTTGTAGATCTTGATTCCGCGAATAATTTCTTCGGGGCCAATGGCTTTAAGCGCCAGGAGAAATTCAGGGGCAATCAATGTATCCGTAGATCCCAGCGCGCAGTTGCCAAATTCTTGGTCGAATTGCATCTGAGATGTATTGGCAATCGTCTGCGCTTTCCACTTCTCATCTCTTCCAGGAACATCCCACCAATCAACACGAAATGGTTTATATTCATTGATCCCTTGAACGGCGCCTTGCCATAGGCGATAATATAGATTCACTACGCCATTGAACGTCGACGTCATGATTACCTGAGACTCCTTTCCCGACGAAATGACTGGATAGGTAGATGTGTAGAATCTCTCCGCATCATTGACAAAGGCAAATTCATCAAGATATAGTAGAGAGATAGATAGACCTCGAATAGAATTGCCAGAGGTGGCTGCCGCAATGATCCTAGAATTATTTGAAAAGGATATCGAACCCTTGTTTAGAGCTTTGCAACCAGGCTGCAGAAAGAATGGAAGATTCTCCAGAGCCAGAGTTATGCGAGATAGCATTTCGCGAGCCGTCGATCCTTTGTTAGCCAGGATAGCAATTGTCTTATCGGATTGAAAGATGGCATACCAAAGAATAAATATGGATGCACTTACAGATTTCCCCGACTGCCGGCATGCCAAGACAATGTTAAAGCGATTCTCTCGAAACTGCTTGAACATCTGTTCTTGATATGGATAGAGATCGAATGGAACCAAGCCTCTATCCAGATTGATGACCTTGCAATACTTTCGAGCAAAGTATACCGGATCATCCATGCACTTCTTGTATTCTTCAACCTGCTTCTTGGTAAAATTCTGAAGAATGCCATCGCGCTTGACGGAATTATTCCCTAGGTATGAGAGACCTAATTTGCCCTGATCGATTATTCGCTGCATGGCACATCGATTATTTCTGAGGATGCAGAGGACAGTCTCTTCTGCAGATCTGCCGTAGTTCCTATAAACACGGCAAGATTCGTTGGATTTGAAGGATGATCGCTATTATTTTTCTGAGGCGCCAGAATGTCTTTCCTCTTGCGTTGCAAATCCATCAACTTATCTGTCATGTCAGAAGTAGTCTGGAGCATTCCAGCTAGGACTTCATATGTTCGAGGATGTTCGGCCTCTTCGGCCACCATCATCAATCCTTCCAATGAGTGTTCAGCTTTGTCAATTAGGCTCTTGAGTCTTGCCCTGGAAAATTTATAGTCTTCTTCCGAATCAGATATCAGATCTTCTTTTTCAGGTTGCTTGAATAGGAGTTTCGAAGGAGGGGGTGTAGTTCGAACTGCAACCGGTAGATTTGATTCTAGGGCTTCGAGTAATTTACCAGACTTCGATTCAATCTTCTTCATAGTATAATCGCATATGCGCTAGCGTTTATGCTTATTTTTTCGCAATAGGCGATATAATGTAATGCAACCGATAATGACGCCGAGGATCAGTGAAAACAGTCGTAGACTAGTTTCGATCTGTGGCATGAATGATACGGAAATGCCGCCGACCGAAGCTCCAAAGCCGACGGCGCCGTTTATCAATGTGTTGGTGTGGTCGTTCATAGACAGTTTTGTACCGATTATTAGAATTTCGTGACCATCACTTTGAAAGTTCCACTGGCAGGATTAACTGCGGTGCTGAGGTTGAAGTTGCAGAATCGCACGGTGACCGTGTTAGCCGCCGAAACAAAGCCATAGTAGCTAGTATTCGTACTCAATGTTGCGCTTAGGGCGCCAACGCTCACAACATTCCCAGTCGCCGCGTTCGTGACGGTGATTGTCAAATCGCTACTGGTACCGGCTGCCGTGCTCGGGAAATCTAGCGTGGCCGTACCATATAGAATGTTCGTGACGAGATTGTTAATGGTGTTGGTCAGCCCGGCCAGTGCGGTCTGTTGCACGGCGTTGGTGACTTCAGCCTGAACGATGCTATTGGTGATCGTGCGAACTAGATTTGTCAGGTAATAGAAATTGGTGTTGATCTTTCCAAATGCGATTCGAAGTGTATCACCGGTCTTATCATTATTAGCCGCGCCAGTGTTGATGACACTAATATTTGTAGGCTGTGCATTGGCTATAAAATGGCCAGGCACGATCAATGCCATCCACATGCATATGAGTAACGCAAATTTTTTCATGTTTCTATTTATGTTTTAATTTGTTGAGGCATCGATATCGACAGAATCGGCTGTTACATCAGTTGAATCGGCCGATGCAAATTCAGTAGTACCTGGGAATATGAAGCCCTGATCAAATCCGAATGTGTCGGCCGTGCTTATGATGGCATAGTTGTCGGGAGTATCATCGACCGATGATACCCCAGCGTGGAGATATGTGCCAGTGATAGATGTTGGATCCATCGATGGAATCAGAGCTACCTCAACAAAGCGAATGACTCCTTGCGTCGAAGGAGGAGATGAGAATCTCACTCGCATTGTAAAATCCAGACTATAGACAATTGTCCTTCGCACATCAATAGCTCCAGAATAATCATCCTGCAGAGCTATAGAGTTAAGCGTAATCGGAACATTGACCGATAAACCAGGCGCCTCCATGTCCTTTACAACAACTGTGTATTCAGGTTGAAATTCCGGAAGAATCTGCTCTATGCATTGCAGAACATCATCTTGATTTGTCGCATAGACACTGAGTTGCATTCCAATTAAGTATGGAACAGCCGCCCAAGAAGTCTTCTGATGGAGAGTGTCGCCGACAATTGGAATTCGATTTTGATTCAGACGATTGAGTTTTGCGCTTGTATCATATCGAATCGAAGTGATTTCGAATGACATGCGCGGCACTTTAATCGCCACCTTGTCGGTCGAAAGATCGGCTTGCTGAGTAATTCTGGCCAGAAATTTCTTCTTAGGACCATAGGCTATAGGCACCCTCTCGATATTCGATATCTTTCCATCTTCGGCGACGCGACCAATCGTAATATTGTTGAACAGTGTTCCAAATATGGCTACTGATTTTTTGACAACCTGATTGTAATGATATGTTCTAGTTAGCATAGCGATTACACATCATCGGTAGATCCAAATGGATTCACGGCCGTGAAATCAATAAATTCAGTTGCCAGCCTCTCGATTGGATTATTTTGAATTGAAACGTTGCTATCACTGAGAGCCGCATCACCATCTGTCAGAGTGTACACTTGCATAAGTGTACCTGTCGCGGCCGTGATCTCCGAAGAGATTACAACAGATGAAGCCAGAGGATGAATGGTCCCATCGGTAAACGAGAGATTGGATAGCTGAATGTAGTAAGGATATGTTTGAGCTTGTACGTACTTTAGATCGGTAATTTTAGCCCGGCCAGTGGCGCCAGACTGATAGAGGAGTGTTACGTACTCATTTAGATTAAATTTAATCGATGCATCGGCATATGTAAACGTTCCACGATATGAAGCTTCAGTTGACATTTGATTCTGAACGGCATCGATTTGCTTGATTCCAGTATTTAAGTCTTCTCCACGATACTCGAAAAGTTGGAGCGTCATCTTATAGACTGGAAGATTATTCAATTGATGGAATGGAGATTCTAAATCAACCAGCTTGATTTCAAAGAGACCCTTGATATCTGGAATGTAAACCAAATCGCCTTCCGAAGGACGATAGTTGTTAAAGCCTTTGTTCCACCTACCAATCGATTGTTCCCAACGTCTCCTAGAAACTGCAATCTTCAATTGATTACGAATTTCTAAGCCAAATTTAGACATTAGAACGCCGTCGCCTTCATATCCTTCAACCGACTCAATGTACATCTCGATGTTAAAAGCCGCATCAAATCGAGTCTCGGTATCTTCATTCAGAAGCATGTCTTGCGAAACAATGTTCCGAGGTAGGTAGAACATGTCGAATCCGTAGACCTTAATCGATTCTACGATTAGATCTTCGAATAGAGCTTGCTCGCTCTTCACTCTCTGATTAAAATAAACGGAGCGAGGCATGGTGGTGTATTTATAGCAGTCAGTCTACGTAGAATTCAACCCACGTAAAAATCTACAGGGGTTTCCCACACGGATCGTGCTTCATCGGCCAATTCTTTAAGTTCTTCCTTGGCCTGTGACATCAGCTCAGATCCGTCGATTGTTACGCCGCCAGGTAAAACCATTCCTTTAAATTTGAAGAGGTTCTGAGCCCATTGTCGCTTAATCAGTGCAGTTGCATACCTCTTCAGGTATTGATCGTTGTATATCTTGACGTAGTCATTAGGATTCAAAGTCTGATAAGATTCAATGATAATCCATGAACCAACTGGAATTCGCAATGTCCAATCGCAGTTGATGTATAATTTCGATTCGTTTCTCGAAAAAATGATACCCTGATCCATTCCATTCAAAGTCATGTCGATGAGCGAGAGATACTGCCTAGTCATCTGGTAATTGATTAGAGTTCCCGGGCTTCGAAGATTGTATAGATCATTGAGGTGAAGCTGATAATCGGCCGAGAACATGTTCGAGGAAATTCCAGAGGTGCCGATTGGAAGAACTCGAAGAACGTAGATTAACTGATCGGGAAGAGCCAGATACTTGTTGTCGAAGTCTTGCTGAGTAACCTGATGCTTGTAGAAATTACGAACAACGGCATCGGTATGAAAGTTCTGGTAAAATTGAATCGCCTCATCGATCCGATCTTCGATCTGATCGTCATCGACGTTGATCTCCAAGACTGGAGAACCTAGTGAACGAAGGCAGTAATCAATTAAATTCTGTCGAGATGCTGGATTGGCCATGCCTCATATTTATATGAAAGACCAATTAGGGAGATGAAGACTTACTCCAACGATTCATTTGAATAAATTTGGAAAGAGCTTCGGGCGTAATAATATAATTGCCATCAATATGCGACTGCATTCCATAGTCCGGAGTCAGAGGCGGAAAAAATCTCTTTCCATAGATTGCAATCAATGCGTTATACCTGTCACGGGCCAATGGAGTAATCTTAGCAGAATTACCTTCGAAGGCAATGAATCCAGAACTTTGATTTGTTCCATCCCAACTTGGAATCGAAGATTCAACTGTCTGAGGAATTACGGTTGTCGTACATCCACACCCCGAACTTATCAGACCAAAGATCGAAACGAGAATGATTAAAGACGCGAAAATAGCAGTTACATCTCGACAGATGCATTCCATCAATTGATTAAATTTCATATAGTTATTCGGCGAGTTGTTTACGAATTTCAGCTATATCTTTATGGGCGATCGCCTTGGCCGTCCTATCATTGGCATCAACCTCGCTCTGAGCCTTAGCTGCGATCTTCATATCTGGAGCATTCTTGTCAGATGATCGGCCACTGGCCCATGAAAAGATAGCCGTGATAGCCGAAAAGATAGATGATAAAAATTGCATAGCCTATGTTCCTTTATTTCGGCGCCGTCAGAATACATGCCTCTCTAATTCCTCTAGAAAGACCCAATAGAACCGGCACTATATATGGAGATTGTTTTTCGAGATTATTGGCAACGAGCACGCCAAAATAATCCGAGTAGAGTTGAATTGCATCATTTAACATGTCAAGGGCAATCGGATCTGGAATGATGCTCGAAAAACAAGCCCGCACGGATTCAGGAGTTGTATTTGTAGTTCCTATGGCAAGTTCCAAAGCAATTACGACCCGTTGAAATCCAGCACGAAGTTCTGGATTTTTTTGAATGACGGCGATCGTCCCAAGTTTACCAGCAATGCGAACTGCATCACCGGTAGTTCTCGGATCAATGGCAACGTTTCCAATCGCAACAACTCCTGTTGGATTTTGCGAAGTTTTACATCCAGTTGTAGTTGTAAAGAATACTGCGGGCAGGAGAATTAAAGTAAGAATTTTATCTACGAAGTATTTCATAATAATAGTCAATGATGGATTACGGAACCTTTGAAATCGCAGTCTCGGAAAGAACGTGTTTATCTGCATCTGGTGTAGATTGAAGTGCTTTCAGAGCCGTCAGGCCGGCCAGTGAAGCCGATATCAGAAGCTTAAATGCTGCAGCCCAGTCATGTTCATGGATAATTAAATCAATTGGGCCGGCAACGATTATTGGAAGAAACGCGATTAGGAAGTAAAGCTTGCTTTTTTTCATGTATATTTATTTATTTGATTTTTCAATAGTAGTGCCAGTATTAGCAGTTTCGGTTGTCGAAGGCGCCAAAGGAGATTCGTTCTTTCGTTCCTCGACGTGCTGAGAAAATGTTGTAGAGCGGAACATTTTAAGAGCGAGGAACGCCGCCGACGCTGCTCCAGTTATCGTGCGAAGCCAGAATAGAGTTATTGGCGCAACGTACTTTGCCGCTTCATCAGTGCCAAAGCTAGTGGAGAAAAATCCGAACAGCGCGATCGCACAATAGAGAAAACCGTCAATATAGGCCGCTGGAATTGGTGGCGGTTTTGAAACGTAATTTACAACCGATCGAATCATATTGGTTTTCTATTCGTTGAATTCTTTGGACGGTTTAGCATTGTCATCCTTCGCCGCCGCGGTCAACAGGACCACGATGAAACCGAAGCATGCGCATATGCCGATAATTGTAAGTGTGATAATCATTTCTTTTATATTAGTTATCAAATTTCCGGCCGGGGACGGCCGTCGTCATCAATCCTCGACTATTTTCACGCGGACATTTTCCATGACGCCAATGGTCACATCGTTGGTTCCGTCCCTAGTGAGCATGATGCGAATTAGGGTGGTGTTTGACTTTTTGGCGTCAATGGCATCCCAGATCGTGTTTAATGTCTCAGTGCGCGCTGCGTTGAGTTTGGCGTTGCGGAAGAATTCGCGATGCATGGGTTGCCCAAATTCTTGGGCAAAGGTGTAACCCGCGGCGATCGCCGCGATGATGGAGAGATAGATGATTGTTTTTTTCATGATGGTTTAATAATGGTTAACTAACTAGTACTATATAGGCGTTAAATTTCTGGTTCTGGTGGTGCATCATTAATACGGTATTGATGCACAACAACACGGAAGGTGCCGGACGCAGGGTTTTGAGCAGCGGCCAGCGGGAGAAATCTACCGTAGGCCACGCCGTTTGAAGCAAATCCAGAATAGCTGCCAATGATTGATGTCATGGCGGCTTGTGGCGGCGAGATGATGACTACATCCCCATCTTTGACGCCGGTGATTGTTGCGCCCAGATCGGCCACGGCACCGATGCCGGTCGATGGAAAATCCCACACGACATTCGTGGTGAAGGTGTTGGTCAAAACAGCGGAGAACGCCTGAAACCCGACGCGCAGACCGGCGACGGTGGTGCTGTTGGTGGTGCCGGAATTGAAGGTGCGGGTGGCGTTGCCGAGAAAGATGTTGCCATTCGTCACCAGCAAGGCTGGGGTGCCTGCGCCCGCGCCGTATCCAAAGGTCATCATGCCGAGTAGAGAAGTATCATAACGCGAAAACGACACCTCGTCGTAATTCCCTGATGCCCCTTGCCTGAATATCGTATAAATTCCACCCGATCCAAGAGATGTCTGACCAATTCCAAACCCTCCACCTGTTGAGGATTCTGAATAAATTTTGCTATAGCTGCTAATGTGTTTGGTTGCGTTCACCACACCGTTGGTGATCGACACATAATCGGTTCCGTTTGTGATTATTATGTTTGTAGAAGAAATTCTGTCAAAATACGCCTGCCCCAAATTAGTCAGGCCACGACTCCTGCCGTTGGTCGTGGCGATGTAGTTAGTTCCTGACGAAGTAATAATATTATTAGTGGTGCGAGCGCCCATATAATTTTGTAGCACGACGGAAAGATTGGTTCCATCGCTCCACAGGTGGCCTCCCTGCCCACTCAACGAGTTCGGTGCGGTAAAGGGAGTAGAGGCTGGCAGGATAAATCCGTTTGTAGAAATGACAACTCCCGGAACGATCAGATTGTTTGTGGCCCGGCTGTTTCCAAGCGCATCCACTATTTCCAAGCTAGCTCCATTTCTTTTCAGTGCAGGAAAGTTTGAATTTACTGGGCCGAAAATAAGCCGACCAAACGTACTGTTGTCATTATCGCGTAGCTGAATTACCCCGACTTCTGCGGCTGCGGCAAGTGAAATCAGTCCTCCAAGATTTCCTCCATAGTAAGTTGAATAGATGTTTGGGGTATTAACTATGTACGCAGCATTAAAAATATGTGCGTTAACGGAACTACTACCGCTAGCGGTTATATTGCCCGTTGTAATGATGGTTCCGTTTGTAATTTGCACCGTGTTGGCGTTAGTGCCGACAATGAGGTTGGTGACAACCAGCCGGTCAGAATACGCCTGCCCCAAATTAGTATGGCCACGGCTCATGCCGTTGGTCGTAGCGATGTAGTTGGTGTTCAGGTTGGCAATGCTGTTGGTCAGGCCGGCCAGTGCGGTCTGCTGCACGGCGTTGGTTACTTCTGCTTGCACCACTCTATTGGAAATCGAAGTGATGTTTGCCACTGATCCAGCATTGGTAGATTCAGCATTAACGATCCTATTAGAAATAGAAGTAATGTTTGCCTCAGCCGTCACCACTCTATTAGAAATAGAAGTAATGTTTGCCACCGATCCAGCATTGGTAGATTCAGCATTAACGATCCGGTTGGAAATAGAAGTAATGTTTGCCACCGATCCAGCATTGGTAGATTCAGCATTAACGATCCTATTAGTCAATCCGGCGAGTGCCGTCTGCTGGCTGGCATTAGTGGTTTCAGCTGCCACTACCCTATGGGAAACAGTAGTAATGTTTGCCACCGCGCCGGCGTATGTAGATTCAACTTCAATGACGCGGTTAGAAATAGAAGTAATGTTTGCCACTGACCCGGCATTGGTAGATTCGGCTGTCACTATCCGGTTAGTCAATCCAATGAGTGCCGTCTGCTGCACGGCGTTAGTGGAATCTGTCAGAGTGAACATGTTA
>Ga0049082_10000115_pt1 | contig 18711 bp, 21 predicted proteins | sample GreLakmeHU45MSRF_FD_66718 | JGI IMG/M metagenome (GOLD analysis project Ga0049082, IMG submission 66718) | Freshwater lentic microbial communities from great Laurentian Lakes, MI, USA - Great Lakes metaG HU45MSRF | ecosystem: Environmental > Aquatic > Freshwater > Lake | place: Great Lakes... | reverse complement strand
AATGAGATTTGTCTCTTTTAATCCAAGTTTCTGATTTTTCATAACCTTTATTCAATCTGTCGTATTCGTCATCAATACGTACTAAATCATATTTGTCTTTTGGTGATTCTACTTCTAATAAAATAGACCCATTTATACTGGATGATTTTGATGAATGAAACACGCCTGGCCATATCATAATTTTTTTAAACTTTGTTATGTTAACATTATTATTTAAAAATGCAAAGTCTATTTCACCATCTAAAACTATTAGACCTGTTTTCTTTTTCGGATGACAATGTAATGACGTTTTCTTATTATATTCAATATTAAGAAACCAAATACCTATATCTTGATTTTCAAAAAATAAGTATTCGTGTCCCCAAGGTTTTGGGATAATATAATTTTTTATACATTTACTCATGGATGCGTATCATGTACATCATCTACTTTTAGTATGGAATATAGTTCAATAGATGCTTTCATCCACGCACCCATATGTTTATAGTGTGGAGAAGTAACAATATTACCGTCAATTACATATGGCGCATCTACATAAGTTGCTCCTGAATTATTCACATCGTCCTCAATACTATAATATGCGGAAATTTTTCTTCCTTTAGTTACTTTCGATGAAATCAGCAATTGTGCCCCGTGACAGGTACTAGAAACTACTTTTCCACTATCAACAAATTTTTTGATAAAAGAAAGTGCATTCTTTTGTTGTCTTAGTTTTTCCAAAGCTTTTACTCCACCTGGCAAACATAAAAAGTCATATTCATTTACTGTATCATCTGTGATACTTGATACAGTTTTATTAGCTTCCATTTTTGTACCTAATATACCATAAAACCATCCAATCTTTTCTGATGTGATGTCTACAATAAACTCATCTTCCAGTAGTCTGTAATATGGATAAATGACTTCTTGATCTTGATATCCGTCCCATGTTAGTATTAACGCTTTTTTCATATTATTTATTATTAAGAGGTGAATCGTATCTTTCTAAAAGTTCTCGTTTTGCTGTCCATCCTGGCCAAAATGGATCTCCATCATTAAGGTACACAAAATACATTGTTCTTCTCCATTTTGTTGGGTGTGAATTTTTAATTGCTTTGTGTACTGTATGTCCATGTAGACATAAAACGTCTCCACGGCTGTATTTTAGTTGTACAACGGGTAAATTTTTTGGAAGTTCACAATTATTGCCAATTGGAAATGAATTATATAATCTTCCTTGTTCATCAACTGAAAAATTTGCTTTTGGATTACATGGTAGATCCCCTAATTTATGACTTCCTGGAACTACTATTAATGATCCATTAGTTTCATCTGCATCATCTAATGCTAGTGCTAAATTGAAATATGAACCCATAGGTGATTTACCAGCATAGTTGTCTTGGTGCCAAGTAGAACCATTTTCCAACGGATTATTAGGTTTACAAAAAAAGAAAATACTACCAATAGGTATTGCTCTGTTTTTACAAATACTATCACCTATATCACACATCCTTTTACCTGTATGTACATTTCTAAATCCAGGAGACTTATGCATATTAAGATAATTTGTAAAATGTCCATTTGCAAAGTCATCTGATTCTTTAATAAGGGAATGACATTCATCTTCAGAAAATACATTTTTTATTTGTAAATATCCATTCTCTAGATAAAAATCCAATTGTTCTTTTGATAGATTATAATTAATCATGTTTATATATTTTTTTATACCAATCTAATGTTTTTATAATACATTCTTCTAACGTAACTTTAGGATACCAATTTAATAATTTTTTTGCTTTTGAACAATCTAAAAATAATGATGTTGGTATTGTAGGCATTGATAGATCATGTATAGTTTCTATTTTTAGTATAGAATAATATATAATTTTATCAACCAAATCTTTAATTTTAATTGCCTTTCCTAATCCAATGTTGAATATTTCATAATGATTTGTTTTCCTTAAATTCTTGTATGTAATAAAACATATTTTTTACAGTAGGCATAATGTCATTAAAATTGTTTTTAACTAAATTAAAAAATGAATCGTCTCTACTTGATCCATCTTTGTTTTTAACCAAAGCACTTCTGTCATCTACACCTTCTATTTTAGACATATCTGTATATACAATATTTACAAACACATGTCTATTTAAATTAAAATCTTTATATAATTTATAAATAATCGATGCAGTAATTAATTCTCTGCTACTGGTATAATTTCCCGTTTTCATTATTTCCCACATAAATTCCATAAATTTATATGTCCAAATAGGCAACATTTCGTTTTTGTTTAAAATTAAATTCGCATTTAACGTATCGGAATTATGAATATAATAACAATTTTCGTGTGTATTTTTATCTCTATTCCAAATAGAACAATTTGTATATAAAGCGAATAAATCATCGTCAAACGTTTTTTTGGTTTTAATGATAAAATCGTCCCAATGATCGTTTAAATTATTTTTTACGGAATCATCTGATATATTCCAATGGAAATAATAATTGTTTTTGTTAATAAAATCATGATGGTCTTTCATCATTGAAAACCAAGAATCTTGACAAAATTCTAAATGACGCCAAATTATATTTGGATATTTATCTATGATTTTTTTATATAAATCAATTTGATCCAAATCAACGTGACACAAAATATCAAAACAGTTTTGATCTTTTGCTGTAGAAAAAATTGTTTCTAAAGTTTTTTCTAGAAATTCAGGTTTATTCCTAGTAGGAATATATAACAGTATGTCTTTCATAATTTATTGTTTTTATACCAATTTATAGTGTTTTCCAATCCGTCTCTTAAACTATATTTAGATTGCCATCCCAATTCGTTTTTAATTCTAGATACGTCTACTAATCGAATTGGAATCATTGTAGGTTTAGTCGTATCATATTTAAATTCTGGAGAATACCCATATATATCGGTAATAGTTTCAACTAATTCTTTTACTGATGTTCCTTTGCCTGTTGCAACATTATATGGTGTTGCATTTGGATTTTTTTCTACAACAGTCATCAATCCATCAACTACATCATCAACATAAATAAAATCACGAATTTGATTTCCGTCACCCCATACTTCGAACGGATTCATGTTAGAATCTGCTTTTAGAATTAATTGCGGAATTACATGACCATCATCATTGAATGCATCGTTAGGGCCGTATATAGCAGTGGTTCTAATCATTCCAAACTTTGTAGTAGAAATACTATTATAGTATTCAATTACTTTTTCGCTATATCGTTTCATCCATCCAACTCCACGATATAACTTATGAGGTTCAGAATTATAAGCTTCATCTTCATTTACTGCATATGAAACGTCTGGATACATAGTAGAACTACCGACAAATCCAAATCGATCTAATTTAGATCTTACAGCAGCGTCAAACATATTAATTGAAGGAAATAAATTATTTCTCACTAAATCCAATGAATTTTTAGAATCGGATTGACCTTTTGCACCTTTGATAAAAGCAACAAAATTAAAACAAATATCCATATCTTTCAAAACACTCATACAGTCTTCATGTTTCATTAAATCACATTGTATTACTTCAAGATTTGGATGTTTAATATTCAATTTTCTGTTTGAATAAACCGCAGCTCTTACATTAGCACCATCATCTAATAATCTTTTTACTGCTGAATATCCGGTTATACCGGCAGCCCCAGTAACTAAAACATTTTTTTTATTGTAAAATGACATATTCTTATTATTTTTTTAAATTTTTATACCAATTAAGCGTTTTTATAATACCTTCGTCTATTGAAGTTTTGGGAATCCAATCAAACTTTTCTTTTGCTTTTTCACTATTCAAACAAATAGATATTGGTATTGTTGGTTTAGTTAAATCAAAAATTATTTTTAAGTTAGTATTTGAATAATATATTATTTTTTTAACTAGATTTTTAATTTTAATTAATTTACCTGAACCTACATTTAGAAGTTCATATTTAGTTGTTTGTTTTTTTAACGATAAGTCTATAAAATTAATTAAATCGTCTATGTATAAAAGATCTCTTCCTTCTTCACCTGTTCCCCATACTGTAACAGTTCCGTCTTTAGAATTCAATACTTTTGTTATAGTAGCACTAAAAACATGAGATTTTTCTAACTCAAATTTGTCATGTGGACCGTATACATTTGAATGTCTAAGTACTGTATATTTTGTATTTCCTAATTTTGAATAAAATTCACACATTTTTTCCAAATATACTTTTGTATTTCCTGCTCCGAAGTATTGATGAGCAATTTGATCATTTGAATTAAAATCGATTTCTTTTATAGAATTTTTTGATGATTTGTACATAATAGTACAACTTGGAAAAATAAATTGTTTTATGTTTTTCTCATAAGATTCTTTTAATAATAAAGATGTCATTATTACATTGTCCGTAACATGTATATGAGGGTTATTAATAATATCTTTAACTCCACTAGTAGTTGCTGCAAAATGTAATACAATATCTACACCATTAAGAACATTTTTAACATCATTTATATTTCTTAAATCACATTTAACCCAGTCTACATTATCATAGTTATCTAACTTAGGTGTATCATGATATGTAGCTTTGATTTTAAAACTATTATTTTTACTATAATATTCTAATAGATTTTTGCCTATAAAACCAGTTGATCCGCAGATTAATATTGTTTCTTTATTCATTTTAATTAATAGTAATTTTGCCTACTCTTCCATCTAGTATTATTTTATTTTTATTATTAATAAATCCTTCATTATATATTGTATCGATTACTAAATCTAGATTCAATGCGTCATTTATATTAATATTAGTTTTTATTTTTGTAGGATAAACATCAGTAATCTTTATATTATTATTTTCAGCATGTAAACTTTGGAAAAATCCTCTCATTCCCCATTTAGTAGCGGAATACATAGTTCTAAATGGTTTTATTTCTATTCCCACCATTGAATTTATATTTATTACACGTTTTAAATAAGACATTAAATTAAAAGTTAATAAAATTGGAGACAATAAATTAACATTTATATAATTTTGAATTTCTTTCTGTGTATATTCTTCAAATGATTTTCCAGGACATACAATTGCAGCATTATTTATTAATGTATCAATATTATAATTTATAGCTTTATTCGTTAATTTTTCAATTCCTTCAATAGTAGATAAATCACAATCATTTTTTCCATTATGACATAATACATCATGTCCTTCATTTTTAAATTTAGAAACTAAATGAATTCCAAAATTAGAATTTGATCCTGTAATTAATATTTTACTCATTTGAATACGTTGTATCTCTTATTTTCTATTGTTGATGCATTATTTGTATACCATTCTAATGTACGAGTCAATCCTTCTTTTAAATTTATTTGTGGTTTAAATCCGTGATTGTTTAATTTTGTGGTATTTAATATTCTTTGTTTATCACCTGATGGCTTTGATGTATCCCATATAATATCAGGTTTATAGTCTGAAATGTCAATTATAGTATTTACTAATTCTTTAATTGATACACCTTCTCCGGACCCAATATTTAGTGGTTCATTTATTTCATTTGTTACTGCAAAAATCATTGCTCTGGCAACATCTTCAGAGTAAATAAAATCACGTATAGATGATCCATCTCCCCAAACTATATAAGGGTTTTCTTTATTATAAATTCTTTTAATTAGTGATGGTATTACCATAGACGTTTCTGAAAAATCATCATATGGTCCATAAACATTCGCAGGACGAACGATTGAATAATTATTAAGTCCGTATTGTATTTTATACGTTTCTAATTGCATTTCACCTACTCTTTTTGCCCAACCACCATACCAATCGTGTTTACTAGGAAACCCATTCCATAAATCATCTTCTGACATTATATCTGAAGGAGAATATACACCTATTGTAGATACGTAAAGAAACCATTTTACATTAGATTGTCTAGCCGCTTCAATAATATTTGTGTTAAATCTCAGATAAGATACAAATATATTAGCAGGTTTTTCTTTTATTATTTTAGGCGATGTTTTGATTCCTATTAAGTTAAATACTACATCAACATTTTCGCATGCTTTTTTGCAGTTGTCAAAGTTCATCAAATCTAATTGCATGAACTCTATGTCTGGTGGAACCAATGAATTATTATCAAGAGACACAATTCTTATGTTTGCACCTTCTTCTTTTAGAAGTTTAATTAATTGTTGTCCAATTAATCCTGTTCCTCCTGTAACTAATACTTTTTTTCCTTTTAAATTCATATGATATTTCTATAATAGTCTAATAAAAATTGGATGCTTTCATTTAATGAATACTTTGGTTTCCAACCTGTTTTGTTTTCAAATTTACTTACATCTGGTATCTGTAAGGTTACATCAACTGGTCTTAATAGTTTGGGATCTTGTTCATTAGGAATTTTTACTTTTGCATTTGACAATAATATATCTAAGAATTCACCAACTGTTACTGATTTTTCCACTCCAATGTTGTATTCGTCACCATAATCACATTTATTAATTGCAATCCAATATGCTTCTACAATATCTCTTACATCAATAATTGATCTTACAGACTCAAGATTACCATAAACCAATTTATCTCTTTTACCTTTTTCAATCTCAACTACTTGCCTTGCAAATGCACTTGAGAATATGTCTGGTCTTCTTGGATTGATATATGTAAATGATCTTGTAAGAACAACTGGTATGTCATATGAAAGATAATAAGATCTCATCAATTTTTCTTGTGCCAATTTACTGATTGCATATACATTGATTGGATCTATTTTATGTGTTTCTTTGATGGGTACATCTTCTGGTTTTACTTGACCATAAACTTCAGATGTACTACAGTGATGAATAATAGGTTTAATTTTTAATATTCTCACGGCTTCTAACAAATTTAATGTGGAATCTACGTTATTTTTAAAAATAGCAGATGGATATTCAAAACACATTCTTACATTAGCAATTGCTGCCATATTAAAAATGTAATCTGGTTTTATATCTTCTAAAGTTCTAATAACAGATCCCATGTCGGTTAAGTCGCATGTATATAGTTTGACTTTGTTCTTTAACTTAGAAAGATTTCCATTTGAAGAATCTGTATGCCATCTTGAAATGCCACTGACTTCTAAATCGGGAATAGTACATAAATATTCTGCGAGATAACTTGGTCCACTGCCTCCTATACCAGTAATTAATGCTTTTTTACTCATAGATTTGTATACTTTATATTAGAATTAATTATAATAGGATATGATTTAATTAATTCTTGAATACCATATTCTAAATTATACTTCGGTCTCCAACCAGTACTTTCTAGTTTTTCATTACTTACTATATAATTTCTTTTATCTAAATCTTTAGCAAATTCATCTTGTTTGATAACAAAATCAGGAATATACTGTTTAATTTTTTCACATAATTCTAATTTACTCAAATTAGCATCTGATAGTCCAACATTGAATGACTCTCCCTTATAGGAATCAAAGTTCTGTAACATTCTAACAAATACTTCAGAAACGTCTCTTACATGGATATAATTTCTCTTAAAATGAGATTCAAACAACACAATGTATTTATCTGTTAATGCTTTCAAAACAAAATCATTTACCAACAAATCTTTTCTAAATCTATAAGATGTACCAAATACTGTTGCTAGTCGTAGACTAATTGCTCTAGTTGAATCCAAAGCATATCTTTCACCCAAACATTTAGTTATTCCATATGTTGAAATTGGATTTAATCTGGTTTTTTCAGTACAAAATGTATCATTTTCACCAATTCCATATCCACTATTTGTATTTGGTAGAATTATTTTTGTGTTTTGACTTGTATTTTTTACAATGAAATCAATTTGATTTGCATTTACATCTTCTGCTAGTTTTTTATCACGGTCGCATGCTGGAAATCCGACAATACCAGCAAGAGGAAAGATAAAGTCTACGTTTAGATACTTTTTTAATTTGTTTTGATCTCTTACATCACCGTATACGAATTCTACCTTTTCATTTGCACATAAAGGAAATATTCCGTCTTGTTTATACATTAAACTATCATATACAGTGATTTTATCAATGTTCAATTCATCGGATACTTTTAATAACTTTTCAAGTAAAATTGTACCCAAATAGCCTGCTCCACCTGTAATTAATATTTTCATAACTTGTTATCCTTTTCATATATACATATGTACATATATACATAGATCGTAATTATAATTCCCTATTAGTTTATATTATTTTGATATAAAAACCGAGTAAAGATTTCACCTAGTCTAGTTTCTAGATCATCTTGTTTTGCGATTTCAAAGTTATAATCTATGTATGGTTTCATTGAATTATACAAATCAGGTGTTATGTTATTTATGATATTTAACAAATCATTTTCATTTTCAAATCGTATAATACCACGTTCATCATAACCAAAATCGCTAATATTTGGACATCCCCAATAAATTGGAACAGTATTAGTTAAAAAATTATCTCCTATTTTATTATACCAATTTTTATGATATACATTTTCAATTACTACGTTAAACATAGATTCTTGATATAAGACTCTTTTACCATATCCAATTGGATCTACATTGTTAGTATGATATAAATCTTTACTATAATTTGTGTAACCAGGTCTACATTTATTTAGATGATCGTAGTCGTCTAATACATAATACCATTTTTTAGGAATTGTAATATGTGATTTTATATTATAAATATTGTGTCTCAATTTATGTCCATCTGTGATGTTTTTATCACCACATAAAAACGACACTTCAAAATTTTTCTCTTTATCTTTAATTGAATTGATAAAAACATCATCTAAAACTCTTCCGTTAAATGTAAATAATATGCCATTATTACAATTATTTTGAATAATATCACTCCAAGATAATATTGCAGTAAAATGATCTTGTAATTTTATTGCAATATCATGTAAACCAAAAAATTCATTTGGTTCAAGTAATATTAAAAAATTATATGGATTAATTTTTAATTCTTCAATACTATTCGGTATATATTCATAAAAAATAGTAATTGGTGCAGTTTTAAATTTATTTCTTAAATAAGAAAACAAAGGATCTGTATCTACATTTCTAAAATTAGAAAAAATTTTAATCATTTAATATTTATTGTTGTTTTTTTCGATTCAAATATAGATTCTTCTACTGTAAATGTTTTTGTATTGCCGATTGATTTTAATTCTGTTGATTCATAATAGTTATAAGCATATTCATCAAATCCTACACCGTTAACATGTGAATATGGACTGTCTATTAGTACTGCAATATCAATTGAAATTCTTGGTTTTGCACCGTCTTTAATGTGAGTTTTATGGGCGCAAGCATGATCCATAATTGATAATGTTTGTTTTTGCAATAATCCAACATATTCTAGTGAATCATATCTAGTATTACCTTCATCAAAACTTTCTGCTTTGTCTAAATAATTATCATGTGCTCCGATTGGGTTATTGAATTCTACTGTATTGTTACTGATATCACCTAAAACGCCAATTAAAAATACAGAATCTCCTTTATGTCCAACCCAAGCGTCAGAATGCATTTTGCCTGTATAATATGGTCTGGATTTTACTTCTTCCGGTTCACTTTCTACGCTTTTATATCGAATATTAGGTACAGCTAACTTTTTAATGTGTTTGTATACGTTTAATTTATTAAAAATATTGTTGATAGAATTTTGAATTTCGGCAAATTCTTCTACTGTTTCTTTTTTTGGATTTAAAATTCCGTTTGGAGTTTTGTTTGGAAGATTAACAATTAAGTTGTTGTTGTCTTCTAAAAAGGTATCTGACCATACAAATTCTTTTTTATAAACTAATGATAGAGATTTACATAAGAAATTTTGTGTGGCTTTAACAAGTCTATTATAGTCATATGAATTGATATCATATGTGATCACTATAGGTGATGTAGTTGCATTAAGATTTTCTTTTGGAAAATTTTCATAAACACGTTGTCTGATTTTTACTAGGTCTTTCATATAATTTTTTTTACTTTGTTTTCCAGATTATTACAGGATACCCTTCAATGAAGTACGATCCTCCAAAAATTCTCTGTGATAACAATATCTCAATTTTATTTTCTTTCTCTAATTGTCTGAGATAAGTTAAATAGTTTTTCAAATATTTTCTTTTATTAAAATACATTATTGATAGTTTGTCAACTAAATTATTTTCATTCAAAAGTTCGGCTGAAGGTTCAAAATGAATACAAATATCTGGTTTTTTTGCAATTAGATAATCAACAAATTCTTTATAGTTATCGTGAATTTGTTCCAATGATGCACATGTAAATATTGCTGATTTTTCTGGTATGTTTATATTGTAATCCGGATTAAAATAATCAAAATTATACCCTTTTATTTTTGTATTAATACCCAATTGATTAATTTCGTTAATAATATTTTGAGATGATACAGTCCAATCTAATCCGAATAAATTTATATTTTTATTGAAATTTCCAAATCTCAATAAATGATATGCAGGTCCACATCCAAATTCAAATAAATTTTCATATTTATCTCCTACATAATGATGTAGAAATGCGTCAATCAATATAATGTGTAATTTATATTCAAAAAATTCAATATTTGATTTAACAAAATCACCTTTCCATCTTGCTACATCATATTTTCCAAAATATTTTGGAACTAGACTATTAACGTTCTTATATTTTTTTAAAAGTTCTAAATTTTCATACCACCCGTTTTCCCACTTTTCTAGTCTGTGCTTTCCTACATATTCAATATCATCATTTAATACGTTTAATATATGTAAAATAACATCGTCTCTTTCTGATTTTGTTAGTTCTCTATATTGTAAATCAAACTCCTCTACCATTTCTTTACACGAATTGCTTAATTTAAAACCAAGAATTTTTTCAATTTCATCTGTTGTTATTTTTTGCATATTAGTTGATTATCTTTTTTTGTATTAAATTATTAACCCCTCGGTGTAAATACAGATTCATATTTGATTCAAATCTTGTTCTTTGTTCTGGCGCATTACCTTTCATCTTCATAAAATCTTTATAATATGAAACAAATCCTTTTCCTTTTAACGGACCAATTGGATATTCAAATATTGTTTGACCTCTTAAGACATATTCTTGAAAATCTGCACCTTTATTTTTTGCATGTTCAGTTAACATCAAAGAATACCAATCCCAAGGACCATATCCATACCAATCATCTTGTACAGGTGCAAAATCTTCATAAAATGCTTTATTATATAAATCAAACCACCATGCCCATTTACTTCTTACTGTAGGTTCTAACTTTACTTCGTCATTATCCATTTTCATATTATGTCTAATATCAAAGACATCGGTGTCATTCCAATTTTCATATGGCACATTCATGTATCTTTTATTTGTAATTTCATCCCATGTATGATCCCACATTTTATGAATTTCCGGAGTAACTACATAATATTTATTTTTTATATATTTTGTAGATTCTATTAACAGATGAATCAAATGTTCGCTAAAATACATATCAGGTGTAATGTTAATATAGTAATCTACATCAGCTTCATACGAGTTTCTCTGCATATCTAACAACCCATAACATTTATCTCCTTCATATATTACAGAATTTACTTCATAGTCTTTTAATAATACTTTTAAATCATTGAATTTATTAATAAAAAATTGTTTTGGCAACGCACACTTATCCCAGTCAATCAAATAACTTGAACAATTTAAAACTGTATCTATTTTTATATCTATTTTTTTATCAATATAATACCTAGATTTTTTTAATTGAATATATGATAATAATGCATAGTCTATTTCATATGGCATTATATGATATGATATTTTAATTTTCATTTGTAACTTCTAGTGTTGGAAAGTACTTAATAAATAAGTCATTGGAATTGTTTCTTTTATTTTTAATTCTATTTTTAATTTCCTTGAAAAAATTCCATGCTAATGGAACAAATACTACTTTTGAATTTTCTTCTAAAGAATTTAAATAATCAGAACTTACAATTGGAATATTCATTCCTGGTGTATATAAATTGTGTTTTAAACTATTGTCATCGACTATTACATCCAATTTAATTTTTCCAAAGTTTAATAGAGTATTGCCTTTTGCTGCAGCTCCATATCCAACTATATTATATCCATTTAATTTTAAATCTTCTATGGTTTTCTTTAAATCAATAATAGATTTAAAACATTTATATACATAATTTGGGTATGTTAGTATATCATATAATCCGAGTTCAGTTTCTAACTTTAATAATTTTTCCACTCCGTTTTTATTTAAATGATTTGTTTTTGTTATTACAAATACATAACTAGTTCCATGTACATCTGTTTTAAAAACATCATTTAAAAATAGTCCACATCTTTCGACTAATTTTTTCATAGAATTAACATTAAAATATGATATATGTTCATGATAGATAGTATCAAATTCATTATTAATAATCATATTTGATTGAGAAGTTTGAATAAATAGTATTGATTTATTATGCATAATTTCACTACATGATTTGATAAAATCATATGCGTATTTAGTATGAGCTAAAACGTTTTGTGCAGTAATAATATCAAATTTATTGTTTAATTTATTTATAGTTTTAGAATTAAAATAATCGCATATTATGTTGTGTCCTTTTGATGTAGATATTTTATACAAATTTTCTGCTGGATCTACTCCATATGTAGATAAATTTAATTTTTTAAATGAATCTAGTTGAGACCCGTCATTACATGCAATATCCAAAACAGTTTTTGCATCCGGAAAATATTTTAATGTTTCCTTTGAAAAGAAATCAAAATAATCTTTTAATGTTTGCGATGTACCACTGACATATAAATAATTCTTAAACATTAAATCTGGATTTACTATATGACTTAATTGTAAATGGTAACAATCAAAACATAAATTTAACATTAAAGGATATTCTTCCTGTTCTTCTCCTTTATGGTAATTATTTGCAAGAGGTTGATTTCCGATATCTAATATAACCTTTAGATTCAAACTATTACATGCTATACATCTATTATTTTTAATATATGATATTTGAAATTCATTCATAATGTTTAAATTTGTTTCTAGAATTAAATACTATATTGTCAAAATTGTCAATTAAAGAATTAACTATAATTTCAGCCGTGTCTTCAAATTTAAAATTAAATGTATTTAAAAATTTAGTACTGTCTATTGAAAAATTATAACATTTTGTTTGTAATTTTGTATTTTGTATATTATTAGGATCAGTTAAATACTCTTTAATAGGAACATTTGTGATTTTGCTTACTACATTCGCAAGTTGTTCTGCTGTATTATTAAATGATGATAGATTATATATTCCTCTGTTGTCTTTATCATCATTTAAAATACACTTCATTGCTCTTACAATATCATTTGTACCAAGAATAGGTCTGATAATATCTTTAATGTATAATTTAATTTCTTTGTCTTTCAATGCGTTATATGTCATTGAATTTAACATTACATCATTCCTAACTATAGGAGAATATCCATTAACTGTTCCAAATCTTAATCCGTAATATTTAACATCAAATTTTTGAGAATATAAATCAATTACATGTTTTGTTATGTCATAATGATTATGTGCAACAAAATTATTATATGTTTCATTCACTACTTTTTCTCCTACATCTCCATATACACTTGAACTACTTGCATATATTATTTTTTGATGTGGTTTTAATTTAGAAAATAAGTTTACAAAATTTGTAATATTGTTTTTATATGCAGATTGTATATTTCCTTCACACATTTTAACACTGGAATGAGCTGCTAACAAAATAATAGAATCAAAAATTGAAAGAAACGATTCATCTAAATCGTTAAAATCAATTTTGTAATTTGGAATTATAGGTTCGTTAAACCAACACAAATCTACCGACGTAATATCATACTCATTTGATAAATCTTTATATAAACGATTTCCAATATATCCATTTCCTCCAATCAATAATACTTTATTTTTCATACTTTAAATCCTTTATTTTCTTCTTCTGTAAACATTTTATTGTACTTTATATTGGTAACAATTTGTTTTTCAATTGTTTTGTTGTGATGTAAAGCTAATTCATATACGGATGGTAAATGGACATATGTCTTTGCACCTTCTACTTTTTCATGTAGTCTGCGTTTCCATTCAATGTAAGGTAAATTTTTAAACAGTCTACCTTGTGGATCTGGCCAATTAACAATTAATCTATCTTCGTATTGTGTTAATCTCCAACCCCATTGTTTTGCATTATCGGGATTCACACCCTTGAAATCATTTATACGAGGAATCCAAAATAAATCAACATCATTATTTAATTCAATTAATTCTTTTAATGATTCTAACAATGTTTCGGATGGAAGTTCATCATCATCGATTTGAAAAATATATTCTCCTCGACATAAACTTTTACCATAATTTTTGTGTTCACTATAATTTCCGTCTAATTTATGTATATGAACGTTAAAGAAACTGTTGTTGTTGTCAGATACTGTATCTAATACGTTTAACGTCAATAAATCATCACTGTAATCATCTAAAATAATACATTCATTATTTTGACCATATTTGTATAGTCTTTCTAACAGAAATTGAAGTTCAGATCCTGTATTTTTACAAGTAACTAGATATGATATAAATGGACGATTCATTTGATTATAACACTTTAATATTAAATAGAATTTTGACAAGTAAAAACTTATTTTTAATTAAAAATAAACATTGTATTTTGATATAGATATCTATTACTTGACACCGTAAAAATAAATGTTATTATCAATGTATGAATAAAGTTTTTGTAACAGGCGCATGTGGTTTTATTGGCAGTAATTTGGTTGATAGATTATTGAAAGATGGATATAAAGTTGTAGGATGGGACAATCGTTCAACTGGTAGAATTGAATTTTTAAATGATGCATTAAATAATCCAAATTTTACACTAATCGAAGGTGACAATCTTAATGTATCCGCATTGTCTGAAGCAATGATTGGATGTGATGTTGTTTTTCATCTCGCAGCTAATGCGGATGTTCGGTTTGGATTAAATCATCCTTCCAAAGATTTAAATCAAAATACTATAGCTACATTTAATGTGCTACAAGCAATGAAAGAACGTGGAATTAAAAAGATAATCTTTAGTTCTACTGGAAGTGTTTATGGAGAATCAACGGTAATTCCAACACCTGAAAATGCTGCATTTCCAATTCAAACTTCATTATATGGCGCATCTAAAGTTGCGTGTGAATCAATGATACAAGCATATTCAGAAGGATATGGATTTGAATCTTATATTTTTAGATTCGTTTCTATTTTAGGTGAACGATATACACATGGACATATATTTGATTTTTATAAACAACTTATAGAACATCCTGAATATTTAAATGTACTTGGTGATGGTACACAAAGAAAAAGTTACTTATATGTACAAGATTGTGTAGATGCAATGTTACATGTATTGTCATTGAAGTCAGAAACTAAAGTAAATATCTATAACTTAGGAACCAATGAATATGTTCAAGTTAACGAATCGGTAAGATTCATACTTGAACATTTGAACTTAAAACCAGAAATTAGATATTCTGGCGGTAACAAAGGATGGATAGGAGACAATCCGTTTATATTCTTAGATACTGCTAAAATTAGAAATACTGGATGGAATGCTAAATTAACGATTAAACAAGGTGTTATTTCTACATTAACATGGTTACAGAAAAATCAATGGGTATATTAAAATGAATATAGTTATTACAGGATCTAGTAGTGGGATAGGTAAATTATTATCTAAATATTTTATTGAAAAAAACCATAATGTTTGTAAAATTTCACGATCAAAACAAGATGGTTTCAGTTTTCAATGTGATGTATCTGATCTTAATTCAATGCAAAAATGTGTTGATTCTATATCAAAAGAATGGAGTCATGTAGACTGTCTAATTTGTTGTGCTGGTATACAAGATCCAATTGGTCCGGCAATGTTATCTGATCCATTAAAATGGACAAATAATATCAATGTAAATTTGATTGGTACATATTATACCATATATTCTTTTTATAAACTATTAAATAAATCGAAAATCATTTGTTTTTCCGGTGGTGGTTCTACATCATCTAGACCAAACTTTTCATCATATGGTGTTGCCAAAACAGGAATTTTAAGATTAGTAGAGATACTGTCTGATGAATTTAATTCCAATATAGAGATCAATGCAATTGCTCCCGGCGCAATTTATACTAATATGACTAAACAAGTATTATCTAATAGTGAACTTGCGGGTAAAAAAGAATGGGAATCTGCTAATAAATTATCGAAAGATAATGATGGAAAGATTGAAAAAGTAATAGAACTTATAGAATTTTTGATATCTACAAATGGTATTAGTGGAAAGATTATAAGTGCTCAATGGGACGATTTAAACGCAATTAAAAACAATATACAAGATATACAAAATACCGATGTTTATACACTTAGACGAATAGTTCCTGAAGATAGAAATAAAAAATGGAGTTGATATGAATTTTGCTATAATTGGATGTGGATTAATCGGACAAAAAAGAGCAAAAAGTTTATCTCAAAATTTACTTTTATATACATGTGATATTGACTTTAAACGAGCTGAATCATTGGCAAATCAATATAATGGATGTATTGCAACGAATGATATAAATGTAATTTGTACTGATGTTAGAGTAAATGCAGTAATTGTATCTGTAATCAACAATCAATTATATCCAATTGCTTTAAAGTTAATTAAACATGGTAAACATGTATTGATAGAAAAACCAGGAAGTATCAGTGTAAATGAATTAAATCAACTAAAACAAGCATCTAAAGAATCGGGTTCCCTTATAAGAATAGGATATAATCATCGATATCATCCATCATGTATTAAGATGAATGAATTGATTTCAGATGGTGAACTTGGTGATTTTATGTTTTTAAGAGCTAGATATGGTCATGGCGGACGACTCGGATATGAATCAGAATGGCGATCAGATAAAACTATATCAGGTGGTGGTGAATTAATAGATCAAGGTGTACATTTAATTGATCTTTCAAGTATTTTTATGGGTGAATATACTCAGATTGACGGACATATAAATACTTATTATTGGAAAATGGATGTAGAAGACAATGCATTCTTATGTCTTAAAAATAACAAAAACAATACTGCTTGGTTACATGTTAGTTGTACCGAATGGAAAAATACTTTTAGTTTAGAAGTTTATTTTAAATACGCAAAATTTCATTGGGAAGGATTGGGTGGAAGTTATGGTACTGAAAGATTATATTATTATAAGATGACAAATGAAATGGGACCACCTGATACAACTATTTATGAATTCCCAAAACAAGATAATTCTTGGAAAATTGAAATGGATGAGTTTATAAATGATATAGTATTAAATAGAACTTCTGTTCCTGGTATACAAGAAGCAATTAATGCATTGATAGTAGTAGAAACAATTTATAATAAATGATATGATAATTACAAGATCTCCTTTAAGAATTACATTAGGTGGCGGCGGAACAGATGTTCCATCATATTATGAAAAATTTGGTGGATTTCTTATTTCAGCAACAATAAATAAATATGTGTATATTACATTACATGAAAACTTTGCTCCTGGTCTTATTGTAAAATATTCTAAGATGGAAAGTGTAGATGATGCAAGTCAAATTGAACATCGAATCATTAGAAATGCCTTTCAGTATGTTAAAATGGACGGTAAAGGATTGGAATTATCTTCAATGGCAGATATACCATCTGGAACAGGATTAGGATCTTCTAGTAGTTTTACTACGGCTTTGCTTAAAGCATTACATGTATACAAAAAAAATATAGTTAATGCAAAGGAATTGGCAGAACAAGCATGTCATATAGAATTAGATTTACTTAAAGAACCAATAGGTAAACAAGATCAATTTATTTCCGCATACGGTGGTATCACACAATTCACATTTAATCAAGATGGATCTGTAAAAGTTGATCCATTAAGAATAAGTGAAGAAACATTTGATAAACTAACTGATAATTTATTATTATTCTTTACTGGATATTCAAGATCAGCATCTGATATATTGAAAGAACAAGATCAAAAATCTAAACAAGATGATAAAGAAATGAATGATAATCTTAATTTTGTAAAAGAAATTGGTTTTAAAAGTAAGAAATTACTTGAAGATGGTGATTTAGTTGAATTTGCTAAACTTATGGATGTGCATTGGCAACACAAAAAGAAAAGAAGTAACAATATGAGCAATTCAAAAATCAATGAATGGTATGATTTAGCAATGCAAAATGGTGCTATTGGTGGTAAGTTGATTGGTGCAGGCGGCGGTGGATTTTTGATGTTTTATTCGGAAGATAAAGTTAATCTAAGAAAATGTATGCGATCAATTGGATTGAAAGAAGTAAGATTTAGTTTTGATTTTGAAGGAACAAAACAAATAATGTCATGATTGATCAAACTACTGTATTAATATTGTGTGGTGGATTGGCTACTAGATTACAACCTATCACTAAAACTATACCAAAGTCACTTGTTATGATTAATAATAAACCAATGTTACAATATCAACTTGATATGTTACAAAAACAAGGTATTAGACATGTTGTTTTATGTGTAGGTTATTTAGGAGAAATGATAAAAGATACTTTTGGTGATAAATACAAAGATATATTACTAGAATATTCATTTGACGGATCAAAACAACTAGGTACAGGTGGT
>Ga0049082_10000114_pt1 | contig 18749 bp, 18 predicted proteins | sample GreLakmeHU45MSRF_FD_66718 | JGI IMG/M metagenome (GOLD analysis project Ga0049082, IMG submission 66718) | Freshwater lentic microbial communities from great Laurentian Lakes, MI, USA - Great Lakes metaG HU45MSRF | ecosystem: Environmental > Aquatic > Freshwater > Lake | place: Great Lakes... | reverse complement strand
TCCGCGATTTCCCAAACCCCGGCCATACGGTGAGGGTACCGGTCGGTCGGCGGGGCGGATATCCCATTGGCGCAACGAAACGACGGGATGACCACACAGCGCGGCGGGCGGGGTTATCCCGTTGGGAAGACGAAACGACGCCATGGCCTCCGGGGCAACGCCCCGGTTGACTCGCGATTCCGATTCGCGACCGACGGGATAACCGCGCCCGCCGCGCCCGCCAACGCGACGGATAGCCCGGGGGGGCGGTTATCCCGTCGGGAAGACAAAACGACGCCCTGGCCTCCGGGGCAACGCCCCGGTTGACTTGCGATTCCGATTCGCGACCGACGGGATAACCGCGCCCGCCGCGCCCATGCACGTGCAGATGCGCCGCACTCACACGCGGGGCATGGCTAGGATCCCCGACCGGCCCGCCCCGTTGCGGGCCCTTCACTGGCAGCGAACCAAGGGACGCGGGTGGATCTTTTCGAGTACCAGGGCAAGCAGCTGTTCGCACGGGCCGGCCTTGCCGTGCCGTCTGGCGAGGTTGCAGATACGCCCGAGCAGGCAAAGGCCGCAGCCGAGGCAATCGGTGGCACGGTCGTCGTGAAGGCGCAGGTTCAGGTGGGTGGCCGCGGTAAGGCCGGCGGCATCAAGCTCGCCAAGACCCCGGATGAGGCCTACGCAGAGGCCAAGAATATCCTGGGCATGGACATTAAGGGCCACACCGTGAAGCGTGTGTGGGTTGAGGCCGCCTCGGACATCAAGAAGGAGTACTACGCCTCGGTCACGTTTGACCGCAGCGCGAAGATGCCCCTCGTGATGCTCTCCGCAATGGGCGGCATGGACATCGAGGGCGTGGCCAAGGAGCACCCGGACGCGCTGGCGCGCCTGCATGTGGACCCGCTTATCGGTTTCCAGCAGCACGACGCGCGCTGGCTCATCTATCACGCCGGCATCGACGAGCCCGCCCAGAAGGGCGTGCTTGACGCACTCATGAAGTCGTACGAGGCGTTCATCGACCTCGAGGCGACCCTCATCGAGATCAACCCGCTCATCTGGACCGAGGATGACCGCGTGGTGGCACTCGACGCCAAGGTGTCGATCGACAACAACGCGCTGTTCCGTCACCCGGACCTGGCCGAGCTGCAGGAGAGCGTCACCGATGACCCGCAGGAGCGCATGGCGCAGGAGCGGGGAGTCACGTACGTGAAGCTCGACGGCGACGTCGGGATCATGGGCAATGGCGCCGGAATCGTGATGAGCAGTCTGGACGTGGTGGCCCTTGCCGGTGGCAAGCCCGCCAACTTCCTGGACGCCGGTGGCGGATCGAACGCCGAGGCAGTGACCACGGCACTCGAGGTGCTGCTCTCAGACCCCAAGGTGAAGTCGCTGATGATCAACATCTTCGGTGGCATCACCCGTTGCGACCAGGTGGCCGAAGGCCTTCTGGCGGCGCTCGACAAGCTGGGGGCAACACTCCCCATCGTCGTGCGCCTCGACGGAACCGCCGCTCCGGAGGGTCGCGCGATCCTCGCCGAGCGTGCACCCGACAACGTGGTGATCGAGCCCACAATGCTCGCGGCCGCTACGCGCGCCGTCGAGCTCGCAAAGGAGGCCTCGTGAGCATCCTGGTCAACAAGGACACAAAGCTGGTGGTGCAGGGCATCACCGGGCGCGAGGGCCAGTTCCACACCCTTCGCAACAAGGCATACGGCACCAACGTGGTGGCCGGCGTCACTCCCGGTAAGGCCGGGCAGGACGTTGAGGGCATCCCCGTGTTCAACACCGTGCGTGATGCGGTGGAAGCCACGGGAGCCAACACCTCGATGATCTTTGTGCCGCCGCGCTTTGCGACCGACGCGATCTTCGAGTCGTTGGACGCCGGGATCGATCTGACGATCGCCATCACCGAGGGCATTCCCGCCCACGACATGATGCGCGTCTACACGCACCTGAAGCGTGGCAACCAGACGCTCATCGGCCCCAACTGCCCGGGCATCATCAGCCCCGGTGAGGCAACCGTGGGCATCATGCCCACCGACGTCTTCACCCCGGGCCGCGTGGGCATTATCAGCCGCTCCGGCACGCTGACGTACCAGATCTCCAAGGAGATCGGTGACCTCGGCATTGGCCAGAGCTCGGTCGTGGGCATTGGTGGCGACGCCATCGTGGGCTCGTCGTTCATCGACATCCTGCAGCGCTTTGAGGATGACCCGGGCACCGACCTCGTGGTGATGGTGGGCGAAATCGGTGGCGATGATGAAGAGCGGGCTGGCGTCTTTATCTCCGAGAACATGAAGACCCCGGTGGTCGGCTACATCGCCGGCTTCCAGGCTCCTCCCGGCAAGCAGATGGGCCACGCCGGCGCCATCATCACTGGCTCGTCGGGGACCGCCCAGGGCAAGAAGGATGCCCTTGAGGCGATGGGCGTTGAGGTGGGTACCAACCCCACCGAGGTCGCCGAGATGGTCAAGAAGCGCATCGGTTAGACGACTGCCGCATCCACCTCGGTTGCCACGGCGACCGGGGTGGATGCGGGGCTACACTCGCCCGCGTGCCTGACGTCATCTCCTTCGCCCGCGGTGCACCCGCACCCGAGGCCCTCGACGGCGGTCTGATCGCCCGCTGCGCCACCGAGGCGCTTGCCGGCGACCCCACCGTGATCCTGTCCTACGGGACCGGTGGCGGATACCCGCCGCTTCGCGAGTGGCTCGCCCAGCACCACGGCACCACTGCCGACCATGTACTCGTCACCAATGGATCGCTTGAGGGCTATGTCTTTCTTCTCGAGACGTTCCTCGCCCCCGGCGATCTCATTGCGCTTGAGGCGCCGACGTACGACCGCGCGATGCTCCAGGCGCAACTTCACGGGATGGAGATTCTGTCTATTCCCATGCAGCTGGACGGCCTGGATGTTGATGCCCTCGCCGCCGCCTGCGAGGCCGGCCGCGTACCCAAGCTCGTGTACACCATCCCAAACTTCCACAATCCGGCGGGCACCACCATTTCGCTGGAGAAGCGCAAGATCCTCATTGCGTTGGCCGAGCGGTACGACTTCTGGATCCTCGAGGACGACCCCTACGGCCGCCTCAGGTTTGAGGGCGACGACATCCCGGGCATCTACGAACTGGCCGGGCCTGATCGCGTGATGTTCTCGTCGTCATTCTCGAAGACGCTGGCCCCGGGCCTGCGCGTGGGGTACCTCATCGCGCCAGCCGAACTCATCGGCTCGCTCGTGAAGCAGGCCAACCGCACCTACATCTCGCCAGCGCATCTTCCTGAGGCCGCCGTGTACCAAGTGTGTGCGCAGGGCCTGTTGCCCGCCAACATCGCGCGGGTCACCAACCTGATGCACGTGCGTCGTGATGCCATGGTGGACGGGCTGGTGCACATGCCCGCAGGCACCATCTGCACCCCGCCCGAGGGCGGATTCTTCATGTGGCTCGAACTGCCCGAGGGCATGTCGGCCGACGCCATGCTGCCGAGGGCCCAGGAGGCCGGGGTCATCTACGTGGCCGGGTCCGCCTGCTTTGTGTCGGGTGGCGCGAACACAATGCGGCTCGCATACTCCGGTGTCTCACCTGATGAGATCACCATCGGCATGGAGCGCCTTGGCTCCGTGCTGAACGCTGGCTGAGTCGGGTTTTCCGCACACCCGGTCGCAACGGAACCCCCGGGAGGCCGACCCGGCTGGAGGGCGCTGCTAGGTTGGCCCGCGTGCACGGTGCTCCTTGCCACACTGACGTCCGATTGATGGACGACGCCCTGTCGGCTGGCCGGCGGGCGTCCTGAGATACCCGCGTCGCATTGTCGCCGCCGGTCTCGTGCTGCTCGCCGCAGCATCCTCTCCGGCCCTGGCGGCGCTCACTCGCAACGACGTGTTGGCCAAGGCCAAGGCTGGCGAGGACCCAAAGGCCATCATCGCCGCGGCGTTCCCCGGCGGGACGCTTCAGCAGATCGCGCCGAAGCCCATCAAGGTGCTCATCGCCGATCAGGCACCCCGCGTGATCCTGTCGGGACAGACCCCCCTCATCCTCCGCGATGGCGGCCTGCGGCGGGCTCCCAACATCACGGTTCCTGCAGGGCACCGGATTCGTATCGTCCGGACGAAGCGGGCCTTCAGGGTGGACGACCTCGACAAGCCGGGTCGTGTACGCATGATGGTGGGTCCCGTGCGGCTCGACTCGGGCACAGCCGACACCGGGATCCGCATGGCCGAGCCCCTCGACCGCCGGTTTCGGGGCACCATGCGTGTGTATGCCTCTGACGGCCGACGCATGATGGTGGTCAACGAGTTGTCCACCGAGAACTACATCCGGGGCGTGCTCCCCGGCAACATGCCGCCCGAGTGGGGCAACGCCACGCCCAATGCCCTCGTGGTGGGCGCCGTGGCGGCCAGGTCGAGCGCACTCACCGCCCGGGCTGCCAGCACAAAGGCCGTGTTTCACGCCACCTCCGACGACCCGCTGTACCTCGGGCTGGATGGGGAGCGGGGTCAGACCAACATGGCCATTGATGGCAGTCCCCGGTGGACCGTCGTGATGGCCAAGCAGCCGTTTGAGGCGTCGTTCCCGGTGGTGGGCGGCGACTTCACCATCTTCACGCCCGACCCGGGCAAGCCCGATCAGGTGGCATCGGCACCGGCCACCACTGTGCGGGGCGCAAAGGCGGGTGCCACTGGAGCAGCGGTGGCGCTGGCCATGACCTTCCAGGGCACGCCATATTTGTGGGGCGGGGCCAAGCCGGGTGGCTTCGACTGCTCGGGGCTCCTCTACTACGCCTTCGGCCAGCAGGGAGTGAGCATGCCGCGCGTAGCCGAGGACCAGGCGCGGGTGGGCACCTATGTGCCGCAGAGCAAGTTGCAGCCGGGGGACGGCGTGTTCTTCGCCGATTCTTCCGGATACATCCACCACATGGGCCTCTACATCGGTGGCGGGAAGATGCTGCATGCGCCCCGGACAGGCGACGTGGTGAAGGTGTCTGACATCACGACCGGGTACTTCGCGTCGCAGTACGCCGGGGCGCGCCGCTACTCCCCGTAGGGCACCACCGTCAGGAGACCCTTGAGACAGGGGCCGATTGACCCGTAATGAGGTGCGTTTCTCCGGGTACTCGACGCCGTTGCTGCGCTAGCCTGCACTGCGAGAAGGAACCCTCTCAACCAACCGGAGGTACGGGAAAAGTGCGCACACACGACGTCGTCGTGGTCGGTGCCGGGCTTGCGGGAATGCGGGCGGCGATTGCCGCTCACGAGGCTGGCGTTGACGTCGCCCTCGTGACCAAGCTGCATCCCGTCCGGAGCCACTCGGGCGCCGCACAGGGCGGAATCAATGCCGCCCTCGGCAACGAGACTGAGGACAGCACCGACAACCACACATTCGACACCGTCAAGGGCGCCGACTACATCGGCGACCAGGATGCCATCGAGATCCTGTGCCAGCGCGCGCCGCTCGAGATCTATCAGCTCGAGCACTGGGGCGCGGTGTTCTCCCGGCAGGAGGACAGCGGCAAGATCGCGCAGCGTCCATTCGGTGGCGCCGGCTTTCCGCGCACCTGTTACGCAGCCGACCTCACGGGGCTGGTCATCCTGCACACGCTCTACACCGTGTGCGTGAAGTACGACATCCCGACCTACGAGGAGTGGTTCGTCACCGACCTCGTTACCGACGATGACGGCCATGCCGTGGGCGTGGTGGCCTACGACATGATCCACGGCACGATCGAGACGATCGGTGCCAAGGCCGTCGTAATGGCCACGGGTGGCGCGGGCCGCGTGTATCGCCCCTCCACCAACGCGCACGCCTCCACGGGTGACGCCATGGGCATGGCGCTTCGCAAGGGTGTCCCGCTCAAGGACATGGAGTTCATGCAGTTCCACCCCACCACGCTCGCCGCCAACGGCGTGCTCGTGACGGAGGGCGCCCGCGGAGAGGGCGGGTACCTCCTGAACAAGGATGGGGACCGTTTCATGACCAAGTACGCCCCCAACAAGCTCGAGCTGGCATCGCGCGACGTCGTGTCGCGTGCCGAGGCCACCGAGATCATGGAGGGACGCGGCATTGATGGCTGCGTGATGCTCGACCTGCGCCACCTGGGTCGCGACCGCATCATGGAGCGGCTGCCGCAGATCCGCGAGCTGGCCATCGCCTTCGCGGGCACCGACCCCATCGTGGAGCCCATCCCCATTCGGCCGGGTGCGCACTACCACATGGGTGGCGTGCACGTTGACAACTGGGGCGCAGCACCGCACATGCCGGGGCTCTTCGCCGCTGGCGAGTGCTCCTGCGTGTCAGTGCACGGCGCCAACCGCCTGGGTGGCAACTCGCTGCTCGAGGCCGTCGTGTTCGGCGCCCGCGCGGGCGAGGCGTCTGCCGCCTACGTGCAGGAGCATTCCGCTGCGCCGAAGGTGCCCAGCAACGCCGCCGCCGACACGCAGGCGCGCATCGAGAACCTGCTCTCCCGCGACAAGGGAATTCGCCAGTTCGAGATCCGTGACGAGCTGGCCGGCGTCATGCAGGAGAAGGTCGGCGTGTACCGCTCGGGCCCAGTGCTCGGGGAAGCCAAGCGCACGGTGACGGAACTGCGCGAGCGCTTCCAGTCCGTCGTCGTGGACGACAAGGGCAAGACCTTCAACACCGACCTCATCCACACCCTCGAGACCGGATTCCTGCTGGATCTGGCCGACTGCATGGTGACCGGGGCCATCGCCCGCACCGAAAGCCGCGGCGCGCACTCGCGTACCGACTTCACGGAGCGCGACGACGAGAACTGGATGAAGCACACCCTTTCGTACCTCGATGACGGTGAGGTCCGTCTCGACTACTCCGAGGTGGCCATGACCAAGTACGAGCCCCAGGTGAGGTCCTACTAATGCCTGCGACAACGTTCCGGATCTTCCGGTATCAGCCCGACTCGGGCGAGACCGAGTCGTACCACCAGGACTTCCAGCTGGAGCACGGCGAGAAGACCACACTGCTCGACGCCATCCTGCGCATCCAGAATGAGCAGGACGGCACCGTGGCAGTGCGGTACTCGTGCCGCAGCGCCATCTGCGGGTCGTGCGCCTGCAAGGCAAACGGCAAGACGGTGCTGGCCTGCATGATGCAGGTGGAGCACGTCAAGACCGACAGTGGCCAGGAGATCGTGCAGGTCGATCCCATCGGCAACTTCACGCCCATCAAGGATCTGGTCGTCGACATGACGCCGTTCTGGGACAAGTTCAAGGCTGTGAAGCCCTTCCTCATTCCCGATGGCCCGGCGCCCGAGAAGGAGCGCCTGGTACCCAAGGCCGCGATGGAGAAAATCGCCAAGGAGAGCAAGTGCATCCTGTGCGCAGCCTGCTACTCCGAGTGCAACTCACTGGCAGCCGACCCCGAGTTCGTCGGGCCGGCAGCATTCGCATGGGGCTACCGCTTCGCAGCGGATGAGCGGGATGGCCAGCGCAAGAACCGCGCCAAGCTGTATTCAGGCGAGCACGGTGTGTGGGACTGCACCCGCTGCATGTTCTGCAACGAGCGCTGCCCCAAGGGCGTGGACCCGCGGGATGCCATCGAGAAGCTCGGCTCCATCGCCTTTCAGGAGAAGGTCACCAGCGACAAGGGTGCCCGCCATGCAAAGGCGTTCCTCATCTCGCTGCGAACCGGCGGCAAGCTGAATGAGATCCTCATCGCGCCGTACACCGACCCCATCGGGGCCCCGTTCAACGCGCCGCTCGCGCTCCGCATGGCTCAAAAGGGCAAGCTGCCCAAGTCGCCCCTCACCCACAGGGTGAAGGACCGCGACCAGGTCAAGAAGCTCATCAAGAACGTCAAGGAGACCATCTAGTGCCGCGTCAGTTCGCGTATTACCCCGGATGTGTCGCCGAGTTCAGCTCGAAGGAGCTCAACGCGACCACCAAGGCACTTGCACCGCTCCTCGACATCGAGTTGCTGCCCATGCCACAGGCCACCTGCTGTGGTGCCGGCGACGTGGCGCAGGCCAAGCCGAACCTGTACCTCACGCTCAACGTCCGGATCCTCTCCGAGGCCGAGTCGATGGGCGTGGACATCCTCACCATCTGCAACGTGTGCACGCTCAACCTGCGTCGCGCGAACAAGATGGTGAAGGAAGACTCGCGCGTGCTCGAAGCCGTGAACGAGGAGCTCGTCAAGGCTGGGGCCCGTCCTTACCAGGGCACCATTGAGGTGACGCACCTCCTGTGGTTCCTCGCCACCGAGGAGGGCCTGTCGCTGCTCGAGGCACGCGGCCCCAGGGGCCTCAATGGCCTCAAGGTGGCCCCGTACTACGGCTGCCAGCTGCTTCGGCCGTCGTCGGTGATGGGCTTTGAGGATCCGGACCGTCCGCAGTCACTCGAGCGCCTCATCACGGCACTCGGGGGCGAGGTGTCCGACTACGAGGGCAAGACCCGCTGCTGCGGCTTCCCCATCATCCTCGCCCGCGAGGAGGTGGCATTGAAGGAGTCGCACGTCGCACTTGCAGGTGCCCGTGACGCCGGTGCGCAGGTAATGGTCACGCCGTGCCCGCTCTGCCACCTGGCCATGGATGCCTACCAGCGCAAGACCGAGCAGCTGATGGGCGAGGAGTACGCCATGCCGGTGCTGCACCTTCCGCAGCTCATCGGACTGGCCCTTGGCCTCCCCACAAAGACCATGGAGTTCAAGCGCCATCTGGTGCCGGTGGACGAGGTGCTCTCCATCGTCGGCGCGTAGCGCCCGCACCACTCACGCGGTATCGAAACGGCCCGGGCCCAGTCCGGGCCGTTTCCGTTTTCGCAGACGCTACGGTTTCATGGTGCGCCCGACTCCGCTCACCCGCGCCTCAGTGCGTGACCTGCCCACCTGTTGCATCGACTGCGTGTTCTGGCAGACGCTGCGCGGAGGGGCCGACTGGCAGCGCCGGGCCAAGTGGGCCGACCGCACCGAGCGCGACTTCGGCCCCTGGGGCCGCGTGCTTGCCGATGGCGACGAAGTGCGTGGGGTCATGCAGTACGGCCCCTCCCAGGCCTTTCCGCGCGCCAAGGTGCTGCCTGCGGGACCACCCAGCCGTGACGCCGCTCTGGTGACGTGCGCCTACGTCACGGGTGATGGCGCAGCCGACGCGCTTGAGCGCCTGCTGCTGGAGGCGCTCGCCGATATCAAGGCTCGGGGAATGAAGGCCATCGAGCTATTCGCCATGCGCTACCCCGACGAGGTTGACCCGTCAGAGCGCGCGCATCTCAACCACACGCTGTTTGACCTCGAAATGCTCGAACGCCTCGGCTTCCGTGTCGTGCGGCGCAAGGGGCAGGTCAGCCTCATGCGCCTGGAACTCGGGGAGCTGGTACCGGGCATGGCGGACCGTGCCCGTGCAGGTATTGGTGAACTGCGGACTGTCCCCGGCCGCACCCCGCTGCCCGCATGACCCGTTGGCTCGCGGCCATCGTCGCAGCCATCCTCGTGCTGGTTGGGGCGGGCACAGCGGTTGGTGATCCAGCGCTCGAGCAGCTGCGTCAGGGCCCCGTGTACGTGAGCCCCGCGGTCACCGGTGCCGGCACACCCGACGCCGTCGCCCGTCTTACCGCCGTGGCAGCCGAGCTCGCCGCCAGCGGCCGGCCGGTGCGCATCGTGGTGGTGAACGGGCCCGCGGGTGCCGTGTCGATGCGCGACTATGCCACCCGCCTCAGAGCCCGGTTGCGCTTCGATGGAATGGTGGTGGCCGTCGCCCCGGGGCGCGCCGTCGGTGCGGCCGGGGACCGTAGCCAGGGTGCCGTAACCCGCAGCCTGCGAGACGCCAAGGTGGGCGCGATCGCCGACCCAGTGGAGCGCGCCGCGGCCGCCGCACGAGCTGCGGCAGGGCCACCGCTGGCGCCCTCCAATAGCGACCTGGTGCGCGCAGCGCTCGCACTCCTCGGCATTGCCCTGGTCGGTGGAACATGGGCCGCCGCATTCGGCATCCGGCGCGCGAATCGCCGTCAGCGGCTCATGCTCGATGATCGCAGCGCGTTGGTACGAGTCACGCTTGATGCCATCGGTGCGCGGCTCGATATCGTGGCGGGGCTCCCCGATGATCATGCACGCGCTGACGACCGACTGGATGCGGCCACGCGCGTTGCGCGTCGTGCGCAGGCCGAATTGGATCAGGCGGCGTCTGCTGCCGACGTGCTGCCGGCCGAAGCGCTGGTGGACGAGTCGTTCATGCTGCTGCGTGAAGCCGAGCACGAAGCCGACGTTCCGTCACCGATCGACCCATTCGAGGGTCTCTGCCGCGTGGATCCCGCACACGGACCCGCGGCGGGATCTGCTCCACTCACCGAGGGCCAGCCGCCCATCGCCCTGTGCTCCCCGTGCATGGCACGTGTGCGCAAGGCAAACCCACCCCAGCGACGCATGGTCCCTAGCCTTGATGGTGACGTCCCCTACGACTCCATACAGAGGGATTTCTGACCGAGCCGCACGCGGCGCCATGAGATGCTGGCGTGCGGCCTAGAGCCAGCCGTTCATTACGAGGCTCTCGGCAATCTGCACGGCGTTGGTGGCCGCGCCCTTCCGCAGATTGTCGGCAACGATCCAGAGCGCCAGCCCGTTGGGGTGCGACGCGTCGTTGCGGATGCGACCGATGAACACCTCGTTGCGACCGGCGGCGTCGCGCGGCAGCGGATAGGCGTTGGCGCGCGGCTCATCCACCACCACGGCACCGGGGGCCAGCATGAGGATCTCGCGGGCCTTGGCGGCGTCAAGCGGTTCGATGGTCTCAATGTGCACGGCCTGAGAGTGCGCGTACATCACCGGCACACGCACGCAGGTGGCCGACACGCGGAGGTCGGGCAGGTGCAGCATCTTGCGGGCCTCATTGCCCACCTTCACCTCTTCGCCCGTGTAGCCAGAATCGTCGAACACGTCGATGTGGGGCAACACGTTGAAGGCGATGGGGTGCGGGTACACCTGCGGATCGGGTTCGTCGCCCACGAGATACCCGGCGCTCTGAAGGCGAAGTTCCTCAATCGCTGCCTGACCCGTCCCACTCACGGCCTGATACGACGACACGATGACGCGCGCGATACCCACGGCGTCGGCGATGGGCTTGAGGGCCACCACCAGTGGCGCGGCCACGCAGTTGGGGTTGGCGATAATCCCGGAGTGGTTCGCGATGTCGCCCTCGTTGACCTCGGGCACCACCAGCGGCACCTCGGGATCGGTGCGAAATGCAGATGAGTTATCGATGACCACGGCGCCGGCCTCGACCGCGGCAGGTGCGAAGTCCCTCGCCCGCTCCGATCCCGCCGAGAACAGCGCGATCTGAATTCCCTCAAATGAGTTCTCGGTGAGTTCCTGCACCTCAAAGGGCTTGCCCAGGTAGTCGATGATCGTGCCAGCGCTGCGGGACGAGGCCAGCGGGCGAAGCTCCGTGACGGGGAACCCCCGCTCCTCGAGCACGCGGATCATGGTGCTGCCCACGGCGCCGGTGGCGCCAACGATGGCGACGTTAAACACCGCGGCGCTCTGCCTCGCTGGCCAGATCAAAGGCCTCGTGCAGGGCGCGCACGGCGCGCTCGACCTCGGACCGGGCAATGACCACCGTGATGCGGATGGTGGAGGTGTCGATCATCTGGATGTTGATGCCCTCGGCCGCGAGCACGCGGAACATGGTGGCCGCAATGCCGGGGTTTGAGCGCATGCCCTCACCCACCAGCGTGACCTTGCCGATCTGGTCGTCCGACAGGGTCTCGCGATGCGGCAGGCGATCGCCCATGGCCTCGATCACATCAAGTGCCTTGCGCAGGTCCGGAAGCGGCACGGTGAACGAGAGGTCGGCACGGCCGTCTACCCCCACGTTCTGGATGATGGTGTCCACGTTGATGAGCGCATCGGCCAGCGCGGTGAATACCGTGGCGGCCACGCCCGGCTGATCCTCCACCCCCAGCAGCGAGATCTTCGCCTCATCGCTCTTGTGAGCGATGCCCGACACGAATGCCCTCTCCATCATGGGAGTCTCCTTGGTGATCCAGGTCCCTTCCTCCGATGCGAATGATGAGCGCACATGGAGCGGGACATCATGAAGCCGTGCAACCTCGACCGAGCGCAGGGCGAGGATCTTGGAACCGGATGCGGCCATCTCCAGCATCTCCTCGTGGCTCACGAGGGGAAGCTTGCGGGCACCGGGCTCAATACGTGGGTCGGCGGTGAACACACCCGTCACATCGGTGTAGATCTCACACACGTCGGCGCCCAGCGCCGCGGCCAATGCCACGGCCGTGGTGTCGCTGCCACCACGCCCGAGCGTGGTGACGTTTCTGTCCGCCGACATCCCCTGGAACCCCGCGACCAACGCCACGCGCCCATTGGCGAGCTCGGCGCAGAGGCGCTCGGGCTTGATCTCGAGGATCTTGGCCTTGGTGTGGGCCCCGTCGGTGAGGATTCCCGCCTGAGACCCGGTGAACGATGCCGCCTCGTGCCCCAGGTCGTGCAGCGCCATGGCCACGAGCGCGCATGAGATGCGCTCACCCGAGGACAGCAGCATGTCCATCTCGCGAGGTGCCGGCAGCTCGGAGATCTCATCGGCGAGTGCCACCAGGCCGTCGGTGGTCTTGCCCATGGCCGAAAGCACCACGACGACATCGTCGCCACCCTCACGGGCGGCGGCGATTCGCAGCGCAACATTGCGGATCTTCTCGGTGTCGGCGACGGATGAGCCGCCAAACTTCATGACCCTGAGAGCGATGACAACCTCCTCGGCCGGGCCAGCGGGCGATTGTAGTGCCGACTGGGGTCCGACGTCGCCGTGGACGACGGCGGCACCCCGTACGATCGACTCGTGACCACGCACCCTGCAGTTGACATCACCTATGAGCGCCAGCAGGTCAGCGGCCGGGCCGTGGCCATCGTGCGGGCATTCGTGGTCATCCCATTGCTGCTGTGGGCTGTGGTGTGGAGCATCTGGGCCCTGTGGAGCATCATCATCGCGTTTGTCATCGTCTTTAAGGGGCGCAACCCCAACTGGTTCTGGGAACCGGTGAGCCGCTGGTTCCGGTACTTCCTGCACGTGGCCGGGTACGCGAGCCTGCTGGTGGAGGAGCACCCGGGGTGGAAGTCGCAGACCGACTATCCGCTCGATGTCCAGGTGACGCATGCCGCCGTCCAGTCCCGATGGCTGGCGGGTGGGCGCATTCTGCTGAACGCACCACTCGGGACTGTCATCGCGCTGCTGCTGCTGGTTGACGTGGCCCTGGGCATTCTGCAGTTCACCGCCCTCGCCCTGATGGGGCGCCGATCAGAGCGCGTCATGCGCTGGCAGCTGGGCGTACTCACGTTCGAGTACCGGCTCATCGCCTTTGGTATCGGGCTGAGCGACGCCATGCCGTTTTCCGGCGCCCGGCACCTTCCCTAGACTTCTCCTATGGGAATCCTCCGCCGCGTCAGCGAAAAGGGTGGCGACTCCAGCCGCATAAAGTGGGTGGCTGGTGGCCTCACCATCGGCTTCGTGTGGGGCACCTTCATGTGGCTCATCACGGGGATGCAGGGCGATGTCAAGGTGTGGATGTACTTGGCACTCACCATGGCCATGATCGGTGGCGGCATTGCTGCCATCTTTGGCGCGATGAATGCCCGCAAGAAGGGCGAGCGCATCACCCCCCGGATTGCCCCGAAGGACGAAGCTGCCGACAAGGCTGCTGCCAAGGCCGCGCGCAAGGCGGCTCGCGGCAAGGCCGAGTAGCTCGTCGGGCGAGCGCGATGAGCGCGCGTCCCCTATCCTCGTCCTGTGACCGTGCTAGGCGGGGAGCTAGCGGTGCCCTGTATCCGCAATCCGCTACAGCGGGGCTGAACTCCCGCCCGAGGGTCCTACTCGGAGGCATGGGCTCAGATGATGTGGCATTGAAGGCGAGGTCCCATTCGGTGGGCGACCGTGAATCAGGTCAGGTCCGGAAGGAAGCAGCCTTAAGCGGACCCTCCCACGCGCAGTGGGGCCACCTCGCCGGAGTCACATCCCTGAGTTCCACTTCCCGGCAGGTATTCGACGGTGGGTGCACGGTCACACTTCCAACTCTCACGTGACAGACCCCGGACAGAGCCTCTACAACCGTTATCGGCCCCGCCGCTTCGAAGATCTCGTCGGCCAGGGGCATGTCGCGCGCACGCTTTCGAATGCGCTCGAGCGCGGCACCATTGCGCATGGGTTTCTGTTCTCGGGTCCGCGCGGCACCGGCAAGACCACCACGGCGCGCATCCTCGCCCGATGTCTCAACTGTCAGGCATTCACCGCGCCCACCGCCACTCCGTGCGGCGAGTGCGACTCATGCCGTCGCATCGGGCATGACGATTGGCTCGACGTGGTGGAGGTTGACGCCGCATCAAGCGCCCGACGCATCGATGAGATGCGCGAGTGGCTGGAGAGCGTGCGCTACGCCCCTGTGGTGTCGCGGTACCGCATCACCATCATGGACGAGGCCCACCAGATTCAGGAGAGTGCAGCCAGCGCGCTGCTGAAGACCCTCGAAGAGCCGCCACCGCAGCTGGTGGTCATTCTGTGCACCACCCACCCGTGGGACCTGCTTCCCACCATCCGCTCGCGTTTGCAGACCTACACGCTGCGAAAGCCCGGTGTGGCAAACCTGCTCACCGTGCTCGAGCGCGTCGCAAAGACCGAGAACATCGAGACCACCCCCCAGGCCCTCGACCTGGTGGCGCGCGCCGCCGACGGCTCATACCGCGATGCGTTGGGGCTGCTCGACCAGATCTCGACCTTCGGTGGCGGCAAGGTGGACCTGGCCGATGCGCTCGAACTGCTGGGTGTGGTGAGCCGCGAGACCCTGTTCGACTTGGTTGATCTGATGGCGCAGGGCGACGCCGCCGGCGCCTTCGACCTGCTGGAGTCGTCGCTCGATGGCGGGGCCGACCCTGAGGAACTTATGCGCGGGCTGGTGACCCACCTGCGCCACGCCTGCCTGCTTCAGCAGGGGGCACAGGTACGCGAGGAGTGGGCGCTGGCGCCCAACGAGCTCGATCGCCTGCGTGCCCAGGCCAACCAGTTGAGCCCGGTGCAGGTGGTGCGCGCCATCGATCTGCTGGCAGATGCCCAGGTACGTATCCGCCATGGGCAGGCCGACCCACGTATTCAGCTGGAACTCGTGGCTGCCAAGCTGTCGCGCCCATTCCTCGATCCAGGTATCGAGGGAGTCGCCGCCCGGGTCGATGCACTGGAGCGCGGGCGGCCGGCCCCGGCGCCCGTTGCCGTCGCCCCCCCGGCACCTGTCGTCACATCCACGCCTGTGCCACCACCGGCCCCGGCGCCCGCAGCACCTGTCGCAGTGCCCGATCTGCCGGCCGAGCCACCGGTGCCCGCCGTCGCGGCGCCCCCGGCGTCGACGTCCGCGCTGCATGCGGTACCCGATGCACCCGACGACATGGCGGATGACCCGGGATCAGACGCGCCGCCGCCCGAAGGGGTGGTTGATCAGCCACCTATTGCCGACGAGACGCCAACGGCTGTCGAGGCTGTCGAGGCTGTCGCCGAGCCCGAGCCCGCCCACGCGCTTGACCCGGTACTGCCCGACGCAGAGCACATCGGACGTGCATGGCCGCGCGTGCTGGGAATCCTCGAGCAGCACTCCCCGCACCTGCACGCCTTCCTGCAGGGGTCAGAGGTACAGCGCGTGGCCGGCGGGATTATCACCGTGGGGGTCAATGGCGGCGTGGCCGTGGCCATGCTCTCGCGCCCCGACGAGCGGGCGGGCGTGGAGGTGGTCATCAAGGACCTCTGCGGCGAGGCACTGGCACTGAGCGTGGTCGAACTCTCCACCGCGCATGCACCCGTGCCCGACATCACCGAGAATGCAGTGCCCGCTCCGGGCGAGGCACCGATTGACCACGCCCGTGTTATCGAGGAGATCCGCGCGGCATTCGATGCAGAGTTGATCGACACCACCAAAAAGGAATAGCCATGGCGATGAATCAGCAGAAGATGATGAAGCAGATGCAGAAGCTGCAGGACGACATGGCCCGGGTGCAGGAGGAGCTGCTCACCGAGACCGTGTCGGCATCGGCCGGTGGCGGCGCGGTGACTGCCACGGTGAGCGGAGGGCTCGAACTCGTGAGCGTGGAGATCAGCCCCGCTGCGGTGGACCCGGATGACGTGGAACTGCTGCAGGACGTGGTCGTTGCTGCAGTGAACGAGGCGCTCCGGGCAGCGCAGGAGCTGGCGAACCAGCGCATGAGCGCCGTCACCGGTGGCCTGGGTGGCCTCGGGCTGCCGGGCTTCTAGGCCGCACCCGCCTCCCGAATGGCGTCCATCCTCACACCGTCGGTTGACGCGCTGGTCACCGAGCTGGCCCGCCTGCCCGGCATCGGACCCCGCAGCGCGCAGCGCCTGGCCTTTCACCTGTTGAGAATGCCGTCAGAGCGACCGCAGGCGCTGGCCGATGCCATCGCTGCCGTGGTCGATCGAATCACCCCCTGCACCCAGTGCTTCTCATTCGCCGAGGGCGACCTGTGCCCGGTGTGCGCCGATACCAGGCGCGACCCCACTGTCATCTGCGTGGTGGAGGAGCCCTCGGCCATCATGTCGATCGAACGCACCCATGAGTTCCGTGGGCGGTACCACGTACTGGGCGGGGCGCTCTCCCCCATTGACGGAGTGGATCCCGAGGATCTGCGCATCGTCGAACTTGACCAGCGCATTGAGCGAGATGGCGTCACCGAGCTGGTAATCGCCACCAACCCCACCATGAGCGGAGAGGCCACGGCGCTCTTTCTGGCCGACCGCGTGCGCGACCGCATCAAGGTGACTCGCCTGGCGTCGGGCCTGCCGGTGGGTGCCGACTTGGAGCACGCCGACGAACTCACGCTTGGCCGCGCCTACCTAGGGCGCCGCGAGATCTAGAAGAGTGGGCAGTACTGGGATTGAACCAGTGACCTCCCGCGTGTGAGGCGGGCGCTCTCCCGCTGAGCTAACTGCCCGGGGTCCGGCAGGGTACCAGCCGAAACCCCCCATGCGGAATGGTCGCCGGGTGGGTCGCGCGCATGCTGGAGCGGATGAATGAGGACACCGAGCTGGTGGCCTTCGACCCGGAACACCCGGTCACGGCGTGGTGCCGCGTGCTGATCGAGGGCCTCGCCTCCAGAGAGCCCGTGCACACACCGGGGCAGGCATCGGCCCGCGCACCGCGATTCTTCGCGCCGCAGCGACCGGTACCCTCCTCGCCATTCCGCCCCCCCTAAACAACGAATCCCGACGAGGAGGGCGCAGGTCATGGCTGAGAGGACACCCAACCGCACGACACGGTTCTGGGACGACTTCAAGTCGTTCGCGTTTTCGGACAGCCTCATCAAGGTTGCCGTGGCATTCATGCTGGGCGCTGCAGGCGCCGCGCTCATCAAGTCACTTGTCGATTCATTCATCACGCCGCTCATCGCGGCCCTCTTCGGGCAGTCCGACTTCTCCAACCTCACGTTCACAATCAATGGGTCGGTGTTCACGTACGGCAGCTTCATCAATGCACTCATCGCGTTCGTGCTCATCGCGCTCGTGCTCTTCATCGTGGTGAAGGTCGTCGTGCGCGTGATGGGTGAAAAGGCCGAGAAGCGCTCATGCGACCACTGCATTGAGGACGTGTCGATTGTGGCCACCCGTTGCCCGCATTGCACGGGAGACCTCACGCCCGTCACCCACTGAGCCCGGCGACCAACCCTGCATCTGGAAGGGCCCGTGATGATGGCCCTTCCAGATGGGATCAGCGGAGAGAGAGGGATTTGAACCCTCGAACCGGGGGATACCCGATTACGCGCTTTCCAGGCGCGCTCCTTCGACCGCTCGGACACCTCTCCGGGGTGCGCGATGGTAGCGAACTCACGGGGCAGAGAGAGATTGGTACCCTCCCGCGCGGAGAGGTGGCAGAGCGGTCGAATGCGGCGGTCTCGAAAACCGTTTCGGGCTTATGGTCCGACGGGGGTTCAAATCCCCCCCTCTCCGCTCAGCGCGGCTGAGGCATGAAACCCCGCGGCACCATCCGCGCGGGGTTTCATGCCTCTCGTGCCATAATCGCCGGCGTTACGTGGCATAAGCACCATTGATACGGAGAGGGATATGGGACTCAGCATCAACCAGACCGTGCCGGACTTCACGGCACAGACCACCGAGGGCACGATCGAGTTTCACGACTGGATCGGCGATTCATGGGCCGTGCTCTTCTCGCACCCCAAGGACTTCACGCCCATCTGCACCACCGAGCTGGGCTACATGGCGCGCATCAAGCCCGAGTTCGACAAGCGCGGTGTGAAGATCGTCGGCCTGTCGGTTGACTCGCTCGAGAACCATGGCGCATGGGCCAAGGACATCGAGGAGACGCAGGGCACCGCTCCCAACTATCCCCTCATCTCCGACACCGACTTCGCCATCAGCAAGGCCTACGGCATGTTGGAGGCCGACGTCGAGGGCGACGCCCTGGTGCGCACGCCCGCCGACAACCAGACGGTGCGGAACGTGTTTGTGATCGGTCCCGACAAGAAGCTGAAGCTTCTGCTCGTGTACCCCATGACCACGGGCCGTAACTTTGACGAGGTGCTGCGCGTCATCGACTCGCTGCAGCTCACCGCCAAGCACAAGGTGGCCACCCCGGCCCAGTGGCAGCAGGGCGACGACGTGATCATCGCCGGCTCGGTGGACAACGAGGCCGCCAAGCAGATCTGGCCCGACGGCTGGCAGGAGCCGAAGCCGTACATCCGGATCGTGCCGCAGCCCAGCTAGTACCCGGTACCCCCCCGCGCCGGTGATTGCCGGCGGGGGGTGATACAAAA
>Ga0049082_10000110_pt1 | contig 18974 bp, 23 predicted proteins | sample GreLakmeHU45MSRF_FD_66718 | JGI IMG/M metagenome (GOLD analysis project Ga0049082, IMG submission 66718) | Freshwater lentic microbial communities from great Laurentian Lakes, MI, USA - Great Lakes metaG HU45MSRF | ecosystem: Environmental > Aquatic > Freshwater > Lake | place: Great Lakes... | reverse complement strand
CTCGCGCAGCTGGCTGATCGACAGGAGCAAGCTTTGCTCAGTCTGCTCTGCAGCCGGCCTGACAATTTGCGGCGTGAACTTGGCGTGTGCGCTGGATACCAGCCGCGGGATCTCTTGATAACGAGCTTCCCAGCGCGCCATCTGCACAGGCTCAGCTGGCCGAACATTAAGCATCAGGCCGCGCAGGTGTTCAACCGCGGCGCCAGGCTGTAGGCCAGAGGCCACCAGCTTGCTCGACAGCTTTAAAAGGGGGTCGTGATATGAACGCTCAGCGGGATCATCTGCAGCTAATGCAGATATCAGGACTGCATAGTCAGTACCGTTACCTGATGCGACAGCATGGCGTTCAACCTTCTTCTGTGCGCCGGCGCGCAGAGCATCGAGGTCGAGCCCAAATGCCGCGCAGGCGTCGGCCAGGCTGTAGCGCACAGACAGATCGCTGTAGTGCGTCTTGACCTGCCAGATGCCACTGTCGCGCTGTTTTGTATTGGATCCGACTGGCAGCCGCACATAGCGCACGATGTTGTTGCCGCTGGGGTCTGCTTTGATGAGCTTGGCCGCGGCCATTGCTTGCATGACCAGATCGACGAGAGCCTTGTCTGCACAGTCTGGGTCGTCCTGATCCAGCAGGACACAGAGTTGGAATTTGTAAGGTGATGTTTCGATGCTGTAGCTGAGCTGTCCGACGACATCTGCAGGGTTGGCATCGTCTGCAATCAGCGCGTTTAGTGTTACAAAATGCTTTTTAGTCCGCTTGAATTTGCCTGACTCGTCCAAGCCAGTGAGGGTCGAAGGCATAAAAAACGTATTCAGCGCGCTGGCGCTATCAATCCATGCAATGAGACCAGGCTTATGCTGCCAGATGCGGCCAGACCACAAATCACCAGAAGCTGCATTGGGATCAGCTGCGAATGCAGCCACCCAGCCATACTGATCTGGCAACAAATCGCCATAGACAGCATGCAATAACTCGCTGTTTTTCATGGCTTTTTATCGTATGACGGTAAGATCAGTAATCTTAATTTTGATATTTGTTACAGCGGCATGTCGCAGGATTGCCTTCCAATGCCAGTGCGGTATCGTCCCGCCTGTCCCTTTTTTACTAACAGGGGACAACCAACGAGAAACAGCGCTAGGAGAAATCTCCAGCAAGCGCGCAGTTGAACGAACCCCGCCAAGTGCTTTGACGATTGAAAATGCGGGCTCTTTCTTGTTCTTGTATTTTGTTTTCATCTGCCTTAAAAAGTCCAATGGGCAATTAAGTCCGTGTTGTGGATTTCACAACACTAGCAAACAAACTAGAATGGTCAAACTGTGAAATTTGACTCCGAGTGGTTTAAGAAACAATTAGCCGCAAACGGCATCAGCCTGCGTGAGCTTGCGCGGAAGATGAATCTGGATGCGTCTGCTGTCAGCCTAATGCTGCGCGGACAGCGCAAGATGACGATGGCAGAGTGCAAAGAGCTCTCGGGACACCTTGGTCACAAGATGTCTGAGATCATGCGCGCTGCCGGCATCGAGAACACTGACGATGCTGCGCGCCTGACAATTACAATGTTTGTTGATGCTAACGGTCATGTGAAGAATTTGCCAAAGTCTGGAACCAACAAGACACAGATCTTTGCACCAGCTGACATCCCCAAGGGCGCCAGTGCCTTCCAGATCCGCGCAGCCGGCACCTACTGCGACGCCTGGATTGGCTTTGTATTTGCGGCGGTTGAGGCTGCTGAAACCTGCGTTGGTCGTTTTGGTATCTGTACGCTGGCAGACGGCGAGCACATCTTGGCAACGATTACCCGCGGATACGCACCGCGGACATACACACTGACCCCGCCGGTTGGAAAACCGTTAGCAGATCAGAAGATTACAGAAGTTGCCTTGGTGCCTTGGCTCAAACCCAGCTGACGTCTTTTTTTTATAATAATCGTTGAGATATTCGCCACAAGTATAACATCTCACAACAGGAGGCGCCTTTGAGTGTCGAAGATTTAGCCGGCCACTGGCTGAAAGCCAAAACAGACGAGGCGAATGCAAACGCCAGGCGTCTCGAGGTTGAGGATCAGCTGCTGAAGCTGATGCCCGCGAAAGAAGAAGGTCGGATAAGCCACACGCTGACCAATGGCTGGAAGTTCTCAAGCACCGGCAAGCTTTCCTACAAGGCCGATATCGAGAAGCTAAAGCTGCTGACGCTGAGCTGGCCGGCTGAGACCAGGCCAATAAAAACCAAGATCGAGGCTGATGAAGTCATCCTGCGTCAGATCAGGACCGAGCGCGCAGACCTATGGCGGGTTCTTGCCCCAGCGGTCACCTGCAAACCAACAAAGACCTACGTAACAATTGAGGTGCCAGATGGCGTTTGATATCAAAAGCATTCAGAAGAACACAGCCACAGCAGCGCCGCGCGTCATGCTTTACGGCGTCGAGGGCATAGGCAAAAGCACGTTCGCCGCTGGCGCCCCGTCCCCAATCTTTATCCTGACAGAAGACGGTCTAGGTTCTTTAGACGTTGAGCATTTCCCGCTTGCTACAAAAGTCTCTGACGTTCTTGACGCTATAACGACGCTTTATTCTCATGGATCAAAATACAAAACCGTCTGCATCGACAGCCTAGATTGGCTTGAGGCTATGATTTGGCGTGAGGTCGAGGCTAAGCACGATGCGAAAGACCTGGCGTATGGCCGCGGCGCCATCATTGCTGCAGACAAATGGCGTGATGTTTTGGAGGGATTAAACGCCCTGCGCAATGACCGCGGATATTCGGTAATTCTCATCGCGCATTCAACTATCAAGACCTTCAACTCACCTGAGGTAGAGCCTTTCGATCGTTACCAGCCAAAGCTTCAAGACAGGTCTAGCGCGCTCATACGGGAATGGGCGGACGCAGTGCTTTTTGCCAATAGCCGCACAATCGTTAAAAAAGACGAGGGCAAATTCAATAAGACAGTGGCACGCGGCGTTAGCACAGGTGAACGCATGCTTTTCACCAGCGAGAAACCTGCCTACATGGCTAAGAACAGGTACGCCCTACCTGAGAGCATCCCGCTCGATTGGCATGCGTTTGCTGAAGCCATCAAACCGAAAAAGGAATAAGCCAATGCCCGTTTTTAATTACGATCTTACAGATTACGATGGAGATGCAAATTTTGGAGCCAAGAAAACTTTTGAGCTAATGCCGGCAGGCACTTATCAGGCAATGGTTGTCGCCACTCGTGTGAAAAGAACGAAAAAGAACGACGGGGAATTTGTTGAGCTGGAGTTCCAGATCACTGATGGCCCATTTGCAGGGCGGCGGCATTGGGAGCGCTATAATCTTGAAAATCCAAGTCTCAAAACACAAGGCATTGCAGCACAGCACCTGGACTGGGTTTGCAACGCCGTAGGTTTTAAAATCAAAGAGATGAAAACGACAGAGCAGCTGCACGATATTCCAATATATGTGGTGCTTGAGATTGATTTAAAAGACGAAAATAAAAAGAACCGCATAACCGCATGCCACCCGATATCTAGCGCACAAAAGCCACCACAGAGCTCAACCAAGAAACCTTGGGAGCGCGGCTAGATGTCGGACCTGCCGAAAAGTCAGCACAGAACCGAGCTCAAGATCTATGACTGGTATGCAAGCCAGCGCCAGACGCCGCGCCAGCACCTGGGCGCATCAATCATAGGCCACCCTTGCGATCGATATCTGTGGCTGACTTTTCGGTGGGCTGCTGAAGATAAATTTGAGGGACGTATTCTCAGGCTGTTTGACACAGGTAAGCGCGAAGAGGCGCGGGTGTTTGAAGAGCTGCGCGCCATTGGCGTTGAAGTACACAGTGAAGAAAACGGTAGCCAAATTGATTGCAGAGACGAGACTGGTCATTTTGGCGGCAGTGTAGATGCGATTGTGCGCGGATTACCAGAGAGCCCAAAGGCTTGGGCTGTGCTTGAGATCAAGACGCACAACACGCGATCTTTTGCTGACGTAAAGAAGCGCGGCGTGTCTGATTCAAAGCCACAACATTTTGCACAGATGCAGATCTATATGAGCCTGCTGAAACTGGAGCGCGCACTGTATTTTGCGGTCTGCAAAGAGACCGACGAGATCTATACAGAATGGCTGCATTTAGACCGAGATGTTGCAGTGCGTCTGTCACAGAGGGCTAAAAACATTGTCGTTGCCAAAGAGCCACCAGACAAAATCAGCACCGATCCCGCCTATTACTTGTGTAAAATGTGTCCAATGTACGGACAATGCCACAATAGGCAGACATCTAGCGTTAATTGCAGGACATGCGCAAATGTAACACAAAATTGTAATGGTTCTTGGACTTGTGAGCATCACAACATTACTGTGTTAGGACTTAAGAAGCAGCAGGAGGGCTGTGAAGAGCACTTATTTATACCTCAGCTAATCCCTTACGGACGCGCCAGTGACGCCGGCCTGGGTTGGATCGAATACGAACACTTAGATTCTGGAAAAACTTTTAGAAATGGTTCCGCTTACTACAAGAGTTCTGAGCTTTCTATTTCGCCTGCAGAGGTCATCTCCGACCCTTTCATTGCGAAACTAAAAACCGAACTTAAAGCGACGATTACTAAAGTTACAAAGAAGCCGCGCAAGGCGGTTGATTTGAGTTCCGTTTCTACATTTGACGATCCAATTCCATTTTAGTTACCGGGGGAATTATGTTCTCTAAAAATACCAGGGCTGCATTATTCGACAGTGTGTTCGAGTTCATGTTGGACTTCAGCAGTGCTGATCTCGTTAGTCTCGACAATTGTCAGATCAAATTAGAGTTTGATAGATTGAGAGAGCAGGCTTTTGATCTAGTAAAATTGATGGAGCGCGTGACGCCAGAGCATGTCGCCAGGCACACGCCCACACTCGTTGCTGTTGCAACGGGGGGGGTGCTTCTTGACGGGCAGAACTAGTCGCAACAAAGGCGCCGGCGCCGAGCGAGAGTTTACCGCTATCGTGAACGCCGCTCTTGGCACCAACGTCGCGCGCAAGCTGGGCCAAGCGCGCGAGGGCGGTGATGATGTGCAGCTGGGCAATTACAGGATCGAGGTAAAGCGCCGGGAGACGCTCTCGATCATGGCCTGGTGCCGGCAGGTGGAAGCCTGCTGTAAAGCGGGCGAAGTGCCAGTTGTGGCCTTTCGTCAAAATAGCCAGGAATGGCGTTGCGTCCTGAAATTAAACGATCTTTTGACTCTAATTAAGGGGCTTGATTTATGCCTGTAGTGTTGAGAAAATCAGAACATGCAATCCTGGTCAGCATCGGTGAAGCCGCCGAGAAGCTAGGGGTGCATGCAGCTACCCTTCGTCGCATGATCGAGCGCAAGAAGATCCCTTCCTACAGAATAGGTCGGGCCTGGCGGTTAAATGTGGAGGAGGTTCTTCAATCTCTCAAACTGGAGTCAAACCCATGTCAAAATCAGCCGTCCCGCGTGGCCTCGAACTCAGGGGCAAAACGTGGCGCATCGACATCACATCGGTCAGCGGGCAAAGACACCGCCAGTCTTGTCGAACTTCTGATCTTAAGGCAGCAAAAAGGTTATTAGAAAAAGTACGCGCAGAGGTTTTCGACAGAGACGAGCTAGGAATTAAACAGCCCAGGTCACTTGAAGAAGCCTGCGCAAAGTATCTTGATGAACGAAAGAACGAGAAATCTAAAGCTGTCGCAATGAACAAAATCAGAGCTGTTTTTTGGTGCCAGCGCGGCGCCGATATGGCTTTGTCTGAAATTACGCGCAGCTGGGCTTTGGCGCAGATTGATGAATACCGTACCAAAATTGGCACCAAGCCCAGCTATTCCACACGCAAAACTTACCTTGGCTTTTTGTCTGTCTTATTGCGTACCGCGCAGGACGATTGGGAATGGCTGGATACTGACTTTACACTGCCGCGGTTACGCCTGCCGCGGGAGCGTAAGCCGCCAATGCGTGGCATCGCCATTACGACAGGCCAGGCCCAGGATCTCCTGGCCGTCCTGCCGGCCAAATGGCAGGCGCCCGTCGCCTTTGGTTTTCTGACCGGGCTGCGCAAGTCGAACATCTTTGGACTGACCTGGGAGCACGTTAACCTGGCTACAGCCACAGCCTGGATTGATCCTGAGCAGGCCAAGGCTGGCAAACGCATTGTGGTGCCGCTCAGCACTGCCGCCCTGGCAATCGTGCGGCGCCAGGCCGCCCTGGGGCAGCAGGGCAAGGTGTTCAAAGATACCTATCCCAAGAACACCCAATGGAAGCGCTTTGTCGCCAAGGCTGGCCTGCCAGCGGGCTTTCGGTTCCACGACATACGGCACACGTTTGCGACCTGGCTCAGCCAATCTGGCGTCGAGCGTAAGACCGTCCAAGAGCTCGCCGGCTGGAACACTTCGAGCATGTTAGACAACTATGTGCATCTGCCGTCATCGCACTTGGCTGCAGCGTCAGAAGGTCTATCCCAGCTTTTCACGCCCCATCTACGCCCCAGTGCTATTGAAAAAGCCGCTTAACGTGTTGTTATAACAACAAGAAAAATTTAGACCCCCTGGTTGTGGTCCAGAGGGTCGCGGGTTCGAGTCCCGTCACTCGCCCCATTTTTTTCCCTCTAGGTCAATGACTTAGGGGGATTTTTTTTGATTATATCCTGACCCTAAAAACAACCCATTTATACTGTTTTATGCCCATTTTTACCTCTCTGCGCCCCATCTACGCCCCAGTCCAAACCGCTCATCTTTTCGGTGGCCGCTCGCTATTCCGCGTGCCGAACCACCAGAGCACTGTCGTTGTTGTGAGGTACAAAATGGTGCTCACGATTAGGTCGTGAACGGCTAGTGCCTGGGTGGGGTTTAGACTCGCACCAGCAGCTGCCAGGATGCCGCGGGCCTCGAGGTACACCAGGGTCGTGATCGCGCACAGGTAGACCGTCAGGCCTGGTCTGATGACTCCCCTGAGAACGTCCAGGGCTACCAGCCAGGCGCCGGCCATTGGGCCGATCGTCGCCCGCTCTGAGTACTGCCTGGGCTCCATGCCAAAGCTGGCGGCAAAAGACCCCTCCGCGGCTACGGTCTCTCTGGAGTGCTCCTCGAGCTCAGCCACCTTGGTTCTGGCCGCCCATTCCTGCTGCATGATCTGGGCGTCGATCTTGCGCATTTCCTGGGCCTGGGCGTACTCCAGCTTCTTGAGCTCGAGCTCCTGCTTAATCTTCATAAAGTCGAAAAAGCGCTGCAGGCCGACACCCAGCAGGCCGGTCAGACCGCCACTGAAAATTGAGCCTAAAAGTGCCAGCATCAGCGCACCTCAATATTGAAGGTTTCGCCGGCCATAAGATCCACAAACCGCCTGACCGCCGGCGCCGACAGCAGCACAGCCTTTTGCCCGTCGATCTTGCCCAGCCGCTCGCCCAGGGCAATGCAGCCGTTTAGCTGGCAGCGTAAACCCTTGGCGCTGTCACCCATGAAATTTGCTGAATGTATTCTGACGCCGGCGCGGCCAGGCACAGGCTCAATGCCATACATCCGCCGGCGGAACCGCGGGGAGTAGGTATAGGCGCAAGTGTAGGTGCCTGGTGGAATGCAGCTGACGTTTGCCGCGTTGTCACGATTGGGTAGCTCACCAGTATAGAGCACCAGGCGGTCAGCAACGATCCTGCCAAAGGTGCCAGAGTCGCTAGTCTCTAGGCGCTCAAGCAATACGCTGCGCATTCATACCGTCTTCAGCACCAGGCCCAGCAGCAATATAATAATAAACCCTGCCGTCGCGAGAACGATATGCTCCAGCCGCTTTAGCCTGGCGTTAATCATCTCGTAACGCACGACGCAGATGTCGATGTGCGCGTCGAGGTTAGATTTGGCGGTCATGTTGCCGGGACCACTTCTACCGAGCTAGGGGGCTGATGGTCCCATTGTACCCAGCAAAGAGTTGGCTCATCCCAAAGGTACGCCTTGCCGTCGTCAGGCTTTGGTACTGGGGCTTGCCACTGCGCGTTCTCGTCCAGCACCCAGGATGGGTACGGCTGAGGAGCAGTGAATGTAACCCCACCGTCAGTTGATATTGAGCGATCCACGATAGAGCGCCCATTGCACGAAACGGAAAGGAAGGCGTTGATGTCTTTTCCAACCGTTCTATTAATAACAACGCCATGCTCGTTAATTGAAACCCAAGTTTCGTCTTCCATGCTTCACCTATTGCCAGTAAAAGATTACAATACCTTGACGGCCTGCGGTGCCGGGGTTCGTGTTTTGCTGATGAGCGCCTGTTCCATATCCAGTATTTGATGCAGTGCATTCAAATCCCGGTCCCCCGCTGGAAGTGACGTAGGTAAGAGGGATTCCACCTACAAAATAGTTGAGACTGCTGATAGTGACATACCCACTCGGGTTTATCATGGCGCGTCCAATCCCTTGCCCTGGTGTACCACCATTGTTTTTTCCTCCAGTAACGCAAACTGTACCAAGCGATTCTAATCCCATAATATAGCTTTTCCCCGGAGTGTCAGAATCGACCATCCCCAATCCCCCATAAGAAATCAACGATATTCCACCCCCAATAATGGTTGAGCTGCCTCCATTATTACCAGAAGCGTCTGATACTCCCGTTCCGCCCGCTCCAACAGTCACTACAACAGGTGCCGTGATTGTTACCCAATCCGTCTGTAGAAGTTGCGCCGCGCCTGCGCCACCAATTCCGCCGCCAGATCCAGCACCACCACCACCGCAATAAAATATACTAAACATCGTGCGGCCTTGACCGTTACTCGTTGGGTTAAAAGTTCCGCTTGTGGTGTATCTTTTTGATTTTAGTATTTGCGGTGGGGGAGAATATCCAAATGCGCTTGACATGTTAGTACGCTCCACCAAAGGCAGTTACCATCAGAGCAGTACCCGACGCTGTCGTTGTCACGCCGACAGTGGCGAATAACTTGTAAGTTGAGGGCAAGTTAAGCGGCTGTGTAAAAGTAAATGTAGTCGTAAACGCTGCGACAGCAGACGCGCTAGGCGTAACAGCCGTTACCAATATTTCGTTTATTAAACGCGCAGTCGTTCCATCCCACAGCCAGATGCCGACAATGTTCGCGGCGTTTGCCGTCGAGATGCTTGTGCCGCAAGCGTTGACCTGGATGCTGTCAACTCTCAGGCCGTTTGTGCTGGTCCCAACAAACTCAATAATGTTAGCACCCGCCAAGCTCGCCGTAGCAGTCGGGGCGCGTGTCGAACACGCGGTCTGTGCCGTCATGCTGAGTGAAGCTGCGTAAGGCGTCTGAGCAAAGATCGGTGTGGCAGTAACAGCCATGACTAAAATCCTCCAAAATTATTTGCGGTGTAAATGATCGCCCCGGCTGGGACTGTTGGGTTAGGTAAAGCCGCCCAAGCTGGCGCACTGCCAGTTGTCGCAGTCAGCACCTGGCCCGTAGTGCCGTTGGCTGTGGCGACAGGAGAAGCGCCAGCGCCGCCGCCGTAGACAACGCCATACTGCGTCAACGCAGCCGACGAGGCCCAGGTCGAGGCCGCGCTGAAGTAAGGTATGCCGCCGCTGGTGCCGGCTACAGTCAGCGCCAGAGTGCCAGAGGTCGTGACAGGTGATCCGGCGACTGAAATCAAGCCGCCCGTGAACGACTGCGCGACACTGGTGACGGTGCCGGTGCCAGCGCTGTCTGTGTCCCAGCTTGGCACACCAGCAGCAACCTTTAAGACTTGACCACTTGTACCAACCGGCAGCTTGGACAGCGTGTTGGCGCCGCTGGCATAAAGCAGATCGCCCGTTGTGTAGGTGGTCTGCGCGGTGCCGCCGTTGGCTTCTGGAAGCGCAGTGCCAGAGTATGTCAGCGCCAGGGTGCCGCTTGAGGTGATTGGGCTGCCACCTACCGTGAACACAGCCGGCGCGGTCATTGCTACGCTGCTTACGCCGCCAGCAACTAGATCGACATACGCCTTATTCGCGGCATCAGCACTGGCAATGGGTGTCGCCACGTTGGCAATGATGCCGTTAGTCATGTCCATGCCGGTGTTAACCGTCACGTTGGTAAAGGTCGAGGTGCCACTCGCCGCCGTCACGTTGCCGGTGAGGTCGCCCGTCACGTTGCCTGTGACATCACCAAAGATCGTGCCATCGACAGTCAGATCGCCATCGACCTGGATGTCGCCGTTTAGCTCAACGTCGCCCTGCACGATCAGATCGATGCCAGTCGGGATGAGTACGCCGTTTGCCGTGAATTGGACAATATCGGTTCCCAAAACAGAGACCCAGAACTCGCCCGCGCCCAGGTAATAGAACCCAGTGTTGGTCTCCGAAACCCAACTGATGCCTGGTGCGTTCTGATCGCCGTCCACAAAGCGCAGCGGCGCGTTCATGCCGCCATCGCCCTCGCGGCTTAGGCTGTTCGTGATCTCGTTACCCAAGTCCTCCATCGTCGTATTGCCCCAATCGGCAGTAATGACGGTGTTGGCCTCAACCGGGTTGCCGGCGGGTAGCGTGTACGTTCCTGCTCCGTTACGAGGCATCTTGCACCTACTTCAATTCTTCTGCTGTGGTCAGCGATTTAGCTGCTGATGAAATTGTCTGACTATTAAGTCGGCCCTGATCTTGCAGCAGCTGCAATCTCCTCAAAAAAGCAAATTGAGTTTGTGGATCAGTAAAATTTGTAAGAGTTTGCGCAATTTCAACGCGGGTAGCTTTATTTACAGAACTGGTAAGAGATCCGTATGTCTGTGAAATAATTTTGCCTGCTAAGCTTTTCGGTCCCTTGAGGAACTCTGGTGCCATGTTTTCAACAAGATCGGCAACATTGGCAACATCAACAGCTTTATCAGTAGTTGGAGAACCGCCACGCACAAAGTTGCTGGATTGCGCGGCATCGTTTTCTAAGCCTAAGCTATCTCTCAAATTTGTTCTGCGTTCCTGATTTGGGATTAGAGCATCGAGCTTCTCACGCGATTCTATGTCTCCCCAAAACTTCCTTAAACGATTGGGTTGATTTCCAAGGTCAGGCGCACTTCTAATGTTAGTGCGTAAAGCATCTATAGCTCCGCGCTGGTACCATTTTCTTTGACCAATCGGAGTTGCCATTTCCCTTTGTACGGCATAGGTGTTCGTTGTCGGGCTGGTAAATGCTCTGCCAGCTTCTACAGCGTCAGCAGCTTGTGCAGGGCCAGCAAACGATTGCCTAGCATTCGCGTAAACATCCCCGCCAGGCGCTGCGTCTGCAGTGCGAAGCATGTCAATTCTAGTGTCGTTGGCTAAGCCTTGAGGAAGGCGCGTGGACACATCAACTGGAGAACCAGGGCGCGGTGTTCTTTGATATAAAGGAGACAGCATTTCATCTAATGTCTGCTTCATAAAATCAACGTCATTAAAAGTTGGCCTGCGCGTTAGGTTGCCTTCCGCATCATATAATGATCGAACTCTACCAACTGAGGGTTTGAGCCAACGATTTGTTGTGTTTTCACCAGCGCGCACAAGGTCTCTTACTGCATCAGTGCGAAATATCTCGTCCATATTGTTGCTGGTGATCTCTGGAAGAGAACTGAGCTGCCTATAAAACGGAGAAGACTGGTCCCGAGCCTGGGTCCACAAATTTTCTATAGTCGCTTCTACATTGCCAGACGCTCTACGACCTGTGGCGCGTTCTAAAGATTTTACAAGTCGGCCTGATTGTTCCGCTGCACGTTTCTGAAAATTAGACTCAACAATATTGCCTGCCTCGCCTCCCCCACCCCGCACTCCACGGGCAAGGCGCTGCCCCGAAGTTCCCATTACATCAACTATACCTAATGGCACGCCAAGCTCATTTGCACGCTGTAGCCGAGCAAGTGCATCTTGTGGAGAGATACCCGCATCTTCCATAGCGCTCAGAATTTTAGACTCTGCAGTAGTTATTGTAGGCATTGATGTATTAGCGGCAGGGGCAACATATGGCGCCCGCGGCGGCGTAGGCCCACCAGTGTTTAAAGAACCCACGTCATTTGCCATTGTCCTGTTTGGCATACCAACATTAGCTAAATAATCGTCTGCAGCCCTTACACCACTGCGTGCCAATCCATACGCTTTTGGGATTATATTTCCAGCTGCACCAACACCAGCGCCAAGACCAGTCCCTAATGCGGCGCCTGTAAGTGTGCCGTACCCCCGGTCACCTGGATCAGCCGTTGCAGTGCCAGCGACAGCCCCAGGAAAAAATCCTGATTTGCCACCTGCAATCATCATTTGCGGCAACGTATTGGCAGATTGAACAGCTTTACCGCCGCCGTAAAAGGCTTCCATAATCTGTGGCAAAACTTTTGCGCCAGTCGCAAATGGTAGAGCTAAAGAAGCCCCCGCGGTCTCTGGTGCGGCAATTAGCCCTGCAATTGTTGAGCCCGCAACAGGAAGAATGGCACCTATGCCAGTGGCAGTTCCTGATGATAATGGGTATTTCTTTGCAAAATTATCGCGCTGAATCTTTTGCCGAGCCATAGATTTGTCATAGTCGCCTTCATTGCCCAACGCACGTTTTAGGCCAGCATAAATCTCATCACCAGTACCAACCGAAATACCCTGATTTAAATGCTGTAATACACCTGACAAATATCCAGGCACTTGCGTTGCTTCGGCATGCGCTTTGTAAGCAGCATCTGCGTCTGCCGCTTCGTATACTTTGCCTTCAATTCTATATTGTCCCATCACGGCACCTTTGGTGAGGGCAGATCGATGATCTGACTGCCAGAATTGGGCGCAGCAGCGTTGGGCTGCACGACGTTGTTCAGCCCACGACCAGCGCGAGCCTTGAGTCCTGCCATATAAACATCGTAGCTATTCATTTTCTGCTTAATAAGTGGCGCTTTGTCGCCGATCTGCGGGACCAACTCGCGAACCTTTTGCTCAGCTTCCTGATTATTAATTCCTGCCCCGGTGGCGGCGCGCAGAAGAGCTTCCCCCATTGAGCTTGCGGCTTGTACGAACATCTGACGGGGGGCAGTGCGTGCTTCGTTGGCAATGTCTTGACCTATAAGAGGGACCAATAGCTTGCTCCGCTCTTCCCAAGTCATCATCGAAGCGTTTGGATCCAAATCAACCGCACGTTCCATGTTTTTGCGAGCGTTGTTGGCCTGGAGGTACCACATCGTTGCTTTATTCATGTCTTCCGTCGGGTCTTTAGCACCAGAGGGATATTTAATTTCTCCAGAATATAATGTCGGGACGCCATTATTAATTGTGAATGGTCTTGAACCTTTTGTAAGCCTTACAGCTACGCCTTCTGGCGTAAATCCATTCGAATCTGTAGCGCCAAATCCAAGCTCAGATTCTCTTTCTGCTTTTGCAGCTGCGGCGGCATCAGCCCTAAGATCACGTCCCCGCTGATAAGTTCTTTGTTCTTCATTTAAGCCAATCTGATAATCTCTATTAGCCCGCTGCTCATCACGGTTTGCGTCCTCGGCATACTTCTCTCCCAACCGAAGCTGAAGCTCTGCCTGTCTCATTCTGTCGGCGCCGACATCTCTGATAACAGTGCCATCAGGCCCAATCATTGCATTGCCTACTTGCGTAGGCTCACGCCCAGCCATAGCTTTCTTTAGATACATGTCACGCACAGTTGAGAACTTAGGCCCAGCGTACTGAGCCGCCATAGCTATTCTGTCATCCATGTTGGCTTCTTTAGAGCGTTGCATAGCAGCCATCTGCGCTTGTGAGTAGTCGTCCTTAGCTCCAGCAAGTTCTATGTATCGCTCAAAAGCAGCGTCAGCGTTCTTTTGAGACAATTCACCGCCCGCGCTTTTCTTGCGCGTCTTGAGAAGGTAACTAGGCTGTTGCGACCCATAGCTTGACGGGTCGAAAGCGGGGTCGTTTGGGTCGAAGAACGCCATTAAGTTGGTCCATCTTCTGGATAAAGCTTCTTGCGTAGCTTAAAACCTTGCGGAAAACCGCCATACATTCCATCGTTACCGCCATACATCCCACCATCAGCACCAGCATATTTACCAAGAATTATTTTCATGTCCTTAGCATTCAAAGCTCGTTTCTCTTTTGCTTCGCGAGCATTGTTTCCTGCTCTGAGGGCGCTGACCAGCTTTGCTCCATATTGCGTAAAAGACGGCGCAACAAATGTTCTGCCAACCATCTCGCCTTGAGGCATTTTCTCGCTATCACCGCGCAGTTCGTCAGCATACGCTTGCTGTCTCTGAGTTTCTTCTACTTGTGGCTCCAAAGCTCCCATCTCAGCCGTGTAGCCGAACATGTTGTTCTGCGCCATTTGTCTCGCAGCTCTTTCTTTTTCTTGTAGAGCAAGAAAGGCAATTTCTGCTTCAGTCATCACAAAGCTCCGTAATTAACGGTTAAATATCCGCTGTCATGCTGACGCACGAGGTCAGGTCTGACGCGCTGAAGTTCCTGTGCAATCACGCCGCGTTCGCGGTGTCCAAAGATGTCGTATTCGTAGACGCCCACGCCGACAGGATGAGTGCCAACACGCCGAATGTTGCTCTTGAGCCTGATGTCGGAAAATTGAAACGCCGCCGATCCAAGACTAGTCAGCCCACCAAGGGCATTGCCGATCCCAGCGTTCTTCGCGTTCGACGCATCGAGGTTGGCTTGATAAGTATTCTGCATAGCGCCCATAAGATTCGGCGTCTGCGAGATGCCGGCCGCGTTGAACTGCGGCATCGTCGGCATCTGCACTTGCTGGCCTGACATGAGCGCGTTCATCTCGTTCAGTGACATGCCGCGACGTTGTGCCTGTTCTGCAAGCGCCTGTTGGCGCAGCGTGTTCTGCTGGTTGGCATAGCTCTGGTTCAGCCCAAACTGCTGGCCCTGCGCCGCGTTCATGGCGTTCATCGCGTTGATGTCAAGACCCTGGGCCTGACCAAGCGCCTGGTTGTTGAAGTTGCCCTGCGACATAGCCTCGCTGATGCCCTGCTGACGAGCGCCCATCTGTGAGCCGTACATGCGCTGGGCTTCGTTGCCAGCCGTGTCGTAGGCGTTGTAACGCTCTGCCGCCTGACGCTGGGCAAGCTCATCCAGACCGCGCTTATAGCCCTCGCTGCCTAGCTTAAAGCCCTGGTTAGATAGCTGCGTCTGAAGCTGCCGGTTCTGGTAATCCTGCACTGGCATCATGCGTTCCATGAGGCTCTGCGCCACTCTGTCGCGGTAGCCAGTGTCGTAAGTCGGAGCAGCCGGCGCACCGCCAAAGTTAAAGCTGGTGTTCAGCCCAGGCGCATAATCGGCAACATTGGTCCTGATCTCGCCAGGTGTCCCGCCAGATTGCATCGCGGGCAAGTCCTCGTAATTGAATGGCTTGCTGTACTCAGAGCCAACGCGATTCATAAAACTGTTGGCAAGCTGACTGCGGCCTACTTGAGACTCTATTTGCGCGTCAAGCGCCGGCTTAAGTAATGGGTTTAAAGTGTTTTCTTGCGTCCAGCCCGTTACAGCCTGACTTGTTGTTGGGTCAATTTGTGTTTGAGTCGTCCACGACTGGCTACCAAACGGCGTGTTGATCGTCGGGCGGTTGGCATAGTTCTGCGTCATCAAATTCTCTTTTGACGCAGCCGCCTGTGAATTAGCCGCCCCAGTATAATCAGGCGCAGCGGGAGTAGATTTGCCCATCGGGTATCTCCAAATACTTGCAATTCTCGGGACGCATCTCGAAGGCAATCAAAGCGCCGGTAGGATGTGCGCCCTCAATCCGCGCTATTTCTGTCCAACCCACGCGCCGCGTAAATTTTAGGGACTTCTCGTTTCCGCTCTCGATCATGCAAAGCAAGACCTTAACTTTCGCGACATTGAACACATAGTCGAACACGCACCTCAGAAACTCTCGCGTTAGCCAAATACCTTCGCCAGCAACGTGTAGCTGGCATGAAGCGCCATTCCAGTTATCAAGCCCAACAACGCCAAGTATCTTAGAGTCTGGCGTGATGTTAGCGAGGCATCTCAAGTTCCGCGTTGGCGCATATTCAATTCTTTCACAAAGCCACCGCTCAAACACATCGTGAGGGCCAAAGACGATCATCCTTCAGTTTGCTGATAGTCTGGCTGTCCCTGACCTGGCCCGCCTTGACCAGTTCTAGTTAGATATTCAAGCCGCGCTTTTTCCGCTGCGACAATCTTACGGTAGTTGTCTCCGTAGACTGGGTCATCAAAGCCTTGCTCCATTGATAAAATGTCGCTTGCCAATTTATCTGTATCAAAGGTGTTAGCTGCCCGCTTGATGACTTCTGTTTGATACTGCTTAAACCTTGGACTGCTGGCCCATTCTTGCTTGGTTACGCCAGCCGCCTGTGATTTTGTATAATCATCGGCATAGATAGCGTTCAGTTTGTCCCAATCGGTTTGGTAGGTTTTGCTTGTTGGGCCAGGCGGAACGTCATTCCCATAAATATCTGTCTCGTTTATCCAATTATTTGCAGGATTGGGTAGGGGTGCTTTAGGGACGGGAGTGACAGGTGTAAGCGCTTTGGGGACGGAAGTGCCGCCGGTGCCTGTAGTTCCAGTGCCGCCAGTGCCGCTAGGCGTGTAAACATAATCAGTTTCTGGCGTATTAAATATTACACCAGTAGAGATGTCCTTGATGCCACTGGCTTGTCTTGCCGGCGCGGGTGAATTGGCGCGCAGCGCGGCAATCAGTGGGTTTCCATTAGTATACGCCATTACATTATGCCTCCCGGTTCATACAAGACATGGTAGGAAGACAGCGTAGTTGAGCCGCCTACGCCCTTAACGCGCATACGCACTGCGCCGTAATAACCAAGGCCAGAAACTCCAAACCAACTTTCGTATGTGTTGCTTGAGCCAGACCATTTGGCTGTGTTCCAGAGGCTGACATCCCACTCAGAAGCAGTCGTTCCGCTAAATGAAGGAGAGCCGGCTACGTTGGTGAAACTGTATTGCGTGTTCATACGCAGCTTTACGCCAGGTGCTTGCAGCGTGATAAAGACAGGCCGCACCATCGTAAATCTTTTAAGGCGACCAGGCATCTCGAAGGCATTAAACGCGCCCTGGATGTCGCCGCGCACAGCATCACCACTGGTGTTATCAATAGACAAGCCGTCCTCTTCGCCAAACAATCCTTTGGCAATGGCATTGTCATCAGTGCCAAAATATAGCTGCCCGTTCAGCAGCGCGGTGCAGACCATTGGAATGTTTGAGAACGAACACCATGAGCCGGTGTTTACATTCATTGCGTATTGAACATAAACGCCGTTCTGCGGCGGTAGTTTAATTAGCAACACATCAGAGTTTGGAACGAGAATAACGTCCCAAGACGGATCGTTGCGGTATTTAACAATCAGTGGGGACAGCACGTTCTGTATCTTAGACGACGGCCCAGGCTGTATTTCGCTGAACTGACCGTTGACCAGGCGAGACATTGGCACCAGGCCAAGCTCAGACAAGATCATCACATCGCCGCCGTATGCCGTAAAAAAGAGACCTATTGACGGGACTGGCCCGACATACCAAACGCCCTTAAGTCCAAACGTGGCGGCAGCCGTTGGATCGGTTCCCGTCCAGACGCCTATGTCGCCCTCGGTGCCAACCACGACAAGGTGATCGTCAACGCCAAAACCGTTATCAAGCGTCCAGTTAATAAGGCCGCGAACGGAGCCGCCGTTCCTTAACAGCGAACCCATCTCAAATGCCACAGCAACGCCGTCGATCGCGTCAATGTCTTCAAGATACCAGACCGTTGAGGTCTTGTTTTCGGTAAACCAGACGCGGTTTTTCCAGACGGCTACAGACAGCAAGTCAGATGGCAAGTTTGTGGGCGTTGTTTGTGTCCAGCCGGTAGCTGCCTCGTATACCCAATAGCCGGCGCCGGGAGACACAGCCAGCAGAACAACCTCGCCGCTGGCGAGCGCAAACTGTGTCGTACTCCAGATGCCGTCAGTTGATCCCGTTGCGGATTGATCCTCAACCGCATCTTCGCCTGTAACGTCCCAGATGCTGCCGCCAGATGCCGCGAATAGCCTGTTATCCGCGCTGTCAGCAGCGTTGTAGCTAAACAAAGATGTGACGGGATCGGCTAGAGCGTTGCAACTGTACTGCCAGCCTTTACGCAGCAAGCAGCCTGTGCGCTGTGGGATAAAGTTGTCCATCACCATCGCGTCGGTAGGCGGCATCTCGCTGATGGGGTCGCGGAAGTTCAGACCGCCCACGGGCGCGGGGATGCTTGTCAGCATCGAGACTTGTGCTGCTGCTGAGAGCCTTGGGCTTTTGTAGGGTTTTAATGCAACTAAGGGCATTACGAACCAAAGCCAGTATCAGGCGTGTTGTAGAGCGCATTCAAGTACGGGAAGCCGTAAGAGCGCACCATGTTCAGAACAGGTGAGCCTTTTTCCTGGCCTTTGCGGTTCTCAAAGTTCACATGGAAATCGCGCATCGCGGCGGCTGAATCCAGACCCTTCATCTCAAGCCATTTCGCCCGCGTGTAGAGCGTGACCAAAAAGCTGTCGAGAAGAATGGTGTCGCCGTTCTTAGTGGCGCGGTTCTTGTATAGCGTCGGGTTGTCCTGATCTACCACCCAAGCCAGCGACTGATACATAAACGTTAGCGTCTGCGCTTCAGTCGGCGGGGCCAGGATATAGAGAGAATTATCGCGAACCTGCCAGTAGAAAGACATCGTTGGCAGGACGGTCCTCACCAACAAATTCTGCCACATCTGCGGGCTGATAGGCCCAATCGCGGGCCATTGATTAGTGCTGTTCCATTGCGTCTGGTCGATCCACTCGTAGAAATCTTCTGGCAGATCAAACGCCTGTTCTGTCTGACCGGGAGTGTCGGCGGCAATAGAAATCTCGTAGGTGCGCGTAAGTTCCTGCCAATCGTACAGGCCCAAAAGCTCCGTAGCCGACATATTGACGGCTTGAACCATTTGCTGAACGGAAGGATCGGAATCGCCGGCTGGGTCAGATGGCGTCGGATAGCTCACCATCTGAGCGACGTTTTGAACAATCGCTAGTAGCGTTGCATCTTCAATAATCTGAAAAGACATCTAACCCAGCCTTTATTTAGATTTTGGCTTTAGTCATCATCTTGTT
>Ga0049082_10000109_pt1 | contig 19073 bp, 29 predicted proteins | sample GreLakmeHU45MSRF_FD_66718 | JGI IMG/M metagenome (GOLD analysis project Ga0049082, IMG submission 66718) | Freshwater lentic microbial communities from great Laurentian Lakes, MI, USA - Great Lakes metaG HU45MSRF | ecosystem: Environmental > Aquatic > Freshwater > Lake | place: Great Lakes... | reverse complement strand
TAATGTGGGCGAGTCTTTGGAAAATCTCCAATATTCCCATATGCTACTGTCACTCTATAATCTTTTGATGGTCTTCCAAAATGGCTATAGTCATAGTCTTCGTCGTCTGGTTCTTGCAAAAACCTAGAAGGAAGCCCATGCGCTAGTGCAGAGTTATCTGTATATTCTATTGGGTCAAACACACCATCGTCTTGATCCATTTGATATACATCACTAGCAGACATGTTTAAAATTCCACGTTTATTTCTTGTATATTTTGTTTCTAAACGTTTTGCTTCTTTACTAGCACCACGTTGTGTAAGGTAATTACGACTAGTGTGCACAGCCTCACCTGTTTCATATGTCCATCCACCTTCTTCGTGACCGCCATAAGCATCACTCATTTCATGCACAACTGCACGATATGGTGCCACCTTTTCTAGCAAACGCTTTCCACGGCTAAGAGTCCTAGTATTAATTGCATGTGTTGCTTTTGCTTCACCAAGGTCTTTAGCATAATGAATCCCTTGTGGTCCATCATCTGTTTCGTATCTAGAATAATTAGAATCTTTACGCTTGTTCATTGCTGGATTTTCATCACTTAAAGCATATCCAACAGCATTTTTACCTAAAAGTGCTGCAAGTGTAGTATGACGAGAAGTTTGGTTTGGTGTTACTGGCGCACTTACTTTATCTAAGTGTGCCACTGCTCTACGGCGTTCCTCATTTGCGAGATCTAAACCTGTTCTAGTCCAACCTTCGGTATCAGGGTTATCTTGGCTTTCAGATGCAAACTGAGATTCTGCTGAATGTATGTGCCTGTCCCACATATTTACATGATCCCATGCTTTTGGCATTGCTGTTTCTTTCCAAGCATTTACACGAGCGTCCTCGTCAATACTTTTTGAAAAAGTATCTGGGTGAATGGTACTTTGACGATATTGAAGCATTAAACGTTGTTCACCAGTCTTTGCAGACGATGGACGTATTAATGCTGTAGCAATGCGATGCTGAAAATGTGCTATGCGTGAACCAGAACCTTTTTGTGGTTCTGACTGATCTTCCCAATCCATTATGCTTTACCTAGACTTTCCAAATGACCACGAATTTGATTGTTTAATAATTCTGCATGTGATTTTGCTTGCCACTCATGCTCATATGCAGGAATACTTTCTGGCTTAACATGAGGCATTCTTAACGAAGCATCACCAACATTGGGCGTATACCCAACTTTCCAATTTTCTCCAGACTTCTTAGATTCTGTAAAATCTCTTAAATTTTTTGGAGGCATCCTTACACCATTATCTCTTAAAATTATTTGAGTACGTGTAGGTTCGGGTTCAGGTTCAATCTTTGCTTTGTAATGGTGATATTTTCCAACAACAGCATTTGGATGTCGCTTAGTCATTTTCTTTCGTTTTCTTCTTTAACAAATCTAACCCTGGCATGCGATTAAGTAATGCTGGAACCAACTGGTTTTGATTATTAGTATTTGCCATTTCTTGTTCTTCTTCGGGAGAATATACCGAATCTGCCCAATGATGTTGATCCCATTCTCCATTTACTTTATGAATTGACATAGTGCCATCGGTGTACATGTAATTACCTTCAGGGCTAATAGAACGCCTATCTACAACCCTACGTTGATTAAAGCGTTGATCTACACCCCTAGACATTAGTACCCTCCTTTAGAAAGGCCCTTTTTATGCTCAACAAAGTCTTTACGAAGTGGTGTGTTTTTATTTGAATCGTTTGGGTCGTTTGGTGGCTGCCCAGGTGGTGCTGCACCCGCTACCGCAAACTTTGGTTGCTTGCTTGGCTCTTCCAAATGTTTCACACGACCCAGTGGGTAAAGTTGGCGACTTACTTGGCGACTTACTTGGCGGCGAGCATCATTAGAAGAATCTATTCCTCTAGGCATTAGTCCCAGTTCCAGTCTTTTGGATTTGTTGAATTTGACCATTGGTTGCCAACGGGATCAACTAAGATGTTTCCAGTGCCTTTTCTTTTTGGCTGAAATTGATCTCCATAATGACCTTCTTCACCTTCTGGTGTTTGGTATGACGGATCATCAGCAGATGATGGCAGAGGCATTTTCTTATTCTGCATTGCTTCACGGCTAACCTTTCGGTTAGAGTGATTGCGAGTATCATCACCTTTAGACATTACTTTCTCCTTCCATAAGCAGCAGTTGGCATATTAGCAATTGCTGGTCTTTCTTCAACGTTATATTGCATTTGCAATTCATTAGCACGAAGAGTTGCAGCAGTTGGATCAACCACTCCACCACGATCAGGTGTAAGCGATTTAAACTTACCGTCTGTTGCTCCCAACATTAGGTCATTGTTCATTGAACGACTTTCATTTACAGCCATAATTATTTCTCTTCTTTCTTTGCAGATTTCTTTACAGCACCCTGTAAGCCTTTAAAATTACTAGTTTGTTCAGCATCTGTGCCACCACCCATTTTACCCACAGGACCTTTAGACTTCTTTTTAGCAGATGCATTAGTTGGTGGTTTTGAAACTGCTTTTTCTACTTTCTTTTTAGCAGCAGTTTTAACTTTTTCTTTAGCAGCAACAGGAGCAGGTGTTTTCTTGGCTTCATCTTTTTCACGCATAGCGTCACCCTCTGGAGTTGAAGGATAGACATTTCCTTTCATAATTGTGCTTTGGGCAGACAAGTCTTTTCCTTTGTTCGCAGGATCAGGTTGGACTGCTGCTGGTCGTACATTACGCTTCTTGGGGTCTACCCCTTGTGCTCCCAAACCTACTGTATATTTAGTTTTATCTTCAGTTCCATCAGGATTTGAACGTGGACCAATAGTTCCATCACCTGCTGGTTCTATTGTTCTTTTTCCAAATCCAGTAACTGGTTTTCTTTTTGTACCAGATGCATTAGTTGGTTCAGGAGCAGATGCTGTAGTTGGAGAAGATGGTTTTGCTTTGTTCTTTTCCAAATTAGCCATAGCACCACCACTTGTACTTTGTGCAGTTGGCATTCCTGATGAACCTTGACCACGTTGATTCATTGGTTCTTTTGCTCCACCTGCAGTAGCAGATTTACTTACAGCACCTTGCAAACCTTTAAAGTTACTAGTTTGCTCGGCATCTGTTCCACTGCCCATTTTACCCACAGGACCTTTAGGTGCTCCACTAATTCTTTCTTGTGCTGCTGTTGCTGCGGAACGCTCACCTGCTGTTGAACCTCTTGATGCCACCTCTGCAATCTTTTCTGCACGAGTAGGCTTGGCTTCTGGTCCTGTTGGTGTAGCAACTGTTGGTGATGATACTGCTGTTCCACTGCCCAAAGCAAGTGGTGCTTTTCCACCAGCGATTGCAGGAGTTACAGGAGTTGGTGCGCCACCTGCTGGTGCGCCACCTGCTGGTGCGCCACCTGCTGGTGCGGCACCAATTGCTGGTGTAGCAGGAGCAGGTCCAGCAGGTCCACCAGTACGTCTTACTGGTGTTATTCTACGCCTACCTGCAGTCCCTGGAGTACGTGTGGCCCTTGAACCTTTAATAGCATCACGACCAGCAGTCATTGAAGATGCGTCTATATCGCCAGTGCGAACGCTGTTACCATCACCGTCACCATTCTGATTACCAACACCACCACGACCACCACGAGCAGTATTATTATTTCCAATTTGAATATCGCCAGTAGTAATGTTAAAACCATTGCCACGTTGCTGATTTCCTGCGTTACCACCAAAAGCAGCCTTACGTGCTGATGCTGCTGGTTCTGTTTTATACCCACCGTAATCTGGTGCGCCCATAGTTGCAGCAGCATTATTCTGTCTTGAACTTGCTTGTGGAGTTGGCTTCAACTCTCCTTTTGTCCAACCTTGATTGTTGGCTTGGGATGTGTTTGCTTGTTCTGGTCTACCACCCATACGACCACCAGTTGGAGTAATATTAGCCTGATCTATTCCTTGTGTGCCAAAATTTTGCTTACCACCAAGGCGTTGACCACCAGTTCCACCCGATGTGTTGGTAGTAAGGGATTTACCACCCCATGCCGCTTGTTGCAGACCTTCATATGGATTTATAGGCATATTAATTTACCAAACTTTGCATAGAGTAGCGGCTAGAACCTTCATAATCATCTTGCTGAAAACCGTTGCGAAACATAACTGGTGCTCCTGAAACCCATGACCTATAACTTGGGGCGTTGCGTTGTAACCCTAGAACGTCCATTATACCTGATTCTTGCTTGGCATATCCAAAGCGCTCTGCCATTAATTGTTGGGGCACAACTGGTCGTATTTGCCTAATCGTTTCTGGGTCAGAAATGGCAGATTGAAGCGCCAAATCCACCAGCATTTCTTGACGAGACTGCCACGGCTTACTCATTCTGGATCTGCTCTTGGTGACCGTCCATCTGGTTCTGACCTCCGATATATAGCAACTCCAGGTATTTGGTGGTCAGGTGTAAAACCACGATTCCACAATGCAGAACGTATAGCAGATTGGTGCCTAGAGGTGCTTCGTGAATGCTTCTTGTGAGGAACTGTCCAAACCCTATTTTCTCCTTCACCCTGACTCCAAGCAATAGGCGTGTTGTAAGAATAAATAATATGGTTAGGATTTGAATCACCCATACGTCGTGAATCTGCATCATCCATGTGCCCAACAGTATCTATTGCAGGTTCTGTTCTAAATGAATAATCACCAGTGCCTCTTCCACCAGCCCTTGAATGACTACCCTCAATTGCTCTTTGCGCTGCTTGTCGTATAGGTAAACGTTGACTACCAGTAGGGTTTCTATTTAAGGTTCTGCTACGAGCAGGTCTAGTTCTTGCGGTAGACCTGATTGGACCATTTGAATTGGAAATGAATACTGGTGGATCTGCAACATTTGGTCTACTGATCACTCTGGAGTTAGGATCATCAAGATTTTGTTGTTTTTCTTCTCTAGACATGTACATATGATCACGCTCTAACTCATCACCAATGAACAGGCTGTTTCCTGCATAGATTGGTTTTGCAAGACCATGTAATGGTCCATCTTCATCTATATGAAGTTCATTTTCCCTATACGAAATAAACCTTGCCTCTCCAAACATGTCTATTCTGTCATGACGATCATTATTTGGAAGAGAGTACGTATTTCCTGCTCTACCATATGTGGCAACGTGGTTTCTCATGTCGCCAGGATTTCTTGAATCATTTGGATGTTGAAACCTAAAAGCAGTTGGATTATCAGGGTCTACTGGGTCAGGATCTGGACCCCATTGTTTAGTTAAACGTGCTTCGTTGGCTTCATCACGTGGAAATGGTTTGTTATCAAGAAGATTATCAATGTCATCTAATGTTGATTGCGATTTAGCAAGACTTCTTGTAAATCGTTCATTGTCACGGTTATTAATAGGCATATTTTAACCTTAGAACTTTGGTCGTGGCATACCATGTGGAGGCGTAGGATCGCTATCATCATTATGAGATTGACCTCTAGGGCGGCGCAAATCATCAAACCAACCTAGTTTTTCTCCATCATAAAAGTTATTTGTACTTTGTTGTGACGGGTGATTTTCTATTGATGATTGCTCATCATCTACATATACAATTTGTTTTCTATCTTTATATGCTTGAAAATCAACAATTCTTGCTGAATTCTTGGACGTGTCTTCACCGTTAGCCATAATTAATAACGGTAATCTGAACGTTTTTGTTGCGAAGGAAGCAATTCACTACTGTCCTCAAGTTTATTCGGGTCGTCGTAAGCATTAGGATACGGTGGTTCAAAGCCAAGTGGTTCTTCGTCTTCTGGTGGGGTTTCATAGTCTGGTCTGTCAGCATGGTTTCCTGCAATGTAATTACCTTTATGATCATATGGCATAACTATTTCCACCTTGGTGCTAGTGATTTTAATCTAGAACGGCGTTCTAAACTTATTTGTTGTGACTCGTTACGTTCGTTATCACGAGAAATACCTCGTGGACCTACTTTACCATCATTTGTGAGGCGCACAGGTTCTGCCCCTGGTGGAGCAAACTTCTTACCTTCTGCTTCTAAGTTAAGTGCTGTCCACAAGTTGAACTCATCAGGCCAAAGATAGTCACCTGAATTAATCTTTTCACCTTTATGCACTCCACGAGAATACTGTCTGGCGTTCATACGGCTCAATGTGCCCATTGTTTTATCTGCCCTACGAGAAGAAGACATTGTGCCTAAGTAACCATCTGGGTATTGTGTATCTGAAGATTGTCTCCAGCCCGATAGTTGCTGATCTTTTTCGTTGCGAAATACTGGCGTAGGACCATATGTTGCTGCGGTTCCTACACCTGGACCTTGTTCAGGCTGTTGCCATTGAGTAAAACTGTTAGCCGCCACTATGCGCCCATTCCACCATTTTGAGTAGCACTAGAGGACATAAGACCACCTTGAGAACCACCACCTAAAGGTGATACAGGACGAACTTGACCACGCTTACGCCAGTAACGAGAGTTGTTACGAGTAGATGGTTTACGTGAAGACATTTGTTACTTGTAACCGTCTTTTTCATTTTGAATGCGTTGCCTGTTATTACTTTGGTTCTTTGCTATTTCTGCTTTGCTACCACCTTCTTTATAAGTTTGAGAAGGAGAACCAGGACCTGCCATATCCCCCCATTGAGCCTCATCTTTTTTTGCACGATCATAAGATTCACTACGTGCTTGAACAGTGTCGTCCTTACCGTATTCCTTACCGTATTTCTTATTAACCTTCTTAATGGCTTTTGCTTTTCCTGCTTTATCTTTCAGTATTGCTGAACCTTCAGGAGAATCTGGCTCGTGCCAAGTCTCGTATTGAGCACCAATTTTAATATTAGGTTTTTTTGGCCCCATCGCATCTGAACCATCTGGGTTGACATAACCAGAGTGTGGTGCTGCTGCAGATGCAGCATCACGTTTTGCTCGGCGCTCAGTCATTGCTTGTGTAGACATGCCACTATCATCACGAACTGTGTGGGTATCTGGTGCTGCACTTGGATGTGGGTTATACCCCTTACCATAGCCAGCGCCACCCTTGTGTCTAATCATACCCATAATTACCTCGCTATTGGTTTAAGAAATATTGCAGAAATGCTTTCGCCGTTCTCACCTATGATATCATCAAAACCTATAACATAACTAAGGTCTATGCCACGTGGGGCTACAAAACCTCTTGCAATAGCGCAGGCTTTTACTGCTTGGTTAACTGCGCTAGCACCAATGGCTCTAATTTTAGGATTTTGCCCTGCTACAACAGCACGAGCAATAATTGACCCAACGCTTTGTGGGTTGCTACTTCCTGAAACTTTGATAAATTCTTCAATAGCCGAATGTAATTCTTGTGACATATAACTCCCTAAACTCCAGTTTGTGTTACTACTATATTACTGGTAATTCACAAACTATTAAGGTGCTACAAAGTCATATACCCTCGTCATTTAAAATGAGCGTCGTTAAGAAGTAACAACATATCCTCTAAGCGCATTACAGCGTATGACTCACCAACGGCTGCTGCTCCTTTGCCTGGACGCTTTACAACAAGCAACGGTATTCCCATGTGCAGTTTACTGGCTTGCTTTACGGTGTCATTAAGCCATTCGCTTAACTTAAAAGCCTTTTGATTCTTGGCTTGGATAGCAACTTCTGCCAATGTAATGCGCTGAACTACCCCATGAATATCTCCAGCATCGTTCTCTCCAGCAAGGGCAGTTCTTCGTGCATTACTAAAACCTTGCTCTTTGAGGTAATTAACTAGAAGTGTCTCAAAGGCTGTTCCTTTGGCTTTATGCTTGTTTCCCATTATCCAACTCCCATTGCCTATCTTCATAGTGCGCTAAGACGTTAGCAACTTCATAAAGAAAGGCTGGCTCAAATAGGACAAGTACTTTTCCTTTGCCCACTAATACGGCATCAGCCATAGTACGAACAGTTTCACTTAAACATATTCCTTGTTCTTTCACACTTCCTCCGTGTACTTAGTAATGATTAAATAACCTGTCTTTGCACAATTTGTACTCGGCATATTTCTTACATTCTTACGAACAAGTACACGTTGCAACCAACGATCTGTACCATCGTAACGAGCCTGAAAAGGTTTTCGCCCATGCACAGTTGTAGCATTATCAATAACTAAAACTTCACCAGTATTAAGAACAATGTCTTTAGTGTGCTTCTTAATGGCTTCATTTAATTCTTCTAAAGCCCAAACAGCATCTTTCCAAAGACCCACCATTACAGACTTGTCATACTTTAATTGATATGAGCCATCTGGTCTTTCATTTAAAATAGCAATATCTCTTGGCTGATCAGGTTCCCCATTGGTTCTAAAACTCTCATCAACAGAAGTACGAAACCAGGGTTGCTTAAGAATGTTTATGCATTTGTCACTAAGGTCAGGAAGAATGTCCTCAAGGTCAGCATACGTAGTTGCAGCAGCAGGGTCACCTCGTAGACATAGCAACAAAACATAATCTGGAAGGTAAGGATGAAAACATGACTCAGTGTGTAAATCTAAGTTGACTTTAGAAGACGTAGATATTTGTGAATACTCTGTATTTGGATTTGGAAAAATGTTCTGAACAATACTTCCTTGTTGCTCTTGCAAGTACCCAACAGGTTGACCTAACTTATTGCTCAATTTATAAAGTAATGCATGAGTTGTAGGTGTAACCGAATCCGATAACACAGAAACCACAGGTGTAGGTGGAATAACACCAATGTCTTGCTTTGGTAATAGCAAAACGGTCATGGGGCAAACCTTACTAAACGTCTTTCTTGTGGGTTCATACTAATTCTACGACTCAACTCACGAGACAAAATTTGAGCACTACGCTCACATTGTTCAAACACTGTTTCTACCAATTTACGATATGCACGAGAAGTTAAATGCTTATCTTGTGCCTCTACCACTTCATTGTCTACATCTCTCCGTGCTTTAGCAAGTGTTACTGTGTCTCCCTTTTCTCCACCCCATTGCAAGATCAATGTACGGGCTTCAATAAGGTGTGTTTCGGTTGCGCAACGTTCTTCTAAAATCTCGGCAGTAACCATTTCTGCTTTAGAGTATGACAACCAAGCCATAAACTCCACATAACAAGCCATCAAATCACTTTCTGACAAGTCGTCTAAGTGCTGGGGTATCTGTGGAATCGCTCCCTTTGGACGATCTGGAAGTGAAAACTTCTGTAAGAACGATTGCATCGCTGGGGTGTTCAATAATAGGGAATCCGTTTGCATGATCAGGGTCTTTCCAACACTTTTCTTTGTGTGCACATTGTTTACATGTTTTATGTTCTATTGTTTCTGCCCAAATTGGGCGGGGTACTATTGTACCGTTACTTAATGCTTTTTTAACTAACAAGCAAGAAGCCAAAATTGGCTCAATGATGGAACGTTGAAAGGTTACTTCAAACTCTTTAATTGCTGAAGTTGCTTTCCATTCGTATAAAAATATACCGTTATGAATACCTGTACAAAACATGTATAGGTTTAATTGGCGTAAATGGGAAGAAAAAGGTTGTCTTATCTTCTTCCATAACCCATCATGCGTAATTTGTCCAGTTTCATATTCTTTGTATAATTCAAAGTTCTCAAAACGAACACTGCCAGCACCTACACTTTTAATTTCTAAAATTGCTTGTCCATTACCATCTTCCAATAGTCCATCAGCACTTCCCTTAATATGGTATTCTTCGCTGAAAATAGGTAATTCTGCTTCTTTAAGTATTCCTGAACGTTGCAACCAACCTTGCCATTTGGCATGAATATCATGACCAGTTTGAAAAATGTTTAAAGTTTGAAAACCAAAACTCTTTGTTTTTTCTGGTGCATAACCCAATATGTCATACATAGATGATCGTGGACACCAATCACGCTTGGCTATTTCACTTGGATGTAGATACTTTGTATCACGATTAAGTGTTTGTTGTTCATTTTCAATAGCGGCTTGTGCAGATGCAAAAGGAATTAACCTTCCTTTAGCCTTAAGGTTATTCTTTAAGTTTTCTAAACTAAAAGGTAGGTCACTCATAAAACATGCTCATAAAATCGTCCTCGTTTAGTATAACGTAGCCTTTTCCTAGTATTTCAAATTGTAGTACTGGAACTCTATCCTCTAAAATTGCTCTTTGCCTTAACTCTACTAAATCAATTACTTTTACTGAATACTGTTTTTTGTTATCTGTAAACTTATTCTCAATCAGTAATTCATGAGTACGCACATCATTTTTACGTACCCATCCTGACCCTGACCCCGAATTTCTACTGCCATTGTAACGATCTGCTGCTTTATTTTCTTGCTTTTTAGAACGCTTCATGCGTTGCTTGTGTTCATCACCACTTCCAAAAATCATTCGTTTGGTACCTGCATATTAAAGTGACCAAATGCTGCAGCCTTAAGTGAACGTTGTAAGTCTAAATCCTCACGAACTGCTTGTAGTAGGGCATCTTTACCTTGCCATTTTTGTTCAGCATACGAATAGTATGGTCCTGCACGAGTGATTAAGTTAATAGCAATACCAATGTTAACAACATCTTTTACTGTGTCAAAGTCTCCAAAAGAAAACCCATTAGATTTTGTAAAGTAAAAATCAACTACTGCAGTCTGTTGTGGACGGTATGTCTTATTCTTAATAGTACGTGCCTTAATAGTTTGACCTACAGGCTCATCTTTTTCTTTAAGCCACTCGTCACGCTTTACCTCAACTCGTGAAAAATAGTGAAAGTTTTTGGCTTTGCCACCAGGAGTTGTACGGTTGTCTCCCCACATAACACCAATCTTTTCACGCCATTGGTTAATGATTAACCCTGTGCATGGACGATCTTCTTCAATCAACGAACGGCGTTGTGCTTTAGATGATTTGCGGAAAAACTTACCCGTCAAACGTGCTCCCAAACCGACTGTAAACTCATCCATTGCTTTTTCGGACTCATCTCCTGGAACTAACGATGGCAAAGAATCAACTACGATCATGTCAATAGCACGATTGTCCATAGCAGTAATGATTAAATCATAAACTTGTTCCATTACATTAGACTCAACTACCCACAAACGATCAATGTCTACTCCTATGGCTTTAGCATATTGTGGAACATACGCTTCTGCTGCAATCCAAAGTGCTACAAAGTCTGGGTTAATTGCTTGATTGGCAGCAATAGTCTTATATGCCAATGCTGTTTTTCCTGATGACTCTTCACCAATAATTTCACTCCATTGGTTTACAGGCCAACCGCCACCAAGCATCAAATCATAAGCAAGGACACCCGTAGTAATACGCAATACTTCTTCTTTAATCTGTGAGCCTTGAATGAGGATGTCTTCTCCACATTTCTTATTGATTGATGCAATGATTGATGCTAGGGACTGACGCTCTGCCATATTAGTTATTCCAACTTCCTTCGTCTGCTTGTGAATATTTGCCGTTCCAACCACATTCAAAACAACGTGGGGCTGGAGATGCACCATTGATCATGCTGTTGTGACCTTTTCCTGTTCGTGAAAATACATTTCTGCTTCCACACTCTGGGCACATCATGTTACCTTCTCTTCGTGCTGCTTCTCCACCTTTCCACAACCTTATTGCCGCACCCATACCAATTTGTTCAGTTGGCGCAACTTGTGGATCTAACACACGTTGTTGCGGTTCTTGCTGTGTAACAGGCAAGTTATTTTGTTTTGTAGGCATAAGGTATGAAGGTTTTGGTTCTGGTTTTTCTCCAGACAATTTTGATGACCACCAATTACTCATTTTGATTCCACCCTAATAGCGATTCCTCATCTATAATAATATGAACGTTTCCATTTTCTAAAAGTTTATTAACTAGTGATACTCCGTAAGCAATAAAAAAAGGAAGCAAGTCTTCTCTTGGCGTAACTAACTTTTCTTGTTGTTGAAGCAAGTCTAATAGCCATTCTGTAGATTCTGCAATGTTATCTAATATGCCTTGATTAACAAATAATGACCACCTACTTGCTATATCAAAAAACTCTGCTTGGGCTACATCTGGTGATGGATTTGAAAACCCCATCTCCTTAGCAAATAATTGCCCTTGAGCAATAGAAAGCATTAAATAGAATAATCGCTTATCCGCTATAGAGGTATCTTCAATATCTTCATCCATTACTTTGCCTCTGCCCAATTTTTAGCAAACTGATAAGAAACCTTAATTGGCACATTTTTCAAAATATTCCCATCACCCATAGCCTTAATAAACGGATTAATAACACTATCAATATCTTCTTCTTTGACTGATGCTACCAACTCGTCATGCACCTGAACTAGCAGATCCACACCATGATGTTGCATAGCCCAGTAAACGTCAATCATAGCCTGTTTACACAAGTCTGCTGCCGTTCCCTGCACCACTGCATTAACTGCTTGTCTTTCTGCCCTTGAACGTAACTCACTATTGGTTGAAGATAGGTCTACGAGCCTCCTACGCCTTCCATACAGCGTAGAAACGTAACCATCTCTTCTTCCTTGGGCTACTACTTGATTTTTCCAAGCGGTAAGTCCTGAAAAACTTTTGTAATAAGCACTAAGAAGTTCTTCAGCATGCTTTTTAGTGACTCCAGTTACTGCAGCAAGTTTGACAGAACCACCACCATAAGCAGTTAAAAAGTTAACTCCTTTACCTATCTGTCGTTCTTCCGAAGTTATCTCTTCTGGTTTTTTCTTAAAAACTGCAGATGCTGTAGCGGTGTGAATATCTTCATTGTTGGCAAAAATGCGTAAAAGGTTCTTGTCTTGGCTAAACATAGCCATAACACGCAACTCAATTTGGTCATAGTCAGCAACCAATAAGGTAAAACCTTCAGGAGCAACAAAGAGGCTACGAATACTAGACTCTCTTGGAATATTCTGTAGGTTTGGGTTAGACGAAGACAAGCGTCCCGTAGCAGTTCTGTGAAGGTGAAACGATGGATGAAGAACACCCTTATGAAGTTTGGGTATTAGACCATCAACATATGTTGACTTTAGTTTCTTAAGTTCTGCCCATTTTAATAAGTTTGCAACTACTTCGTGCTTATGTTGTAGGCTTTTAAGCGATTCTTCATCAACTGATGGTGATCCACCTGGTGTTTTTTTGTGTGGCTTTAAGCCAAGTCCACCCTCTGATTTCTTAGAAAAAAGAAAAGTTTGCTTATGCTTATTAGAGTCTGGGTTAAAGCCATTAGGAGCATACTTTAAAATGCTATTTAATACTGCAATTAACTCTCCATCTAAATCTTTACTCAGATTAGTAAGGTTATTTACATTAACTGGTATCCCATTATTTTCCATGTGCATTAAGACTTCCAGCACATTGCAATCTAACTTCATTGCCTGTCTAAGGTCAGCGTGAGCATTAACCTTATGCATCAAACGCTCGTACAATAACCAAGTCCATCGTGCATCTCTATGCACGTATAGCGAAACAATGTCAATTGGCTTGGTACTAACTACTTTGCCTATCTTTCCACCATTGCTATAAGCATGATGCCCTTTATAGTTTGTATCTATCAAGTTCTCTAATGAATAACTCATCAAATTCTCATTAACTAAGTGTTGAAGAATCATAGTGTCTACGTAAGGTCCTGGATGTACTTCTCCGTAATACTTAGATATTGACCTAGAGTCAAACTTTACGTTATGCCCAACTTTTAGTAAGTCACTAAAAAAGATAGGTCGTAACCTTTCAAGAACAACTGACCGTGTTAATTGTGCAGGTGGAGTGTCATACACCGCTTCAATTTCATAACGTGCTTTAGCCGTAGATTCAACTCCATTTTTCAAAAGTTTTCTAAAGCCTTCGGGAGGTACTGATGAACCATCTCCAATTTCACCTGCCTGTAAGACAACACCTATAGTGTGACCCATAGGAATTGCCCATGATTTTCCTTTAGTAGCAATACCTAACCAAAAGACTTCATTACGCATTGGGTCAACAGCAATGTCTTCTTTGTAACGTTGCTCAAGAATATCATGCGAACGCTGTAGCACTTCTGGACTCTTGTTTTTAAGAGTTTTGATGTGTTGTTGAAACTCAACCTCTAAGTGTTGGAGCATATCTTCATGACGCTCCAACACCGTTTTGGTTTCCACATCGTACGCAAATGCGCCTATTTCAGTAACGTACTTAACAATTTCGTCAAGTTCTTCTACTGTGGTTACAATTGGGGGAATTAAGTTCCCCATGTACTAATTCCCTAAGTCTTCAGCAGCAATTGATGAAAGTTCTTGGTATGTAGGAACTTTCATAATTGAGGAATCGTATTGAGCCTCATTCAAGCGACTTGATGTAGCCTCGTCAATTGGCTGGATGCGCCATTCTTCTAGCAAATCACGCTCACGGATGACCTGTAGGTTGTATGACGTTGTAGCGCCTTTACCAGTGCGTGATACTGCCCAATAGTGCTTCATAAGCGGTCCAGTTTGTGGTGCTTTGTTCAAGTTGCGCAACTGGTCAACTACACGAGGACCAATTTCAAAAGAGCGGTTTACTGGGGCATCTACTGTGTTAAGTAGTGCAATGTTAAAGGCAATGCGTTGTGATGGGCGATTACCTGTTGCACAGATTGGGCAACCACGCTCTTCTAGTTCACGCAAGCAAATAAATGACTTTTGTCCCTCACGCTCAACCCAGTGTTGGTGCCAAGCAGCATATGGCTCGTCACTCAAAAATCTAATAACTTGAACTTCTTCACTTACCTTCAAACGCTGTGCGTATTGTGAATCGGAACTTTTCAATGCGTCAACTTGTGACCAACCGCCACGTAGCAACTTGCGAGGTGCTTCATTTGGTACTTCAAGCGTAATCGTTGGAGATGGTGCTTGGTTGTTTTTAATTAGTGGAATGTTATTTTCGTTAATACTGTAATCCCTAGGCATATGTTTCCTTATGTTTGTGTGTGTTTATTGGGGCCAATTATCTTTGATGTGTTTTCTAAAACCGTTCCAATCGCCATGATTAACTTTATGGATATTGAAAAGGTCCATTGCTTGAACCATGAACTCTACCTGCTCTATCGTGTATAACCTCCTACCTTTACTAGTTTTTTCTGGTATTTGTAAACCTTTTGGTTTGGGTGTCCTGTACTTTGTTTTGGGTAACCATCCGTTATGTTCCCATACTCGCAGGGTAGACGGACTCTTGTCAAGTGCTTTGGCTAATTCTCCAATAGTGCACATTTCAAGTGTTGACCCACTAATAATGTACTTTTTAAACTTAGCCCCATTGTACCTATCTTCGGCAATTAGTTTTGTTGCTTTTTGCCTATTCTTAGGTATTTTGTTTCCTGGGTAATCCTGAATATCATTAAAAAAACTTAGAATGTCTTTAACCATTACGCTTTAAAAGCCCATGATTCTTTTTCAACATAGAAAGATTGTACTGCTGCAGTCAGGCTTTTATCATTCCAAGCAATTCCAAGCAACTTATCTTCATTTAAAACATCATGTGCAGGAATTGTTTCTTTAACGTCATCCCAATAGCCATTTGCTTTAGCCCACTCTGTGGCTGTTTCTGTGCTGAATGACTTAGATACACGACGTTCACGCTTCAATTCATGACCACCAACATTGAGCCAGCGATGACCATTCTCGTCAGGTGTTCCAAACTTGTCTACCAATGTGCTTAAATCTTTTTTAAGTTTGTCAACTTTTGTTTCTAGTGATGAAAGAAACTTCTTTTGCGAAACAAACTCTTCAACTATTTTTGTAAAGTGTTCTTCGTTGTATGTATCATTTTCCATGTTAAACCTCTGAATGTTGTAGGAACTCTGTTAGTGAACTTAATGTCAATTCAAATCTACCTTGCGTATCGTATCCTTTGTCTATAAATGCTTCATTTATTTTTCTTTTTTGTTGCAACATTTCATATTGTCTTTCTTCAATGCTGCCTTTCATAACAAAAGAAACAATGTTAACGTGCGGAAACTCCGACGATAACCTAATAATTCGTGCTTCTCTTTGGTCTAGTTTACCTGCTGACCAAGGCAAGTCATATGATATCAAATAGTTTGCTTGTGGCAAGTCTACTCCATAGCCACCAGCATCCGATGATAAAAAAAGGCGAGTATTTATGTCGGTTTGAAACTTTTGTTTAGATTCATCTTTTTGCGTAGCAGTTAAGTCACCTGTAAATAAAACACTTTTTGTAATGTCTTTGGTTGCTTCAGCAAGAATTTTAAGATTTCTTTTAAAGAATGAAAATAAAACAACTTTATTAGTAGGATCAGCGTTTAGTACATCAGTAATATAATCAATTACTGCATCAAGTTTTGGTGTTTCATATGGTGTTTTAAGCCACTCCATGTCTATAACTTCTTTTGCGTACTTACTACCTTCATCCCCATTTGGGTTGGCATAGTCTAAGGCTGAATTAAGCACTAATGATGGGTTATCGCAAAGCATGCGAAGAATAGTTAGTCTTGACATGATCTGCCCTTGCGCTTCATTTGAGGCTGCATTTCCATTGTAATGTGACCACAAATCAAAACCTTTACCATGTTGCTTTAAGGCTTGTTGAATCTGCACAAGAAGGTCATTTGCAATATGCGTGTATGTTTCTGCGCCTTTATCATCAAATTGAACAGGTATTACTGTAGATATAACTTTAGGAAGTTGATCTTCAATGTCTTTTCTACTTTTGCGAACCATAGAACCTTCTAATGATTTGTTTAAAAGGTTTAAGTTTCTATATTTTGTGGCTTTTCCATAACTGTCACGAACAATAAAGGTTCTATCAAAAGTATCAAACTTCCCAAGAACCGTGTCATCAACAAATTCCATAATAGAAAATAGTTCTTCAGGTTTGTTTTCAATAGGTTGTCCAGTCAACGCAAACCTGTAGTGACACTTTTTGCCTAACTTCTTAATCATTCTTGAACGCTTTGCTTTTGGCGATTTAATCATGGTTGCTTCGTCAATAACCATTGCTTCAAACCGTAACGAAGAAAAGAGATGTTGATCATTGATAAGGGTTTCGGGATTGACAATTACATACTGTGCACGTAGTGCTGCCCTCCACAAGTTTTCTCTAGCCCGTGCTGGTCCATCAATCACTATGGCACGAGAATTAGTAAACTTATTAATTTCCCTTAACCATTGGTACTTAAGTGCTGCTGGAACAATGATAATCACTCTAGATATTTCCCCAAGTGCAAATAACTCTTCTAATGAGTTAATGGTAATTACAGTCTTTCCACCACCCATTACAACTGCTAATAGCAATCTTCCTTTATCCACCATTTTTTCACGAGCATCTTCTTGAAACGGATACAACGTGCCATTAAAAGTCATAGTAACCACCAAGGCAATGAGTTGGCATGCTTAACAGCAATTTGCAAATCCTCATTGCTCATTTCTCCTATGTCCTTTGCTTTTGTGTGCTTATAGTATAACCACTGAATGCCTTGTCTAAATGGTGGTAAAGACTTCATAAGTTCTTTGCCCACAGTAATACCTGCCTTATCATTATCCAAAGCAACAATCAAATTGTCGCAACAACCTGATAAGAGTTTTATTTGCTTTTTACTAATGTTCACACCAAAACTTGCTAAACATTGCACACCCTCAAAAGCAGAAGCAAAACGAACCACATCTAATGGGGATTCCACTAAAATTGCCGTATTAGAGTTAAACACATCTAAGCCAAACAGAACCTCGGACTTAGAAACTCCTGTAGGGAAATTTAGAACTCCTGTAGATGACTTCTCCTGCCACCCCATTAGTTCACCACTAGGTGAAATTATTGGAATAATCCAAGACTCACGATAGGTATCCCATCGGATACCATGCCTTTCTGCCTGTGCTAAGGCAATACCACGCTTGCTCAACTGGCTTTCAGGAGGAGAACAAAATGACATGTACTTTTCCCAATCCACAATTGCTTCTTTTTTGTACACTTTTGGATTAGTTAATTGATCCATTCCACTATTAATCATTAAGTTATAAATGGTAGATACGGATTCATAACTACCTGTAATCTCTGCAACCAGTTGCGGAAGGTTTCCACGTGCTCCACAAGAATGGCATATCCATAAACCAGAACCAATGTTAATAGACCATGATGGTGACCTGTCTGCTTTGCCTGTTCTCTTCTCATGCACAGGACAGCACCCTATAACTTCTGAACCAGTGTCTCTCCTTACATCTACCCCTAACGCTGTAAGAACGTCAGCAATGCTAGAAATACCAGTTGTCATTATCGTCATTTCCAGTTTCCTCCACTTCTGAAAAGTCCATATTTGCCCAATCCCATTTAATACGAACCTCACCCTTTGGTGCTGTTCGTGCAAGTACGACTCTTAAAATTGCTTGGTCTTCAATGTCTGGGTCTGATTCAACACCAACTACAAGGTCGGAGTCTTGAGCAAATGATGATGTGTAACCAATAGAGTCTGCTGTAATTTGCCTACTCTTTCTATTGCCCAACTTCCAACCAAGTACCTGCGTAGTGCCAATAATTGGAATGTCAAAGCGCTGTGCAAGCCTCTTAAGAGAACGAGTGATGTTGGTTAGTGCTTGTGGTGAACCCTTTGGCTCACCGTTTTCATCATCCATTAAGTACACACCGTCAATAAAGAGAACATCAGGTTTGTGCTGTTGCAACTTTCCAGCAATAGCACTTACCGTTGTTAAAGATGATACGTCTTCAGACATGAGATACGGGTGCATATTTTTACGCATTGATATGGTTTTTCGTATCTTTTCTAACTCTGCGTTTGTCAAGTCTCCACGCATAATCTTTGTGTGAGAAATGTTAGACACAAGTGCGTCATATCTAACTGACTGTTCTTCAACGCTCATTTCAAACGAAATATACAATGGAACTTTTCCATGAGTGTGCACAGCATTAGACATGATCAAGGTAATTAAAGACTTACCTTTCTTTGCTTCACCTACAAAGGTAACTAATTGTTGTGGGCGCAATCCAGACGTGATTCTGTCTAGTCCTGCAAACCCCGTAGGAATTCCACGAATAGCATTTGGGGTGTCACGCATTATCTTATACTTTTCAATGCGACTTTCCCAGTTTTGAATTAGGTCAAAGTCTCGTAAACGTGATACGTCTGCTGAGGCTGTTTGCAAACCCTTAGCAAGTACCTGTAGGGCTTCTTCAGTATTGTTGATGTTTA
>Ga0049082_10000107_pt1 | contig 19124 bp, 18 predicted proteins | sample GreLakmeHU45MSRF_FD_66718 | JGI IMG/M metagenome (GOLD analysis project Ga0049082, IMG submission 66718) | Freshwater lentic microbial communities from great Laurentian Lakes, MI, USA - Great Lakes metaG HU45MSRF | ecosystem: Environmental > Aquatic > Freshwater > Lake | place: Great Lakes... | reverse complement strand
ATTGGAGTTCCACTCAGTGTTGCGGTCAATGCATTGAATGTCATTCCAAGTGGAATTGCCGTTTGATCAATGAAATAATACAGTGCATTTGTTGCAACAAATTGTATAGGGACAATCGTGAGGTAGAGGTTGAAGAAATAGATCTGTGTGGTTGGCAGTGTGAACACCGGTCCAGGTCCGAGTGTGCGTGTCAGTGTTGTCACAAACGACGTTGTTCCTGGGGGTCGAACGTAGACTGTAGGCGACAAGACAGGTCCGATTGTACCAAGACCATGGAGAACACCTGCAGACCACGCGGAGGGAAATCCGGGCGTCTGGTAGATCTTGGTCGCATCTGCGACACTCCATCCAGTTGCAGATGTGAATCCTAGAGGTCCAGACACAAGTTTACTATCTCGAACCCAGTTGCTGTTGTTCAGTGCGTCGCCTGTTGTATTGTAAAAGACCGAGTACCCTCCGCTCACTTCGCCAATAAATGCAAAGGTCCCGTTTCCATACAGAAGTTCACTATTGAACCCTACCTCACCTGTAAGACCAGCAATTGGAACCACGATATTCCATTCAAATCCATCGGATGAAAAGTAAAGACCACTTGCGCCTCCAGCAAGGATCGTCCCTGGAAGATCTACATTGATTGCATTTGTCGGTCCAATACTCTCCGCTTCAAAGATCAGGGCACCGTATCTGTCCGGGTACGCATACAAATCAACCGTTGTTCCCACATAGACTGCGCCTCCGACTGCGCGGATTGTATTCGGAGTTCCTGCAAAAGTGCCTGCAAGTAAAGTCCACGTCAGTCCATCGTCTGTAGACGTGTAGACGTTACTAAGGGATGCAGCATACCACCGAGTTCCATCATATGTGATTTTTTGAAAGTAGGAAGGTACGTCGAGTAAGCTGAATGTGTTTCCGTCAATAGAACGATAGAGTTGAAAAAAGGGAGGCGCCGTGCCCAGCGCCGTTGTCGCTGCAAGAAACACATTGCAGTCCACATACATGTTCTTCATTTTGAAGTCTGTGATTGTATTGTTTGCAACTGTAGTCCATGTCGCAGGGTTCGCAAATGTATTGGAGGTCGAGTCGGATACGAACAACCCTGCAGATCCAGTCAAGAATGTACGCCCAATCAGGGCATTCTGTGTTGCGAGTGTGAATTGAAGAGACGAGTCTGTCAAACTACCTGCAGTGGCGCCAACCGTAAATGCAACTGTCGGTGGCAAAACCTGGTTAGGGGGCAGACTGTCCGTCAAGGTTCCTCCCAGTACACCTCCCGATGTGATTGTGAGTCCATAGGGTGTAGGGAGTGAAAGCGTAAAATTGGATCCGGGGATTTGACTGTACGAGATTGCGGTGACGGGTACAGTGAGTCCGTTTGACCATGTATACGAATTTCCATTTGGCAACAAGAAGAGCATACTGTCCGCTGTTATGGCAAAGATTACCGAGGTACTTCCGGTTGAATATCCCGTTGTTGCCGCCACGTTTGCGGTCCGACCCCCAGTCACGAGCGGTGTGCCCTGAATAAGTCCACCAGACGTCAAGTTCAATCCAAGGGGCATATTGATGGATGAATACGTCAAGATAGGCAGTCCACTTGTGGTCAAGTTTACGCGGACACGTACCGGCGTCATGGGAATATTCTGCACAAGAGATATCGTAGACAAGGTATCAAATGTAAAGGTATCGTCCACTACAACTGCGGTCAGAGAGGACGTTCCGGTTGCAATTCCATCCGTTGCCGTAAGTGTCACTGTATTTGAGTACAGAGTCGTGGGTACACCTGAAAATGTAAGGTTTGATCCAACATTCGATACGACAATGCCAGACGGAAGTGTAGACGATGTAAAGGACGTGATGGGCAAGTTTGCACTGGATGTTGCCGTGTAGACGATCGGCGGATCAAGAGATAGAGATCGACCTATGATGAATTCCTTCGAACTACCCGGTGCAGGCGCAACGGTGATTGTGTCTACTGCAACTGTAATGGTTATCGTCATTTCACCGACAATATCATTGGTGTTTGTGGCAAGAATGGTCGATGTCGTTGTCCCTGCAGTGGTGGGTGTTCCCGTCAAGAATCCACGCTGAGTAATCGAATTAAAGGTAACTGAGACGCCTGGCGGAAGTGTTGTCGATGTCATTGACTGGATATTCGCATTCACTGCAGTCCCTGGAAAGAAACTGAGTGCGCTCAGCAGATATGTATTCGGGATCGGGACACCTGTATACAATCCATCGATGCGTGCACCGTCCCGGATAGACCCTACAAACAAGACCGCCTCCGTGTACGAAAACGCAATGGGTGTCGTATTTGACAAGGTTCCAGCAGTAGACCTCAGATTTGCAGTAAAGGTTCCAGATCCGAGTACACTTTCAGCACCGCTCGTAGTTCCAATGCACGAGAGTCCAATCGAGCAGTTCGAGTCCGATGGGAAGAATGGAGGACTCCCTGCCGTGAGATACACCGGTGGATCTGTCGTAGGGTTAAAAAAACTACATCCGTCGGGAAGTCTTGGCAGGTTGACATATGCAAAGTTACTGGGGGTCACGAGTGTATTACCGGACGCAGTAATGACAAAGGTTTCGCTTGACTGCGGATTTACAGTGAGTGACGGACTGGGTACATTCGAAATCGCGATGCGCGGAGACAAGACTCGAAAGGTCATTGTTGTTGTCACTACGTTTCCTGCAGCATTGGTTCCAATAATTTGATAGGATGCCGGTGCATACGTTGCATCCGGGGTTCCATTAATAAACCATTGTGTTCCGTTGCTACCGATCACAAAACTCATGCCGATGGGCAGGTTCGGCGAGGAGTAGACAGTTGTCACGGCAAGGTTTGCTGTCCTGAGTTCAATCACATTGCTGTACACTTGACCCACGAACAAGGTCTGGTTGGACAAGGTGAGACCTCCAAATGTGAAGCGTCCATTTCCAACCACGACAGTTAAAGGTGAATTGGAGGCAATCTGCGTAGTGTCCGTCGACAATTGACACAAAAACTGGAGTTGTTCACCGGCAGCGGTTGTGGCATTGGCAATTCCATTCGGATACCTATCGGATCCACCGAACACCACGTTGGATGCGTTCGAGTCATAATAGCAGTATTGTTGGAGTACACTTGAGTTGCTCGCAAAGGTTCCGTCACGGTAATTGCTGAGAGGATTACCAAATACTTGGTACCCTATCGGAAAGGTAAAAATGTATGGACCAAATCGTTCGTATTTGTAGAGTGTTGGGATCACTGGATTCTGAATGGACATCCCTTCTTGTCTATTTACACGAAGATACGTAAATACAAGTGCACCTGTAGCGTAGTGGATAACGCGTCCGCCTTCTAAGCGGAAGATCGTGGGTTCGACCCCCACCTGGTGTAGTCCAGACAATATGCCGGAACACTTTTCCTCTTTTCCAAATAGGCGGCAACGATACGATGGGCACCATCCAATAATATATATCGTCCATTCTTTCTTGCAATCCAGATAGGGTCTGTTCGCAGTTCTCGTCTGTGGTATGCAACTGAATCCAAATCGTCCTGCCCTCGTGGACGATTTTCAATGGGATACGGATCGTCGCAAAGTCGAGCGGGGTCAAAATTATCCAGGTCTTTACAGCTTGAGAGTGGAAAGGAAACCAACACACTCTCAAAAATATGGCAATAGGCAGACAGTTCCCAAGATGAAAAGAGACCTATGCGTATCGAGGTCTGGATCGAATCGTTCATTAATCTAAAGAGAGACGGATTTGGTTCCTATAATGGACCCAAATCCGTACCTTGTCGCATCTTCGCTGCTCTTTCTTGCTCCGTCGTTTCTTTGTTACACGCTCAATCTTCCGTTTCTTTCAGCGATCTATGGACTCGTGGCATGTGTGTCGTCCACATACCATGCGACAAAGTACCCTGGTCTTTTATGGATAGACTTTCCTCTGAATCACCTCAACCATATCGCCACTGTAGTGTATATTTTACAAGGTGGATGGGTTTCCATGCCTGCATATGCCGTGTGGTTGACCTACACGGTGTACACGTATTACGGAGGGTACCGAACATCGTCTATGATTTGGGATCAAGACTACACTCGCGCGACGCCGTGGCATGCGATCATGCATGCAACAACCGCTGCAACGACCATGTATACGGTCTTTGTTACGTGGGTTGCGCTACAGGCGGCGGGTTCTTAATTGCCTCAAACTGCTTGGTACCCTCTTCCGTTGTCAGACCCCTGTATACCATATCGAGTTTCAATTTCAAAAGGTTCCAATTGTCGTCCATACTCTTCGGCGCGAAGATTTCGAGTTGCAGAGTACCACGTTGTCGGTTCAAATGGAATACGTTTTTCAGGAATTGCTTCTTGCGTTGCCGTGTATTGGACAGACAAGAAGTATGCGAATCCGCCTAGAACCACAACCAGACACACAATGTTAAAGATCCAAGATGCAGTGTTTGCAAGTTGGGCACGTCGAATCAAAAGCGTGCGCTCAATGTCGGCAAGGTCAACTCCGAGGTGCTGCATTGTGTGGTTGCGTGACTCCAATTTACGCCAAGAAACGACAAGGTCTGTCGGGTCCACGGAGGAACTGAACAGTCGCAGATACGAAGTCGATTAGGATAAACGGCAACAGATCGAACAATGTTATGAATTTCACGAGGTGTCTTGTCTTTTAAGCAAAGTGTCAAGACAGTATCTGAATACTTGAGAAGATCCATTGTTTATACAGACTGAAGACTCTGCGTATACGGATTGCTCTTGAATGCATCCAGTAATCCACTCGTGCCAATGTCGCGCGCATACACATCCTGCTTGAGGGGTTCCGTGTACCGCATAGACCCCTGCTGATCCGCCGTCGGTGCCTGTCCGCCCAAGGTATACATTGGTGCCTCGAATCCACGCACGTTATTGAAGATCGACTCGTCGCGATGTGTTGCCACATTCGTCGATTCAGGTCCAGACGCAATTGTCTTTCCACCCACAGCGCCTGCAGGTGTAGGCCGACCCACCACAGTTAATTTCATGAATTCCTGGTACGGTTCCGTAAAGGCACGAATGTACGAGAGGTACCCACCCGCAGCAGATTGTGCGCCCACAATTGCACTCGTCGACGTTGTCGTACGGTTCTGCTCCTTCATGACCTGGGTCGGGTAGATGCCCGACGCAACCTGCTGACCCGTTGTCGTGTTGAGACGCTCCGGCCCCAGAACTGCAAATTTGTCCGGGCGATTCTTCTTGACGGGCGGTTGCAGACCCATTTCGGTAATGAAGTGTGCACCCGGAACTGTCTCGCCGGCAAAGGTGAGTTTCGGTTTGGAGGCAACGCGGGTCTCGTCCGTCGTCTTGGGCAGGGCGTATTCGCGAGCGGCATCCTGTTGGTATCCGCCAGAGGGAAGGTTCGTGTATCCGTCATTAATGCCCGGTCCGACTTGGGTCCGTTCCACCGGAAAGACATTTGCCATGCGTTGACTTGTCACCTGACGAGACTGCTCAAAGTCTGTCTCGATCTGAACGCCCCACGGATTTCCCGTTCCGGGTTCAGGGGCAAAGAATGCAGGTAATTCGTCCTTGTGAAAGAACGTATTCTTTCCACTGCCTGTAAAGGTGTCCAAGATACCGTCTGTGGCACCGGAATACATGGACTGTGTCATGCGTGAACCAAAAAAGGGAACCATGTTGTTATGCCCCGTCTCCGCCTGTTCAAGTTCAACCTGTCCAGTTTGAAAATGTTCAGGGGTTACCAGCGTTTCCCTTGCATCTCTTGTGGGGTGCTCCTCTTCTTCTGTATTTGGGTTCTTTGGACCACCCTTTTGATTGGCAAGGGCATACCCCAGGGCAGCAAGTCCTGTTAGCAGTACGAACTCCATTTGAATTTACTTGAGCAAAGAATTGCTGAGTCGAGACGGCGTATTTGTTTGAAACGGTGGCACTGCATGTGCCTGGGGTTTGAAAAGCATCCATTGAAACGGGTATGCTGTCGACGCAGGTCCACTGGGAAGTGTTGCCGTTTGTGCCATCTGGGTACGTTGAAACGGTTGAAGTGTAGGTGCAGGTCGGTCCATTGTTTTCTGCTCTAGAAACAATTGAGGGGAATGGATACAAAAACCATCGTGTCCTACATCTTTCCACCTGAACTATGGACGCCGTTTACGTCTATTTTTTCGGGTGCAGGCAATGTCGGACTCTATATTTTAGGGGTCCTGTTTTGGGTGACAATTGCCTTTTATTTCTTTTCAACGTGGTATCAGAGTTACAAGGCATCTGGAAGTCCATCGACCTTCCCGATTGGAGTCTTGGTGCTCTTTCTGGTTCTCTTTATCCTGCTCATTTGTTTTTCTGCAAGTCTGGGGGACCTTTCCGTTTTTGGATACAATCTATTCGGCATGAACAAGTGTCCGTCCGATAAACCGGATATGAACAGTGGACTCTGCTATACCAACTGCGATGCAGGGTACCACGGACGGGGGCCGGTGTGCTGGGCAGATACAATCAGTCGTGGAATCGGTACACCTGCAGGGTTGGCGCCCTGTCGCGATGGGTACCGGACAGAAGGATTGATCTGCAGTTCCGTTGGGTGGGACAGTTGCAGATACAATACAATTATCGGGTGCATCGGCGGATTTACAGGTGATTTCTACGGACGCATGGACGACGGTGGAGTCTGTCCGGGACCCTCTGATTTTGGTGGAGATTTGGGCGCGTACGATGGAAACTACAGAAACTACAGCGCGTCGACGGACCCCGACAAGGAAAAGGGAGTCCACCCAGAAGCAACACCGCTTGTCAATACGCCGCCGATCGGTCGTATCCACCCGCCCAATATGTGCTACAAGAAGTGCCCGGATGGAGGATGGACCTCTGTAGACGGAATGCCGTACCTCTGTATCCGTACCAAACCGGGCACAAACGATGCAATTCCTCTGTCCTACGGTCGGGGTGCAGGTGTACCGCCTCATTGGATCAAACTCCTTGACAGTGAGCAAGTCAAGTACATATTTTAAGAGACTCTACGATGTACACCAATGGGAATTCCGTATTATGTCGCATCCCTTCTTCGCAGGCATCGAGACATTCAGTCACGGTACACTACCTTTGAATGCGATGTCCTCGGAATTGATTTCAACTGTTTCATTCATAAAGTGCTTGAAGATTCGGATCCGATTGGTAGTGTTGTCCGTGGACTTCGTGCATATCTTGAACGCATAACCGCATCGCGGATTTACATTGCATTTGACGGGTTAGTCCCCTATGCAAAGATTGTGCAGCAAAGATATCGCAGGTTCAAGAAATCAGATACGGGAGAGTTTGATCGAAATCAAATTTCGCCTGGGACGCAGTACATGCTCGATCTCGAGCGTGAACTTCGGCACCAGTTTTCACACATTGAACTATCTGGAACAACTGAACATGGGGAAGGGGAACATAAGATATTTCAATGGTTACAGCGACTTGACCCATCCGACCGTACTCGCATTGCCATTTATGGGTTGGATGCAGACTTGGTGCTCATTGCGCTGGCACAATGCAATCTCGGGTCTATTTTCTTACTTCGAGAGGATGACGCATTCTCCATCGCGGGACTTGCACGTGTCTTGCCGTTACCGGTAGACGCATATGTTCGCAAGTGCATCCTCTGTTTTGGAAATGACTTTATGCCGACCCTTGCAATGTTTTCGTTACGAGAAGACGGGCATGCACGGGCAATGAACACCACGCTTGAAAAGGCGGCAGGACTTGAAGCAAAGGTCCTCGTTGAACGAAAGGCAGTGCAGACACCGCATGCACTTGAGGCAAGACATGCGCTTCGACTTGATGGCATTTTAGATTGGACACCCGTTGTCGACGCATTTTGGAAAACGTACTTGTGGACACTCGAGTACTTTACAACTTCTGAAGTACCGGACTGGTGTTGGGTCTATCCGTATGCTGAAGCACCTCTTGTGCAGACACTCGTTGATCTGGATTCACCCCTCGAAGTGTCGTGGGAGTTTCCCGAACCTGTATTTGGGATCAAGGAGCAGTTGGATTTCATCTTGCCGAATCGTGGAGTGTATCCAAACGAGTTTTACAGTGAAGAGACGGAGACACGACCGCTCTGGATGAAGAAATACACGTGGGAATCCGATCCACTCATTTCACTTCCGTGGGACCCTGCGCGTCCGCTTACGTCTGTGACGCCGGTGGTGATTCCGCGTGCCACCTTGTAGCGCCGGCATATCGGACAATCCTGCGTCACGTAGTTTTTTGTGACACTCTTGAAGATCGACGTGAAATGTAGCAAGTGTCTTGTTCAGTTGTATATTTTGTTCTAGCAGTTCTGCATTTCGCGCGAGCAGTTCCGCACATTCATCCTTAAGTGCTAGCATCCGCGAACTCGGAGGTGGAGGTGGTCTGGGTGCACCGCTCATTACTGTCTTCCTCACAAAAAAACGAAATTGTGTTTTTAAATCTAGAGGTAAAGCGGACTCAAGACAAAATGTGGACCCTTTGGTATCACGATCCGAACGACAGCGACTATGCGCTCAAGAGTTACACGACAGTCTACAAGATCACCACAATTCCAGAGTTCTGGAATGTCATTGACGGAATTCCCAAGGATGTATGGGAGACGGGCATGTTCTTCTTCATGAGAGACGGAATTCCGCCGCTCTGGGATAGTCCCGAGAACACCAAGGGAGGCGCATGGTCCAAGAAGGTCGATGCGAGCGATACGCACACGGTCTTTGTGGATTGCATGGTGCATTGCATGGCAGACTCCTTTCTCAAGAGCAACAATGAGTGCATTGCCGGGGTGACACTCAGTCCCAAGGGAAATTTCCACATTATCAAGATCTGGAACACGACAACGGCAGTCTGCGATCGTCGTCTCTTCTCCCCATCCCTCAAGATGAAGGTGGGCGACGACATTGCGTACAAGGCGCACAATCTGCGTCCCAAGTGAGAGTGCTGCACATCTACCTCAATTCTTTTTATTTGCGGGCATCTTAAAGACAAGATCGCGAATCTGGTTGACTGCATCGTCGGGAATCCGTTTGTTCATTGGCGTCTCGGTAAGACAGTTAATGTGGAAATAGATACAGTACATCCCACACTCGGAATCTTTTCGCTGGTGTCGGGTGCTGTTGTACGCGAGTTGCATGGGTTTCGAGTGGATCCCCGTTGCATCCCATTGCATTGCCCATCGATTCATCAATCGCTTGATTTCGGGTTCAGGTTTGAACGCATACGAATCAAAATAGGTCATTCGGGGAAATTCGAGTTCTGGACGGATGTCGCAAAAGACTGCCGTCCAGTGTTCGCCCGTTCCTTCGTGGGTGTCTGTATTGATTGCAATTCCGATTCGACGGTATCCCTTCTTGTACAGTTTCGGAAGTTTCATGGAGCAGAGTGCAGACACCAAACATTGCGACAATTCTTCCGTCTTCAAGTCAAAATCAATTGGAACGCATCCGACAAAGTAATAGTCGTCAAAGAGTTTCGCGAGTTTCTTTTCAACCGAATCAATGTCGTCGGACGATAACCATTCGTATCGATTTTCCTTCCACTCGGACGGTGCCTTTGATTTTTTCAACATGGACATGACCACGCATGCAGGCGCACCTGTCGTACATCGTTGATGAAACCGTTGAAGCAACTCTCCCCAAACTTGATCCGTCGACCCAGGTGGGATCGTAGAGGATGTCTGTTTATTATAAACTTTACGGAGGTTTTCAACCTCGCCCTTGTCGACGTACTGAGTCACAGGAATCATTATACACTGAGGTGAAAACTTCGCGTTCCAATTTTCAGAACCACGTCCGACCAAACAACAAAGATGGAGACAGATCTTCTTGTGAATCATCGAGTCGCAAGCGGAATTGCAAATCTCGAGTCCGTTGACATGCCGACCCTCGACTTTACGGATATGCCGTCTGCGTCGGCCCCAGTGGCACCGTCTCTTGTCCCGAATTTTGAGACCACAGGTCCTGTGCGGGTCGACGGTCTTGATAATCTGAATGCTGGCGCATACACGTCCACAAAACCAATTCGGATGTCCGACGAGGTTTTGATGAAGGAAAAGTATGAGATTCTGCGCAAGTTTGAGCGTCTGTCCAAACTCGGCGTCCCGATGCGTAAACGGTTCACGGTTGACTCGCCGCTCGAAGAAATGAAGATGGAATTGGAGTTCATTCGTCGTGAAAAGTCGATGGATTCCACCATCAAGCAGTTCTCTGAATGGTTCGTTACAGGCATGTCCGGTCTGGAATGGGGGTCGAAGAATGTGGCAATGCTCAAGGCATTCGGTCTGTCTCTCGATGGACTGTCCGAGGCAGCGCAAATGAATGTCGTGGATCTCGAAGACGATTTCGAAGAATTGTACGATCTGTATGGCGAGAACATGAAGATGCACCCTATGGTCCGCATCCCGCTTCGCACCTGCATGATGATCTACATGGTCCACCTGACCAATCAGATGGCAAGAAAGGCACCGATCCCGAATATCGATGACATTATGCGCCAGAATCCGGACATTGCTCGTTCGCTTGCCCAGGCAGCAATGGCAAACCAGACACAGCAAATGCGTGGAACGGCAAGTGTTCCCCCTCCGCAGAATGCCCCGAATCCCCTTGCTGGACTCATGAGTTTCATGCAGGGGTCTGTCCCGCCCGCGCCCCCGCCCAATGTGGTGCCCAAGCAACCTCCGGCGGATAAGCGTGTGAATATCGGTGTGCGCAAACCTCCGATGGTGGTCGTGCCTCCCGCCGCTGCCCCTCCCCCAGAGATCAAACCCCCGTCCTTGAACATTGAGGAGTTGCTCCGGGATATCAAGACAAATGTAGGTCCGCCCAAACAACCCAGTCGTAAGGCAGGATCGACGGGCAAGTCGGTGACGATCAAGTTATAAAAACGAAGATATCCGATTCAAGAACACTCTCTTTAAAAATGTATCCAATCGGTTGCAGCGAACTTCGCAATGACTCGCAAACAACTGTGTTTCTCGGAAAACTCAATGCGGCAACCTTCTATGCTCAAATTCTGAGTGCGGCACGGTCCGGACATACGTCACTTGTATCCAAGTCCATGCCACCTGGACTTGTCTTTGATACTGCCTATGCGTGGATCAAGAACTGTTTTCCATCGTGTGCAGTTACGATTGAAATTCATGGTCTCTTTACAGGCGATCCAGAGCACCGATCATACGCTATTCGCGTTGATTGGGATCCACGAGAGGGATGAAACGGGAATTGAAACCAATCGAGGCATATCGTCCATTGTCGAAAAGGAACAGTGAAGAACTGTACACGACGGATTCGGAAGACATCCCAAGCAATATTCAATTGTTTTTGACTGAAACAGAAAGGGCATGGAAACAAACAGCGGACGGTACGAGGAGTTCAGTCGCATCAGCATATGATAATACTTGCGAGGCGTTGAATATTCGACAAAGTGGACCATACACCACACTTCGTCGGGATATTGCGGCGGTCTGAATCCAACTGTCGATCCGCGCAGGTGCTTGAAGAAATACGGCGTGGGGTGTGTAGTGTGGATGGCAAGTTTTGATCCTTGGAGAGTCCCGACTTGCAAGGGATGCCATGTGTAGATCATGTCATTTGTTCCATCAATTGCCAACCAGTTTTTTTCACACTCTTGGTTTCCAGGAGAGTCAAGAAGTACGCAGTCGGAGTACATTGCGAGTGCAGGGTGGTACCGACCGTGAAGGATCCGGATCTTCTCGGAATACTCCCACGTGGTTGCCGTAAACTTGAGATGTCCATTTGCATCGTGGTAGACGCGTACATCTTCGAGACCGACAATATGCGCATTGCGTCGAGGCAGGGTCACAGATGCATCCAGCAGGACTTCATGTTTACCCGATGCAGGGTCGTACCACACATTTTGTGTCCTCACCTTATTGTCTGCAGAGGTGATACCCTTCTCCTTCATGACATACCCGCCCGTTTGCGGGATAATCTTGTAATTTACAAACCGTATATTGTGCACGATCTTTCCATCTTGAAGATAAAATGCAACGGAAGTCGGGTGGTAATCGTCTCCTAACGTATCCCACGGAATCGGATGCGGCACACTCGGTAGATTGAGCGATTCGACATAGAAAAAGAGATTCGAATACACATTGTCCTGGTATTGACAGTGAGGTCTCAACATAAAGTCAATCGATGCACGCGCACCCTTGCCCGACTGACCAATGTAATACATTAAGATCGTCTCTTCATAGTCAAACAAGAAGGAATACACATCTGCCTCCACAAAGAGGGAATCGGACGGTTTCGGAAGTGCGCGACCCTTGAGAACATAATGATATGCCTTGTAGTGCTCTCCAGACTCCCTGAAGTGCCTTGCAAGTTTATACAGCGGTTCTGCACGTGTTGGACGCCGCTCAACTGCCTTGAGCATCCAGCATTCGAACATTGGAAGGTTCTTGAGTGCCTTGTAACACTCGCCAATTTGGTAATACGAATACCAGATCTCTTCCTCCCATCCACCTGCAGCAATACGGTCCTCGTAAAACTCAATTGCCTCTGCGTACCTATGAAGTGAATTGTACGTCTGCGCCAAATAGAACATGTACCGCACATTCTCCGGTTCATCCAGCAATCCCTTTTCGAGAAGTGCGGCATCCCGTTGAAACTTGTCCGACTTGCATCCACCGTCATTGCGATCGTCAATGTAACAAATTGATTTGGAGAGCGTCTCGGTAGGTCCATCCCAGTATTCGTGCGTCACACCCTTGCAGGTCCAATCGTAGTCCATGCGGATAAGACGAGCATTTGGATATTCAAGATTTCCATTGATCTGTACGATGGAGTATCCAATCTCCCCCAACTCTTGGGACCGAAGAGACCCTGCAGAAAAGACCATATCTGCATCCAGCAGCAGTCCATACGTTGTTTTCAGGTCCCATCCAGTCTTTCGAAGATATGTCTGTGCACCCACAAATGTCTGTGTGCGATTGTACCCGAAATCCTTCCAAGGAACTTCCGTCAGGCATCCGTCATGGGTCTTTAAAAACTCACGAGCAAGTTCGCAGGTATTGTCAGTCGACCCCGTGTCGCAGATACAAAATGCATCCACGACAGATTCAACGGCAGCAAGGCATCTCTCCAAGATTGCCGACTCATTCTTCACCATGAGCAAGAGGACGCATTTCATTGCGTCGGTTTTATTCAATAACTCATTCACTCCTTTAAATAAACAGAATGACAACTGACTTTGTCAAGCAGACTCTTCGCGAAAACATGTCGCGTACGCTTGTTCCGCACGTGGCCGATGGGTTGTGGAGCATCTACGACAATGCGCGCACCGCGTGTGAACGCAACGGTCAGATGGACCAGGTTCTTCGCACATTTCAGAATTTACTTACCCGGATTCCCGAGTGGAAGGAGGAGACGCTTGTCAAGGAAGTCGATCGAATTGTGGCATCGTCCAAGTGCGACTATCTCGAAGATCTGTTGCTCGGTGTTTTTGTGAGTTACATTCGTGCATTTGCTACGCTGCAACAGACTGACAAACTCCGTGTCGATATTCAGTTCACCCCTCCGTCCATCCAGGTCTTTGTACACACCCTGTACAAGCATGCGGCAAGACATGCGTGGAGCAACGCATACCTCTTCAAGACAGTTGGCGTGCCGTCCGAGCAGCAGGCGCGCAATCGTCGCGATATCGAGACGAGTATTTCTGCGTGTATGAATGATGTAATTGATAGTTTCATACCGTGGAAGCGTGTGAGTCAGGCATACTTTCGCCCGTCGGACGCGCCTGCCCCTGCCGCCGCCCCCGCGCCTGTCCCTGTATCTGAACCGCCCCCTGCCGTCAAGTTTGGAGACAATGAGACACACGAATTTGAAAGTGAAGATGAAGACGACTCGCCGCTTCCTCCTCTTAAGGTTGGAGAGGAGATTACCCTGGGCGACGATGCATTCGAAACAGGGTCGGATTCTGGATCGGTCCATCTGGAGGAACCGAAAGACTCGGTAGCGTTAAATCTGTGAATGAAAGGTGTGGATTCCAAATTAAATGAGTGAACTGCAAATCTATGGCATCACGCTTGCCATCGTAGTGGTCAGTGCAATTGTGATTTATCTTTTAGATCGTCGGTCGAAGAGTGAACCGATTGTGTGGACGGATGCATTGAAGATTGGCGCAGGTGCCGGCACGATTGCCGGAGGTGTAGTGTATTCAATGACAACGCAGGATAGCAACGCTGTCATCGAACCCCTTGCGGGTGCGGTTCAAGAAATGTTTGTTGGAAAACCCACCTTCTGAGTTTTTTTTGTTAGGAGAACATAAACCATGATGCTCTGGAAGTTGCTCTTTACTGCGACGCTGTTCTACCTCTTGACTCCTGGCGTGCTCGTCCGTCTCCCGCCGGGAGGATCGACGATGACCGTCAATGTAACCCACGCGCTTGTCTTTGCGGTTGTGTCCAGTCTTGTGTGGCGTCTGGTCAAGGGCAAGAGCATGATGAAGTAGACTACTTAGGTACACACTTCCCGTTCTCCATCTTCTCAGTCGGTTTGCAGGACGGTCCCATTCCCATCTTCTCAGAGATCGAGATGGCACCCCCGCCGGCCACGAGGTGCCACGCGATGAAGAAGGCGACCAGCGCAATTAACCAATTCTTTGCAGACATGAAAGGAAGACGCATTTATACATCCACACAGAAAAAAGGCGCATCGGCAGGGAGTTTAGGAATGAGGAATGCCTTAAACTTTGCAAGTTCTTTGCGCGGAACTGCATTGGCACATGCGCGTGCAATCTGTTTATATAAATCAAAATCGTGGTACCTGTCATGATTGTCATGCGTTTTCCGGTACAACACCGACGACCCATCCGGAAGCGTCATCCAGTGTTTGAACAACTCAAACAGCGGATGGTCGTATGCGTGATCGGGTCCTAACGGAAACATATCCCAAAACAAGGACGTTGCAAAGCGTGCCAAGTCAAACGACGGGTTCAGCGGGATCCGTGCATGTGTCGGAGTATAAAAGGGTTCGATATTATACTGCCCCGCCGCCTCTTCATCGATCTGGAACTGCGAACTCATGAAAAATCGGGGATCTTTCATACCCGTCAACCGAATCGACAGCGCTGCGCGATCGAAATCAATCACCTTGATCAAGATTCCGTATGTCGGTACACGGTAATACGATCCAACGTGCTTGTAGTACAGGTACTCTTGATCGGTTTTTACGTACATGACATTGTTTCCATGCAGGTCATTGTGAACAAATCCGAATGTGCGTTGGGCATATGTAAGTGCCATGACAAGTTGACACACGAATGCATACACGTGTTCAGGGTCTCGGTCCAGCAAATCATAAAAGGTGCCTTCGCATACATCCATGACCGTTGTCACTGCAGGAACCTCTGAAAAGGTTGCCCACGCAAAGGATTCTGGTTCTCCTTCTTCCTCTTCATCCTCCGTTTCGCCTTCGCACGCACATGATTCAATTTCAAAGACATCGTCTTCGGACGATTGAGTTACACTCGCATCATATTGCTGGGGTGCCGAATATTCAGTGGTATACTCTGTGGGGGACGCATCCTCAACGTGCGCAACGTCCACATCGTCCACATCCAGTTCAATGTCTTCTCCTAACAGCAGATTGTTCCGCTGGGAACGTGTATGGGTGAACGTATCTGCTCCCGGAAGTGCCCGCAACTTCAGTTGAAAGGTTTTTCCTACATTGTTCATGAACCAGGGACGATCCGAAATGTCTTCATAATCGTCGGAAATGTCCAGTACATGCGAGCGAAGTATAGACGCATAGATTCCATAGACTGTTGGGAAATGCTGGCATCCCGACAAGGACAAGAATGCAGATGTCAGTGCACCCACATATGCTGCAGTGTGTGGACTTTGGATTCGTTCCGAAATGTCGCGGGCAACATCTGTCGGTTTCGGGAGACCCGGTGCGGCATACTCGCCCTTCATCGTTTTAAAGGGCGACAAGATCATTGTCGTCTTGCGATGCACCGGCAGTGTCCGTCCAAGCGTTGTCTTGATATGGGTTTCATCGACAACTGAGTCGACTCCTTCTGGGAATTTCAGACCGTATTCAGAGACGGTGGACAAGTGTTCCGTCTTGAACAATTGTTCTAGGCACGGCAAGAACGGTTGGACATTTGAAAGTCCCCACAGATCTCCTGCAAGTTTAGGAAGACGATGAACCTTTGCATCCACTGCAACTGTCCTGAGCTCCTTAACCATTGTGATTCTGTCGCAAACAAACTGGTGGTTTCTCACGCAACGGCAAGGACTGCACATGTGGCAGTGGACAGATGAATCATTGCATGGAATAGACTCTGTACATTCGGGTTGGGATCAAAACACATGATCGAATACGTCTGACCCAGGAAATAGGCAACTAGACAATAAGTAACTGAGATGGATGTAGACACTGCGCTCCATCCGCGCGATTGATAGATTGAACACGCAAAGTACTGCAGAATTGCTAGACGATCCACTGCGAGAATATCTTCACGATGTGTCCAATGAAATCCAACGGATGTCAATGCAAGGAACAAACTTGCGCCTGATGTCCAATAGTGACCATTGGCATAGGCAACATACATTGGCAAAAGATAAGAGAGTCCTGTTAGACATAAAAAGGATGAAGGTGATCTACTCATTAGTGTAAAAAACACCGATATTATGTATATGCCTGTATACAATGAACTTCCAGTTGAGAAAGTTCGATATTAACATGATCCGAGATCGATGCGAGATCGATTCTCGAAAGAGTCCAATGATCGTCGTCATTGGCAAGAAAGACACGGGCAAGTCTTTCTTGGTTCGAGACATTCTGCACGAGGCACAGAATGCATTCCCGGTGGGCACAGTGATTTCCGGAACAGAAGTTGCCAACGAGTTCTTTCAGCACATGATTCCATCCAAATTTATTCACGACAAGTACACTCCAGAGATTGTTCAAAATGTCATTAGACGGCAAATGAATGTAAAGCAGACGCGAAACCGGAGCAAGTCTGGAGCAGGAGCTGGGTTAGATCCCCGCGCATTCTTAATTCTGGACGACTGTCTGTACGATTCCTCGTGGATCAAGGAAGAGTCGACGCGCTACGTGTTCATGAACGGTCGTCACATTGACCTCATGACCATCATTACCATGCAGTATCCGCTCGGCATCACGCCCAACCTGCGCACGAATGTTGATTTCGTCTTCATTCTTCGCGAGAATATCCTGGGTAATCGTCGTAGAATCTACGAGAATTATGCAGGTATGTTTCCGACCTTTGATATGTTCTGTACCTTCATGGACCAGTGCACCGAAAACTTCGAATGCCTGGTCATTTGCAACAATGTGAATTCAAACAAGTTAGAAGACCAGGTGTTTTGGTACAAGGCGTCCGATCACCCACCTTTCCGCATGTGTGACCCGACCTTGTGGGCAGACAACAAACCCTTCCACTCTGCTATACTAGCTGGCGCCGAGTACTCGGCCGGTGCTTTGAAAAAGAGGGGCGCAGAACCTTCTGTTTGGGTCCGGAAGGAGGGTGGCGATAGGTAGACCGTCCACCGCCTGCAGGAGGACGGATGCGAGTGGCAGCGGCAGCGATGGCAGCGGCAATTTCTGCCTGGTAACGTGGTTCGCTTAATGTAGAAACTCTACGAAGTCGATTATCCCATGAATCTTTTGATGCTTTGACGACTTGCATCAATGTCAGTGAAAGTAGTCCATCTTCAACAAAACCTTGACTCGTTATAGGTCTTAGTTTTCTTTCGGTGTTTAAATAGTCATTTATAGCTTGATGTAAAAGGAGCACAGCTTCTTCTTTATAATGATTGATTTCCGCCTGGGTTACGGAGGCGGTTGGATCACCAACATTCGATATTGCAAGTACTGTCAGTCTAAGATACTCGTACGCCTGGTCTGAAGTTGGAACTGTATCCGGTCGTTGTTGGTTCGCTAGAAACAGTATATCCATCATTGCCCCCCGTATATGCTCTAACTTATTTTTGATAAACATTGCAATACTAAAAGAATTCTCTGAAGTTCCTGACCGGAGTACTATTGTCCGATATGCATGATGTGTTAACAACCACGCGTCAGGTTTTATAGGCGTTGTTTTAGCATAAAATTCAATACTAAAGTTTCCAAGAAGCGCCGGACCATCGGCGCCGTCGTATTGAAGAACTTCGTCGCGTAGCGTCGACCCTTCGCCTTTTTCTAGACGTATCAAATACGAGCGTATGCGATCGATTCCGATCGCGTAACATGGAAGTTGCATATCCACTAATATCGGAGTCTTGCGATGATTTTTCGTCAAAACGACACTGTGACCAATTCTTGTAGTACGAACCGTTATTAGTGTTGCAAACCCTGGACTTATGTCTTCGATCAGTCTTTCTAAATTCGATGCAGGTACCTGTTTCAAAGTAAAGGATTCAGAAGTGCCATATAAAGGAAGTCCTAAACGTTTTATCCAATAATTCGCTGATGCCATATACGAAAATCGATCTAAGATTGAGTGATATTCAAATTCTTGATATGTTATTAACCCTATAAGCATTGCAGCTGCAGCTGAACAATTACGCGGATCAACCCGTTGTACCATAGTTGGACTATGGTACCTATCGATAATCTCGCTTGGTGAGAATGGGACCTGAAATACCGCACTGGGAGGACCGGAATCTACCATATAGATCAATCTAGCGGTAGTTTCTCCAACATCACCTGACAACAATTCCCCCCTGAGCGACGCAGAACCCCCTTGCCCCGCTGCACCCGCAGGTCCTTGCCCCGCTGCACCCGCAGGTCCTTGCCCCGCTGCACCCGCAAATCCTTGCCCCGCTGCACCCGCAAATCCTTGCCCGCCGACACCTTCATTCGGTCCGGGAGCTTCCTCGAAATCGTCTGCCATTTTTTGCTGGGGAGAACGCTTAGATGGGGAAGGTGGAGCTTCAGCTTCAGGGTTAGGTTCTTGTTGAACCTCCAAAAACCGTGCCCCTACTCCACCGAAAATTTGCCCCGGAGGTGGAGAAGGATACGATTCCGCTGCCGCATCTTGTGATACCACTTGGGCAGGAGGTGGAGAAGGCGCTGCCGGTGCTGGTGCCGCATCTTGTAATACCACTTGGGCAGGAGGTGGAGAAGGCGCTGCCGGTGC
>Ga0049082_10000106_pt1 | contig 19185 bp, 31 predicted proteins | sample GreLakmeHU45MSRF_FD_66718 | JGI IMG/M metagenome (GOLD analysis project Ga0049082, IMG submission 66718) | Freshwater lentic microbial communities from great Laurentian Lakes, MI, USA - Great Lakes metaG HU45MSRF | ecosystem: Environmental > Aquatic > Freshwater > Lake | place: Great Lakes... | reverse complement strand
ATGTACGACTGGTCCACTCGATGTGTTTCACCTACAAATCCGTATACGCGAGTACCCTTTACTCACGAGGACTTATTACGTATGCACCGACTCTACTTTATGCGCAGACGGCGAAACCTTCCCAATCCACCGGAATGCAAGGAATGGAAGGCGCGCATCCTGCGCAGATGGTGCGCAATCTCCCAGGTGCTCCGATATTATGGATTTGAAGATGTCCATGCAGACTCACTTGCAAATCTCAATCACAACAACTTGACTGCCTTTTTTAGATTGCTGCACGCGGATCTACGGGCACTCAATAAGAATCCGGTGCGCATCGACCAACTCTGTATGCAGGGTATTTTGAAGAGTGGTCTTCCTGCATACAATTTTTCACTTGTCAGCACAACATTGATTCAACTTATCCTGTTGGAGACCAAATCCTACGACGTTGTGTTTCTTGTAATGTCCGCACTTTATAGATGTTGAGATGTCATTTACATGACCGCCGTAGGGTAAGAGTATACCAATCCGCGTTAGAAATGGAGAACAACAAGACTGTCCGTAATGCAAACAAGATGACTGCCAAGAAGTCTGATGCTCCTGCCCCTGCCCCTGCCCCCAAGACTGCCGCTGCCCCCAAGGTCGTCGTCGCTGCCCCGCCCCCCGCGCCCGCTGCCTCTGCGCCGTCCGTGAAGAAGGAGACCAAGGCGAAGGCGCCGAAGGTCGCGTCCAAGGTTGAGACGGTTGTCCCGACGGTTGAGGCGCCGGTTGTGGTTGTGGAGTCGGTCGAGGGCAGCGAGGCGCTGCTCGCGTCGCTCGGCGAGAAGCTCAAGGCGCTCGGCACGGAGTTCACCACCAAGGTCCGCGATGCGGTCAAGAACGTGCACGATGCGATCAAGGCGACCAAGCGTGAGGCGCGCGATTCCAAGAAGAAGAAGAAGAAGAACCCCGCGGACATGACGCCCGAGGAGCGCAAGACGTGGGAGGCGCGCCGTGCGAACAATGCCTTCCTGGTGCAGCGCCCGCTGACGGATGAGCTCTGCGTGTTCATGGGTCTCCCGTCGGGTTCTAAGCGCTCGCAGACGGAGGTGACCAAGTTCATCTCGGCGTACGTCAAGACGCACTCGTGCTTCGACCCGACGTTCAAGCGTCGCATCCTGCCGAACGCTGCGCTCGCCAAGCTCCTGCGCGTGGCGGACAAGGATGAGGTGACGTACCTGAACCTGCAGACGTACCTGAAGGTCCACTTTGTCAAGGCGCCGGTGGCGTAGAGAGTGTAGTCTTCATAAACCCCTTCTTTTTATCAACGTTTCTTTAGCTCAGTCGGTAGAGCGCTTGCTTTACACGCAAGAAGTCGGTGGTTCGATCCCACCATGAAACAAATCAAACAATCTTGGGGACTCCCAAACTTGTTTGTTTTGGAAAGAACAATGGCGGGTAGGATACCAGACTCTGCGATTAAGGTTCGACCGAAGAGCGAACTGAGTCAGAAGGAGAATGCACTCAATGCGCTTGCGGTAAATGACCCTGCGAAGTTCGGCGAGAACAAGTCTGCAGTGGTCGATTCACCTGCCAAGTCGCGTGTAACTGGGTCGCAGGTTGCATTGGGCATATCGCCTGCAAAACCTGCAAAGGGTGGATCGCTCGAAAAGATCCAGAAACTCGAGCGGGAGATTGCTGCGTTAGAGGCGCGCTTGACTCGCAAGAGAGGTGCCACGATTCATGGTCACCGCGACGTTTCGATTTATACTGCAATCATCAAGAAACTGAAGCACATTGAGCGTCTTAAGTCTGGGAGCGGTCGGACCCGCCGGACCCGACGGACGAAAAACATGTCGCGTACACGATAATGGCGGCAGTTAACGTTCGTGCATTTCTTGAGATACCCGGAGCAGGAGGGTTTACCGGGTGGGGTCAAGCGAATATCGCTGGCATTGAGAATCCGACACTGCGCGATGTGTGGCGTCAATTGATTATCGATTTCGAAGGGGTACCGGGTGGTTTACTGCCTCGTCATCTCGATCGAAAGTACAAGCATTCTGTACAGTATACAATTCTAAACAATAGTGAAGAACCCACTGAGTTTACAATGGACACGCCGTACGACCGCAACATGCATGTTAACTTGCATTTTGTCTATATCGATGGACCCCCTCCGGCAGGGGAGGCAGGCGGGAAACGTAGACGCAAGTCTAAGCGGACTCGGGGACGACGGTCGTTATCAACTCGTGGGGCATCTCGAGGTACAAGACGGTACTAAAAAAAGGAGAGAGTCGATCGTCGAGCACGAGTGCCCGTTGCTTTCCATTTTCGCGCAGTGTCTTGGCAATTTGACGGACCATGAGTTTCTTATCAACAGTTGGTGTCGACTTGACCGTAACCTTGCACGTTGATCCACCCTGCCATCCGCAGAGAGTGGACGAATTGCATGCATCTTTATTCGTAAATTGTCCGCAGGGTGCTCTGACCTTGCTCACAAATGCCTGTGGCGATCCGGACGGTGTCCAATGTGTTTCGGCATCAAACCACCGGCCAAGTTCAGGTACAAGTCCCTCTCCAGTCTCAATCGCATCGTGCAGGGTCGCATACTCGTCTCGCAAGATGTCCTTTGAAAGGGAAAAGAGTAAAAAGTCAAACACCTCCGAGTGATACGAGATTTCCCCTGCGAGCGCAGCATCGTCTGCATTCGAAAGTCCATCGATCAGATTCGATTCTTGATTTGGCAGACGGACTGCGGGAAAGACACTTTTTACAGGGTCTGTGGTGGATACGGCAACAGCAGGACGAAACGGTGAGCGAAACTGACATTTGAGTATAAATTCTGTTGCAACTCCATCCACCGTGTACGCATCTGCAACAATTGCATACCCAGGATCGCGTGCTGTTCTCAGAAACTCTCGAGCATCGTCTTGTGTTGGAAGATCTTCGTCTAGGATTGCATGGTATCCATCTCGTGTGCGCGTCATTCGAATTTCAGGTGGCAAGAGTTCAAGGTTCTTGTTCACAGGTTGAACTGGAAGCACAATGACTTTCGGCACGAAAACTGCTTGTACACGCTTGAACGGGTCAAGCACGAATTCATAGGTTGTGTGTCCACGTAGACGCAACTCGGTCACTGCAGTATCGATCGACGGATTGGATGTCATGCACGACCCTTCATGTAATGTAAAGAGCGCTTTCCTCGTTGACGATGTAAAGGGCGCCTTTTGCAAATCGATCGTGTACACAAACAGGGAATTCTCAGCAGTTTTTCTGCGTCGCTCTACATATCCTAACACATCGGTGTCAATCATAACAAGTGTCCGAGAATCTGCGCTCAATGTATCTGACCAAAACCCGCATGATACGGATTGAGATGCAGTGTGCAGTTGAATAACTCTACACTTCAGGATGGACGTTACATATTCCACTTCATCAAAAATGGACATACGACCCGTTTCATATGCCCGTTGAACTCCACTCACAATACGCTCAGACTCCGTTGACCCCTCTCCAAGATCCTTCCACGTTCTGTAAAAAGAACAGAGCGCAACTTGCTCCGGCGCATCTTTGGGTTGCGGAATTGCTTTTGTTTCCCCGAGAAGTTTGGGAAGAGATTCGGTGGGTCGGCCGAGTCCAATTCGAAAAAAATCACCCTTTCCTGTTTCCAGACGATCTGCCCTCTTGATGGACTCTGAATATTTCAAGTCAAGTTTGAGTGCACCGGCGATCTCTGCGACAAGATATCCAATACGGAACTTCGGAAGTCCAGACGAACTCAAGACATATGCTTCATCACCCTTTTGCACTTCAGTCCCTTGTGCTTGGTCTTGTTCGTGCGCCTTTGTGTAGCAACACGGCATCTTGCGACCATTCCGACCGGATTTCACCGTGGTCATGAATGCAGGGAACTTTGCGTCTTTTCGTTCAATCACACTGAATTCGGTAATGTCTTCATTCTTTTCCGACCGAACCTTGCCGCCGCACACAGGGCATCGTAATGCTCCGTCGACGAGTTTCAGTTGATCTTTCCGAAGAGGAATGAGGTCGCGCATGCACCAATAGTGCGGGCAAAATGCAATGCCTGACGGGTTTTCAAGGGGAAGAATCGCATCACGGGTCCGGGGGTTAAACTCCGGTGGAATCCGTGCCTCCTCTTCAGGTGTCAGCACAACAACCTGCTTTGTCTTGTCGCAACTTGACGGGTAGACTGCAGTGTCGAACGTCTCGGGATCAAACTCTTGCAATCTCTTGTTGAAGTAATTGTACGTACTCTTTACCTTTGCGTCTACTTTCTTCCCCTTTGGCGGAGGCGGGGGCGGGGCACTGCCGGCAAATGCTGCAGCGGCATTTGTTCCCCCTGGCGCGGGCGCAGGTTCACCCAGATCTAAATCGTCTAACGCATCGTCTACAGTGTTTGCGACCAATTCAGATTCTTGGACCACTGCGGCAGTTGCAGATACTGCTTCTACACGACGAGGACATACATCATCAATTGCTTCGTGGGTGGTCAAGACATACCGAAGAATATCTGCGTATCGGACTGCAGTGACTTCGTTCGTCACGGATGTAAGCAAAATCTCATTTGTAGAAAACTTGAAGGTAGGGTACTTTCGCATCACGCGTTCAAGATCAATTTCGTCTCCCAGATCAACAAACTTTTTTATCAGTGCACTCGCCTCGGATTCGCTTATCTGCAATTCATCCATCAAAACTTGCGGGGTAGGTGTATCTGCATTTCGAAGTGCCCGATATGCCCGCAATTCCAATGGACTGAGACTGTCGTTTGTATGCTCTGCACGCAACAGTTGGAAGACATTGTCGTCTACGTGAAAGATCGATGTCAAGCACGGGAATCTGCGCATATCAAGTTCGGACACATCTGTACGATACCGTACGAGCAGCGATATATCTTGAAGTTCCCACTGAGGTGACTTGAGGTCCGATGTCTTGATAAACGGTACAATGGAATCGAGAGTCGAGAACCAAATCGCAATATCTGTTTTCAAGGCATCGAGTGTTTTTGTTTCTGATTTCGATCGATAGACAGTGAAGGTAATGTCCTTTGGAGTAATGGCAATTCTGTCAAACGATGTTCGGTCTGTTCCACGATAGAGAAGCAGTGTCGGCATCTTGCGATTCGGGAGTGTTGTCGTTGTCCATGACCGCCAAGTTGCGAGATTGGCGGGTTTCTTGTTCTTGGGATTCTCGACGTACCACTTGTGGCGCATCAATTCTTGTTTCGATGTAAAATATCCGATATACGGAGTTGTCTTTGAAACTGTGAGACCGTAAAACATTTGTTCAAACCGGTTTCGTGGCGTTGGAAAGGATGTATCGGTAAAGGGTACATACCACTTTGCCCGCAAGACAGACGGCAGTCCCTCCGGTGCATTCAATGCAAGTACCTTGCCGAGTTGGGTATGTGTATCGTTCAATGAACGAACGACCGATGGACTTAAGCGATCTGGCGTACCGGTTTTAAAGAATGGAAAATAGATACGGGTCACGCCCTGTGTCGCATCCGGTGCCCGTTCCGTTGCCCGGAGTTCAATCACCGGTTCCTTGTGAATTGTTTCAAACAGACTTTGGAGCAACAAGACCGGAATCTGGGTAGGTGACAGTGCAATGTCTGTGGGAGGCGTGGGCAAGACCATGGATCTAGATCTGGGTACGCCGAGTATACACCACTCTGAAATGTCTGTCTCCGATTTGAATACGGGTTCAAGACGTTGCGGACGAGACATCCACTCTTCAAATGTAATCGGACCAAAGTCTTCAAAGGGTATCTCTCGAATACGAAGTCCATAGGTCTTCCCTAAAACTGGATCGAGGGTTTTCCCGTCCAACGACATGCGCAAAAAAAGCGATTCCCAGTTGCGGGTGTTTTCGTAATAGTCTGCAGGGAGTTCAAGTTTGACTTCAATAAAGAGGCGGTCTGGATGAGAGTCCATCGCAATCGAAATATGCTGTCGCACGTTTTCGATTGTATCGTCCTTGTAGAACGACACGTTGGATCGTCCGGCAACGGGTATCGTCAACATTGTTGTTTGGGTTAGGTTTTTCTAAAGCGGCGAATCCGTAATTTTCATACCGCAGTAGTTGACTGGACTTTGCGCATAGTTTGTCTGCGTGTAGATCCCAAGTTTGATACTGTCTTCCAAGACACGCTTGAAGTTTGCCCAAAACTCAGGGGTGTGTCCGATGGTCTCTGTCATGAGGTGCGACATTTCATGAAGCATGACAAACATGACTGTATTGATTTCGATCAAGGGGTACGGCGGTGTTGTCTTGTCTCGCAAACAAACGACAATCCGCTGTCCCTTGTTCTCAGAGTACGATGTATCGCTCGACCGGATATCATTCTCAACAAAACTTTCAGGTTGATACCGAGACAAGAAACGCGCAACCGGCGGATCTACGGCAAGGGCAGGTGTACCGCTATAATAGTCCTTCAATGCCTGAATACGCGCCCGAATTTGAACCATGCTCTCGACTGCAGAGTCCTTGTCGGGAAGATTCTGCATTTGATAACTGTTTCCGTCTGACCCCTTGACTAAAATTGTATTTTTAGGCGAAAACAGGTAGGAGTATGCGGCAAGTGCAGTTATCACAATTGTTGTAGGTAACATTGTTGTTTGTCACGAGATTAACTCGCCAACCCCTCCAGCGCACGAGACGCCTTGAAAGGGTCCGGATCGATGGTCGTGTTCAAGAACGGACCCACCTTGGTCTGCGGGTTCGGCACCTCCGAGCGGATGTCGTAACTCGCATTCCGGTTCGTCTGGGCAATGCCAATCACATTTGTCACCGACGCATACCCTGCTTGCAAGAAGTTCTGTCCCTCGAGGTCATCGGCACTCGACGGATTCACTGCGCCGAAACTCGCACCCAGTCCGCCCTTGGGGAGCATCTCGTCGGCAGACAGAGTCGAGGTGGTGTAGGTCTGGGTCGACGACGGCGTGCGCCCCTGCATGTTCGAGACCGCCACGGCATTGCCTCCGAGACTCTTTGTATCTTCAGACGGTTGGTAGGGACCCGTGTCCGAGGCCGGCGCCGCCTGCCCCGAACCACCCAACTCGGATGCCTGGTCTACAATCACGCTCTTCATCCCCGAGTACGAAGTAAAAAAGGCATAGACAATGACGACTCCAACTAAAACCATACCGAGGCGAATCATCTTTTCTTGCGAGACTTTCATCGTTTCTTTATTATGACCAACAGACAAATTTCGAGATGAAGAAGTTGTTTCAAGACATACTGGACGAGATTCAATCCCCCCTCGTTCAAAAGGGAATTGAAGTGCACATCCTAACACCTATCTTACAACGTATTTTTCACATTGTCTACCCCTACGTGATCGGCATTGTGCTTCTTTGGATCGTCATGTTCATCTGCCTTGCCCTGATTCTTCTCGTTCTCGTCCGAAGTAGTATTGCCGACATTCTCCGGAAATAGTCTGGCAATCAGGGTCTGTCGAGACATCTTCGAGTACCGGATGACCCCCTGTGCCTTTGCCTGGTCGCGAAGACTCTTGACCGTTCTCTTATCGAGGACATAGGACTGCGGCAGTTCAGCGAGTTGAATGAGGTCAATGAGAACCTGCTTCTTCAAGATGTAATAGTGCTTGATGCGACGAGTCTTTGCAATTGCCTTGAGTTCGGGAAGAGAGAGGAGACTGTAGTCCATTTTAGATGGGTTGAAATAGAATGAAAATCCGTGTTTCGTTTTTTTCTCAGGCGTCTTAACAATGAACCGGACTCCCGTCGTAATTGGATTTTTTCTTGCAGCACTCCTCGCCGGACTGTTTTTGAGGTACATGTCTCCCACCACCCATGTCGCCGATGAGGTGTCGACCAAGGAGACATTCATGCAGATGGATGTGGGCGCGCCCCTCGATATGCAAGCAGGGTCTGGATCTGCGATTCAGGGTGTCAACTCGAGCTCACCCCTTGCCAATGAGGCAAAACCGCTTGCCCTGGCACCGTATGACATGACCCCTGACCCCAAACTGACAATGTTTGATGGAAACCGTGTTGGATCAGAGTGCTGCCCCAGTCCATTTTCGTCTGATCGCGGATGTGTCTGCTTGACCCAGCAACAGGTGGATTTGTATGCGTCACGTGCAGGAAATCGAAGTGTTTCGTAAGTACAATGGAGAAACTTGCAGCATTTATCAATTATTTGAAACCGGACCAGACGAGTCTGAAGTTCCCGCGCGCGTCGGAGGAACTGTACACTCACATTCAAACCGTTCTCCTTCCGCATGCCATGAAGGTCGTGCAAAAGGACAATGGTCTTTTCAAAGGCGCCGACGCCGTTCAGATTCTGCCGGGCATTCCCATCCAGGATGTATGGAGATCCAGCGACGAGGCGTGGCAGAAATTGCATTTAGTGCTGATCTATTCGTTCCTGCAGGGGGATCCCAAGGAGAAGATCAGCAAGATCATGGAGGCGCTTCAGCATATGCTTCCGGGCAGCGCGGCAAAGAATGAGATTATGGAGATTCTCGGCAAGGACGAGACCGAGTCGTCCATCAATGAACTGTTTGAACTTATCATGAATACACGTCTGGCAACCATTGTCGGCGATTTAGTGACCAGCATTGAGTTGGGTGATCTTGGAATCAATTTCGATGACCCCGACGAGTTGCTGCGCTCAATTCAGAATCCGGAGCAGTCTGAAATGGTGCAAACAATTATTAAGCGCGCCCAAGTCTTGTTGGAGGAACGTGTCAAGTCGGGACGCATCAATCAGGTCGAACTGGTTCGTGAGATTGAGATGCTTCGTGCAAAATTCCAGTCTGCCTTTGGAAAGTACTTGAATGAAATGGTCGTCGGCGCAGGTGGAAATACGACAGGAACAACAGGTCGCGACCTCGTTTCGAACTCTCCCGAAGCACGTCGTGCTCGAATGCTGGCACGTCTGCAACGGAAACAGCGTGAAAAAGGTCGCAAGTGAGAGTAAGAGATGTCTGAAGCATTTTGGTACACGGATCCGTCTGTTTTAATTGGATCCAAATGGTATCAGTTCGTACCGACCGCGAGTATGAGCGTCGACCAGTCCTTGAACGCAGTTGTGCGGTTTGTGATGTACCTGTCGATCTTGTTGTTTTTCTGCTCAATGGATGCGCGGTACTTTTTGTATGTACCCACCATTCTGCTCGTGACACTTGCCCTTCACATTTGGTTCCCGAAGGCAAAGGAAATGGCAATTACAGAGGCGTTCAGGGGGTCGCCGTTTGTAAGTTCGAACAAGACAGGCGAGACAAGTTTGCCTACACCTGACAATCCGTTTATGAATGCGACCTTGCCGGATATCATGGACAATCCGAACCGCCCACCCGCCGCAGACATTACTGACAAGAAGGTTCGCGATCAAGTGAACAAGGCATTTTCAAAGACATCGAACCTCTACATGGACACGACCGATGTGTTTGATATGGTGCAAGCACAGCGTAATTTCTGGAGTGTCGTTGAAGATGATCATGCAGGACTCTTGAAATTCCTGGGCAAGAATGCCAAGTCCGACAAATTGGGAAGCGAGTCATATGCCGTTGCCAAGGGAACAAAACAGCGCGAAAAGGAGTTGAAGTTAAGTGCTGAGCAATTATTTGCGACGAGTCAACCGACGGGTACGCTTCCGACGAGTGCGATTTCCGCCCTTTAATTTGAGACCTAACGCCTCGGCAATCTCCTTTCCAGATTCGCGCGCACCTGTAATTGTTATGCTCCCACACCGCATGGTCGGAAAGGCATCCACCTTGTCATCCGGTTTCACATTGGCAGATTCAACTTCCTTTGTTGTGCCCTTGTACCCTTTCTTGAACTCTTTCCATGCCTTCATGTTACGTGCACACGCACCACAACCGTCCATCCAAAAGAGCGTGACGGTTGCAGACATCTTTATCTACGTAACTAGAAAATGGCGTGCATTGCGTCTCTGAACAAGGCAGAAGACGGATCGTGGGTCGGGCGAACAGTCGATGGACAAACAAAGACTTTTGCGACATTGCCTCAGTACCGCGCGTATGTTGAGAGCGTTGACAGATGTCAACCCATTCAAGCATGGATTCCGGTAGCGACAACAACAGAAACTGGGTTCAAGGAATTCACGCCGCGCGATGCCCTGACGCAGGCAAAGTATGATGCGACCTCCGTGACGTGGGAGGGACCCGACTCGTCCGACGCTGCGGTTGCGCGCGGTGTGTATTCGCTCGACTCTGCCGATGCGACGAGACGCGAGTTACGAACTGCCCCCTTGCCTGCAAGTGTGAACCCTCCGCCGAAACCCTTGCCCGCCCCTGCCCCGAGTTCTTGCGTAATTGTCTGAGTCCTAGAATAAGAATGGCAGCAGCAGCTGCAGCAGGTGCAGGCCCCGCGGAATCACTGGAGAATCATTTGTATGAGCGAGTGGCAGATGGTATGATGATTCAATTGAGAGACAGAATCACTGCGGATCCAGAGCTTGACCCTGAACTACGACAATTGATTACCGATACTAACAATGGGTATGCAGCGAGGGTAGTCAGTATCGCAATGCAACCGAAAAAGGATCATCATGCCAGTTGGAGGGAGTCCCCTATGCTTAACAACTTGCTAAGGTCTGTATTTTTAAATATAGATCCAAACCATCCGGGTCTGGCGGAAAAACGTCCGAAATTCGAAGAAAACCTAGCTGCAGTCTTTAAAAAGAATCTGACGTCAGAGGCGCTTCGAAACGGTGTTCTTGAAGCACTGTCAAGAGATCCAACCGTTCGGGGATTTGCAAGGGGGTCGAAATTCGAACACAAGTATGCACCGCCTGCAGTGGCACCCTCGACATTTCCGTCTCCAGAGTATGCTGCAGGTGCTCCGCCGTCTGCTGCCCCTGACATTGATCTTGAAAAGGTTGTGGATCAAGTACTTGCAGATAACGGGATTCCCAAGGGTGCACAGGGTATACCGAATCGTGGGTATGAAAAGACTGCAGGACAATTCGGCAAGGCACGACGCAGAACGAAAAAATCGAAAAGAACTCGTAGGCGCAGACTTACTTTGCGGCGCGCTTGAGTCGTCTACGAGTTTTCCGGGTGCGCCGCCGTCCACCTGCCTTTGGTACTTTTGTAAAGATAACGAACCCGGTATTAGGTAGTCGAGGAGAATCTGCGGATACCACATAGAATGAAAAATGTGGTTGAAGGTTCATCCTCCACTGCGGACCTGGGTTGTACTTGTCGAGAACGCTCAATGGCGTTTGGGTTCCAGGGAAGACCACCCTGCCGCCGGGTTTCAGTTTGGGGTACGCATTGTCAAGAATATCCTTCAAGGTTTCAATTCCGGAACGCGGATCCACCTCGAGTCCTCCATTGAGTGCCGGATAGACGGGACATGCCTTGCCCCATACAATTTGGATTGTACCGTCCGGAACATCAGACCATTTGTTTCGTTCCAACGATTCGTCCGGACAACTAAAGTCCACAAAGTGCGCGTCGTCGCTAATCCTACGAATTACACCCTGGTCTGGTGTATCCTGTACAATGTCGAGCAGATCGTCTCCTTCATTGTCGTATCTTGGAACGTATCCCTTTGGACGTCTGTCGGGTCTGCAGTGGCAGACGATCACAAGTTCGTGATCAGGCGGAATATCCATTACTTATCCTTGAGACAATCCTCAAGCTTGAATCGGGACTTCATGCAGAGACACGGCGTTTCTGCACGCGGGATCTTGAGAATGTCTACAACCAAGGGTCTGACAAATGCAACCTTGGGCGCAATCGCAAAGAGGAATCGTACCAAATGGTCGACGTGTTCCTCTCCTTGCGGCGTCTTGGGTAGGCGCGCACTCTCCTTGAGGTCATCGCCAACCTGAGACACCATGGACTGCATGATGCCATCGGCGAGAAGACCGCGTGTAAAGAGTTCGGACGTGTAGACGGCAAATCCGCGCTTGGTCTCCTTCTGCTTGGTCCAGGCAATGATGGCATCTCCGAAGGTTGGGTCGGACGACGGCGGCACAAGCACCACCTTGCTCACGTCGTAGAGCGTGTCGAACATTCCGATCTGCGTCACAAGATCCTGGAGGGCATCCGGAGTGTGCTTGGAAATGTCGCGGTAGGCATCTGCTAAAATGGGTGCATAGCAGTTCTGACGAATGCCTCGGTCAAAGAGAAGTGTTGTTACGCGTAGACGAAACATGGCATCACGCATCGTCAACTTTCCGAGAATGGACTCGATAATCTTGGCATAGTTTTGCTTGGACACCTTGTTGATGGACGCATTGATCTCGTCATAGTCGGGATCGTCCTTCTCTCGGACCTTGCGCGCAACCTCAACAAGGACAGTGGTGCGCCAGTTTGTATTGATTGCAGCACTGCGGGGCGGTGCGTGAAGGACAGGACGGCGGTACACTGTCTTGGACTTGAGACTTGTCTCCAGCAGGTCGACGATGACTTGGATCGGTTGGCGGGGAAGGGCGCGTGCAGCGTAGATTTCAAGGACGGACATTTTCGGCACTCTCCTTATATTTTTTAGGGTTTAGTTTCGTTTTTGGATTTAGGGTCCACTCGGATCTTGAGTGCCGAGACAGGTGTCGGAAGCACAAGTTCGGAAGGACGGCGACCTGCCGGAGACGAAGGGAGCAGGCGCTCTTCATCACGGGGATTGGGAATAAAGATTTCAATCTTGTTCAATCCATTTGCTTCTTCCGGTTTTGCAATGTCGGTATACTTTTCAAACTTGCTCTTGAATTCTGCGACAACAGAATCAGGCACCAGCGGACTGATTTCAGCAAGACGGTCGTACTGATCCTTGACATATTTCAACAGATCGTGCGGTGACATGCGCTCGTCACGGGGGAGAGACATTTCGACCAGAATAAAGCGGTACAACTTGGCATAGTGGATGGACGAAATGCGATGCCCTTCTCCACGTTTTGCCCAGTTAAAGTACGATCCGACTGTATTCAAGATCGAAACGGTCAGCGACGCAACACCGATAATGGTCGATGCCATTGCCTGGTTCCCGGCAAAGAGTGTTGGAGATCCGACGGAACAGAATCCAGTGACACCCGACAAGATAATAACCGGAAGATCAAGATAGGTCTTCTTGCCATTGAAAATGGTTTCAGACCGTTTGTGGACCCATGCGAGACAATTTGCCTTCTCGCCTGTAGTGGCAAAGTACTCTTCAAGCGTCGTTGTCCAGTGAATGTTCGTAGACAATTCTTGACTTCCTCCTTCGCCCATTTGTTTAAACGTATCATTTTTCTACTCGTCCTATGAATAATGAACTTTGACCACAACGGAACACTTGTGCGCAAGACGCAACCCATTCGATCCCTTAAAAAGGTGACGAAGATCCTTACGATTGATTCTCGCGATCGTGACACTGCAAAGTATGTCAAGGTCGTTGGTGGCGCCACGACGTCTGACCCCGGTGATTATGTCGTCTACCTGCCCCGCGTCTATGAGAATGTTGTGAGTCTGCGGATCAAGAATGCGATCATTTCTGCACCGCAGTCAGCTGGATTTGTTGCAACGGATTTGTACATTCTCATGGGCATTGAGGGACTGAATCGCATCGACGAAACCGCGGCAGGTGCTGACCGGTCTGGGTATGTCGACAGTGCGCTTGCAAAGTTTCCGGTGTACACGAACACTTCACTTGCCCAGACGACAAGTACCTTGTTTTTCAATGACAGTTCGTTCGATGAGCAAATTACCCACTTTACACCTCCGATCGGACGTCTTGACCGGTTTCACATTACGTTACGCCGCCACGTGGGTGCACTTGGATCAACGACGCCGTTGAACGCACCGATCATCTTTGGTACGTCTGAGAACTCCTTTACATTTGAAATTGAGTACCTCGACAATGTCTTTGACGACTTTTCATCGTTCGAGACACGTCTTTAATGCATGCCCTTGCCCAGCGTGACAAAGGTATCGAATGTAAAGAGAAAGACCACGCCTGTCAAGATGTACAGCAACATATCTTGACTCGACGCACTTTCGTACCCTGTCTTGTTCTGTTCGACCAATTTCAGGATCTTGTTTAACTTGTCGTCTCCCCCACGGTCTCCCCGGTCCTCCCGGTCAACACCTACCGGACCGCCACTCTTTGCGACTGTAGGCGGAATCACATCTGCGCGTGAATCGAGGGGGAGTGTAGGGACTGTTGTCCGCACAACCTCCGACATTTGCATGGGTGCATTTTGCTTAAACCCACTTCCGTGGACGTCCTCTAACGACGCATAGTCAAGCATTGTTTCATGAGGTGACAAAAAATCGCCCCCTCAAAACAAGATGAAGAAACTACTTGACCAGATCAACACCAATAAACTGTTTTTAGGAACCATGTTGCTTCTGCTGAATCTTGGATCCCGCCATTTGGTGGATGAATTCAGCACGAGCGAGGCGGATCATACGCGCAACATTGTGCTGCGTCGTATTGCCGTCTTTGCCGTGTGTTTTGTGGGAACGCGGGATATTGTCACGTCCATCATCTTGACTGCCGGATTCGTGATTCTTGCCACCGGGATCTCAAAGAGAAAACCCGCCGAAGGATTTGAACAAAAGAAAACGACCCTCGCCTCGCCGTATACAAATGACCCGCCCCTCCCAATGCTGTAAAGTCGCTTACACAAACAGGGTGTGTAAGGGGTAGGGTAAACCCTCAAGTTCCGTATAGTCTAGCGGTTCAGGATAGGGTTCTTTCACAACCTTGACCCGGGTTCGACTCCCGGTACGGAAATCCAAGCGGTATGGTGCAGTGGTCAGCACGTCGGCCTTTGACTCCGGAAACCCTGGTTCGATTCCAGGTACCGCTACCAACATCTATAAGTTAGTGGTAGACTGTCAGATTTCCAATCTGAATGCGCGGGTCCGATTCCCGCTAGATGTAACTAAACCCCATCGCAACTGTCTTGATCGTGTAGCTCAGTGGTAGAGCAGGGGTCTTATGTGCCCTTGGTCGCAGGTTCAATCCCTGCTACGATCATTTACCGCATTAGCTCAGTTGGTAGAGCATCGGCCTTTTAATCCGATAGTCGAGGGTTCGATACCCTCATGCGGTACTTTCATACACTCTCCATCGTATATTCAATGCAACCCTTTGAATCGTTTTCCGCAGTCTATCGAGCAATGTACGAGATGGATCAAACAAGATGGACCGTGTACGGAGGGTACAAGACCTTCGCAGAGGTTCTTCACGACGTCCTAACTATCTACCAGTTTGAGGGCATGCTCGTGGATTATGGGTGGTTTATCTATGGCGTCCAATCCGATGGAACAATGGTCAAATTAAATGAAGACGGAATCCCCATCCCCGTACGAGCTTGTCCGAGTGGTTAAGGAGACAGTCTTAAGATCTGTTGACGCAAGTCGCGAGGGTTCGATCCCCTCAGCTCGTATTCAAACTTTTTTTACACGGATGACCGAGTGGTGAAGGTGACAGTCTCAAGATCTGTTGACGCAAGTCTCATGGGTTCGAATCCCATTCCGTGTACATTCGGGGAGGAATACCCTCCCCTCGCCCTTTTAGCTCAGTGGTAGAGCACCCGCTTTGTAGGAAACAAAGTAGTTTGTTTGCCGTTATTCCCGAGCAGTGTTGTGTGCTCGGGGACAATGAACGTTTTGCAGTACACAATCAGCGGTAGGTCGGTGGTTCGATTCCAGCAAGGGGCAACCTTCATATGTGGATGCATACGCATTTACATCTGTTTGTAAAAGTCCTCGTACTTCATTGCCTTTGTCTTGTTCGGCGTCTCGGATTGAGGGACATACGTGTCAAACAACTTCTTGCCCATAATGGCAGTTGCCTGATCGGCAGTTAGTTCACCCTTTTCAATGCGGCGCTTCAGGGCAAGCATTTCAAAAAAGGTAGTGTCTAAACGGTCCTCGGAATGCATATTCCACAGACTCGGGTAGTTAAAGTACAGGACGCCATTCTCCTCTCGAAGTTTTGCAAGGTACGCATCCTTCGGGAGATGACGCCACATCTTCTTGCTGTCATCCATGGCACGAACCAGTGCCTGGATTTCCGTTGCTGTCAGGTCCTTGTCATTGATTCCACGAACTCCATCTGCAATTTCTTGAGGCGTTAATTCACGCACGGATTGCTGCTGCATTGTATTCAGATGGGATAGATTCTATAAGTGGGTTTAACGCATGCATAAGATGCATACACTCTTCGTGTGACGTCATTCCGGTAAGGATAATGTTTCCAGTTCGAAAGACTTTTGCAATCCATCGAGTCTCTGCAAAGTAAATCTTGACTGCAGGGTACACGGACGGTTCATACTCGGTGCGAATTCCCTTGGATCGCAGGTACGAATAGAGCGTCTCCCTGGACAGATTCTTCACCCTTTGCAGTCGTGTCTTGTAGTTCATCAAGACAACGCGGCGATTCTTGAGTTCCCACGTTCCTGAGACAAGACACTGTGCGCAGTTTGCAGAAATGTGTGCCTGCAAGAACTTCATGACAGATCGGTCATATCGCTCGTCGAGAACACCTGTAATGTGAAACACACCATTCTGAAAGATCTTGACGGTAATCTCCTTTCGAGGAAGTTCACCGTCTCCATCGTTCAGTACCACGAGTGTAATGGAATTATGCCCAAATCCAGTGGTTCGCTTTGGTGGGGTAGGCACATCCTTCACTCTCCTCTTGACAAGGTTCTTCTTGCTTGAACCACGCATAGGCGATCCCTGTTTCTCAATCTTGATGAGATCGTCTGTCAGTGGAAGAAATTCAAGAATCTTGAGCGTGTCGATCTTGACGTCGAGCGTATACAGGATCACCATCGTTGTCAGTGTTGCCGTCTCCATTTAAAGAAAAGTCAATCTACAGGATTGGCATTTCGTTTTACAGGGGACGGATGTAGACGTCGGACATTTCATTCTTCCATGCCTGTGAGAAGGATAAGGGTTGACAGGAAATGACATGACACTCAAATTTGCGAATCACCTTTCGCAACCGAACTTCTTCCGTTGGCGTTAACATCCATCCTTCAAGATATCCCAACCAGATCACTGCCGTCTTGTGATGGGAAAAAATAGAACACACTGCGTCGACCAGCGTCTCGAGCGGTTCGCCGGACATATCGATGGACTCAGGTGGACGAGGTGTACGGTACATGTAGACAATCAACATTACTCTACAACGCGAGGACGTATGTAAGTGTTCTTGAACCCAGGACCAGATACGCTTGCACACGCACATGCACCTGCAAAGACGACCTTCTTGCAAGTTTCGCAGCATGTAGTGTATCCACGGGCACGGGCATTCTTCTCTGCCTGAATACGACTCAGATTGGCATCAGCGGCAAGTTTATCATTGAACTCAGGCAGGGTCGTCGACGTCATGCATCCCTCGCGAATCAGTTGCGGTCCAACCTTGGCATTGCGTGCACTCGACGACATTGCCACCGCCTGTCCGCCGATAAACTCGGTACGGTGTTGCGCATCGCGGACCTGGTGACCGCCGCCCGAATAAAATTGAGATGTAGGCATGGTTGCCGTCATGTTCAGGGTTGTCGTGCACACCGGGGACACAACTGCCGTCTCAAAGTTCCTCGACGCGGCAAGACGACGAACAATCTCCGTGTGGTGTCCAGCATCACGATGCGGACGAACGTCTAAGATCTGGGTCATGCGCTGCTTTTGGCGTCCAAGATATTCACTGCAAGACATTCTTGTATTGTATTGAGATTATACCCCCGCGTGGGTAAACATCTTGATTCGACAACACTCGCGAACAAGTCCCAACTCATTCATTGCCCGACCCTCTGCAGCAATCTCTGTCTTGGTTGTCAGGTACGTCAGGTCTCCATTTTCAGGGCGACCATCCTCCTTGCGGTACTTCTTGACCAACTCGAGGAACGTAAACCACTTGCCGGCAAGAGGCATGTTGCACGTGTAGCATCGCATCGGGGGTGGAAACTCCATTGTATGTTCTTATATTTCTTTACGACGTTCTGTTTTCGTTTCTATCCCCAAAAGCAATGAAGCGTCGCCAATCCCTGTGGGTCATACTCCCGCTTGTCTTTCTTGCCATTGTCTTGTTTGCTGCAGTCATTCGTGTTCAAACAAGCGAAATGACCTCGACTTTATCGGAAGACATTACGCGATTTCAACCGGGAAGTATCGACATTGACATGGCAATGAAGACAGTTGTCCATGCGCCTCCGACCACTCTTGCGCCCGCAATGCCTCAACCGGTTCATCTCTTGTTCCCGCCGTCTGCAACCGACCTTGAGAAATTGTCAGGTCCTCAAGTATAATGAAGACATTTGCGCTCATCGCACTTCTTGTGGGGGTTCTGTTTGCAAGCATGGTTCTTCGGTCCTCGACTCAAGAACGGTTTATACCCGATATCAATGACTATGTAAAGTTGCCTCCGTTTGGACTTGCATCGAGTGTTCCCATGTCGACATGTCCGGATGGAACACGAGCGCAACGTGGTCTGTGTAACCAAGCGCTTGCACCTTAAAATATAGAGTACTAAACAATGAAAAAGGGGTATATTTTAGCACTCGTGGCACTTGCCGTTCTTGTTACACTTTGGCGCCCTCGTGAAGGACTTTGCAGTCCACCTGCGGCGCAACTTGAGGCACAAGGACGACAGGCGTGCGCGGAAGAAAACGGTGTGTGGGACGCGACTACGAAACAGTGCACATGCCCTGTCTAATCTACCACGTCAACTCGAGTTCCTGAACATTCCAATATTCAGAGACACCGTTAGGCAACCGACGACGAATAATATACGGCAACTTCCTCTGCTCAATTTCGCGCTTGACAACGAGATCCAGGAAATTCGGAGCACTTGTACGGAGTCCATCTAGACTCACCAGTGGTTTCGATCCATCTGCAATTTGTTGTGCGCGTGCCGCAAGGAGGGTCACATACTCGTACTTTGTAAAGTACGGAGTTGTAATGCGCGCGACTGAACGCGACTCGGTGATATCCTTGCGAAAGATCGGTTTCACTTCAGGGTGCAGTTCCATACTTATTCTTCTTCACTGAACTTCTTTCCTTCGTTTTTAACAATGCCACTTCTCAAACCGTCAGCGTCTGATTTCACTGCGTTTCAGAAAGCGAATGCACAGGCGTTTCCTGTCGGGTCGACGGTTCCCAAACTCGTCAGTTCAAGCGCAGTTCCTGCCACTGTATCTGTCGTCAGATCCATCACACGGGCGAATGCCATTACCCCGCGGGTGGTTGCAGGTGTCTCGATCCTTGCGCAG
>Ga0049082_10000105_pt1 | contig 19186 bp, 5 predicted proteins | sample GreLakmeHU45MSRF_FD_66718 | JGI IMG/M metagenome (GOLD analysis project Ga0049082, IMG submission 66718) | Freshwater lentic microbial communities from great Laurentian Lakes, MI, USA - Great Lakes metaG HU45MSRF | ecosystem: Environmental > Aquatic > Freshwater > Lake | place: Great Lakes... | reverse complement strand
TTGTTTCCGAAATCGGGAGCCTTAATGCGGGGGTTGGAATGGGGGTAGCGTCAAGAGCTTCCATCGGAAACGGTGGCGTTTTGGTTGCGGGGGCGAAATTAACTGGGTTGTCATTTATTTGGTTTTTGCCAACACAAGTAAGTCTTTTGGATGGAGCCGGAAAGGTGTGGTCGGCTCGTTCTTATGGTGGAACAGGATTAACCTGCATTGCATCTTCACATACTGGTAAAAATTTGGCGGCAGGGACTTGGGGCGGGACGATTTGGGCTTCTGCCAACTCAGGCGAGGGCTGGAATCAATATTTACCAAACCAATACTGGCGGGGCATCGCCTCGTCGGCGGACGGGAAGAAGCTGGTGGCAGGGGCTTGGGGCGGCCAGATTTACACCTCGACCAACGCGGGCGCGACGTGGACGGCGCGGGACAGCAACCGGAATTGGGAGCCATTCGCATCTTCGTGGGACGGGACTAATCTAGTAGCGGCGGGTTACTTAGAAAGGATTTACACGTCGAACGACTCTGGCGTGACGTGGACGGCGCGTGAAATTGCCCGACAGTGGAATTCCATCACCTCGTCGTGGAATGGACAAAATATTGCAGCGACGGCACGGGGCGGTCAGATTTACACTTCTACCGACTACGGCGTGACGTGGACGGCGCGGGATAGCAACCGGTTATGGAAGTCTATCACCTCGTCATGGGATGGGTCGAAACTTGCGGCGGTGGTTCACACAGCTTGGGGCGACGCCTACATTTACACGTCCGCAGATTACGGCGCGACGTGGACAGCGCGAATGACCGACGCCAACCGGAATTGGAGCAACATCGCCTCGTCGAAAGATTGGAAAAGACTGGCGGCAACGATTGACGGCGGGCAGATTTACATTTCTAACGACGAAGGTTTGACTTGGAGAGGGTTTGGAGACATCAAAGCTTGGAGAAATATAGCCTCTTCGGCGGAGGCAAACGGTCTGCTTGTGGCGTTAAGTGACGGCAACGTGTTCACTTCTGGAAACCCAATCACTCCTAGTCAACTAGAGACGAATTCGCGCATTGAGCTTAGAGCAAACTTCAATCTTTCCTCTGGCAGCAATATTTCGTCAGCTTCTATTATTGCGCTTGGAGTAAATTTTAATCTCTACGCCGCCTCTAATTTTAAGTCAGCGTCTATAATTTTGCTCGGATCAACTGTCGAACTTATTTTATTATGGTCGGAGCGTGACAGTAGCCGCAGTTGGCTTTCCATCGCATCTTCGTCAACCGGACAGTATAAAGTGGCAGGGGTTTATGAAGGCTATATTTACACTTCAAACGATTTTGGAAGAGGCTGGACACCTCGAATGACCGGCTCCAATGGATATTGGTTAGTAGCATCGTCTGTGAGTGGACAAAAGTTGGCGGCTGTGGATAGCGGATTGAAGTATGGATTGCTTGTTATTTTTCCCGGTAAAATCATAACCTCTATCAACTACGGCGCGACGTGGACAGAGCGGGTTTTGCCTTTTCACGGTTCAAATTCAAATGAGAACTGGTCTGGCATAGCTTCATCTGATGACGGAGAAAAACTGGCAGCAGTGGTTTGGTATGGCGGGGTTTTCACCTCTACCGATTCGGGTGTAACATGGAAACAAAGCGTCTTCTGGCACCCACAGACTGGGAACGCAGCTTTTTACTGGTCTTCCATCGCCTCATCGTCAACCGGACAATATCTAGCGGCGACAGACCGGAACGGCCAAATTTACACATCAAGCACCTACGGTGCGACATGGCTTCAGCGTGAGAACAACCGCAATTGGCGTTCCATCGCCTCATCGTCAACCGGACAATATCTAGCGGCAGTGGTTGAGGGCGGCCAAATTTACACATCAAGCAACTACGGTGCGACATGGTTTCCGCGTGAGAACAACCGCAATTGGCGTTCCATCGCCTCATCGCCAAGCGGAGGAAAGCTGTTAGCGACGGTTTACGGCGGTCGAATTTACGCCTCTGGCGACTTTGGAGTGACATGGGCGGCGGAAGAAAGCGACCGGAATTGGACTAGCATTGCCATGTCGTCGGATGGCGTCAAGTTGTCTGGGACAGTCAACGCTGGAAAGATTTACACAACAGGCGATGGGGGCCGTATGGTTTCAGATTTTGAGTCGGTGTCGGGCGTTTCGATTAGAGCAATTGCCCCTCTCGCATCTCAATTGTTTCTCAATTCGGTGTCGAGCTTTTCGTTTGGTGAAATTGCAGTTCTTGGCACCGGGGTTGGCGTTGAATGGACTGGGCAGCAGAGCGGAAACAAGAATTGGACTTCTATCGCTTGTTCGGGGGATGGAAGAACAATGACCGCTGTGGCATACGGTGACAGTATTTATCAATCAAACGACTACGGCGTGACTTGGACAATGCAAGTAAGCTCAAAATTCCAACTCGCTGCTCTGAATTGGACTGACATCGCTATTACGTATGAAGGAAACCTGTCTTTGGCAGCAGCGGGAAACCAACTTTACAGAGGAGGAAATCAAGAGTGGTCTCCAATAGGTAAAGTAATTGTAGATAACAGATATGAGATATTGCTAACGGGAAACTGGAGTCAAGTGGCAGTTTCTCACAATGGGCTTCACATGGCTGCGGCTCAATCTCCCGGAAAAATTTACATCTCGGAAAATTCAGGACTTTATTGGAAAGAGGTGGGCGAAAGCAACTATTGGGCATCCATAGCCTCGTCTGGTGGCGGGCAGTTCTTGGCGGCAGTAGCCGAATATATCTACACCTCGAATGACTACGGCAAAACGTGGAAGATTTCCCTATTTGCTTATCTGCATTATAGCTCAATAGCATCATCTTTTGACGGAGCAAGTTTGGTGGCAGCAACTCGTGACGGTCACATTTTTGTATCAAACGATTATGGTTTAAGCTGGGAAACAAGATTCTACGATGTTAATCACGCTTTTTCAGGCGTCACATCGTCGGGCGATGGAAAGAAAATGGCTGCTGTTTCTGGGAGTCCTTTTAGCAATGTTGGACAGAAAAGCATTCTTACTTCAAACGACTACGGGCTAACATGGACGGTTCGAGAAAGCAATAGCCGTTGGACTTCTGTCGCCTATTCGACAGAGGGAAATGTTCTAGCTGCTACAAGCCATATCGCGGGAGCTATTTACACATCCGGCTATCCGGTATACAGAAGAGCGAGTCTTTTTACGCAGTCGAGCATTTCATTTGGAGCAACTGGCAGTTTTATCAGCGGAGTTGGCATGGAATGGGCGATTCGTGCGGAAGACAGGAACCGGAATTGGAGTTCCGTTGCTTCGTCGGCAGACGGAAGAAAGCTGGCGGCAACGGTTAATGGAGGCGCAAGCGGTGGGGTTTACACATCGAAAAACTACGGTGATACGTGGCAGCTAAGTTATGGGAATGGTGAGAATTGGACTTCTGTCGCCTCTTCGTCGGACGGGCAGAGGTTGGTGGCAGGGACTATGGGCGCGATTTACACTTCCATTAACGGGGGATTGAACTGGGTTCAATTAGGTTTCCTTCAAGCTAGTGAATACAGTTACAATTCTGGGACAGAGATCGTTAGGCAACAGTATATTAAGACCGTTGTTTCGTCGTCGAGCGGACAATATCTGGCAGCAGTTACGATTGGATATTATCACCCGGTATGGCTTACATCTGGAAGCATTTGGACTTCAAACAACTACGGTGTTACGTGGGTTCGGCAATTGACAGAAAAAATTTACAACATCGCTCTGAGTTATGATTTAAGCATCCAAAGGCAGTTCTCCTCTCAGATTTACACGTCCTATTTGGATTACACTTCCATCGCCTCGTCGTCAGACGGTAAAAATTTAGCTGCAACCAGTTCTAGTATTGGGCAGGGAGGGATTCTTACTTCGACGGACTACGGATTGACATGGGTGAGGCGAACATATGGTGCAAAATTTCGTTCTATTGCGTCTTCCTCAACCGGACAAGTTTTGGCGGCGGTGGCTTCTAACGAATATGGATCAGGCGGAATTTTCATCTCGATAAACTACGGAATTGACTGGAGAAGTATGATGTCGGGAGATTGGTCTGCCATTGCGTCGTCTAGTGATGGACAAAGGTTGGTAGCGTTAGCTAGAAATGGCGAGATTTACATTTCTAACGACTACGCTGAGACGTGGGCGGCGAAGCCAAGCGGAAATCGAAACTGGGAAGCCGTCGCCTCTTCGGCGGATGGTTTAGCTGTGGTTGCTGTGGTTTACGACGGCCAGATTTACACAGCAAACTCGTGGAAAAATCAGCTTCAGGCAGAATCAAGAATAGATCAATTTTATCAGTATAGTCATGCCAGACTCACCACCCGAGATATTTTTGCGACAGCTTCGATGTTTTCGCTTAGAGCAACCTCAAACCTAACCTTTCGATCTGGGCTAAATACAGCCCTCTCTTCATCGCTCGTTGAGCTTAGAGCAACCGCCAATCTAACCGCCCGCGCAAAGCTTGCTACAGCGGCGAGCATTGTTTTTCAAGAAACTGCAATCCTAACTCCTCGGACTAGGCTTGTGTCAACGTCGAGCAGCATTGAGTGTGTATTACAAGCAGACCTTTCGCATGGAGGTGGTGTAGTATGGACGCCTCGGATTAACGCTTCTACAAGTTATGTCGCATCTGATGAAACCGGAAAATACCTAGCGACGGCTGGCCCAAATACGTTTATTTACACATCGAGCGACTACGGGGAGACGTGGGCAGCGCGGGCGAGCGGCATCCGAAATTGGAATTCTATCGCTTCTTCAGCAGACGGCAAAAATTTAGCGGCAGTAAATTACGCTGGATTTATTTACACCTCGATCAACTACGGCGCGACATGGGTGGAGCGTCAGATAGGCGGAAATTGGAAATCCATCACATCGTCGGAGGATGGGAAGATGTTAGCTGCGGTGGGTAGCGACAGCTATATTTACACCTCGACCGACTCGGGCGAGTATTGGACGGCGCGGGCTTACACCCGGAACTGGAGGAGCATCGCCTCGTCGGCGGACGGGACGAAGCTGGTGGCGGTGGTTTACGACGGCGCGATTTGGACTTCGACCGATTCGGGTGTGACGTGGTTTCAGAGGACGACTCTCCGCTATAATTGGATTTCCGTCGCCTCGTCGGCAGACGGAAGAAAGCTGGCGGTGGTGGTTCAACTCGGCCAGATTTACACATCGACCGACTCGGGCCAGTATTGGACGGCGCGGGAGAGCAACCGGGATTGGCGTTCTATCTACTCGTCAGCAGACGGCAGAAGGCTGGCTGCGGTGAGTGTGAACAGCCAGATTTACATTTCTAACGACTACGGGGTGACATGGGTGGCGCGTGAGACTGTCCGGCGATGGTCTAGCATTGCCATGTCGGCGGACGGGACGAATCTAGCAGCGGTGGTTGAGAACGGACAGATTTACACCTCTGGTGGCCCGGCCCCAACCCGTCCGTATATTTCGACGAATTCGCGCATTGAGCTTAGAGCAAATTTTAATCTTTCCGCTGGCAGCAATATTTCGCCAGCTTCTATTGTTGCGCTTGGAGTAGATTTTAATCTCTCATCATTCGCCAAATTAAGTGCCGGAACTGGACTTGATTGGATTGAGCGTAATGTTTATAAAAACCAGACAACCGAGGAACGGTTGTGGACAGGTATAGCCTTGTCAGAGGACGGAAGAAGTCTGGCGGCAACTGCGTCAATCTCCGGTCAAGTTTACACATCAAACGAAGCGGGAATTGCGTGGACGGCGCGTGTTCAAAGTTTTCAATATTCTGAAGGAGCCTCTTTAATCATCGCATCTTCGTCAACCGGGCAATATCTGGTAATGGCGAATATGTATGGCTACATTCACACCTCGACTGACTTTGGCTTTACATGGACTCGACGTGTGGACGGCATCGCCCGGAATTGGAAGTCCATTTTATCGTCTGATAAAGGAGACAGGCTGGTAGCGGTTGGAAATGGACATATTTGGACTTCGACTAACTACGGTGCGACATGGGTCGAGCATACAGCCAGTGCTACACCCCAAGGGTATTTGCAATGCGTCGCATCTTCGTCTGACGGACAAGTTTTGGCGGCGGGGAGTCACAACGGAACGATTTACATATCAAACAACTACGGTGAGACGTGGATAGATAGTATGCCTACAGCCAACAAAGATTGGCGTAGCATTGTCATGTCGGAAGGCGGGAAAAATCTGGCTGCGGTAGCTTACAACGACCGGATTTACACATCAACCAACTATGGCGTGACGTGGCTTCCTCGTGAGACTGTCCGGCGATGGTCTAGCATTGCCATGTCGCCGGACGGGGCGAGGCTTGCGGCGGGGGTTGATTACGGCTACATTTACACATCAACAAACTACGGCGCGACGTGGGTTGCGCGTATGACCGACGCCCTTCGGTTTTGGGTTAGCATCGCTTCGACACCCAATTGGAAAAGTCTGGCGGCGGTGGCTTACGGAGATCGGATTTACACCTCTGGTGGCCCGGCCCCAACCCGCTGGGAACTTTCGGCGAATTCGCGCATTGAGCTTAGAGCAACTGCAAGCAAACTCAATTCGCAATTTCTTCTCAATTCGGTGTCGAGTATTTCGTTTGTAGCAATTCCCGTTCTTAGCGTCGGGGTTTGCGTTGAATGGGCTGGGCCTTTCTTCCAGTCTCAAATTTGGAGTTCAATCACCTCTTCTGCGGACGGGTCACAATTTGCGGCGACTTCTTGGAATGGATATATTTGGACTTTGAAAGGCTCTAGTTTAGTGCAGCGCATGGCCGACGCGCCTCGGAATTGGTCTTGCATCGCAACGTCGTGGGGAGGCACTAGGCTGGTGGCGGCGCACTACGGCGGCGTCGGCGAACCGGCGGGCTTCGGCGGCAATATTTGGTATTCGTCTGACTCTGGCGCGACTTGGAACCAAGCATGGATTCAGCGAGTGGATGAAGCAAGGACAGGCATAATTGAATTACGAAACCGTAATTGGACTGGCATCGCCTCGTCGGCGGACGGGAGGCTTGTGGTGGCAGTGCATCATCCCGGCTTAATTTACATCTCGAAAGACTACGGTGCTAATTTTTATCCGCGTATATATAGCGGGGGTAATGCTTCTACTGCATATCTCCTAATGAATTGGAAAGCCGTCGCCTCGTCTTCGAGCGGGCAATATCTTGCGGCTTTTACTAATTCGATGCTTTTGATGCATTCTGCCGTTTGGACTTCTAACAACGCTGGTGAGACTTGGACTCCAAGTGGGTTAATTAATGGGGTTTCCGGTGCAAGTTCAATCGTCATGTCGTCGGACGGAAAATATTTGGCAATAACGACGGTGGTCGGTAGCGGCGTTTTGGACGGCTACATTTACACCTCGAACAACTACGGTGTTACGTGGGTTGCGCGTATGACCGACGCCCGCCGGAATTGGAAGTCAATCACCATGTCTGCGGATGGAAAGCGGTTGGCGGCGGTGGTCGGGAACATAACAAACAGCTTCGGAATACAAGAGTCTTCTAACGGCCTAATTTACACTTCTACCGACTACGGCGCGACATGGAAGGCGCGGGACAGTAACCGGAATTGGCGTTCCATCGCCATGTCGGCGGACGGCATGAAAATTGCGGCTTGCACATCCGCCCTTGGGGTTAATGTTGAACACAATTTTAATCAGGCAATAAATTACACTGGACAAATTCACACATCTGGCTAACCATTTTGAAACAGTTAAAAAAACAAAAATATGAGCGCATCAAACTACCTCGAAAACAAAATCCGTGACCACATCAACGGCGTCGCTACCTACACGCCCCCCGCCATCGTTTATTTTGGCCTTCATACGGGCGACCCCGGTGAAAATGGAACGCAAGTCGAAGTGACGGGCGGAGCTTACGCACGGGCTTCGCTGGCGAACAGCACGGTAGGCTTCAATACGGCGGCTTCTGGCGCGGCTACCAACAAGCTCGCGGTTCAGTTCCCGGACGCCACAGCGAACTGGGGAATCATTACCCACTACTCAAAGTGGGATGCTGCGACGGGGGCTACTAACTGCCTCGAATACGGCTCATTGACAGTCGCAAAAACCATCAGCAGCGGCGACCCCGGCCCTCGCTTCAACGCTGCGAGCCTGTCCGAGTCGGTGGACTGAACAGGTTCCTCTGCGGGCTGAAAACGCCCATTGGTGCGAGCAGCCCGGCTTCCGATTGATTCGGCAGCCGGGCTTTTGTTCGTTTTCTTGCTAACGCTGGCCGTTGTGGTAACAAGCAGCCATGTCGCAGCAATACACGGTTGACATCTTAACCACTGCAAATCTTGGGCCTCTTCAGGCTCTCAAGATTGAAACCATCGCGCAGTATGAAGCGGTGGTGAAGCTGCGGGCGCAACTCACTGCCCAGCAACAGAACCTCGCCCAAGGAAGTGACGCCTACCGCAACGCTGCCGGAGCCGTTGACACCCTCAACCGCAAGCTCGCAGAGCAGGCTTCTGCGCTGATTTACGCCCAAGAGCAGCACAAGCAGATGGCGGCAACGCTGTCGAGGGGCGGCGGCGCATCCCAGCAAGCAGCGGCCAGCGTCCACACCAATCAAGCCCGCGACATCGGGCGTCAACTCGGTCAAGACGTGGATGGGCCGCTTGCACGGGCCAAGGAATCTCTCGGTCAGTTCACGGCAGCCTACAAGAATGCGGGCGGCGGGCTGTCTGGTCTGCACGGGGCACTGGAGGCCGGGGCAGGCTCTTGGTTGGCGTGGGGTTATGCGGCCAAGAAGAGCGTGGACATTGGGCGAGAAGCGGTTGCGGAATTCGAGCAGTTGCAACAAGCGGTGGTGCGTCTGGACTCCGCGCTGGCTGCCAACGGCACGCTCACCGAGGAGACGAGCCAGCGATACAGGGGGCTTGCTGATAGTCTTGCAAACGCTTCTGGCATTGGCGGCGAGCGGTGGTTGGGCGTCTTGACGCGGCTGACGCAGCATGGTGCTCCCACCGAATCAATTGAGAGCTACGGCGAGGCGGTGAGAAACCTCGCTGCGATTATGGGGACATCGCCGGAACGCGCCGCAATGATGTTTTCGAGGGTGATGGAGGGGAACAGTCGGATGCTCAAGAAGTGGGGCATTGACGTTTCGCAGTCTGGCAACAAAGCCGCTGAACTGGCGGAAGCCATTGCGCTGATTAACACCAAGGGCGCACCGCTGGCGGAAGCGGCTGGCAAGACGCTCTCTGGGATGACTAACAAGGTGGGCGTTCAGTTCTCCAACCTAAAGGAAAAGGTCGGCGAGTTCGTTGCGGGCTTCCTCCTCTTAGACAAGATATTCTATGGGACGGCTACGGCGATGGAGTGGTTAAACAAAAAAGTTGACGATTTAGGCAATGCTTGGAAGTCGTTGCCGAAGTGGATTCAAGATTTGATTCCGTCACTTGAACAAATCACGATTGAGAACGACCGCAACGCAGCGTCGGCAGCCAAGGTCAAGGAGGCGGAGCAGGCCCGCACGGAGCAACTTAAAAACAACAAGGTAGCAGCCGAGGAAGCGGCGGCAGCAACCAAAGAATACGTTTCTGAGCTAAATGCAGAGATTTCAGCCCAGATGGAGTTGGTGGATGCCGAGCTTAAATTGAAGCTTGCTCAGATTGATGCCGATGAAAAAGGCGGCAAAATCAACAAGGTTCAGGCGGAGCAGCAGCGGCAGGGGGCGCGAGCCAAGGCTGACAATGAAAAGTATCAGTTGAAGGTTGCTAAAAAAGACACAGAGGTTTTCGAGGCCGGAGAAAACTACCAGCAGGCCAAGAAAGAATCTGACGATTTCCATGCTGAGAAGTCTCTTGCGCAACGGAGGCGGGATGCTGCGGCAAAGATTGCGGCAATTGTTCAGGGGCGTGGCGGTGCGGATGTTAAAGAGCCAAAAATTTCGGATGTGTATGCCGAGTTCGGTTTAAGCAGAGGGGAAAATCAGGATTTGGAGAATGATGGAGCGGTGAGCTTGACTAAGGCAAAGGCGAGCGGCATCGAGGAAGAGGATAAGAACGGCAAGCGCACGCGGGAACTGAAGAAGGCTTTGGACAAGGCCAGCAACGAGTATTCCCGCAAGTCGAAAGAAATGTCCAATATGCCACGGGTGCGCGGCTTGACTGCGGAGGCTGACCGTATCGGCGACCAGTCGAAGATGGATCAAATGAACGCCAGCTTCACGCCGGACGAAGCTGCGAAATCACTTGAGGCTAAGAACGCAGAGCTTTCTCTTCAGAAGAGAAACGCTACCAACTTCCAACGGCAGAGTTTGGACAGGGCTATTTTCGCCAACCAGCAACAGATTGAGTTGTTAAAGAAACAATCTGCCGTAGCGGGTGCTAAATCCAGCGGTTCGCCAGCAGCGTTACGGCTTGCTCAGACAGAGCTTGAAGGAGGCGTAACAGCCGCCAACAATGCTGTCGGTCGCCAGCGCGGTGATGTGGATTTCACCACGGGTCAGTTTGCGCCCCCCGCAACAACCCCGGTCGCACCTTATACGGGGGCTAACCCACAGTTGTATCCACGGGTAACGCCTGTCGTGGGCCAGCCGGTTCCTGTGGTTCCGGCGGCTCCAAGCGGCCAGCCAATCGTTCCGGGTGTCGGCCCTACAGTTCCAGCAACCCAGACAGCTTCCGGCGTCCCTGTGGGCCAACCAAGAGCGGGAATGCCGGTTGTGGGCCAAGGGGTTGCTGGGGTTGGTGGAATTCCAGTCCCACTTCCGGTGATTATTGTGGGGGTGACAGGCGGGGTCTTCCCGGTCACTGGTGTCGGCGGCGGGCCGGTGATGGCCGGAGGGCCGGGCGGAGGTGGTGGCGGAGGTTATCGTGGCGGTGGCAGTGGCGGGCCGGGCGGAGGCGGATACACGACTAGCGGGGGTGGCGGAGGCGGCGGCGGTGGATACCCGTTCGCAGGGTCGGGTGGTAGTGGTGGTGGCGGTGGCGGTGGACAACCAAGCGGCTCAGGCGGCTCACCTACGGGTGGCTCACCTACGGGTGGCTCACCTACGGGTGGCTCACCTACGGGTGGCTCACCTACGGGTGGCTCACCTACGGGTGGTGAACCTACGGGTGGTGAACCTACGGGTGATGACGCAAGCACGCCGGGGGCTGCGCCGGGCGAGCATGGTGGTGCGAAAGACAAGGATAAGCCGTCTCCATTAGATTCCGCGATGGCGGGTGGGGCTGCTGGTGCTGCGAACGTCGGCGCGGCTGGCAAAGCTATCCTTGACGGCAGGGCAGCCGCAGCGGCAGGCACGGCGGCTACGGCGCGGGATGCGGCGAACGCGGCTAAAACGGCTCTTGGTAGCAATTCTGGGATGCAGGCTGGTCGTTACGCTGCGGCAAGCCAACTTTCAAAATCAGCGATGGAAGCGGAGGCTTTGGCGGCACGGGCTGCGGCCAACGCAGGACTCAGCAGCGCGAAGCCCCTAGTGAAAGTGGCGACAACGATGGCTAAGTCGTTGCCGGGTGGAGAAATGATTGGGAAGGTCATTAACGCTGGCGGAAAGGCTTTGGCAGCAACCAAGACTGCAACCCCAACATTGACCAATGCGGTTGGCGCGATAGGAACGGCAGCGAAGCCTGTGCTTGGTGCGCTCGGCAAAGCGGCTGGCCCTGCTTCGCTTCTGGTGGATTACGCACTCGACAAAAAGACGTTTGATTCTGACACAGAAAAAATCCTTCAAACAGGCACAGAAGCGGGAAATTCAGCGGAAGCGCAAAAAAACTTTGCTTCCGATATTTTCAAAGTTCAAGGGCGCGGCGGTCAAAGGGACGGCTTCAAGGCTAAAGCGGATCAACTTGGCTTTGGTTGGTATGGTGGAGCAGGAGCCGGTGACATTTTCAACAACGTCCTCGGCAATGCTTTCAACCTGCTTAGTATTCCAGCTAGAGTTGTTGGAAAATCTGCAAGCGTGTTCTCTGGCTTCTTTGATGCTGCTCACGATATTATGGATGAGCGCGGTGCTAGTGCATTTGAAAACTTCGCGCTTCGTGGCCGTATCGGTTCCACAGAAGGCCGCGCAGGAGAAACGAAAAGGTTGCAGCAGGCAGCATCTTTAAGCGGTGACGCTTTGACTGAGTTCATGCGTGACCCGGACAACCGAGATTTCATTGCCAAGAATGGATTAGTCATTGACCCAGAAAACAAACGTCTCGTAAACGGGAAAACTTTTGCCGTCAAACAACGCGAGAAGCAAGACAAGGCAGATAAGCAAAAAGTTGATGACGCTGCCGCAGCCCAGCGTGCAAAACCGTTTGAAGAGCAGGCCGCTGACATTGCCGCCCGGCGTGAAAAGTTCGAGGCGATGAAGTCGAAGCTGACGCCAGAGCAGCGGGCTTACTACGAAGAGTTTCTGTCAACGCAGGAGCGTGTCTTGCAACGCAGGCAAGGCGACTCAGCGAGCAAACAGAGAAACGACCTTGATGACGAGGAAGCCAGAAAACGCGGAGTAAGCGAGGCGGATATTGCAAGTGCGCGTAAAGACAGGGAAGCCGCTGAAAAGACTGTGCTGGACGAGGCCGATGACGCATCGTATTTGGCCGGTCTTAAAAAGAACAACCCGAAGAAATATGCACAGGTCATACTCGGTCGCAAGACGCTTGCGAAAAACAAGGAGAAGCAGCAAGCTGAGAAAGAGAGGATCGAGCAAGCCAAGTTAGATGCGGCGTATCGGAGTTCCGCAGCGTGGGCCGCACGCAACGCACCGAAGCCAGAACCGCCAGCGGCCCCGCCCGTAACCCCCGCTACCGCACCCAATCCGGTCGTAGCTGCCGCGCCGCCAACAGTTGCGCCAGAGCAACCAGCAGCGGCCCCGGTCACGCCCACAATCACGCCGGAGCCTTCCGCTGACAACGCGCAGGCTTTCGCCGACGAGAAGAAGCGGCGTGACGAGGCGGATCGGGCGGCGGCTGGATTGCCACACTTTTCCGAAGGCGGAGAGGTTACGGCTGGAGAGCCTATCGTTGTTGGCGAGAAGGGTAAGGAGGTTTTTGTTCCCAACGAGGACGGAAAAATTGTTCCAAATCCGAACACCGCTACAAACATTGTAGATAAGGTAGATGCTATATCTGGTATTGTTCATAAGGGTGAAACGGCTCTACACGCTGCTGGAGTTTTAGCTAAGGCCAAGCCTTTTTTGGCGAATGTAGCACCAGCAGCAGCTAGTCTTGTTGGAACGGCTGGAGGATACGCGCACAGCCTACTCAGCAAGGTGCCTAAACTTGGCCCAGTATTGATGGCTATTGATGCGGCAATTCTTGCCAGCGACCCCAAGGGGCAGATAAAAAAAATCGAAGATGGAATATCAATTTTGCCTGAGTTTGTAACAAATAATACCCCTGAAAGTTGGCATGATAATCTGCGCGTCGCAAAAGGAGGGATTACAGGGTTCTCTGCACCCATTAGAACACTCGCAACGGCGGGCAGTATTTCTTATGATTTCTACGCAGATGCGGAGAAAGAGAGACTCAGGCAGGAGGAAGATCGAAAGAGGCTCCGCAGCGGTGGCCCGACTCGGGATGAGTATAAGAAAGCCCGTTTTCATGGCGTGGGCGGCACTGGGGCTGGCCCGATTGATATGTTCGGCAATCGCGGCGGCTTCTCGTTTGATCCGACTCTCCCCGCACGCGAAGACGGCGGCGATGTCGAGTCGGGTGTAACTCATGTCGTTGGCGAAAAAGGCCCAGAACTGTTCGTCCCTAAACAGGACGGCAGCATAGTTCCCAATGATGAGCTTTATGACGGGGTTGCACAAAGTTCAGAATTCGTGCGACAGTCCAACGCATCGGTAACTAAGGGCATGATTGACATGAACAAAGCAGCTATGCAGTCGAACACCGAAACGCTCTTGTCCATACGCGAGTTTGTTTCCATGCAGCAGGCTCAAAGCAGAGAGTTGGAAGAGCTTCGTGCTTACGTGAGGAACGGAAGATGATTATCTGGAATCTGACATACCAAGCGACTCCGACAAGCGCGGTGGTCACGAAAACATTAGCTGCTTGGGGCATCACCAACTTCAAGCGCAAGCGCGTCTCTCAGGCTCCCGATGAAATCAGCTTCACCACTGCCGAGAAATCCACCACAGACCCTCAGTTCGCTTACGATGGAAAGGTGACTGTGACTGCGGTGAAGAACGGGATTTCAACGATATGGTTTGTTGGATGGATTGGCGACCCGTCTCAATCGCTTTCTGGCACACAAGAACGTCGCAACTACAAGGCCAAGAACGCTTGGAAATGGTTTGACCAGATCGTTTTTCAAAAAATTTGGTATCGCGCCGTTAATCCGGCTTCCGCAGACTCTTCACTCATCGGCGGCTACCGCTCAAAGATGATTCTGAACATGGGATTTAACGGAAGCCACCAGACAATCTCGCAGCAGATGACAGAAATTGTTGCGTTTGTGAACCAAATGGCAACCGCCGAGGGGATTGGCGACTTGCTTCAGCTTGGTGTCTGCCCAGTCACAACGCCGCCGTGGAGCGACGTAAACGACATCACGGTGGGTGAGGCGGTCAAGCATCAGATGCGATGGACGCCAGATGCGGTGACAGCGTTCGACTACACCACGACGCCGCCGACATTGAACATCAAAAAGGTGCTTGTCCCACTTACTATAAACCTTGCCGACGATGTGATTGGAACCGTAAACCTGACTCCTCGCAATGATCGTGTAGTTGACCGGGTGCGAATAAAATATGCGCAGCAGAACAACACGAATGGAAGGGCGTGGATTTATGACGTGTGGGATATTTATCCAGTTCCTCCAAATGGAAGCGGCACGTTTCTCGCAGAAGCGGTTGGGGGCGGCTACTACTATATCTCACCAGCGGGAACCATTGTCAAGTCAAATACGCCTCCGCTCAACGGAGTAACAGGCGTAATTCCCGCACCACCAACCGCACCAGAGAACACATTCAAAGAACTCTTGTTGTCGGTAAATATGGTTGGTTGGGTGAGCAGCTATGTATCTGCCACAATCGAAACAATGCCGTGGGGTTCAGCAAATTGGTTAAGGCGGAAGCTACCGTTTCTTCGTGCAACCGGATCATCTCTGACCAGCTATGGGTTACAACAGGTGCTCAACCAAGATGGCAGCCAAGTGGGGGGTTATCTCCTCAACGACGTGCTTACCGGATCGGTCGTAGATGGACTCAAGTTCGCCAACGGCAACCCGTTAATAGCACAGCAATACACTGCAATTTACGCGCTTGACCACCAACAAACTATTGCTGGAACCAAAAACAGCAAGTCTGAGACGCAGACGATAAAATTTACAGCCACAAACGCCAGTTCAGGAACCTACTCAGGCTTGCAGTCGTCAAGCAGCGGCGACCCGATACCTTCAGGTCTGGCGCAAAGCCTTTACGACGGTTTGAAAATCTTGCAGCACGACGGAAGTGTGACAATTAAAAGCCAAGAAATTGATCCATCAAAGGTATGGATTGGAAACAAGTTGAGCATAGCAGGCGGGAGTTCTTATTGGCAAAACATGATGATTCAGACGGTTGAAGAATCTGTTGATACGGCCTCCGTCACCGTGTCGGTTGGAGTGCCGCGTTACCTGTCAGCAGGCGATTTGGTTGAACTCCTTCGAGTCACCCGCTTCCGCCAACGCTTCATCGCACCTGACACAGTTCAGACCGGGCAAGGGGCGGGGGGCACGGCCAACGCGCTGCCGAAGAACACCAACGCTGACAACAGTGTTGGAGGCCACTCGATACACAATGTTCAGACATTCATATCAGCCGCTCCGGTAAATAACACTTTGCCAACAACGCACTTAAAAGTAGTGGTGAACGCCGAAGCGGGCAGTTTCAAAATGGAATCAGTAGGGGGAACATCGCAAAACAATTCATTAGGAGTAACGGTCGCGTCGGGTTCTGCAATTTCGATGTTACTGTCAGCCTGTAATGGCAAGGAGCTATCAGTAAGAGAATACACCATCTGCGTCAACAATGTAACTAAGAAAGTGTTGCTTTTAGGTTCGGCTCCATACTAATTATGAGCCTTGGACTTATAGGAAATTGCTGCGGCCCGTGTAACACACCACCGCCGCCACCGCCAGACAACGCTGACCCCGGAACGCAGGTTGGACTCACGTTTTTTTCTTGTGATTACTATGTGGCTACGGCCATTGGCACCCCAACTATCAATCAGCGTTTTTACGCGCCACAGAATGCCAGTTGGCACGAAAGTATCTCACGCGCATCCCCAAGAAATGATGATGACTACACACTGACTCTGGAACCCGTCCAAGGTGGTTATATTACATTGCAAACCAACGCGAAGGGGAAGTTTTTCGGAACTGCTGGCTACACGTTGCTGCTTGATGGCGTGTCATACGCACCAAACGCAACATTCCAAGCCGCTGAATCCGCAACTGGAGACCCTCCGGTTGCAATGGTAATCCCTCCTCCGGGCAGTATTTCGTCACCAATCCAGACAGAAGGAAGCGGGTATGTAAAATTGTGCAGAACACATCAGAACACGGCTTCTTCACTTGGCGGGCCTAGATTTATCCCTACATTTACAAAAAAGCCAAATGTTCTGGGGGGCTTTGACCCTGCCGCTCCGCTCGCGCCTTCGGGTTTGAACCAAAATTACGAAATTATACCCGGTAATTCAATTACGCCGGGGTCTTCCGGTGTGAGTGGGGTTGTCGCCGTGAACTTTGTAAGAAAGTTGCAAATTGTTGATGAGTGGGATGACGATATGTGTGAAACGCGAGATGAACACACTACGTATAAATCAATTGTATCGCGGCAGTTGCTCACGTCTAAGCACGCAGGTAGAATACTAATGACGCGGAGGTATGCGTTTGAGGAGATGCTGTGGAATGGCAGCCCGCTTCGGCTTGACTGCTCGCAGCCAGTGCTCCCTGTTGGGAATTATTACTACGCAACTCAATACACAGCCTCGCCTGTTCATACCAGTTTTCGGGAAGCGAGCGGTGGCAGTTTTACACTCAGCACCGGATTTCCAACGGTGGCCGGTCGGTTCTACAAGCTTACGGGAGGGGTTGCCTACAACGGATTACTGTCTGACGGGCCTCCCGTATATTCCTCTGACGGTTGGCTTTCAAACTTGTTTTACGATTCTAACAATTTGCTACCACTGCTCGCCGCAGCGATTCCAGACGGAGGGGTTTTCATGGCGCGAATGAACTTCGTGTATTGCGGTTTTACTGGAGCGACGCTGACGGAAACTCCAAAACTTCCAAATGGCGATTTGGTGACTCCCGGCTCGCCTATTTCGGCAAGAAGCGTTTTGGAATCTTGCCTAACCCGGCTTCCGTCAACTCAGCTAATGATGTTTCAGGGGCAACAGCGGCGCGGATACTTTCACCCGCAAGGAGCAGTGTTTCCTTGGTGGTGTCCGGGCAGGAGTGGCCCTATTCCCGGCCCTGACCCTACGCAGCTTCCATTGGATTCCTCATCCCTGCAAATGGGCAATTTTGATATGCAGGCTATTGTGGGACGCTGGTATAACCTTTACTCATTTTTAGGAAACCCTTTTGTGGTGGGTGGCGTCACTTATTACGACACGTTCACTAAGGATAACACGCTTGGACATTTTATCGTTGGAATCCAAAATCATCAGCCCAGCCTTTTCGGATTCGCCGGAAACAGACTGGTTCAGAGTGCTGAATGCCCGCTCATTGGACGTGACGTGCGGGACAACTACATTCTTTTGGGCGGATCGGATGTTTACAAAGTTGTCATAAGAGTGCCAGAACACTCAACTTACACGGGGCAATTGCCGTCAAATTCGACAGTGGTTTCTGTTGCTCCAATTGGAAATAACGAAAACATCACAGCCGGGCCACAGGAGGTTGTGCTTCTTTCGCCGGGAGGGTTTGTTAATAGGCCCGGAACAGTCAATTACGAGTGCGGCGGAAACGATGTAAACATTGGCGATATTTATTCAGGCAAAGCTGGTTTGGGAACATCGCTTAGGTATGCCACAACAACGGGTAATGTGAGAGCAAGTGGGCCTTATATCAACGGTTCAAGGGATTGGCTTAATGGCACCGGAACAGATGAATCCGACGTGGACGCGGAAACTGGAACGGTGGATTTCGCATTTGCCAGTCCCCCTACGATTGAGCAATTTCAATCAATGATAGCTGGCCCTTCTATTACTGTATACGCTATCAGTCGTCTAAGCGATACTGGGTGCGTTATAATCCTTGGAGGCTGGGAAAAAGACATTTCTTTTGAGATTCGCCGTTACATTCCGGCGCAGCCTTGGGAGAGCCTTCCTGTCGTTGCAACTGTTCAAAACGGAACCCTTTTCAATTCAATTTATTGGGGCTGCCGTTACTTGGATGATTCACCAACAAACGGTTTTTATGCAGTAAAGGCGAAAAACCTTAGTGGTGTTTTTGGCAACCCAATTTACTACATCGATTCAAGGTATATTTACGCTCCGATCGAAATGGTCAAGCCAAAGCTGACCTTCGTTGCAAATGGACTTACAGGACTTCCTGCGCCGATTTTTCAATCTGGAGTTGCGTGCGTAAAGGAGACTCCGCTTGGAGGAAACGAGTTAATTCTGCGAAACGCAGCCGGTCAAATCCTACACACCTTTACAACAGAGGATGTAGATTACGGATTTTATCACGGAGATGCCGTGACTACTTACCGAGAGCACATCACGCTCGCGTCCCCAAACCCAACTATCTCCGATGAAGAATATATGACGTTTTTTTCATGGATAAAGGACAAGCGGCGGGTGGACGGGGTGCCCTCCCAACAGCCCGGCAACATTAACTTGCCATACGCGAGGCTTGTGCGCGTAGATTCTAGGCCAACCAACGGCGACTACAGAATCGCAGCCGGAACATACGAGGTGGAGTGGTGAAGCCGCACTTGGAAGTCGCAGCGAAGTTTTACCGGGCTTTCTACGATTGGACTTCGCAGGGACTTCCGCTGCGTCCGAAGCTTCTTCATTCGCAAATTGTCGCGCTCTGTGAGGCGTGCGAATTCAGAGATGGAAACACCTGCGGAAAGTGCGGCTGTTTTTTCTATGTAAAAGCCAAATTAGCCTCCGAGTCATGCCCGGTAGGGAAGTGGCTGGCTACGGCGGACGCGACTCCCGAAGCGTCGGTCACGAAGGCTGTTTCAGGAATTTCCAGATCAGACTGTTGTGAAAAACAATAAACCGTTTTTCTTAAAACCCTTGACA
>Ga0049082_10000103_pt1 | contig 19437 bp, 33 predicted proteins | sample GreLakmeHU45MSRF_FD_66718 | JGI IMG/M metagenome (GOLD analysis project Ga0049082, IMG submission 66718) | Freshwater lentic microbial communities from great Laurentian Lakes, MI, USA - Great Lakes metaG HU45MSRF | ecosystem: Environmental > Aquatic > Freshwater > Lake | place: Great Lakes... | reverse complement strand
CAAAGGTTTGAACGTCATCCCAAATCGGGAAAGGCGGGAGAACTTTGTCATTTTGTCTTGCGGCAAGTACGCTTGCGGGATAGGGTTCCCATTCGACGGCACAGACTGTTCTCCATCCCAGAAGTTTTCCCCCAAGTATTCCTCCACCAGCGCCCGCGAAAAGAGCCAACTCATTCACTTTCTCCCCCAGGAATTTCTTCGATTAGTACCCTAATAAGGCCACCCTTAATTTGTTCTCCGCGAATCATCTCAATGTGGTCTACCTGAAAATCATCATCGAAAACACCAGCATCTTGTAAGCTGTCTAGGACGGCTTTAATCCTGTTGTCGATGTCAATTTTCCTTTTATCTCTAGGGCGCAAAATCATTGTTATCTTCAACTTCTTGTCCCCAAATTTAGGAATGTTCTTTTCTATAATGTAGTCCTGAACGTCTGTTTTAAATTGCCGTCCATTCTTTGAGAGAACAGTCCTCCCTCGAAAGTTACGCCAGTAGGTATTCATACTTGGCGGGAACGGCAACTCAAGCCATACGTGCATTACCAAGGAATATCGCCAGCCATCTTATTCTTTGGCGTTACCTCTTTTGGATACTGAGCATCCTTCTGCTTATCCTTCCAATCGGGGTCAGATACCTTGATGTTGAAATACTCACCATGAGGACCATCGTTCTTCCAGATACCGAAATTAACAATCTGGCCTTTGACGCATAGGGTTCCCTTTAAATCAGGGTCAGTATCCTTTTGCTTGTATTTGTTGTGCGTGATTCTTCCCTTCAGTTCTTGGGGAATAAACTTTGTATACTCTTTTGCTTCACTCATTATTGGTTCCTTTATTTTGGGTAGAAATGCCCCGATGCTTTGGGGCGCGTTATGCCGGAAATTATTCAATAGCGTCCTCCAAGTCTGCAAAGGTATCTACACCTTGTTTGGCTGCTATAAATTGTGTCTTGGTCACAGCGTCCATGCGCTTAATTGCATCAGCGTTCCCCGCCTCCCAAGTTTTTCGCTTTTCTGACTTTTCTTCCTTCTTTAGCTTCGGCGAATTCTCGATAGCGTCCAGCATGGCTACATAACGCTCAATGTAGTCTTGCCAGTTAGTGCAATTAGCGTAAACACTACCGTCAGGCAGAAATAGCTGATACTCGCTTACCGGTTCCTCAATAACGATTTCTGCTTCGCCCATGTCCTTGACAGTCGCGCTAGGCGTCTTGAACGTCTCAACTTCTTCTGGCGTGTAAACTCCAACGACGCACGACGGATAGACTGTTCTAACCCCTTCGGAAACGCATCTGGCTCTAAGCATGGCTCTCGCATAGTTACGCCAGTTATCCTTGCCGGTAAGCCCGATTTTCTTTGCCATCTCAAATGTCCAAGTGACAGTAACACTCCCGCCGTTAGGATGGCTAAAGGTGCCAGATACTCTTTCATCTGTGTATTCCTCCCATTTAACTGAACCACCGGCTTGCTGGAAACGTCCAAGCATGGCATCAGCCTTCAAAGCAGGACGTCCTTGTATGACATGAAAATCCCTCATAGCAATAGCAGGGTGCATATTTTCAGCTTGGCAGAGGAGCATGATAGCCATAGCTTCCTCAACCGATTTAAAGCCGAACATCTTGCTCTTGGCTGCAACTTCAGCCATTTCTCTTATTTCATTAATTGGCACTAAGGTTGTCATAAGTCCCTCACTTCCATCATGGCATCTGCGAGCTTGTATGCAAACTCGGCTAGTTCTTGGTTATGTAAAGCACCGCCACCGTTCTCAGCAAGCATCCCTGTCAGGGCAGCAGCAGCAAAGTAATCACGCAATTTCATCCCTGATTCTTGCGTACCTGTTTTTGGATTGTGTCCAGAAGGATAAGCAAACATATCAGCCTCACTTGAGTAAGAAGCGGCGAGAACCTGCCGTTTCCGAGACAAACTTTTCGTAAAGGTCTGGTTGTTGGGCTTGGAATAACTTAGCGTCGAATCGTTTGCTGCCTTTGCTGTTTTTCCATGTTGCGAGAACTTTTCCATCAAAAGATATTAATTCAGAACTCCATTGCATATGGTTTTGCAAAGCTGTTAGAAGGTGTTCTTCCTTTTCTTCTAACCGCTTAATTTCTTCCTTAACGAACTTGAGAGCTTCAGCGGCCTTCTCAATAGGTTGTATGGCAATAATAGAAGTCCCTTTGTCTTGGGCGTAGATGAGCTTGGTCTGCTCTGTATTTTCGGCCTCTAGGGGTGTTTTAGTCGATACAGCAGCCCAAAACTTAGCCATATCTTTGATTAGTTCCTCTTTTTGAGCTTCCGAAATAGTGAATTCGAACGTCTCAAAGTTTTGCCCACCGAATAGGACTGCCAAAACGATGCGTTCAACATTATGGCAAGCTGCCTCATGGATAAGCTGCGCCATGTCAGCAGCCGGAATAATCCCTGCTTCCGAATCAAACTTGTTGCGTACCGCCGCATTGTAGTTTTTGGCCTCAACCAGCGTTTTACCGTCCGCAGATATGAAATCGAAATGGCTCCGTAGCCAGCCTTCTTTGGGGTGTGTAAGCGCATAGTCAGCGTCCTTCAATTCAATCTGTAGCTTGTCCTGAGCTAATCTACCGACAATAGGCTGCATTACATGGCCCATCTGGACGGCTTCCACTTGTGACAGGTCTGGACGTTCTTTCAAGCCTAATTTCTCTAATACGGCCTCATTACCTCTGCCGTTGGCTGCTTTCCTACTGTCACCACTCCACCATGCGCTATTGCGTACCTCTGGCGCGAAATCTGATTGGTCATTTGCCATTATTTATCTCCACAAGTTAGGAATAGTAATTCTGCGAATAATTTAATAATCTTGTTCTGCTTATCTACTTCTGCTTCCAACATGGCTATCTGGTCATGCAATTGAGCTTTTTCTTCAATTAAATGCTGCTCAAATTTAGAGTATTCAATCTTTGTTTCAAATGGCCTAAGTAGGTCTTCTACGCTTAGTGCCTTTAGGTTCTCTGTTTGGGTGTTCATTGGGTTTCTCCACGGATGTTAGGAAATAGTGTGTCTGGAAACAGCGCAGCAAGGTCATAAGTAACAGGCTCCTTTGCTTCAAAATATATTGCTTTTATTTTGCATGGTTGGGAATCTAGACGCATGACGGCTGCGGTTTCTGTGCGGATACCGCCTTCAACCAGGTCGAATCCGGTAACGGGATGGTGACACTTACGGTCTTTTAGATGCTTGCAATCAATACACAGTTTTGGTGTATTCATGGTTTACCCCTTTGATGGTTAGGAAATACAACTACAATATATAGGTTATGTAGATTAGTGTCAACATATCTTCATAACCCTTTACTACACCTATGCCAGATGGTGAGCAAAACTCAGCCATCCTTAGACGGATGACTAAGTTCCTTTAATGCCGGACGGAGCCGCACATACTCGCCAGCCTTTCGCGTCATGGTGCTGACTTCGCCGCCATGTTCGGTATCTCAACGCTTTCCCACAGTACCGACTGTCCCCCGCTACCTGTCGTTGAGTCCCCGACATAATGGGCGGTCTAAACGCAAAAAAGCCCTCAAGTTTTGGCTCTCACGTGTAGCGGCACGTCCCCTAGGGGTAAAGAACCAAAGCTAAAGGGCTTTCGGTTTTTTCTATGCCGCTACATAGACAACCGAAACTTACCTGCGCGGGGGGCAAATGTCAATCAGGAGGCGTTAAAAAAGTCCACAGAATCCAAGCTACTATTGTCAAAAGCATTACGCCCATACCCATAAATATCCCCCCAACTAAGATTGTGAATAAACTAGCAAACATTTTTAGCTTTTTCTGCTCTAATTTCAGCAATTGGACGCCAGCCGAATCGACGCCAAGTCTTAGTGACATCAGTTTGACTACTTGGTGTCCATTCTCGACCGTCTAATAGGCCCGTAGCAGGTTTTAAATAGGCCGCTGATACTTCGACATCAGATAACCTCTCGACTGGCTTAAACGGCCTGTAATCCAAATCTATATTTTCCTGCTCAACTATTAATGATTGTTTAACTTTACCCATTATTTCCCCCAATTAAAAAGAAAGCAAAACAAAAAAGAAAACGTACACAAGAGCAGCACCGATAAGGCCAGCAAAGTATTCAAAGAATGTTTCAGGCATAATTAACCCCTTAAATAGTGCAACAACCACAGCATGGTGCATCCTCACACCGACCCCTTGCGTTTTGAATGTACTCTTTGTTGCCAATGACGTATAAGTCAGAGAAATCAGAACCACGGGTTTTCTGGACTAGCACAAGTTTTTTACCGTTATATTCGACCTTATCACCAGGTAATATCGCTTGACCCGTACGTTGACATTGGCTCCTATATTTTGCTGTGAACATAATCAACCCCTTATCAGTGAATTTTGTAAGATACGTTTTTAATTTCCCGGTTCCAACAATCTCGGCAATCTAAACACTTGTTCTCTTGTGCTGGTGCTTTGCAAGTAAAGCTCACAGTACTAACAACAGTTGACGTATTGCCTGAATAGGCTGGTGCTTTACCGTCAACCATCGCACCAGATAAACGTACACATAAGTTTTTAGGAAAGTCTCCGAAAAGCTCTCGAAATTGATAAACAAACTTTTTCTCTTTTGTTGGCAGCCAAAAATTGACATTTGGCAATCTATCGGCAATACGGGCAATATCTAATAAATGCTGGAAAGATTGCAAGTCTCCTGCATCGTGCCACCTAAAATAAGTCTCTTTTGAGCTTGTAATGAGCTTGACCATGCTATCAACCCAAGAGATTGACGAAAGCCCGTTAAAACGCTTTTGATGAGCTTGGGTGACACTTGGGTATTGATAGTTTGCTTTTAAAGCATAGCAACCATGACAAACTGAACCGGGTATCTCTGCTAATTTGGACCCGACATTACAGAGTTTTGCGGATATACCGTAAGACAATCCTGGCATTTTTGAAGGTTTACCCAATGAACCGGCAATATCGTTGGCAAGCTTTTTGGATAATTTTGAAGGTGGTACTGCAAATAGAATAGTTTGCACAATAAACCCCTGTTAGGAAAGGTTAGGAAATGGCTAGATATTGCTCTAGCCTAGCATTTGTTAATTTACTTGAAAGTCTTTGTATTCTTTATAAATCCGTTTTGCATCAACCTTTGTATAAAAGTGACCAAAATATACGAATGAATGACCACGTTTAATATACATATTCCAACCAAAATCTGTTTTTTCGAATCTCATTTTAATTACTCCCCATTAGGAAAGGTTAGGAAATGCCAGATAAGCTCTGGCAAGCTTGTTTAATTGTCGTTTGCTAAGTTGTAAAAACCGTATGCCATTAAAGTTAAACCTGAAATACATAATGCAAGACAAGCATGAATAGATGCAGAACTAAGACAGGCAACTATTGTGAGAATGAAAAACATCATTGAAATTAAAATCAGAGCAGTAGAATCTTTGAAGTGAATCATTTTGTTTTCTCCGAAAGGTTAGGAAAAGGCCAGATATTGCCCTGGCCTGGCATTTGATTTAATTGACAGATTCGGCGTACAAATCGCCTTTTCCATCGTAAGAATCAGCGCAATATTCAGCGAATGAATCCCAATCCCAACGTTTAACAGCCAGTTCTAATGCTTCAATCTTTGAATCTGCAATAATTGTCATGATGACGTTGTGACCATTATTTGAACGGATATTAAATAGCATTTGATTATCCTTTCAATTCAATGATTAATACTGTCATTACTGTTGTCATTACTACTGCTATTAATACCGTCAACGCTATAAAGAGTGATGTAATCATTTGATGCCTCGCTAAGTTAGGAATGTTTATTACTGTGTTGCTGTTACCTATTATATAGATTATATAGATTAGGTCAAGTGTAAATTATATTGTATTTTTCTATCAGTTATCTATAAACTATAGTATATTTATATTATAATAAACATATAAACATCATAACTATATAATATGACTATGTACTGTATGTTATATATTAAGCACTCACCTATCATTGAACGGATAGGGTCGGTGATTGTCAACTCTCCCCCCTCTTAGATTTAACAATTGGCTTGGGGCATTGGGGCAGCATCAACTCTACGCATACACACTACTACTGGCAGTCTACTGGTCTACCACTGGCACTCATTGGGTATTGGGTAGGGGTAGACAGCTTGCATCCGATACCCTGTCTCTCCCTGGCTTTTCAATTGGTCTTCAGGGGCTTGGAGTACGTGCCCCATTCATCTTCCACCCCAAAAAAAATATGTGTTTTTCTGTAGTTCTGATAATCTTTACTTGAATCGTTGTGATTCTCCTTCGGGTGGTTGGCTACGCTGGTTCTCGCTATGGCGTAGTCATTTGGCCTCGGTCTTGTACCGGGGCTTTTTTTCGTCTATAGTGTGTATATTGATTAGAGGGGATAAACATGAGAGTTCTGATTAGGTCTACATACTCAAGCAACATTCAGGGGTTGCATGACACCTGTTCTCCGAACCACAGGGCGTACTGTGAGAAGTGGGGCTATGACTACAAGGCTGTTTACTTTGACTATGAGAACTACAACGGTGTAGTGATTGATGAGTTGAGGGATTTGTTAGAGGAATTGAAGGCGTATGACGTAGTGATGAGTGTTGGCATGGACACGTTGTTTATGAACCATGACATTAGGGTTAAGGATGTGTTTGAGCTTTGGGACAATGTTGTGGTGGCTAGGGAAGAAACGGGCTGGTGGCCTTTGAATAACGATGTGATGATTTATCGGTCTGGTCCGGCTAGAGGTGAGGTGTTAATAAACCGTATGATTAATGACTTTGACGTATGGAAACAATACCCGTGGCGACAGCAGACGCATTTATGGAACTTGATTCAAGAGGACAAGGTAATTAATAAGTTGGTGAGGTTGGTGCCAGCCAAGGAAATGAACCAACATCCAACACATTGGCAGCTTGGCGATTGGATAGTTCATTTCTACAACATGAGTCTTGAGGATAAGTTAGCCAATGCTAAGAATATGCTGGAGCTTTTCCCTGACGGCAAACCCGTATGGAAGCAAAAGATGGACGGCTTGCGTCCCGGCGTTATTTAAGGGGATGCCATGCTAGTTGAAAAGTCAGTGCCGTTACCTGAAGGCAAGAAGCGTTATCCGTATAAGGAAATGGATATTGGTGACAGCTTCTTTGTTGGGGAAGGAAAGTTGCAGGTGGTGTGTAACGCCAATTACAGGGCATCTAAACGGTTAGGGATGCAGTTCATAGCGAGGAAAGAAGTGGAGGGGGTAAGGGTATGGAGAACAGCGTAGAAGATTATGACAGTGGCGTATTGAAGTTTAACGTAGACATGACGGTCGATACATTCTTTGACCAATATATTTTCTGGCGGCTTAAAGACGTATTGAGGTATGAGGAAGACCCAAGTATTCGTCGTGCGTGCCATGAACTGATAGCCTATATGAAAACACCGGAGAGTAATGATGACTGAAGCAATAAACTACTTAATGCCTCTAGCAATGGAGGATGTGAAGAAAGCCTATATGGAAAAGGTCTACACGATGAGCCATGCAGAGCTGTTCCATGAACTAATGCGTGTCCATACTGAGTCGGCTAAGTTGCTGCGGGATGCTAACGATGAGACAGCAAGACTAAAAGATGCTCTTGGAAGATTCAGTACCCTTAACTGATAGGTACGCAGAAGAACTTCTGCTCTCCCGTACCATCTTAAAGAATGAGATGCTACGGGCTACTAAGGCTATTACCATTTTAGATAAGCGCAAGCTTTTGCAAACGTGGGAGAAAATGTACAAGCCTGAGATAGTTGAGGAGCTGCTACGTGTCGCTAAAGACAAGGATGCGCGGCACCGTATCGCTAACTGGAATCTAGAACAGTTCAGCACTGACCGACGAAAGTTTAAATGAAGTTCAATCTCAAACAGTTTTACGCCTTCTGCTCTGAGTTAAAGATTGAAACCAAAGAGCAAGGCTTACGTAATCTGGACAGTCTCCTCGGAACTCAGACCTATGTCATGGATGAGATTACTAGCGGCCTAGAGAACGGTATCCATTTCTTTGTCATCTTGAAAGGCCGTCAGCTCGGCATCACCACAATAAGCCTAGCCTTAGACCTTTACTGGCACTACATCAATGCGGGGTTAAATGGAACACTTGTTACAGACACAGAAGAAAACCGAGACATGTTCCGAGGAACGCTCGGCAGTTACATGGATGGTTTACCAAAAGAATTCAAGATACCCATACTTGCACACAATCGGAACTCTCTTTCCCTCAAAAATAGAAGTCGTATCTTTTATCAAGTCGCTGGGCTTAGAGCAAAAGGAAGTCTTGGTCGTGGCAAGGGCATTACATTCCTTCACGGAACAGAGACGTCTTCGTGGGGAGATGAAGAAGGTCTAGCCTCCTTGCTGGCGTCGTTAGCTGAAACCAATCCAAAGCGTCTCTACATATTCGAGTCCACTGCTCGCGGGTTCAATATGTTTCACGATATGTACGTGACCGCTAAGAGAGCGCGAACTCAAAAGGCAATCTTCTGCGGCTGGTGGCGCAATGAGTTCTATTCTGCAGCTCCAGAGACAGATGTGTACAAAGTCTATTGGGACGGCAAACTTACTCCTGAAGAAAAAGAGTGGACGCGAGATATTAAGAAGCTCTACAACGTAGAGATTAACTCGCGCCAGATGGCGTGGTGGCGTTGGAAAATGTTGGAAGGCATTAAGGACGATTCCTTGATGTATCAAGAGTTCCCGCCGACCGAAGACTATGCGTTCGTCATGACAGGCACATCGTTCTTTTCTAACGCACGGTGTACTGACGCCATGAAGATTGCAAAGAAGATTGACTGCGACCATTACCGTTACGCGATGGGTGTCAACTTCCAAGACACTGAGGTTATTAAATCAACTGAACGCCTGTCAACATTGAAGGTATGGGAGGAGCCCATTGATACGGCTTATTACGTTATCGGTGCAGACCCTGCTTATGGTTCTTCTGATTGGGCTGATAGGTTCTGCATACAAGTCTTCCGTTGCTACTCTGACGGAATGGAACAGGTGGCAGAGTTTGCGACCTCTGAACTTAATACGTACCAGTTTGCGTGGGTTATTTCGCATCTTGCTGGAGCCTACAAGAACTCGACGCTTAATCTTGAAGTTAATGGGCCGGGACAGGCTGTTCTAAATGAGATTAAGAACCTACGCCGTCAAGCTGCAAGCATGGGCAACGCTATGGGCAAGAGTTTGATGGACGTCTATGGCTCGATGTCAAATTACATCTGGCGGCGTAATGACACAATGGGTGGGTTATCTAACTCTCTAGGCTGGCTAACTACAGCAGCAACCAAAGAGCGAATGATGAACTACACCAAAGACTTGTTTGAACGCCAAATGCTAGACGTTTATTCCGTTGATACGATTGAGGAGATGAAGACCATCATTCGTGATGGCGCATCTATTGAGGCATCTGGTCGCAATAAAGATGACCGAGTAATGGCAATGGCCTTGGCGTGCGCCGCTTTCTCAGAACAAGTTCAGCCGCAACTTATCCAGCGCAAGCTCAGTCGCAAGGTTTCCAGAGAGTTAGAACAAAAGACACCTGAACAACTATCCGTCGGGAAAGGTGTATCCAATTATTTGAAAGCTATCGGCGTCTATGGAAACTAACGTCTTAACCAAGAAGGAACTAATGATGCAAATGCGTCGGTTCATCCGGGATAAAGAACGTGGCATCTCCATGAAACTCTTTGCCGACTTGTGTGGGGTCAACAAGGCTCACCTGCTAGACGTCTTTTGGTATCGTTCCGAACCCTTGACCGAATATATTCAGCGCAGAGTCGATAAAGGATACAAAGCATGGCAGCGAGGCGAGGTAGCTATTATGCAATTGCGTAACCGCAGCAAATACATTGAATACCGCAGGGAAGCTCAACCTAGAATACTACCCACTACTGTCCTACAAATGATTAATGGCAAGATAGGGATTAGATTAGGTATGAGGAATATAGACGATTATTCGCAACCACCATTATTTGAAGGGGATAACAATGGCAGTTCTACATGATTACAAATGCCCAAAGCACGGCTACTTTGAGAGCAGAAAGGGGCAATGCCCCATGAAAGACTGTTCCGAGGAGGTAGCAATAGTCTACTTGCAAGCTGTAGGTACCATGTCAGACGGCACAAAGAAGAACGACAAGACCATTAAGCAGTTAGCGATGGATTTTGATATGACAAACATCAAATCTACCCGTGAAGGCGAGAATCAGTCCGGTTTCTTTACCAGAAAGAACAAAACCTCTAAGAAGCAGCTTGAAAAGGAAGCAGCTATTGCATCTCAGCGTCCTAGAGAGCCAAGACCGGGGGATTCCGCTATTTGGGGCGGGGATAACCGTTATAGCTTGGGAAATGTAATAAAAGGCGGTGCTGTACGGTCAGTTATGGGAGAATCGGTCGGAATGAACCCAAGAGACGCTGGAAACTTGACAGGACCCAAGGCTGCGTCGTACATTGCCGACCATGAAAACCTACAAGTGAAGTCCTAAATGCGGATACCAACCAAAGACTTAGAGCGTGAGTTCTTCTACCGCGACTTAATCGAAAAGTGCATGGTGTCGTTGATTGAGCGCAAAAGTGACTATGCTTCTCTGCGTGCTTGGTTTTTGTTCGGTGCCGGACCCGATGAAAATCCTGCCCTGTTCAATAAGATTTATCCACACATTGACCAGCTAACATCATTCTTGTATTCCGCTGAGACAACACGCTTTTCTATTAACGTAGGCGCGTCAGTAGCCGGACAAGAACATACCAAGATTCCTAGACTGTCATCAGCGTTGAATGATGAGTGGTTAAATTCTAATTGCGACCAAGTATTCTCATCTGCCCTAACGTGGTCCTTGGTATTTAACTCAACCTTTATCAAACTTGTTGTCAACAACGGTATCCATCCCTACATGGTAGAGCCTAGCTCGATAGGCGTTCTACGTGAAGACGTTACTTACACTGACAGGCAAGAAGCAATAGTTCAAACCTATTACATTACGAAATCCGATTTATACAATCGATTGTATAGTCACCCTAAACGGGAAGAAATCGTAAAGAAGATACAAGTAGCAATGCACACCAAGACCGAAGATATGCCAGAGGGTCTTGACCGCCTTATCATCTCTCAGTCAAACCCAACTATCTTTGGTAACGTCAACTTAGACTTGTACGGCGCTAATCGTTACAAAGCCCGTGTTGCTGAAGACACCGTGAAGATGTATGAGTTGTGGATATGGAACGATGAGATTGAAGATTATCAAGTGGTCACAATGGCTGACCCTGACATTTTTATTTATGACCGTCCGGGTGCCTCAGTATTTTTAAAAGGCGAATTGCCATTTATTCAAATTTGCCCTAACCCGATGTTTGATTATTATTGGGGTCAAAGTGAAGTTGCCCGTCTAAACTTGCTGCAAGCTGTACGAAATAACCGAATGTCAGAGATATTGGACTTGTTATCCAAGCAAGTGTCTCCTCCAAAGGTGTTCTCTGGCTTTATGGGTATTACGGATGAGAAAGCCTTTGCGTTTAATCGTCCCGGCTCGTTTGTCTCCAGTGATATGCCAAATGCCAAGGTAGATTCAGTTGCACCAGAGATGCCATCGTCACTATTTGAGGTAATCCATGAAATTGATGCAATGTTTGCAGAAGCATCTGGAATATCAAGTGTTCTGTCTGGTCGTGGTGAGCAAGGTGTGCGCTCCGCTGGTCATGCTTCTCAGTTGGCCCGTCTTGGAAGTTCTCGCGCAAAGAAACGTGCCTTAATTGTTGAAGACAGCTTAGAAAAAGTAGCTACGTTGTACTTGAAGCTGATTCAAGCCTACGACAACACGCATTTTACGGATGAAGAAGGCAATAAGTTTATTGCTGAACAATTTACCAAAGATTTTGTCGTGAAAGTGGACGCTCACTCTAATAGCCCAATATTTACAGAAGATATGCGTCAGTTGGCGTTCAATCTGTTTAAAGCACAGGCTATTGACAAGGAATCTTTACTTGACTTGCTTGAGCCGCCAATGAAACAATTGTTAATAGATAAATTGAAGAAACGCGAAAAAACGCAAGCGCAACAACCGCAGCAAAAGCCCGAAGGCAAACCAGATTTAAAAGCAGTGGAGGGATAATGGCAACTAAACCGGATTACTCGCCAAAAGCAGACCAGCCGAGAGTACAGACTGGTCAATTAAAAAGGACTGAGGCTGCGCCATCCATGCAGTATCGGGTGTCTGGCATAAAGTCTTTTAACCCCCGTCAAGCAAGAAAGATGGGCCGTATGGGTGAACGATAGGAGTACATCATGTACAAAAAAATGAAGCGCGGTCGTAAGACCCGCCGTTAATTCCCGCAAGGGATGAGGTATGGCTGACTTCCTCTTTTAAGTTGGCCGCTGCTAATTGGAGAACTCACCATGGCACGCATGAAACGTAAAGGCCGTAAAGGTCGCAAGTAATTAGTCCCTTGTGGATTAAACCCAAGGGGGAGGGGAAATACTCCCCCACTTGACATTTGTTGATAGTCTGTTCTAATCGCGTCTAGATTGACGATAGAGGTTATTTATGAGCGTACCACCCGATAAGTTAATGGAATTGATTGGCAAGCAGCAAGGCAATCCTGCTGAAGCCCCATCTCCTGACACCACTGCAATGTCTGACCCGTCTACGTCTCCTATGTCGGCACCGATGTCTACGCCAGAACCAAAGATGGGGAATCGTGAAGGTGCGATGGTCAACATTGCAATGGCAATGGATTTGATTGAACAAGCCTTGCCAAATCTAGGTAGTGAATCTCCAGAAGGTCAAAAAGCATTAAACGCTATTCGTGCGTTAAGTGGTTTGATTGGCCCTCGCAAGCAAAAAACAAATGAACTCCAGCAATCTGAGATTATCCAGATGCTACAGAACTTGCCGCAAGCCGGTGGCGCAACTCCTGAAGGCCGTGCAATGTCGCAAGCTCCTATGGTCCCGAACCTCCCGCCAATGCCCGGAGCAGAACCTTCTCCGATGAGTATGCCCGGTGCTGGTGGTGGCGGTGCTTTACCCCAACCCACTCCAATGTAAGGAATTATCATGGACCTGTTTAAACCAAGAGGTGCCAATAGCCCTCGCCGCCCTACCGACAACAACCAGCAAAACGGTGTTGTAACGAACCCTCCCCGCTATGCAGATTTTGGTGGTCTTAATGCTGCTAACAAAATTGGTAGCAAAAATAAGATGGGTGTTCAAAAACCCGGTGACGGTAAAAAAGTAATCTAACGTAATTAGGGGATAAAAATGAGTCTTGAAGATATGTCTTTTGAGCAACGCGACCAAATGGCGTTGTTAATGGAAGAACTTTCACACAATCCAGCAACTAGAAAAGATGTTTTGCGTTTAACTAAGCAAATTAAACCAGACTTAGTTATTCCTGAACTAGATATTGAAAACTCAACTAAATCGTATGTTGATAAGCTAGAACAACGGCTTATGATGCGCGATGCAAAAGACAGAGAGCAAGATGCTGTACGCGACCTTGAAGCACGCCGTAACAAGTTAATGAAAAAAGGTTTTGTGCAGAACGAAGACGATATTCACGAAGTTGAAAAAATTATGCTTGAAAAAGGCATAACTAATCACGAATCGGCAGCGGAATACTGGCAGTGGATGAAACAATCCGCTACACCAACGCCTATAGGTTACAACCCGTCAGCCGTCAGTAAGTTCGATTTAGGTAAATACTACAAGAACCCTGTTGGTGCAGCTAGAGATGAAGCATCAAAAGCACTCCAAGAGTTGCGTCAAAATAAGCGACCCATTGGATTTTAATTTAGTAGGGGATAAAGTTTTTTAGGAGATAACCATGCCTATTGGTGGCGGTATCATTCCAGCAACAGGTAGTACGCAATATACCGAGTTGACTTACGTCACGCGGCGTGCGTTCATTCCGAAGCTGGTAGTTCAACTATATAATTCGACTCCGCTAATGGCGGCTCTGATTGCTAACTCGCAACAGGCTTCCGGTGGTGTTTCTTCCGTAACCGTTCCCGTTCAAGGCGCACAGTTTGTGAACGCACAATGGTCTGATTACTCTGGTTCGTTTAACCAGCCATCAGTCCAGCAAGGTGCTTTCAACGCTGAATTCGACTTGAAGCTGATGATTGCTCCAGTACCGTTCCTCGGTATGGAAGGCGCAGTTCAACAGGACGCTGCAATCATTCCTTTGATTGAAGCTCGTATGAACGATGCGACTAACGTGATGATGGATGCAATGGCAACCGCCTTGTACACCAACAGCACCAACACGCAACAGTTCACTGGCTTGCCAGCCGCTGTTTCTGCTTCTGGCACTTACGGCAATATTAGCCGTTCGGCGTTTACTTGGTGGCAGTCAAAGTCGTATACAGCCGGTAACGTAAACCCAACTCGTCAAAACATCCTGCAATACATTTCTGGTACCGTTAAAAACAGTGCTGAAGTGCCTTCGTTTGGTGTTTGCGGTTTTGGTACATGGACCCTGTTGGCTCAAGACTTTGTTGGTCAAGAGCAATACGTTATCACTCCGGGTTCCGGTTTTGACAGCGACTCCAACGGCCCCCAAGCAGCGTTTCGTGCTTTGATGGTTGCTGGCGTACCTATTTACCCTGACCCCTACTGTCCAGAAGGTACGGTTTACTTCCTGAACACTAACTACCTGTCGCTTTACATCCATGAGCAAGGTTCGTTCGTGTTTACTGGTTTTGAATCGACTCTACCTAACTGGCAGATTGGTTACGTTGGTGCTGTATTGATGATTGCTGAGTTGGTTTCAACTAAGCCTAAGTCAATGTCAGTGGTGTCGGGTTACAACTCTCTCAGCATATAAGGAGCTAACCATGTCACTAAGTACCAATAAAATCATCCTTTCGGGCGCAGCAACCAACACCGCTGGTGCCTATTTTCTGACCACTACTATTAGCGCAGTTAGTACGGGTAATGGCACAGTTATTCCGGCGGGTGTTTATTTGATGTTTCCAACAGCAAATACATCTATTTTGGCTTTCAACGGTACGGCAAATGCAACATTGATGGTAGCAAACACAGGCGGCGTCATTATTTCTGATGGCGTAAACGTGTATGCAAAATCAACTGGCACAGAAACTGTTACCTTGTTGGCGACAAATGGCGGTCAGAACGTCAGCAGCACTTACGTATCGTAAGGGGGCAACATGGCTAACGCTGATTCAGTCGGTCAACTATATCTTGACTCATTTGGTCAAGGGCGTATTGCCACTATTACAGCAACTAAGTTAAATACGACGGGCAATGCTGTTGTTGCCCTTCCTTTTCTTAGCGGTGGTTTGACAAAAGGAAATTCGACAACTACGTCCGGCGACGTAATCATCCGTAGAATTACGGTATGTAACCCGTCCGGTACCGCAGCTTCTGGAAATATTTCTATTTCGTCTACCTCTGATGGCGCAAATCTAATTACTGGAAATGTTGTGCTGGCTAGTATTAGCGGCGTAGTCACTTTCCAAGATATTGCGATAACTGGTGGTAATGTCCTTGTTTCTGGTTTTAACAGCCAAGCCTTGTTTGTCAACGTAAATACTGCCACTGGCAATGACAATACCGTTGATATTCGGGTGTATGGCGATGTTGTGAGCTTCTAATTATGCAAACCGTCTATGTGACAAACAAATGGGAAAAACCCATAACTTTTAGCTTTAACTACATACCTTACACATTTCCGGTGGGTGAGAGTGTAGAGGTGCCGCTGGAGGCTGTTTGTCACATATTCGGGCATAACGACCCTGATAAAGAACCGTATATGGCGCGGTTGGCTATGATTCAGACGAAGGCAGATATTCCTGCCGGATTAAAAATCCTTGAAAAGATTCTGATTACGGACCAGCCGCCAAAGAAAGTCCACTCGTTATCCCCGGTGGTTGAAAGAGTACCCCTGCCTTCTAAAGAGGCTGGGGGAAAAGTCAACGTAGCAGCTTAATATGGACCGTAAATGTCGCAGACACTGCAAAGCTACATTACTGCTGTCAGATACTTGTTGCACGATGCAAACGCAAACTTTTACACCAATAGTCAGCTAACTGACTACATCAACGGTGCTAGAGCGCGAGTTGTTCGTGACACAGGTTGTCTTCGCACGGTTCAAACAAGTCAAACACCTTGTACCCCTGTAGCTGGTGGAAGAAAACCTGTTATTTGGTCATCCGGTTTAGTTGTAACTGTGGGTGATTACGTATTTTCCAATATCTTTATTTATGCGGTAACTGTTGGTGGAACTTTGGGAGCAGCTCCCGATTATCCTTCTTCGTATGACATTTACCCGCCAAGCACACCGTTTACTAGCGGCACGGCTACTGTTCAGTACGCCGGTCCTTCAGAAATAATTAATTATTCTTGTTTGCCGTCTGGAGTTTTAACTTTGGACGTCATCAACATTAACCTCTATTGGGGAAATTCCAGAATACCTTTGCGGTATATGCCTTGGACAGACTTCAACGCACAATTGCGTTATTGGCAGAACCGAATCGGAACGCCGGTTGCTTTTAGTATTTACGGGCAATCTCAAATCTATATTGGACCCGTTCCTGACATAGCTTACACAATTGATTTAGATACGGTTCTCCTGCCAACAGATTTAGTAAATCTGTCTGATGCGGATAATATTAACGAACCTTTTTCTTCTCCAGTTAAGTTTTATGCTGCTTACCTTGCTAAATACTACGAACAATCGTTCGGTGAATCTGAGATTTATTTAGGTCAGTACAAACAGCAAATTCAAGCGGTTCAGGCATCCATTTACACTCGGAGACTGCCTGACCCTTACTCAAGAGCGTACTAAGTCATGGCTGCCGCAGAACAAAAAAAATCGTATGAAATTGTTAAAAACTTTCGTGGCGTAAACACGAAAGCTAACCGAACAGCTATTGGCGACGATGAATTCTTCTGGCTTGAGAACGCAATGCCGGTGGGATACGCCAACTTAAAGATTACTCCTACTTTTGATGCCGTTGGCAGTATTACGTTTTCAAATACGGTTGTTAATTTCTTTTCAGCCAATATTGGATTAGATGATTATTTAATAGCTTTTCAAAGTAACGGAAGCTGCGAATACGTCAATCTAACAACTAGTGTTAAAGCTACATTAGCTTCCGCTAACACATTTTCTACTAGCGGTATGAATGTCAGCCAATGGAAAAACGAACGATTATTGATTATTGACCCGACTAAAGGTTATTTTACTTGGGATGGAACAAACTTAATTTCTGTTGGTTCCGTGGGTTCTATTGGACTTGTTAGTGGAGGTTCAGGTTATACATCTGCTCCTTCTGTTGTTATATCAACACCAAATCAAACAAATGGAATCCAAGCAACAGCTATAGCTACTGTTGCAGCAAATGCTGTTTCATTTGTATCGTTATTAGAAGCTGGTTCTGGTTATACATCTTCTCCAACTATTACGTTTAATGGCGGCGGTGGTTCAGGAGCTAATGCGGTAGCGTCTATTATTACTTTTGCTCAAGGAACAGTTTCTGTTTTGGTCACTAATAGTGGTGTTGGTTTTACATCCAACCCTAACGTAGCTATTTCTGGTGGTGGTGGTACTAATGCGGCTGGTCAAGCTATTGTTAGCGGAAACATTGTGACGCAAGTCGTTATGACCAACAATGGAACTGGTTACACAAACAGCTCAAACATTACAGTATCTATTACTGGCGGCGGCGGTTCTAACGCTACGGCTAAAGCAATTATTAATACCGAAACTAATTCAGGTATTCAATCGTTTTCTGGACGGGTTTGGATTTCTAGCGGAAGAACTGTTTATTACTCAGCCGCTGGCTCATACAGTGACTTTGTAACTGTATCTGCGGGTACAGTAGTGCTTACTGACGCTACATTGCATGGAAACATTATTCAGCTATTGTCGGCTAATAACTTTTTGTATATTTTTGGTGACGATAGCATTAACGTGTTTTCTGATGTTCGAGTTACAACACTTGGAACCACTTTATTTACTAATACAAACGTCAGTGCATCAGTAGGAACCAAATTGGCTTATGCCATTTTCCCGTATTTTCGTTCTGTGTTGTTTATGAATGATTACGGTGTGTATGCGTTAGTTGGTTCAACCACTTCTAAAATATCAGATTCGTTGGATGGAGTATTTCCCAATATAGATTTTGCAGCGGGAAATGTTAATGGCGGTCAGGTTCTTTTAAATAACATTTTGTGTGCTGCGTTTAATTTTAAATATACAGGCGGTTTAGGAACATCAAGCAGTTCAAGATACATACAAGCCATATTTTTTGAAAAGAAATGGTTTTTTACTAGCGCAGGAAACAATCTACAGTTTGTTGTTTCTGTGCCGGTAGGCGGCAAGATTACGTTGTACGGAACTGACGGAACATCGTGCATAAAGATGTATGCAAACACAACTGCAAGTGTTAGTAGCTATGTTCAAACATCTTTAAATCCTATGAAAGACCCAATTCGGACAAAACAGGCTTTAAAGGTTGGTATTGAAGCTACATTGATTAATTCTTCATCTATTAGCGTTTCTGTTGATTCTGAAACTGGTTCTAGTCCTGTTGTAGATTTGGGTCAAACAGCAAATTGGATAAATAATTTTTCTAGCATTATTCCTTGGATTAACAATAGTTCAACAGTAATTAATTGGACTACTGGTTCTACAGGGTATACGTTGTACAAAACAGATGCCAAGCAGTATGGCAAATACTTAGGGATGACCGTGACATCAACCAATGCTGGCGTTGTGTACAACGGTTTTGAATATGAACATGAATTGAGAGTGAGGTTCTAAAATGGCTGTCCCATTTACTTTTGCTACGGCAACTACGTCTATTCCACTGTCTCAGTTGGATAATAACTTTTCTACGGTTACTACACTTGGCAACACATCCGTTGTTTTAGGTAACACGGTAACAAGCGTTGGTAATTTAACCGTTACTAATGGCACGTACACAAACTATACCGAGTCTGTTGTAAATATTGGTACGGTAACAACCACCAATACTTTGTCACTAACTAACGGTACAGTTCAAATAGTTACATTAACGGCAGCTAATACGTGTACGTTTACGATGCCAACAGCAACCGCTGGTAAGTCGTTTGTTTTAATTGTTACTGGTGCTGCTACTGCTAATGCTACGTTTACTGGTGTTAAGTTTGCTGCTAATACAGCACCAACAATTACTACTACAGGCAATAAAGACATTTTAAGTTTTATTGCTGACGGTACTAGCTGGTACGGAAACTATTCGCAGAATTACAACTAAGAGGTTGCAATGTTTTCCTTTTCAAAAATTACACAAGCAAGGTCTAGTGCTGGTGGCGGTGGAGCTGCTCCATCAAACGTAAGCTATCTTGTCGTGGCTAGCGGTGGTGGTGGTGCGGGTGGTCAAGGCGGCTCATCTTCCGGC
>Ga0049082_10000102_pt1 | contig 19460 bp, 9 predicted proteins | sample GreLakmeHU45MSRF_FD_66718 | JGI IMG/M metagenome (GOLD analysis project Ga0049082, IMG submission 66718) | Freshwater lentic microbial communities from great Laurentian Lakes, MI, USA - Great Lakes metaG HU45MSRF | ecosystem: Environmental > Aquatic > Freshwater > Lake | place: Great Lakes... | reverse complement strand
CCGTCGCCGCTCAGATTCCATGGATAGAAACGGACGTGGTCGTAGTTGGACCAGCCAAAACCGGCCCCCGAGAGCACGTCGTTACCGCCGGGACGATTCACGAAGTAGCGCTTGCAGGTGGTGTTGGCCGCCGTGCAGCTGGGCAGGGAGAAATCGGCCTGCTGCGCCGCACGGGTGGCGCCCTGCGGAAAGCGCAGATCGGGGGTGACCATTAAGAAGCCCACGTTGCCCGCGCCGCGGTCGGACACCGGCTGCGCGATCCACGCCGCATACGAGCCAGACACGTCGGCCATACCGATGAAGAACGGCGGCATCTGGTGCCACGTGGTGAACGTGAGATACTGCCCACGCCACGAGTTGGTCGGACCCGTGGTCACGTTGGTCGTGACCAGATGGTCGGTGGTGAATCCGTTGCGCGCATCATCAACGACTTTCGTCCAGTCGGCCGCCGCCCGCTCGGCCGGCGTGCGCGCCATGTTGGCCCGCAACCGCGCTCGATAGGAACGCACCAGCTGCACAAAGCTCGCCTTCGACCACGACGTCGGCGACGGGATCCACGTGGTGGGGAGCGGGAAACCCTGCCCACCCGTGGCCGCCGCGTTCGTCAGATCGATGGCGAGCTGGAACGCCAGGTAGGCGGAGTCTGCCGCTGCCTTATAGCCCACCAGCACGCCCGCCTCTTCCGAGCTCTGGCCCACACTCACCACCGACACCGAGTCGTGCATGAGGGCCGTGTAGCCGATCGAAATGCCGCGCAGGAACTGCGCAAACGCCTTGTCGCGGTTGGTGCGCTCGGCGCTGCCGAGATTCAGCCCCTTGTCTACGGCCGTCAGGAAGGTGCTGGCCACCCGGTTCACTTCACCCATGAACGAGAACAGGCGGTACTGCTCACCGGCGCAGACATTACCCGGCGCGTTGCTGTTGGCCGCACCGGTGAAGGGGGTGCGCGCGTTCTGGCAGCTATTGGCCAGGCTGGAATAGTTCATGAGCGACTGGACGTTCGCCATGCCCTGCAAGTCGCCCGTGCTACCGTAGACGCCGGTGCTCCACCGCTTGTAGTACGTGCCCAACAACGCCTCGGCGTCGTTGGGAGTACCCAGCACGCGCGAAGACTCGCCGGAGTTGGGATTGACCACCCCGAGATCGGTGTCGTTACAGGCGACGGCTCCCATGAGAGCCACCGCCACGGCGGTCCATCGGACGGATGTTTTCATCATGTCGGCCATTTCCTAGAAGCGCGTGGAAAGGGAGATCGTGTACGTGCGGAGGGTCGGGAAGTCGAAGGCATCGACTTGATTAATGAGACCCGAACCAGCCTGACCGCCCGACACACCAACTTCAGGATCGTAGCCGCTGTACTTGGTGAAGGTGAACATGTTGCGGCCGATGGCCGACAACGTCCAATCACCCATGCCGGCCACCTTGCCGATCTGGTACGTGAGGCTCACCTCGCGGAACTTCGCGTACGAGCCGTCTTCCGTGTTGTAGTTGTTCGGGCCGAGGAGGTCGTAGAACCCGCCCGATCCGGCGCCTTCCGAACCGCCCACGCGCCAGCCGTAGCCGAGCGGTTTCGCGGTTTCGACCGAGGCGTTGCCCTGATCGAAGTAGTTCGAGGAGAGGTCGAGCAATCCCCAGCCTTCACCCTGATTTTGGATGTTGTGGCCGATGGTGGCATCGAGCAACGCGTACAACGACAGCTTCTTGTACGTGACCGTGTTGTTGAGCGCGAAGCGGAACTTCGGCAGCGTATTGCCGATGATGTGGTTGATGCCGACGCCTTCACCCTTCTCACCCTTCAACGGGCGGTCGACAATGGGGTGCCCGAACTGCAGCGGGAAGTTCCACGGCGACTGCGCGGCGGGGAGCTTGGTCTGCCAGAGGTTCTTGGTGATGCCGTCGCGATAGCTGTTGCCCTCACCCGCCCACACCACCCAGCCCTGATCGTTGACCTGATACGCCTTGCCGCCACCACACTGCGCCTGCAGCGACGACGGCAGATCCGAGCACGTCTTGTAGAACTTGCGCCCCCAGATGTTGCCGAAGCGGTTCACGGGCACGCCGTCCACCTTGTCCTTGCGCGCCGTGATCAGGAACAGGGAGCCCGTGCCCTGGCCGGTACCAGCGCCGGTGAAGTACTCGGGCATGAAGAGGTCGGTGATGTACGCGCGGTTCCGGTCCCACGTGGCGCGGGTGTTCCACTGGAAATCTTTCTTCGTGATCACCGGCAGGTTCAGCGCCACTTCCCACGTCTTATTCTGCAGCGTGCCAGCGTTCTGCCACTTGCTGGCGAAGCCGAGCGAGGACGGCGTCGGGACGTTGAGAATCTGGTTGCGCGTGAGCGACTGCGCGTACGTGACTTCGACCCCGAGGCGCCCGAAGAGCGTCAGGTCGGTCCCGAACTCGTTTTCGGTGGTGGTTTCGGGCTTGAGCTGCGAGTTGCCAGCTTGTCCGAGTGAGCAGCCGCTGGCGGAACAGTTGTAGGTCTCGTACTGCGCCGAGAAATTCGGCGTGTTGCCGGCCGAGCCGCGCGACGCGCGGACACGGAAGTCGGACACCTTGGGCAGACTAAAGAAGCTCTCTTCCGACACGCGCCACACCGCCGACAAGCGGCCGAACGGCGCCCAGCGGTTGCCTTCGCCGAAGAGCGAGCTGCCATCGTAGCGGTATGTCCCGTCGAGGATGTACTTGCCCTTGTAGTCCACGTTCGCGCCGGCGATACCGCCCATGTTCTTGATCAGCGCGCTGCTGGAGCCGGTCGAGAAGTTGGTGGTGGTATTCGACAGCGTGTAAATGTTCTTCACGACGTACACCTGGCCCGCGCTGCTATTGGAGCGCGAGAAGTCCCGGTCGATGAGGCCGCGGAAGTTGACCTTGGCGTTCAGGTCGGAGGTGATCTGCTTGCGGAACGTCGCGGAAATCTGCGCGTTCATCGACTCACGGTTGGAGTTGCCGACCGACTGGTTGCCGTTGTTGGTGGCCGCCGACACGCCGTCGGTGCGGTACCCCTTCGTCACGTAGTTGTCGCTCAGGCTGTTACGGAAGTCGTAGCTGTACAGCGCTTCAAACGACGCCCAATCCGAGGGGGTGTACGTGGTGGTCATGCTGGCCAGATACCGCGTGCCGCTGCTGCGACCCGTCTGGTTTTCCGTGGCGTACAGGAACGTGCCCCCGCCGTTGCCGGTGGGGCGGAAGCCCGTGCCACCACCCTTGATGATGCCGCGGCCCAGCGAGTCGCGCACGAGATAGTCGGTGCCCGGGGGCGCGCCGCGCAGGAGGCCGCCGAAGAAGCTGCCACGGCTATCGGTGCTCGACTTGTCGAATAGCGTGCTGACCGAGACGGTCAGGTTGGGGCGGATGTCGTAATCGAGATTCACGCGCGCCCGGCGCTGCTGCTGACCCTCGAGATTCCGGATGGCGCCGCGATCGCTGGTGAAGGCGCCGCTCACGAAGTAGCGCACCCCACCGGCACGGCCGCTCGCGTCGAGCGAGTTCAGCGTGACCGGGTTCTGCTGGGACATCTGCGCGAAGGCGTTGTAGCGCTGCCCGGGCCACACGTTGGCCTGGAACACGTTGAGCAGTTCGCCGCCGGAGCCGGGGGAGTTGAACTGCGCCGACTGCTGCGTGCGGATGGTGTCCGCGTTCACGCTGTTGATACGCAGGATCTCTTCCATCCAGTTGAACGTGCGCGAACAGGGCGCCACGTTGCCCGCGCCGGCCACGCAGAAGCGCGTCCCCGTTTCGTCGAGCTGCAACGGATGAAACTCGGGGGCACCGTATTGCGAGCTGTTCAGGTCGGAGATGCCGTATTCCGAACGGAAGTTGAACTTGACCTCGTCACGCGACGCGCCACGCTTGGTCTTGATCACGATCACGCCGTTCGCCGCCGACGAGCCATAAAGCGCGGCACCGGCCGCGCCCTTCACGACTTCCACCGACTCGATGTCGAGACCGCCGATTTCATTCAGGCTCTGGTTGCGCAGAATCGTGCCATCGACGATCAGGAGCGGGCCGGTGGACCGGCCGCTGGCGTTGATGGAGGTGGGTCCGCGCAGCAGGATGGCCGGCGTACTGCCCGGCTGGCCGCTGGTGCTCGCGATACGCATGCCCGCCACCTTGCCCTGCAGCGCCGTAACCGGATTGAGCGCCGGCACCGGCAGGTCCGCGGCCGTCACACGACCGATCGCGAACGGCACCTTCGAGCGCTCCGTCCCCTCGATCGAGCCCGTCACCACGATTTCGCTGAGGCGGTTGATGTCCTTTTTGAGCGAGAAGTTATGCGACTGTGCCCCACCCGTGAGCTTTATCGCCACCATGCCCGGCTGGTAGCCGACCGCACGCACCCGCAGGTTGACGGCCTGCCCAAGGGCACGGGCCGCGGGTATGCTGATCGAGTAGGAGCCCTGCGCGTTGGTGGGAACGGAGAGCGTCAACTCACTGATAAAGACGTTGGCGAACTCGATCGGCTGCCCGGCATCGCCGACCACCTTACCGGTGATGATGGCGTTCTGGGACTGCGCTCCGGCCGCTGACGCCGCGACCATGATGCCCACAAGGGCACCGGCCACTGCACGCGCGGAGTGAAAGAGGGGCTTGGCGAACATCGCTCTCCCTGAGTGAAAAAGACGGGTAGTAACCGACGGCACATCGCTGCGGGGGCCCGAACCCACCCTGCGTCCTGCTTATGCATCACACTGATGCACGTCATTAAACATGAGTCGCCCACGCTACCCGCAAAACGGGAGTTCCGCAAGAAAAATGTTTGGTCTGGGCAGGGATGATCCCCCCTGGGGCGGGACCAGCCGCCTTTTGTGAGGACTATCCGTGGGCCCCGGCGGTAGCAACACAGAGCGCCCGATCGAAGCCATCCGATCGGGCGCTCTGTATTTGGGGGGGGTGCGTAACGGACCTACGCGTTTTTCCTATAACTGGATAATCAGAACCTCAGCGGCGCGACAACGAAGCCGGCGTCCAGTTGAATCCGATGGCGAAGGTATCCTGCGCCCCGCCCAGCTCAGACCCGGTAAACGCCGCCGCCGCGCGCACGGCAAATTGGGAGTTCACCTGAAAATTGACGCCCACGTCGAAGTTGAGACTCACTTCCGACTGGCTGCCACCACCGCCGCCGCTGGCCCAATCGAGCGACGCGCGCGGATGCACGTACGGGGTGATCGCCATGCCCTGATCGAGGCCGAACGTGTGCCCAATGCTCACCCCCACGGGAATGCGCACCACCGTGGCCCCGCCCCCCAAGGCCGCACCGGCACCCGCCGTGAACAGCACGTCGAGCGGCTGGTCACCACGGGCCCGCGTGATCTCCTGGCCGATGCCGCCGCCCACAAACAACGAGAGGGCGTCGCTACCCTTCCGGTCGGTCAGACCGGCTTCGAGCTGCCAATGCCGACTCGGCTTCCACGCTTCGCGCCACTGAAACAACGCCGTCGTGCCGGCGCCACTGGAGACGGCCGCGGTGTAATCGCGCGTCGATGCCGTCGGCACTTGCATGGACGGAGAGTTGGACGCCTGCGCGTGAGCGGTCGCCGGCGAAAAGGCGAGAGAGAAGGCGAGAGACAACGCGAAGGCCGCGGCACCGATGACACGGTTAACTCGCCACGAAGAATGCACCATGCTCATCAGCTCCTTGGGATAAATGGACAATCAGGCCACGCCCAGCGTTCCACGTGGCGCGGCGTGGAGACCATCCTTTGCTAGTAGATGCTCCTACCTCCCCGCCTACATTTTGGGTCCGTTCCACGCCGATTGTCGCACGCCATGGCGTGTTGTGGGTTGGTGACCGCAACGGGGGTGTGCTGGTGCGACTCATTCCATAAACGCAACACGGGCGCCGAGAAGTCCTTTCTCGGCGCCCGTGTTACGTGTTGCACCCTGCCGCTACGTCGTGTTTAGCGGAACGAAACGGATGACGGGTTACCCACCACCATCACCGCATTGGCGCCCATTCGGCCGGTCGGGGACAGCTTGTTCTGCAGCGTGACATAGGTGAAGGCGAACTCACGCCATGGTGTGCCCCTGACCACGGTTCCGGCAATCGTATCGGCCGAGACGCGATGCTGCGCTGCGAAGATGACGGGCGTCGGCGTACCGAACATGAACAGCGGATCGGTAATCTGCGTGTCCGCATCGTAGAAGCTCAAACGACCAGGGAACGGCGTGGCCTTGCGACCAAGGCTGACGGTATCAATGAACCGGCCGAGCGTGTCGGTGCGAATGGTCCACGCTTCGTAGAAGTAGCCGACGGGCGGACGATAGTAATTCGAATCGTTCACCGTGTAGATGGCGCCGCGCACTTCAATGCGACCACGCGGGATGATGACCGTGGTGGCCGAGAATGCTGCGGGGCCGAACACCGCGTTGGCGGCGGCGGACGTGGCGAACACATACTCACTGCTCAGTCTCGGGTTGTAATTCCCGAATCGAGCGCCGCCGGTGACTCGACCACCCACCACGGCGGATTGACTGCGACGAACCCAAAGTGGACGGCGCACGGACGGCGCCGTACCGGGGGTACCCGTTTCCAGCGACACCAATACCAGGTTGGCGGAGTCGGCGTTGGGCATGCCGATGGCCGCGCGGGTGGTGGCGAAGCGCATGAGGCGGTTGGAGCCGCCGGTTGAAAACTGATTGACGGTGCCCACCACGATGGACGACGTAGAGAACACCGCGTCGCCCTGCGCGTTGAGCGTCGTATCGGTGCGCAGCACGGTGAGGAGGCCCGACGCACGGACGAACTTTGTAGCGGAGTCGTTGCCGACCCAAACCACGTAGTTGCCGCTGGAGAGGGAGTCGAGTCCGCCCAGCTCCACGATGATCGAATCCGTGGCCGGCGTGGCCGAGGCGATGGGAGCGGTCGGGAAGATTGCCCGTCCTCTGGGCAGGTTGGACTGTGCCTTGACCAAATTCTGGCCAAAACCAAGGCTTCCGACAGGCTCCGTGGTGATGGCGCGTTCTTCAGTGCACGCAGTGGCCAAGGCCACCGTGAGGGCAACGGACGTCAGAGCGACGAGACGCATGGGATTCATGTTTAGTTGCCCCCAGCACTGCCAGGGATATAACGGAAGCCGAGCGAGAGCATGAAGTTGCCCGCGGTGCGCTTCGCCGCCGGCACGGCCGGGAAGTCTTCCGGGAACACCCGGTTCGGGTTGCGTCCGGCCGATGGGTCGAGAAACCCGCGATCGAAATTGCGCATCGTGAGCTGGCGGGCGTCAATCTGAATGCCACTCCGCTCCGTGAATTTGATCCACACGCCGCCACCGACGGTGTAGGAGGCCGCGTTCTTGATGGCCGCCTTCCCGTTGATTTGGGTATCGAGCAACATGGTGTACGTGCCGAATCCACCCATCACGAACGGCGTGATGTGCTTGGTGGGATAGCGCGCCACGCCCATCGCCCCGATGTGAATGGTGTTCACCGGCTGGCCTACGTACTGGTAGTAGACCGTGTCACCGCCACTGGCGTTGGCGTTTCCGTAGCGCAGACGCGCCACGAAATCTTCGCGGTGTGTGTTGCCTCTGGTGACGTCCACCGAAACGCCGGTTCCGAAATACTTGTTCAGCGAGTACTCGGTGTCGAGACCGACAAGACCAGCCATATCAAGACTGGACGAGCGCTCGGGGGTGACCGTACCCAATCGGGTCGTCACACTGAATCGCTTGGCCTGCACCTGCGCTTGCGCGGTCGTTGCTGCCAACGCCACAAAGGCGGCCGCGAGCATCATCGTTCTCATCGGCCCACCTCGAAGGAGAAGATCTGAACGTTCTGCAGCGCACCGGCACCCTGATACGAGTAGTCGAAGCGGAGGTTGCGTCCAAGCAGCGGCATCCGCAGACCGAAGCCACCGGAGAGTCCGAGCGCGGCGGCGTTCTCGACGCCGAGCTCACGACCGTCGTTGTACATGCGCTTTCCGCCGCGAATAAAGAGCGTGTTCTTGTACGCGTACTCGACACCCGCGGCGTACTGCGTCGCGACATCGGTACCGTCGATGACGGTGATCTCCGCGTTGAGCGCGTTGCTCCCCGCGCCTTTGCCAAAAATGGCGCCGGCACCGCCCAGGATCTGCGAACCCACGGAGAACTGGAACGTGACCGGGATTTCGGTGGGCCGCGTGGCCAGTTCTACGCGACGACCTTCCTCTAGCAGCGAGCCATCCGTGGTTTGAATCACGCGCTGGAGCAAGGCCCCGCTGGCACGAGCCGATTTGCCCACATTGCGGATCGCGCCGCCGATGGTGACGCCATACAGGCCCGTGTTGAACTGCGTGCCGATATCGGCCGCGACCCACGCGGTATTGGCGTCGGTGATGCCTTCGGTGATGTACTTGAGCTGCGTGCCGATGTTCAAACGGTCGGTCAGGCGCTTGGCGTATCCCAGGCTGGCGGCGGAGGAGGTCCACGCAAAGGTCGACCCACCGAGGCGCTCGCCAAACGGATTCTGCTCCGTCGTCCGCCGAATTTCACCGGACGACAGCGAGTTGAGCGTCACGCCCACCACCCCGCCAAGCAGCGGCACAGAAAGCGCCGCATAGGACTGCGTGAGCCCGAGGTCACCGTAAAGCTGCTGGTATCCACCCGCGCCGGAAATCGTTTCGCTGGTGGCGGCGCCGGCTGGATTCCAGTACCACGCGGTAGGACCACTCACCGTCCCACCGATCGCACCAGCCATGGCGCCCCCGCGGGCGCCAATACCGATGTGCAGGAAGTTGGCGCCACGCGTGCCCTGGCGCGTGGCCTTGGTTTCCGGTGTCGGGAGGAGACCACCTGGACCCTGCGCGCACAGCGGCGCTGCCAGCAGGGTCGTGACGGCTCCGAGCACACCGATGTTCCGTATAATCTTCATCTCGACTCCGTTAACGGATGATCACGAACTTACCGCGATGCACCTGGTTCTTTCCGCGCTCACCAGTGGCAGTCACAACGAATACATAGAGCCCCGAACCGAGGTCGACACCCTCGCGCGTTCGGAGATTGTATGGGAGGTCGCCAGAGGTGGAGTTATTGCCGGCGCGCAGCAGATCGCTGGCCGTCCACTTGAGTTCCTGCAGATACTGACCGGACAACGAGTAGATGCGCACCGTGCCTTCGTCGGGCAGGCCCGTGAACACGATGTTGCCGACCGACGTCCGATTCGCCGCATTGACGTTGTCGACATCCGAGCGGACGATGTACGGGTTAGGCACAACGCTGATCTTGGCGAGCGTCGCTTTAGTGATCGCGTTGGACGACGAGAACGGCGTGGCGACGAGGCTGAACACCGAGCGCGGATCGAAGGTTTTCGTTAGCTCGAAAAACTGCGTCCAATTCGCGGCCACCGGCAGATACCCGCCAGTCGGTGTAGCGCCACGCGTGTTGATCACCAGCGGGTTACAGCTCTGCTGGTCAAACGTGTTCGTCCGCGTACCGCTGGACGTGGCGTTGGAGACGCACGCCACCATGAACTTGCTCAGTCCAATGGAGTCGGCCAGCACACGGATCGGCCGGAACGCGTTCGCACCGCCCTCGGCGTCGGTGGCCAGCACGAGGGCGCGGACACCGCCAATCGAGACGGCGCTGTCGGTGGGCACGCGCTGCATCACGTACAGCGTGTCGCCCGGCAACCAGAGCGTATCGGGCACGTTCACCCGGATCGTGTCGTTGCCAGAGCCCATGAGCCGCGTCCGAGCCTGCGTGGTCGGTCGCGCCAGCATGGCAAACTTCACGTCTTCCACCCGACCATCTTCGGCGTCGGTGTACTTCATCGTGAACGGCACGCGCACACGGACCAGCGGACGAGCCGCGCTCGCGCCGATCATGGCGTTGTACTTCGCGTCGATGATCGTGAGGTTCGTGGCCAGTTTGGACGCTTCGTTCAGCGAGCTGTCAACGGATGCCTGCAGCGCTTGCGGCGGATCGAGACGGAACGGCGCCTTGGGCCCCCACGGATCGGTCTGCCAGGTAAGCGTATACGCACCACCCTGCACGCGCTTCGGCAACGTGTTGCCGGTGACCGCAATGATCGGCCGCGTAGTCATGGCGAACTGCTTTGCGCCCGGCTGGACCGTGTCACCGGGTGCACGGATCAAATAATCACGATCGCGCACCGTACCCGACGCGAGCTGTTCCTGGCGAAGACCGGTGGCCGCATTCGAGCTGTCGCGCGAGCGGACCGTATAGCCAGGATAGAACGGCGACGAAAGCTGATCGCTTTCGTAGTTGGCCGCGTACTGGTCGTTGGTCATGTAGATCGGCTTACCGTCCTGCGTGACCCACACGTAGCCCATGTTGTTGGCGGGGGCCGCGATCGTATCGAGGAACAGGCGCGAGGAGCCAATCACGCCGCGGTTCGTCCCAGTGAACAAGCTCGCACCGATACGGACCGGAATGTTGGCGCTCGCCGTGAACTGCTGCTCCCGAGCCGTAAAATTCACGACCCGCGGACCGGTCGGTGAGGTAGTGGCGCTCGGGACAATAAAACGGGCCGATATCGTGGTGGACGCGGCACTGGTGAGCGTGTCGACGGTCTTGCGCACGATGAACTGGTTGGCGTACACCAGCCGGGTGCGGCCCGTCGCGGAATTGGACACGTTGCCGAGGATCACGTCCTGCGTGGCCTTGCCGAACACCGTGGCCGTGTCGACCCGAGCGAAGGAACGGCCCGCCGCATTCGTGATCGGCGCGTACGCCGTAATCGTGGTCGGTCCGCTTCCCGCCAAGGCCGCACTGATCGTGTCCTTGGTGACGTTGAGCGCGATCTGCACATCGGTGGCCACAAACCCCGCGCTCGTGCTGTCCACGAGGGCGAAGTCGGCGAAGCCTTTTGTGCGCGTCACCAGCGAGTACACGTACGTCCGGCCACCCATGACGAACTCCGAGACGCTCGCCGCGGCAGGCGCGCCGTCGGTGTACGTGGTCGTCGCCCACGGACGCCACGAGAACGCCGGCACACCGTTATCGATGTTGCGAGTGGGGGCATCCACGCACGCCCCCACATTGCCAGAACTCGTCGTCCACGTGGTGCCCTGATTGCACGACTTGAAGATATAAATGGCCGCGAGATTGTCATTGGCGCGCGCCGTCATACGAGCCAACAGACCGGGGTTGAGGCGCAAGACGCGGCGCACACTCGCCACGTTGTCAACCGAATCCTGCCGGATCTTGGCGATCTGGCGAAGGAGATACTGGTCAACGGGGGAGATCCGTGGGTAGCGAATCGTGATCTGCGAACCGACCGATGCGTCGGCCACACCAGCACGCGACGAGTCGACAAACTCGGCGGACGCGATGGTGTACGTCACGCCGGCAGTGATGGCCGGTAACGCCATCGGCGTCGGGCCAGCGTAATTCGTGAGGTACGTGTTGAGCATTGCATCCACGCGGGTGCGCGTCTGCAGCGAGTCGGGGCCCCACGTAAAGGCGAACAGGAACTGCGTGGTGTCGTTGGAGCGCAGCTTGAACGGTCCGGCCGTGACCGTGTTCATGATGTTGCCCCAGCTGGCATTGCGATAGCCGCCCGGGATGGTATCACTCCACAGCACGTGACAGCCGCGGCTGCCGCAACCGGGCACCGAGATGGTGTCCTGAACGCCGTCCTTGTTGTAGTCCCACTTGCCGAAGGGCTGGCCATTAACCGGGTTGGTGGTGCTGCCCGGCACGAACTTGTTGAAACGCGCCTGGGACGCATCGGGAACGACCCCGCTCCACTCGTCCGGCATGAACTTGAAGAGATAGTCTGTGGCGCCCAACTGAGCCGGTGTGCGTTCATCGAGGTAGGCGGACTCGATACCCGAGACCATACCGAACGCGCCACGCTGGCTGAACTGCAAGTTGTTGTTACCGAAGCCACCCGACGCCGCGTGATTATAGGTGATGGTATCACCGGCGTTGCGATGATTGGGCGCGTAGTACGGGCTGGCGGGTTGGGAGAACAGCTTGTTGCGCAGGTCACCCAACGGCGACTTGAGGAACGTGATCACCATGGCGCCACCGCCGAAACCGGCGGCGGTGCTGTTGCATCCAGCCGTCTGCCCGGCATACCGCTTCGGGTACGAGGTCGCGTTGCAATTGCCCGACGCACCCGAGCGAACGATGTAGACCGAGCCCTCTTGGGGCTGGAAGTACATGGCGTTGTTGTTCTGGTTCGACGCCATGCCCGGGCCAAGGCCATAGTACAACGAGTCGTAATCGACGCCCGTGCCGTACACGTCGGCACTCTTGTTCACCATCGTGAGCTGATACCAGATGGTGTTGCGCACGGCGGGGTTGCCGAACTGGAATGCCTCAAATTTGAACTCGATGCCGAGCGGATAGCCCTGCTCACTCGGCGTACCGGCACCTCCCGACACCACCGACCCGAACCGAAGCTTCTGCTCACGGTAGTAGTCGGACATGTAGCCGTACAGCTGCTGGGTACCCAGCGTGTTTTTGGGGTCGTACGAGGTGGTCGGAAGCTTCCACTCATCCCAGGCAAAGCCCGTGGGATTCGCCTTGAAGCGATCGAGCCACGTGGCGTCGGGAATGACCGCCTTGCCCTTAAACCCTTCGGAGCCCCACGTCTCAGGACAATCCTTCGTGGCCAGCAAGGAGTTGCCAAGAAAGCGAAAGGTGTTGGAGTTGGCTCGGCAAGAACCGTCGGCCGCGGAGGTCAGGCCAGAAAACGTTTTGCCGAACTGCCCATCGGCCGCGCCCAGGGACACCTTGCGGGGATTGCCCACGGTAAAGGTGTGGAAGCCCGTGTAACCGGGATTGCCCAGCATGGTGCGGGCGTTCGGGTATACCGCACGAATCTTGCGCCATTCGTTTGGCCCGGCGCCGCCGACGATGGGCATCTCGAAGTAGAAGCCGCGCTGGCTCGCCACGCACGCGGTGGTACCGCCCGCCTGGTTGGAGACGGGTCCCCCTTCGTTTTGCGTGCCGCCGGTCATGTCGCCCGTACCGCGGTAGGTACCACAGGCGAAATCTTCACCGGCGAAGAGGCTAAACCCTCTCGTCGCGGCGGACAGCGGGATGGTGACGAAGCTGCCATCGGCGCGCATGCTGTCGATGCTGGTGATGGGCGGCGTGAGCCCCCCCTGTGCCAGCATCGTGGCTGGCATACCGATGGCGCCGGCCGCGACCACAACCGTCGCCGCGGCCGCCCGAAGGCGGCGCTGGGACGTGGCCAGGCAAATGCTGATGGAATCCATGATGAGAGTCATCGTGCTCGGGAAGGAGACTTAGAAGCTGACGGTGATGCCGGCGAACAGGCTACGGCGGGCACCGATATATTCAGGTTGGTCGTACCCAGTCGACGTGCTCACGTCGCCCGTGTTACCGACGCGGCGGTTCTGGAAGTCACGCAGACCGGCGTCGCACTTGCCGGTATTCACGAACACCTGCGCGCAATTCTTGCGATCGAGCAGGTTGCTCACGCGGAAGAAGGCGGAGTAGTTCACGTTGCGGATGGCAAACCGCTTGTCGAGCTGCAACCCCATATCCTGCACGCTCGGCGCCGTGCCCGAGTTGATATCAGAGGCGTTGTTCGTCACGCCGATATTCGCCAGCGACGTGGCGCGAACCGGCGTGTACGGATTGCCGCTGCGGATCTGGTAGGTATAGCTGACCGTGGTGTTGCGCAGCAGACGTCCGGCGTTGAGCGGCAGCGTCGGCAGGTCGTTCTGCACGCGGTACGTGACGGACAGGTTGGCCGTGTGCGTGATGTTGCCGTCGGTCAGCGTTTCGATGAGCTGGACGCGGTTGGCTTCGGTGCGGGCAATTTCATCAGCCCGGTCGGGGGCCTGCGAGTTCGTGGTGGAACGCGCGAGGCCGTAGTTCACGCTGAACTGATATCGGTTCGACAAGCGGCGGTCGAGCGAGGCTTCCATCCCGCGGGCGGTGAGGAAGTCCCCGTTCACCACCACGCGGTACTGCGGCGCCGAGCCATCGTAGGTGGAACCGATGTCATTGGTGGCGCGGCTGGTGCGGATACCGGTGAGGCCGGTTTCCGACCGATTGTACACCGCGACCTGGAGGCCGTAGTTGTTCTGCGCACCGAGCGTGGTCGAGTAGCCCACTTCGTACGACTTGGCTTCCTCGAGCAGCAGGTTCACGTTGCCCACGTACGTCGGGTTGCTGGTGCGGATGTCGGGAGCGCACTCCGTGGTTCCGGGCTTCACCTGCTCGGCTCCACAGTACCGGTCGCCCGCACCCGTGCGGCCCGCCACCGTACCGGTACCGGTGTTTCGATACACGTCGGCGTAGTTGGGGACCTTGGTGTACCGGCCGGCGTTGAAGAACAGCTGCGACCGCTCGGTGAGCGGGAAGTTGACGCCGATGCGCGGGCTGAAAGCCGTGCGCGCGCGCGCGGCGGCGAAGTCGTCGCCCTGCGCGATCGAGGCGGCCGAGTCGAGCAGGATCGGACGCTTGGTGGCGGGGTTCTCCTTCGAGGCGAAACAGCCCGTGGTGCCGTACGGCTGACCCTGGGCATTCACCAAACGCTTGCCGGCGACCGCGGTGCCATTGCAGACCTCACGGGCCGTGGTGGCGTTGGCCGGGTCGAGCGGATTGGCGAAGCTGCGACCGCGAGCCACCCCGTAGTCAAACCGGCCGCCCAGTCGAATGCTGAGGAAATCGTACTCGATCACCGACTGCACATAGGCCGCCGCGTCGTACGGGTTAGCGCGGTATACCTGATAGGTGAGCGGCGTAATGCCCGACTGGCCTGGGCCGGCCGCGCGATCGCTGTAGACCAAATCGTGGGTGACCAACTGCGCACCGATCTGCAATTCGTTGTGATCGGTGATCTGTGACTTCAGGTCGGCGCGGAAGGTCCGATCGGTGAACTGCTCACCACCAAACAGCTGACCGGTCGCGCCTTGGTCGGGGACCGTGTTACAGAGCGTCGGTGAGGGGTTGATGAAGCCCTGGGCAAAGTTGGCCTGGCAAAACGGCGCGGGCAGACAGACGCCGCGATAGATCGGGCAGGTAACCCGTTCGAATTCCAGCTGGGCCGCACGCAGCGTGAGCGAGCTCCGGCCCCAGTTCTGCACGAGCGACAGGATGTACATGTTGCTCTTGTCGCGAATGGCCGTCGGCGTGAGATCGCGCTGCAGCACGAGCCCTTGGTCGTTGATCACGTACAACGAATCGGCGCGATTCGTGACCAGCGACAGCGGGTCAGGCTGGTACGAGAACATGAAGCGACGATCGTACGGACGATTGGCCCGCTCCGCACCGATGGCGGTGAAATTGATCTTGGTATTGTCGAACGGCAGGAAGGTGAGCTTGCCCACGAACTGCGCATTCTGGCGGCCACCAAAGGCCTGCCACCCCTTGATCAGGTCGCGCGAATAGGCGGGGAGTACCTCCGAGCGCTCCACGTTCTGATTCACCGAGAAGATGTCCTGATCGAACTCGAGCACGCGCGCGGCGGCGCTTTCGACCTGACCCGACACGGAATAGCGGAGCTTGGAGTTCGTCCCCGGTACCGGGCCGGCCAAGTAGCCGCGCAGCAGATTGTTGCCGCCCAGTTTGTCCTGGGTCGAGTTAAACAGCTCGCCCGGCAAGGTCCCGTTCTGGAAGCTGATGGAGCCAGAGACCTGCGATCCGCCTTCGCGAATGGAGCTGTTGACGATACCCGACAGGGCATTGCCGTACTGCGGGTCCATGTTGCCGCGGCGGAAGTCCACGCCACTCACCGCAAAGGAGTTGATGTCGATCGCGTTCGAACCGAAGATCGAATTGTTGATCGGCACGCCGTCGATCATCGATAGCGTGGAGCCACCGCGACTGCCGCGCACCCGGATCGGCGCCGACGTGTTGCGCTGCTCTTCCGCGACAGAGATCAGGCTGGTGTTCTGCGGGACTTCCTGGAAGCCCTGCTGCAGCGCCAACACACCGGCGATGGACGTCACCGGGAGCGATTGGATCTGCTCTTCAGTAATTGAGCTACCGGAGCCCACCTGGCCACGTTCGATCAGCGGGGTTTTCTCCGCCTGCACGGTCACGGCCGCGAGGGTCTGGTTCGTGGCGCGGAGCTTGAAGTTCTGCTCGCGGGTGACATCGATGGCGATCCGCACATCGGTGGTGTTGATGCTTTGGAACCCAAGCCGCCGCGCCTGCACCGTGTAATTGCCCGGTGGGACGGAGATGATGAAGTAGCGTCCAGCCGCGTTCGTGTTGGCGCCAAGTGTTGTGCCCTGAATGATCACCGAAACGCCCTCAACGGGCTTTCCGCTTTCCGCGTCGTTCACCACGCCGGTCAACTTACCGGTCTGGGCCTGGGCGGCGGTGATCGGCGTGGCAACTGCCACCACGCCTAGGACCGTCGCGATAAACCACATACGACGTCCGAAAGCCTTCATCTGCTCCTCCGGGAGGCTAGTACTGCGGGACAACGTGTCGGCCGGTGGGACCGCATCGACTACGTCTGCAACGCCAGGGCGATCCCGTCGGCTCACCTTTCGGCGGCCGCAGAATACCGACTTGGCACTGAAAAGCGCCGGCGCAGGGGCGCGGCGGCGGGAAAACACGTGGGGTGGGTACGACAGCGGTGGGGACAACACGAACTTTTACTCATTCACTGCGCGGATCACTGCATCATAACGGAAGCGCTAAGGTAGCAGTTAGCACGGGACTGTCAATTGGAACGCGGGCCCGATCGGGGCGAGGAAATATGCCGACCCAACGCCACGAGGCCGCCAAACGTCTGGCGGCCTCGTGCCTTCGCAATTTCGGGGGACAACCCGCGCCGATCAGCGCACCCGCGACCGATAGGTCCGTGACAGGCGCAGCGTAGACCCGTCGCCGAGCATCAGCAAGCCGTCGCCACCCGGCAACGGCGACATCTCCCGCACGCGATCCATGTTGACCACGATGCGCCGGTGGATGCGCACGAACTGGCGCGGATCGAGTGCGGACTCGATGGCCGTAATGGTGCCACGGGTGCGGTACTTCTCGCCGGCCGCGTGCACCAGGATGTAATTACCGTCGGCCTCAAACCAATCGACGTCCGACAGCGGCACAAAGCGGGTGCGCCGCCCCTCCCGCACCAAGACGCGGAGCGGACGGGCCTCGCCGGAGCCGGATGACGCGCGACCGCCGTCGTCCTGCGCCAGATCGAGCACCGGCTCCTCAGCCTCGTCGCGCGCGAAGCGCCCGACCGAAGGCTCGGTGGCACGCGCGGCGCGCCATGGCGTGGACGGAATCAGCGTTCCCGTGGACTGCCCAGTCGCCCGTTTGCGGCGACGGGCGTCACCGCCGTTTACCTGATCGAGCACGCCGGCGTGTGCGTTGCCGCTAAGCTGACCGCTACCGGCCGCGCGCGAGAACAGCGTACCAAGCTCGCGACTGCCCGACGCGTTCGCTTCGCCGATCAGACGCTGCAGCTCGTCGGCGGTGCGCAGTAAGGCCACCTGCAACACCTGCTGACGCGCACGCGTCATCGCATCACGCAGACGCACGGCCACGACCGGTACCGGCACGAAGTCGGTGGCCTGCAGTTCGAACGCGTGCACCGCATCCTCTTCACGCGCGGAAGCGAACACGATCGCCGTGGGACGCTCGGACGCCGCGAGTGATTGCACGAACGCGAAACCCGACATGTCGGCCAGCTGCGCACTCACCAGCGCAATATCGGGGACGGGAGAGAGCGCGGCACGCGCCGACGTGGAGTCGGTGTGATATCCGAGTACCGACGCATCGAGCGTGGGCGTTAGGTGGGCCAGCAGTTCGGGAACAGACGCCGGAACCTGGCCGAAAACGACGACACGAAGAGGCATGACTGTAAGTGAAAACGCGAGCAGATATGATGCGATCACGACCACGGCGACGCGAGCTGCCAGACGACGGTGCACTACCGGTCGCCCCGCATATCTTACGGACCAGATCGCCGATACGTTGAGGAGAAAATACCGAAAACAGGAAAATGACGGACCGCCGTGTGCCGGAAACAGGACACGCGGCACATGGTGTGACCCATGCCCCGCGTGTGAAGTGCGTTCGTTCCCTGCGCCGAGGCGTTCGTGCTACACGCTCGGACTACTCCGCGCTGATCGCCGTGGCGTGTTCCGTTACAACGCGTACTTGATCGTCGATGATCTGCAGGAAGCCCCCCTCGATGCCGAAGCGCTGTTCGCCCTCGGCCGTGTCGAGCCGCAGCGTCCCCTTGCCCAACAGCGTCATCAGCGGCGCGTGCATTGGTAAGATTCCCATCTCGCCGTCGAACGCCGGCGCGATGACGCCCCGCGCGGTACCCTCGAAGAGCACGCGCTCGGGGGAAATCACCGACACCTTGAGTGAGTCGCTCATGCGATCAGCTCTGGAACTTCTTCGCGTTGGCGACCACGTCGTCCACGCCACCGGCCATGAAGAACGCCTGCTCCGGCAGGTTGTCGAACTCGCCGGCGCAGATCCGCTCGAACGAGGAGATTGTCTCCTCGAGCTTCACATACTTGCCGGGGATGCCCGTGAACTGCTCGGCCACGGCGAACGGCTGCGACATGAAACGCTGCAGACGGCGCGCACGACCCACGATCTTCTTGTCGTCTTCGGACAGTTCGTCCATGCCAAGAATCGCGATGATGTCCTGGAGCTCCTTGTACCGCTGCAGGATGCGCTGCGTGGTGGTGGCCGCGTTGTAGTGACGCTCACCGATGTACTGCGCGTCGAGGATGCGCGAGGTGGAGTCGAGCGGGTCCACGGCGGGATAGATGCCAAGCTCGGTGATCTTACGATTGAGCACGACCGTCGCGTCCAAGTGGGCGAACGCGGTGGCGGGCGCCGGATCGGTCAAGTCGTCGGCCGGCACGTAGATGGCCTGCACCGACGTGATCGAGCCGTTACGCGTGGACGTGATGCGCTCCTGCAGTTCGCCCATTTCCGTGGCGAGCGTGGGCTGGTACCCCACGGCGCTCGGCATGCGGCCCAGTAGCGCGGACACTTCCGAACCGGCCTGCGTGAAGCGGAAGATGTTGTCGACGAACACGAGCACGTCGGCGTTCTCGACGTCGCGGAAATACTCGGCGACGGTGAGACCGGCGAGCGCCACGCGGAGGCGCGCTCCCGGCGGCTCGTTCATCTGTCCGTAGATCAGCGCGACCTTGTCGAGAATGCCAGCTTCCTGGAACTCGAGATACAGGTCGTTGCCTTCGCGCGTACGCTCACCGACGCCGCAAAACACGGACTTACCACCGTGTCCCTTCGCGACGTTGTTGATGAGCTCCTGAATGATGACGGTCTTGCCGACGCCGGCGCCGCCGAAGAGCCCGATCTTTCCACCCTTCACGAACGGGGCCACGAGATCGACGACCTTGATGCCCGTTTCGAACACTTCCGTTTTCGGGAGCAGATCGACGAAGTCGGGACGCTTGCGGTGGATGGGCCAGCGCAGCGCGTCCTTCGGGATCGGGGCGCCTTCGTCAACGGGCTCACCGAGCACGTTCAGAATGCGGCCGAGCGCAGGCGCGCCGACGGGCACGGTGATCGCGCCACCGGTGT
>Ga0049082_10000097_pt1 | contig 20027 bp, 34 predicted proteins | sample GreLakmeHU45MSRF_FD_66718 | JGI IMG/M metagenome (GOLD analysis project Ga0049082, IMG submission 66718) | Freshwater lentic microbial communities from great Laurentian Lakes, MI, USA - Great Lakes metaG HU45MSRF | ecosystem: Environmental > Aquatic > Freshwater > Lake | place: Great Lakes... | reverse complement strand
TCTTATCTCAACAAGAATAAGTATCTTGATGAAATTCTAAAGAAGAAGTGTGAAGAAGATCCAAAACTTAGTTATGACGAAATTTGGTCTAGTATTATTGCTAATGATGGTAGCGTACAGCACCTCGATTGCCTTGATGAGTTTGCGAGGTCTACATTCAAGACGGCAATGGAAATTGACCAGCGTTGGATCATTGAACATTCCAGTGACAGACAAGTATTCATTGACCAAGCGCAATCGGTAAACCTTTTCTTCCGCCCGACTGTGAATGTCAAGTATCTACATGCTATTCATTATCTGGCCTGGAAGCAAGGCATGAAGACGTTGTACTATTGCCGGTCTGAGAAGATTGGTAAGGCTGACAAGGTTGCCAAGAAGATTGAGCGTGAAGTTATTCAAGAGATCAATTTCAAGGCACTAGTGTCTGGAGAAGAAGATACCTGTTTTGCTTGTGAAGGATGATTATGACCGATGAAATTTACGAGAAGATTGTTGAGAATCTAAAAAAAGTACATGATCCAGAAATCTCTGTTGATATATATAATCTTGGATTAATATATCTGATTGATATCACACAGATGCCAATCGTAACCATTACACATACGTTGACCAGCGCATTCTGTCCTGCTGGAGATGAAATTGTAGAAGGTATTCGCAACGCCGCTATGTCAGTTGAAGGTGTTACGCAATGCGAAATTATTACTACATTCATTCCGGAGTTTGGTCCAGATATGATGAGCGAAGAAGCAAAATTACTTATGGGATTTTATTAATTATGACGGTTAGAATTGTTACCAAGAAGAATTGTGATTACTGTGAGCAGGCCAAAGCGTTGCTTCAAGGTATGGAACTTGATTACGAAGAGCAGGAATTAGACAAGCATGTTCTTTGGGAAGATGTTGTCAACGAAAGACCTGCTGAAGTAACATCGACTACGGTGCCTCAAATTTGGATTGATGATAAGTATATCGGCGGGTATAAAGAATTAGTAAAATGGTCAATGGAGAACTGAAATGGTAAGAGCAAAAGAAATCACTCTAATGGAAGAGCGGTCTTATTTTAAACCATTCAACTATCCTTGGGCGTATGATGCTTGGTTAAAGCATGAGCAGTCACATTGGTTGCACACCGAAGTTCCCATGAACGAAGATGTGAAGGACTGGAAAAAGAAGTTGACCAAGGAAGAGCAATCATTCCTGACAAACATCTTCCGCTTCTTCACTCAAGGTGACATTGACGTTGCTGGTGGTTATGTGAAAAACTATCTTCCGTATTTCCCTCAACCTGAAATTCGTATGATGCTGATGGGATTTGCCGCAAGAGAGGCACTACATGTTGCTGCCTATTCACACCTGATTGAAACGTTGGGTATGCCTGAAACCACTTATCAAGAGTTTCTAGAATACGATTCGATGCGAGCAAAGCATGATTATTTTCATGATCTATCAAACCAAAATGGCACAAAGGAAAGTGTAGCAACAAACATTGCCGCGTTCTCTGCCTTTACGGAAGGTATGCAACTGTTCTCATCCTTCATTATGCTACTCAACTTCCCTCGTCACGGAAAGATGAAGGGTATGGGACAAATTGTTACCTGGTCAATCGTTGATGAAACGATGCACGCCGAGTCTATGATTAAATTATTTCGCACCTATATTGAGGAAAATCGCGAGATTTGGAATGATGACCTAAAAAGTAGAATATATACCATTGCAGAAAAGATGGTATCATTAGAAGACAAGTTTATTGAGTTGTCATTCTCAATGGGCCCTATGGAAAACCTTACTGAAGAAGATGTTAAGAAGTATATCCGCTACATTGCAGACCGAAGGTTGATTTCTTTAGGTCTTAAAGGTATTTTTAAAGTTAAAAAGAATCCTCTTCTCTGGGTTGAAGAAATGATTAATGCACCTACGCACACTAATTTTTTCGAGAATCGTGCCACAGACTATGCCAAAGGGGCATTAAGTGGTACTTGGGAAGATGTTTGGGGGATTGCTTCGTGATGGGTATTCAGTTAACTGCTATTCAAACTAAATCCGATACAAGACAGAGTTGGTATTGGGAGAATATTTCTTCGATAAATGATGCTCTTTTCGTGGAAGGTAGAGAATACTTATTGAAACACAAAATACCCACCCTAAACACCTTAAGCGATTGCGGACTTTTTCTAACAACAGTATATGAGTTTGATGACGAAGAAATATACGCAGGAATGGTCAAATTTTGGAGACCTGAAGGTGTAGAAAAAACTGACAGAGAAATCTGGGAAGAAAAATTTGGTATAACAACATCCTTCACGATAGAAGAATACGACAAGGATTCACGCATGTTAAATAAAAAAGTGGATGAAAATATCCCCTGGGATAGGTTCTAGTGCCAACAAAATTACATATAGAATGCGCAAGTTGTAATGCGGTCTTCAAGTTAGAGCATGAGATGGATGATTCTAGATACGAGGTAACAGTGTGCCCGTTCTGCGGTGAAGAATACAATGAAGAAGACTGCGAAGAATTAGAAGATTTCGGAGACGAATAAATACCTATAGAATGAACTCTATAGGTATTTAAAATGTGGTTATATAATAGTCAACCGTTCGAAAGTCTTCCTGAAAATTACTATGGTTTTGTTTATATTATAACAAACACCATTACCAACAAAAAATACATTGGTAAAAAACTTTTCTATTCTGCTAAGACCAAACAAGTCAAGGGCAAGAAAAAGCGATTCAAGATAGAATCAAACTGGCAGGAATATTGGGGTAGCAATAAAGTACTACTCGCTGATATTGAAGAACTAGGCCAAGATAAATTCACCCGAGAAATTTTACAACTTTGCCTTAACAAAGGCGAATGTACTTACTGGGAAGCAAAGTACCAGTTTGAGTATGATGTTCTCAGACATCCGGATATATATTACAACGAGTGGATAATGTGCAAGGTACATAGAGTGCATCTAAAGGTGGCAAAATGAAATTACCCACATCTGGTCATTTTTGGTTGTTTGGCGCCTTTAGAGTTGGTACCAATCGTTTTCATGATTTGGTTCGTCAAAATTCCACAAACCCTGATCCTGCGGCCGTAAATCGTAGTTTGTTTGAAGTGCTGCTTGATCTTGACAACAACGAATTCGAAACATATGTTAAAAACAATTTAGATAAAACTCTAGTTTATAAAATTCATGACAATTACGACAGACTTAAAACGGTTATGGAATCTTATCCCCATGTGAAAATATTTCAATATCGTAAAAGTATTCGAGAACAGTTGCTATCCCATAAATCATCAACACTAATGCAAAAACATCATTGGCGAACCTCGCAGCCGATGGGCCGTCGGGCACCGTGGTATGATTCCAAAGCTATTCCTTTGGTGAACGAGGGTCTGATTTATAACTCCGATGCCTTTGAGTGGTTAGAACAAAACAAACACACACTTAAAGAAAAAACCATAGACAATGATATTGTTTTAACTATTTACTTAGACTGGTTACGTATGTTAAAACATTATGAGTTACTTAAAAATAACAAAAATACTTATTTAATACAACTTGAGGAGTTGCAAAGTAATCCCCAAAAATATTTTACCAATATTGAGTTAAGTACCGTAATTTCACCCGCAACCATTAGAGAAAATACCACCATAAGTATCGGCGACTACTATACTAGTAAATTTAAAGAAATAGTAGTTAGGGCTAAATCGTTGGGACTAGACGTGGAGGACGAGTTCTAAATGAAATTACCCACAACTGGTCATTTTTGGTTGTTTGGTCACTTTAGAGTTGGCACCAATCTCTTTCATGATTTGATTCATAAAAATTCTACAAACCCTGATCCTTATTTTCTAGATCGTCTTCTTTTTGAAACAATGTGTACTCTTCCTAAAGATGAGTTTGGGGCATATGTTAAAAACAATTCAGATAAAACTCTAGTTTATAAAGTTCACGCCAATTACGACAGACTTAAGTCGATTATGGAATCTTATCCTCATGCAAAAATATTCCAATATCGTAAAAGTATCCGTGAACAATTATTATCTTATAAAGCAGCAACACTAATGCAGAAATATCATTGGTGGGATTTTGCGTCAAAAGATGTGATTTATGACCGAGATGCTTCTAAATGGTTAGAACAAAACAAACACAAACTTAAAGAAGAAAACATAGACGATAATTTTATTCAAAGAATTTGCTCTGATTGGACAATATTTCTAGATCGATATGAGTTACTTAAAAATAACAAAAATACTTATTTAATACAACTTGAGGAGTTGCAAAGTAATCCTAAAAAATATTTTACCAATATCGATGTGTTTAGCATACCTTCGCCCGTAATAATTAGAGAAAATACCACCATAAGTATTAGCAACGACTATATTAGTAAATTTAAAGAAATAGTAGTTAGAGCGCAATCTATGGGTCTAGATGTGGAGGACGAGTTCTAAATGGCATTTATTCTGTTACTTTTATTTTCAGCATTAGCAGTTTCATCCGTAGCAGGATACTTTTCTGTTATGGGTCTGATGTCAATTTTTCCAGCGGCGGCCATTGCGGTAGGCATCATGGGCGCATCTTTAGAACTGGCCAAACTGACAACCGCCAGTTGGATTTATCGCTATTGGAAAACTTCCAATCTTTTATTAAAAACATATTTTATGATTGCCGTATTGATTCTATCAATAGTAACAAGTATCGGTATTTTTGGTTACCTAAGCAAGGCGCATCTAGAAACAACGGTAAACGCCGGTGTTTCGACGGAACAGATATTGTTCATAGACCAACAGATTGAAACAGAAAAACAAAAAATTAATGACAGTAATACCGTACTGTCTCAGTTAGACAATACGGTTAAAATTCTCATCGAGGCGCAGCGTATCCGTGGTGCCAATGGGTCTATTGCCCTGCGCAACTCACAGAAAGTCGAAAGAGAACAACTAACAAAAGACATTGGTACCGCTAATGCCAGAGTATCACAACTCACAATAGACAAATCAAAGCAGACGCAAGAGCAGCGTAAAGTTGAAAGTGAACTTGGTCCAATTAAATATGTTGCCGAATTGTTTTACGGTAGGGGTGATGTTGAAACGGTGGATAAGGCAGTAAGATTGTTGATAATTCTCATAATTTTAGTGTTTGATCCGCTTGCTATTTTGTTGGTGGTTGCCGCCAATATTAGTATTATTGAACGAAATCAACAACTTACATCAGAAAAAAAAGACTTGACAAACGACGAAAAATCAGTTAATATAGTTAAAGAATCAGAAGAACCCTTAACAGACAATTTCTTTTCGTATCCTGAACCAGAGGTTCAAGTGGTTACGGAAATAGAAGAGGTGTCTGAGTTGGACGAATCTGGTTCCGTACACGGTGTAGGACCTTTGGTCGAAGAAAAGGCAAAGAAGCACGCCGAAGACCAAGTTATGATTCGTAAGTCAAATATTAGGAGACTATAATATGGTAAGTTATCGTGAAATTAATAAAACAGAAATTAATATTGCGCGAATGGATCCCGATTGGCGTGATCAGGTTAGAAACCTTCTTTCCGCGGCCGAGGCCACTGTGGTATTCGAAAAGTTAGATGGTGAAATGCGAACTATGCGTTGCACATTAATTCCAGAATTTCTCCCAGAGACCTCCGATCAAGTTGGTAAAAGTAAGGAGAAGAGCAAAGATGCTGTGGCTGTATTTGACCTTGACAAGCAGGCCTGGCGTTCTTTCCGTTTTGATAAGTTGATTGACGTAACCTTTAATCTCTAAAGAGAAAAATTATTATGTACAAGTTGAAACCTCCTATAGCAGAAATCAAATTCGTCGGCTCAGAGCCGGACTATACTGACATGGTTGTTACGGAGCAATCATATCAGGGTATTCTTGGTAATGGGTTAAATTGGTACAACTATCTGTGTGATGCTAAAGACAACCGAGCTTTTCTTGAAGACTGGATTAAGACCTACAAGTTACCAGAAGACCTTAAAACTCTGAGAGGTATTCCGGATAAGTGGTTACCTTCCACTTATGCACACTGCGCCAGAATGCAGGTGCGTGGTTTTCCTCTAAAGGAAGATGACCAAGATCGCATATGGATCCGAGTGACCGAAGCGTATGAGAAATCATCGAAAGATAAAGAAGATGCTCCTATTCCTAAGGCTGCGCCAGTAGATGTTGATCACACCGGAGATGTTATCAATCTAATCGAAGACATGGTCTCATCGGCATTTGAAAACAAGAAGATGCCGTCCGAATTGCGGTCTATTGTCAGTACCTATAAACTGAAGGATAAGCAGTTCCAATATGTTACGAATTTTGTTACCAAAAATTTGACCGAATTCCAAGAACTTGAAGAGGCGCGTGCCTCCAAGAAACCTACCGATAACCAAGAGCAATTGATCGAAGGTTATGAGAGACTGTCGGTAAAGAATAACCGAATGATAATTGCATCACTGACTGCCTATATCCAAGAACTGGAAGGCATGAGCGTTATTAAGAAAATTACCAGAACGCGCAAGGTCAAACCTCTAGACAAGAATAAGATTGTAAAGAAGATTAGGTTTCTTCCTGCTGATGCCGAACTTGGCATCGCAAGTGAGAAATTGATCGGTCTTATTGGTGCCTCAGAATTGTGGGTCTATGATACAAAGACACGTAAACTTGGTGTTCTTAATTGTCAAGTGGACGGAAGTATCTCCGCAAAGGGTATAAATCTTATTGGTATTAATGAAGAGCGATCAACTTGCAGGGTATTGCGCAAACCCAAAGAACAATTAAAGGAGTTTATGTCACTTAAAAAGAATCAGTATTATAAGTGGTATAGTTCCTTGACCACAAAACCTCAATCGCAAAAACCCAGAACAACCGCAACAACCGTATTTTTGAGAATCAATTAATGAAAGATAATGATAAAAATAATATCTTGACTTTTACGCCAAAGGATGCTAAGATTGAAATCGATGCTGAAATTGTAGATTCTTTCGTGACAGGTACGAGACACATTGATGCTTATACGGAAGCACAAAGAATCTCAAGATCATTAATGTATGGATTTGTCAAGGTATTTGAGGAAAGATATGGTATTAAGAAACCTATCTTTTTTAAAGATGCCGCAGTTTTGTCGCTTTTAATTATTGGCACAATTTTACGTCAACGTGGTATTGAGAATGCTGGTGAAGTACAACTTTTGAATGAAATTCAGGAAATGATGGACTCAAGGTCTGAAGAATCTGATGGACCTGAAGGGGAATAAATTATGATAGTAGTTGATTTTAATCAGACAGCCATTAGCACTCTAATGGCCGAACTTGCAGGCCGCAAGAGTATTGAGGTTAATATTGATTTGGTGCGACATATGATTGTCAATGCCTTAAGGTCTTACAAAAAGAAATTTGGCGCAGAATATGGTGAAATGGTTATTGCTTGTGATAACCGCCAGTACTGGCGTAAGCAATATTATCCATACTATAAGGCTTCGCGTAAGAAAGCACGTGAGGATAGCGGTTTCGATTGGAACTCTATTTTTGAAGCACTCAATCAAATTCGTAATGAGATTGAAGAGTTCTTTCCATATCCCGTAATCAATGTTGATGGTGCAGAGGCAGACGATGTTATCGCAAGTCTTGCAGCATATTCACAGACATCAAATAATGATGTACTCTTTGCCTCTTCAGAACCTTTCTTGGTTCTTTCGGGTGACCATGACTTCCAACAGTTGCAGAAGTGGTCAAACGTCAAGCAGTATTCACCGATTCAAAAGAAATGGATTACTCTTACGGACAAACCAGAACATGTTCTAATGGAGCATATTATTCGCGGTGACAAGGGTGATGGCATTCCAAATATTCTTTCACCTGACGATATCTTTGTAACGAAGGGCCGCCAAAGCCCGCTGAGGCAAACTCTTGTTGACGAATGGAAGACGCAAGAACCCGCAATATTCATTACAAATGATGTCCTGTGGCGAAACTTTCAGCGCAACCGTGAACTAATTGATTTGTCACGTGCGCCTGAAGAAATTAGTACGGCAATTATTGACCAGTACCATTTGCTGAAGAGTAGTTCTACCAAGTCTATGCTTCTAAATTACTTTATCAAATACCGAATGGCCAATATGATGGAGGTGATTGGTGACTTTTAAAGCACTTCTTACTGCCGACGAGTGTTTGAATATCATCGAAGATTTTGATAGTTCAACACAAACATCCGTTGAAACTGAGGTCTTCTATAACAACAGTATTGGTTTGTGGCAACCCGTCACTTCTCTGAAACATGTTGAGAAGTTTCAAAGAATGCTTGAACCAACATATGGACCGCTTAAGTTTGAAAACACTTACATGCGGTCTTATGTTAAAGAAAGTACGCTAAAAATACATACCGATAGACCGGGCTTGGATATTACCTTGTCGGTCTGTCTAGAGCATAACTTTGAGGGTGAATGGCCTCTTTATGCGAGTAAAGAAAAGTGGATATATCCGGAATGGAAAACATCTTTGTATAACTATACCAAGTGGAATAGTAACTTTGATTCATTCGAACTCGGTTTAGGTGATGGTTGCGCAATGAATGGTAGATTATACCCACATTGGCGAGACACTTTCACACAAACAGGTAGAGGTGTTTATATATTTTATCACTGGAGCATTGTGCAATGATATTAGGACTTGTTGGGTTTGCTGGCAGCGGCAAAGGTACGATAGGTGACTTGCTTGTAAAGAACCATGGTTATAAGACTGAGAGTTTTGCTAAGAGCGTTAAGGACGCTGCGGCAGTAATCTTTGGATGGGATCGTAGTTTGCTTGAGGGTGACACCGCCCAATCGCGAGAATTCCGCGAGACGAAGGACGAGTACTGGTCGAAGTCTTTGAAGAAATTGATAACGCCTAGAATAATCATGCAGCAACTTGGCACAGAATGTGGCCGAGATGTTTTTGGTACCGATGTGTGGGTAAGTTCGGTTGAGCGCAGAATCTCACAAGATCCGGATTCGGATTATGTGTTGACGGATGTTAGATTCCCGAACGAGATTAAAAAGATCCAAGACATGGGTGGTAAAGTCATTCGTATTACCCGAGGTCTAAAACCTGAATGGTGGAATACAGCCAGCGATAGTCCTGTACTAATGCCTTCGCTATTTCCAGAAGTACATCGTAGCGAATACGAATGGATTTCTTGCCCTTATGATATCACCTTTGATAACAACATAGATTTTAATAGTCTTTCCGCCAGGGTAGCGTCTTTGGCTCGCAATATACATATACATGTAGAAGATACATATGTTGAAGAGACGTATGTTGATGTTCTTGCTCGGTTAGCTCAGAGGTAGAGCGTATCGTTTACATCGATAGGGTCGGCGGTTCGATCCCGTCACCGAGTACCATTTTATTAGGAGTTAAAAATGTCATTAGATAATAGTAAGACAGCAAACACGTATAGAAAGTATCGTCAATTAGACCAGGCAATGAACTGGATTGTTTCCGCCAAAGAACTCACTGAGATGAAGAAGCGATTTGCCTTTGTGGTGCAATCAAATTCGGTTTTTCTCCGCTTCATTAAGTGGGGTGTAGGCGCTGAACCTGGTCTAACGGGTATTCCTGAAGGTATGCCACCGGTTAAGTTGGAAGATGTGCCTGTAGATATGGGCGATACGACACTTACAACCGAGTTTAGAAAGATTTCCACCTTCTTGGAAGGAGGACCTGTACATAATCTGACTCCATTCCGCAAAGAGTCGAACTGGATTCAGATTCTACAGGGCGTACAGTCTCTAGAAGCAAAGTTCTTGACTGATGTTAAGGACAAGAAGTTGCTAGAGGTTTATCCAGACCTTGTTGACATTCTACCAGATTTTATTCCTGGGTTTGCACAGCCTGACTTGACAATTAAGAAGAAAAGTAAACCGAAAAAGGTTATAAATAAAGTTTCTGAGCAAACAAATCAAGCATAGGAGTGTGATTTAAGTACAATGAAAGAGAACAACCCGTGGGGCTGGCACCTAATTATTGATGCAGCAGGCTGCTCATACGTAGAAGATGCCGAAAAGATAAAGGCCTTTGCCAAGGACTTGGTGAAGCGTATTGACATGACCGCTTATGGTGAACCAAACGTGGTACACTTTGGCAGTGGGCATCTAGAGGGTAATACGTTAGTACAACTAATTGAAACGTCCAATATTATTGGTCATTTTTGTGATGCGGATGGTAGTTGTTTTCTTGATGTATTCTCTTGTAAGACCTTTGATCCACGAGATGCGGTAAGGTGCTTTGAGGAATATTTCTCACCGAAGCATGTTAAGACCGTATGGTTGGAAAGATCCATTCCAGAATCAAGTTCGGATGTAACGCTAGGAATTTAAAATGAAAACGGCGATGACAGGTCATACCAGTGGTATTGGCCTTAATCTATTTGAAAAACTTAGCCCTAATGTAAAGGGATTTAGTAGAGGAACTGGATACGATATTAATTCTTACGAAGATCGCGCTAGGATAATTTCAGAGTCGAAAGACTGTGATATTTTTATCAATAACGCTTATTCTGGTTTTAGTCAGACATACATGCTGATCGAATTATTCCGTGAGTGGAAACATTTAAATAAAACTATTATTAATGTTGGTAGTCAAGCATCTGAACTTTCTTTACCGGAAGACCATCTGCACTTATTAACCTATCAAGCAGAAAAAATCGTGCTGAGAGAAATGACCAATAAACTTCAAGGATGGAACTGTAAAGTTGTTTACAAGTGGTTTGGGTACGTTGGTACTGATGCCATTAAAGCAGCATATCCACATTTTACATCCAAAGATTATATCTCAACAGACCAAGCCGCATCAATCATATTAGGCAAATGAAATTCTTCCTCTTCTTGCATAAGAGCGAAGTCTGGATTGTAAATGATCCTCAGATAGTTCCTAAACCTAGAGAACTACTTCTTCAGAGTACAAACATCGAATTAATTAGAGAAAAATCTATCTATTATGCTAGTTCCAATACGTCTGTAATTGTTGATAAAGTCAAGCAAAAGAGAACAAGACGGCATACGCCAGAAGGATTACTTCGAATTGCCTCGGCAAAGATGGGTGATAAAAATCCCAACGCTAATGGGCTTAGTGACGATCATAAAACTAGAATAAGTAGAACAATGAGAGGCACCAGAATTGGTGAAAATAATCCTATGTATAACCGCCGGCATAGAGCGGACACAATTAGGAAAATTGCCTTTAATGCATCTCTCAGACGCAGGCTGTGGTGTGTTGAACCTTCTGGTAAAACGCACTTGGTCGATGTAAGAACGTTTTCGCTGCCAGCGGGATGGCAATGGGGTAGATTCTATGATGTTTACAAGACGAATTTATAGAAGAATTTTAAGATATTTTAGGTTGACACCTTCCGGCCGGCGTGATATGATGGTAAAAATAGAGAGAAGTGAGAAAGAAATTATGAACATTTATCAAGAGATGGCACTACTTAGAAATTTAGGTAATGTTAGTGAAACCCTAGAAAAACCGAATTTAACGCCATGGGCAAGAAATCACTGGAATCTTACCAGAAACATTCTTAAGAGGAAACTCTTGCAGATGCGAGCATTTAATAATGCCTCTTCGTCTAACGGTAGGACGATGGACTTTGACTCCATTAATCGAGGTTCGAATCCTTGAGAGGCAGCCAGTTTTAGGAAGGGTGGCCGAGTGGTTTATGGCTCTAGTCTTGAAAACTAGCGAGGGTGAAAGTCCTCCGTGAGTTCGAATCTCACCTCTTCCGCCAACATATATAAAACGGGGCCATAGCTCAGTTGGGAGAGCGATTGCTTTGCAAGCAATAGGTCGTCGGTTCGATCCCGTCTGGCTCCACCATTTTGTTTTAATAAGAAATGTATTGCGATGACAACTAGAGATTTTACAGATGCTAGAGTTGCGATTATAAATTCTAGCCTTACTTCTTCCGTCTACATCGGAGCAGATTCAATTCGCTATAGAAAAAATGACATGTGGTACGCTAGGTATTCCACTGTCATTATCCTACATATTGATTCGAATCGCGGTTGCCAGTTGTTTCATGAAAGCATTGAAGAGCGAGACTATGGCAGTTTGCGCAATCGTCTAATGCGTGAGGCCAATATGACCATTGAAGCAGCCTTGCAAATTCTTGATGTGCTAGGTGACCGTAAACTTGAAATTCATCTAGATATCAATCCCAATCCGAAATATAAATCCAACTCGGCCGTTAAAGAGGCTTTAGGATGGGTAAAGGGGTCTACTGGTGTAGATGCGAAGATTAAACCTTATTCTTTTGCAGCCACACATGCAGCAGACCACGTAACACGAAATCCTTTTGGGGCATACAACTGATGAAAATTTTTATTAGCATTGCATCATACAGAGATCCGCTTCTAAAATACACACTAACAGAAGCGTACAATAATGCAGTGCATAAAGATAATCTGTTTTTTGGAGTAATTGAACAGGCAAGTCCCGAAGAGGCTATTGACACCAACTCTTTTACGTTTAATAAACAAATTCGTTACGTCAGGATAGATCCACAGCACAGCAGAGGTTGTTGCTGGGCAAGGTCGCTTGCACAAACTCTATACAATGGAGAAGATTTCTTTTTCCAAATAGATTCTCACATGGGGTTTGATAAGGGCTGGGATATTTGGTTTATTAACTCAATGCATGAGTTAATGAAATATCATAAGAAACCAATAATTACAGGTTATCCTCAAGCTATTACTGCACTTAATGATGATATTACTAACCCTATTGTAAAACAGTCAAACGACGATAATAGTGGAATGTTTGTTCTTGTTGCAGAGAGAGAGAATGCTTTTATTGATAGTTATTATCTCGGAACAAAATCTCACTGGATCAAAACTGATGACAATTTATTACATGGGTATCTTTTGAGTGCAAATACTCTATTTACTGTTGGCGCATCAATTGAAGAGGTTCCATATGATCCATTTTTGTTTTTTAGTGGTGAAGAACATTCTTTAGCTCTGCGTTATTGGACGCACGGTTATAATATTTTTCATGGTAAAAAATTGCCAACATATCATTACTATGGTAGAGAATATAGAAAACTTTTCTGGGATTCAAATGAAGATTCCACTAGATCACAAAAATGGTGGGAATTAGATGGCCGGTCTAAAAATAGACTAAAGGAAATTGTGACAGGAAATCTAAAAGGAATATATGGAATCGGTACAGAACGATTTTTAAAAGATTATATGCGGCTTACTGGTATAAAATACGATCTAGGTTTTTGCGAGCCATGTGCATATGATGGATCAAATATTTTTTCTCGAAACTACAGAGAGAAATTGACTTACTCTAAAACCTCTTCTGGAATCCCACCTATACCAGAAAGAATACGAACGCCAGACATAAAAAAAAGGTTGACAAACAACTGAAGTTGTAGTAATATAAGTAAATAGAAATTGCCCTTGTAGCTCAGTTGGTAGAGCGCCACACTTGTAATGTGGATGTCAGGAGTTCGAATCTTCTCGGGGGCACCATAATTGTGGTAGTTCTGGTGACTGAATGTGGTGTCCCTGATCGGACATACAGACTTGATCAGAAGTTAAGCAGGGGTTCGATTCCCTTGACTATCATTATTCCGTGGTGGCGCAGTGGTAGCGCAGTTGACTGTTAATCAATTGGTCGTTGGTTCGAATCCAACCCGCGGAGCCAAATTTGGCCTCATAGCTCAGCCGGATAGAGCAACAGCCTTCTAAGCTGTGGGTCGGGGGTTCGAGTCCCTCTGAGGTCGCCAAGAGCGCGAGAGTGGTGGAACGGTATACACAACAGACTTAAAATCTGTCGCCAATGGCTTGCGGGTTCGAATCCCGCCTCTCGCACCAATATAAATAGTAGAGTGAAAATGTTTTATGAGGAATAATCCCTATGATTGTCGAATGCGGATTCAGCGACAATAGACAGAAGTTTGAAATAGTTATACCAGAAAATAAACGCATCGGCATCATGTTAAGTAGTGGTGCTGATAGTGCTATTTTGTTGTATCTTCTGTGTCTTGAATTGCAGAATCCAGGACGTAGCATAGAGGAAATAAAATACATTTTCACCGTACCTAAAACGGACGGAGCCGAATTGCACTCTCCCAAAATTGTAGATTGGATCAATGAAAGATTGAAAATTAATTTACCACAGCCAACAATTTTTGGCGCAAAAAATGTGCATACCTTGCATCATTCCAAACAAGTTGGTGACAGTATTACCGCAATTTATGATGAATATAATCCAGAACATACCGATCTTTTTCTATTTCTCGCCGATCAGAGGCCTGTACCAAAACCTTGGATAATTGAAGGCGTTTATCCATTTAGAGTTGATGAGAATCTTTATCCTGAGTTTATAAGTCTACCTTTTAACCATTTGGATAAATCGCATACAATTGATCTCCATTACATGTTCAAAACAGAATCTTTGTTGGAACTTTCACATTCGTGTACACAAAAAGACAGCGGCCGTTGTAATCGCTGCTATCACTGTTTAGAGCGCCAGTGGGCGTTTGAACGTTTAGAGAAGATGGATCCTGGAGTTAACTGATGCTTAACATCTCAGAATACATTTCTTCATTCGGAGATTTCATTGAGTTAAATTTGCCTAATTGGGACCAAGAAACAATCGAGGCGGTGAAGAATGAACCCGACTGGATTTACTATAACAGGTTTAAACCGGGGTTTAATCGCTGGGCAATTCCTCTTGTATCGCCAGACGGTTCTTATAATCCAGATTATGTGGGAAGTCTAAATGATTATTACCAAAATACGGGAAACCTGGTAGAAGAAAAAGACTTCAAATTTAAAACCCCCATTGTCTCCAAGTATCCTACAATTCAAAGATCGCTAGACTTCTGGGGTGAAGATGTTTGTAGATCGCATATCCTTAGACTTGATAAGGGTGGGTTTTTCCCACCTCACCGCGATTCAACATGGGTAATGCCAGTGAATATGTTTCGCATTGCCATACCGCTCATGAATTTTGGGCAATATCAGGCTAAATGGTATTTGGAAGATAAACCTCTGAATTTTGAGATGGGTAAGTTCTATTTCATCAATACCAGCAAAATTCATCATCTTTTTTCTTTCGTGGATAACGCTATAATTGTCATATTGTCCGTGCAAGTCACTGATTCCTCTATCAAAAAACTTATCGCCCATCATAGCATTTATTGAAGAAATAGCTTGACTTCTGCTCGGTTTTAGTGTAGGATGAGACCATAGACTGAAAAATGGAGAGATTATGAAGATTGAAGTTCAATATTTTGATTATGAATCAAACACTTACGTGCCTACCGCAATGGTGGATGCACCAGATTCCAGTGTCGAAGATGCCCTAGAGTATGCCTTCCGCTGGACACAAAACATTGACGGTTCTTGGTCGATGAAACTAGGCCTAGATGGTAACGATAGCGTCACCGTGCTTGCTCCGTTTCCCCGAGACGATAGGGGTAAGCAGTGGGGTCACCGTAGTAGTATGACGGGAGATCGCTTCCAGATCGTTGGAGGCGCTCTGTACGAGTGTGCCTCTATGGGGTTCAAGCTCGTAACCTCTTGATTTTAAACGGTTTAATATTTTCAATTATTTTCATTCCGGTGGTTGCCTTTTACTCCAATATCTGTATAATGGTATCATAAAGTGAGAGATGAGAGAGAAATTGATGTACACCTTTGATGACAATATTGTAAGCGACCTTCACAAGGACGCTTACGGGTTTCGCCCCAGCGAGTATTTCTGGTCTAGCTGGACTGGCAGCAGCGATGCTGAAAAGCAGGTGGTTTGGGACAACCTAATCATTAACCTTGACCGCGAGATGGAAAGGGAGCGTGAGGCTCAAGCCGCCGCTATCGTCCGTTTTGAAGAGCGGATTCTTGACACCATGTCGGTCGTGGTCAGTGCCGACCGTGGTGATGTCGTCCGTTATTTTGCTGACATGGAAGGTTGTGATGACGACCTTGAACATCTTGAGTATCTGATGGGTCTACCCTACGGTTACATTACCAAGGAATTTGGTCGTTTTGTGAAGAAGGCTGCTTAATATGAGAACTAGTAAATCATTTGTTGGTAAAGTTCCCGTTGTCAAGGGGGAAATTCGAGTAACCGGCGATTTGGTACTTGCGCGTCTCCAGGTTGGGCCCGGCGAGAGAATCAAGTTTGCTTTTCGTGGTCCCCGTAACCCTCAAATTGGTGGTTCTCAGGCGTATTGTCTGAAGCGTAATGCCTACCAGGCGGACATGTACATTTACGCAAATAGGAGAATTTAGATGATGGTTAATCAAGAATTTTTGATAAATATAGTTGGTGGCCCGGAGGTTGCCAAGCGTATAATTCTAGGTGAAATCGACGTTATGGAATCAGGAGCATTTGATGCACTTTTTGAACACTATCTGCCAGAAATGCCGTACGGTACAGCAAAAGCTAGAGATGGTTGCCCTATCCAGTGGATTGGTGACCAGTTCTCCGATGATTTGCGAGACTGCGCCTATTTTGGTATTGACTTATTTGCTGAACCGCGGGTAAAAGAAATTTAACAATGCGTAGTGCCGATGACGAGGAGATTCTGACTTGGGTTAAGGTCAACCGAAATCCGGTGGCCCGCAAGTTGCGTGATCCTGAGTTTAAGCAAAGAATTGTGCCGGAGTATAAACAGTACAACCGTAAGAAAGTTAAAATGCGTGATTGGTATGAAACCCAAGAATGAGGCAATAGTTGTTTATGACCCGGAATGGAGTGATAACACCGTTGTCTTCATTCTACATGAGGGTTTGATAGTACAACGTTTTCATTTTGGTAATTATTCGGTCGCACAAACATTTGCGAAAGATTACAACTTGAATCAAGAAAGAGCTTAATTATGTATAATAGATTTGACCTTGAAGAGTCAATGATGTCCTGTTGGCATATTATGGAAGATATTAAACTATTAAACGAAGACGTTATGGAAAGTCCTAAAGAATTGAGCCGAGACGAAATTTGTAATTATTTACAGGGTCTAGAAACAATCTACGGCCGCCGATTTGAAAAAATGTCTCGCATCTTTGAAATGTTGATTGCAGAAGCAAAAATCATTTAACATAACAATAAGAGGTCTGTATGTTATTAATAACAGGCGCGAAACTGGAAAAAATGGACCGCAAACTTATTCGTTTGTATGCCCGTTTTGTACTCAATCGTTATGTAACAAAATCCATTCAATCGAAATCTGTTGTTAACATTAAGGTTCTTACCAATGACTCTTTTTATAAGGAGGCAGTGGATAAGGACTATAATGCTTGGATGACCTATGACAGAAACGTTGATGGTACACGGTATTTCACAATTAAGATGAACTTAAAGTTTATCAAATCAAAGGCAAAAAGACCGCATACCAGAATGAAGGCGTTTTTAACGGACTTAGGTCACGAACTCATACACGTTAAGCAATATCTGAATGGTCAAATTTTTGATTATGCTAACGGAGACACTCGCTACGGCGGAAAAGTTTTCAGCGGTGAATATTACGAAAACGAAGAATCTTATTATGAATCGCCTTGGGAAATCGAGGCATACGGCCGAGAGACTGGGTTGTACAAATTGTTTTATAACAAAATGAAAGAAGACGGCATTTACTAGTTGCCGTCACTATATCATATAACATGCCCATATGGCGGAATTGGTAGACGCGCTGGTTTTAGGTACCAGTATTGCAAGATGTGGGGGTTCGAGTCCCTCTATGGGCACCATTTTCCATGACAAAAAAAAGTTAGTAACCAATTATGATCAAATTGAAGACCTTTTACGAGACCTTGGTAAATGATCAAGGCATTTCTAAACTGATTAGATTTTTGGAAGTTTCTACGTGCCTTGCCGTTTTACTAAACATTATTCATCACTGGTAGTGGTTGACAGTATCACATAAGTAGTGTAGAATGATTTTAGAATACGGAGATTGGCGCAGTCTGGTAGCGCATCTGGTTTGGGACCAGAGGGTCGCAGGTTCGAATCCTGCATCTCCGACCACTTTGACTATTATATAGGAATTATATGATTAATCGAATATTGATTTATGGACGACCTGGTGCAGGTAAGACCTTTCTTGCGGAGATGTTAGAAAGAAATCTGGGTAATAAAGCTGATTTTTGGAATGGCGATTTGGTTCGTACTGTTGCAAATGATTGGGATTTTTCTGTAGAGGGTAGAGACCGGCAGGCGCGCCGTATATTATCTTTTACACAATCTTCCCGAGAAAAAGGTAAAATTGCCGTTTGTGATTTCGTATGCCCTAAAAATGAATGGCGCGAATTGTTTCGAGACGATCAAACGCTCTTTGTATATTGTAACAGAACACCAGTACGAGACTTTGCCGATACCACGGCGATGTTTGAAAGCCCGGAACCTGGAGACTTTCACTATCATGTGGTCGATACCACAGATATTTCAACAATTGTTAGCAACTTAATGTCGAGGTTAGGAATAGTTTTTGATAGTATCAAACCCACAGGCATGTTGTTAGGTCGGTATCAACCTTGGCACCAAGGGCATCAGGCCTTGTTTGAAAAAGTTTTGGCAAAACATGGCCAAGTTGCGGTTATGATTAGAGATATGCCAATCGATGAAAAGAATCCTTTTTCACCTTACGAAGTGTCAACAAATATACAAAAAAAATTAATTGAAACTGGCCACGCCGGTAAATTTACGATAAAAGTTGTGCCGAATGTGGTTGACGTATGCTATGGTCGTGATGTAGGATGGACAGTAAGTAAGATTGATCTGTCTCCTGAAATTCAGGCCATCAGTGCTACCAATATACGTAAAGAAATGAGAGATAAAAATGTCCAATGATTTTGAAACTATGCCACTAGGCACTATAGCAGAAATTACTAAGATGCGTAGATTATCCGCAGAATTGTTTCTTCTGGCACTAAGACACAAGACTGAAATGCCTTATGAGGTCTCTTCGAAGATCGAAGAGATTAGACGAATGTATGTTTGGTTGAGTGAAGAATATCCAGTAATAGTATCCTGAGTCATGGCGGTGCCATTTGGAGGAACAATCAAGATGAATTGGGATGAACTTTTTATAAAGCAAGCAAATCTAATTGCTCAAAAAAGCAAGGACAAATCAACTAAGGTTGGTTGCGTAATTGTTGGTCAAGACAATGCGGTACTTTCGATGGGATTTAATGGATTCCCTCGCGGTGTTGAGGAGTCGAGTGCCGAAAGATGGGAACGACCTGAGAAGTACGAATGGGTCGAACACGCCGAGCGTAATGCTATCTTTAATGCGGCAAGGCACGGCATCAAACTTGCTGGTGCTAGAGCGTATCTAAACTGGGGTGGTGTGCCATGTTCCGAATGTACACGCGCCCTTATCCAAGCAGGCATCACTGAAATTATTGGACCAAATATTCCCTTCAATGGTAAAGGTGTTGGTGCAGGATACAATACAAAATATAGTCAAACAATGTTGAACGAGGCTGGCGTTGCCTTAAGGATCGTAAATGAAATCGCTGAACTTTGATGAGTGTCTAAAATGGAGTTCGACAATTGCTCTGGTACTAGGTGCAATTTTGACCTCTATGAATGCTTACCCTTATAATATTATTGTGTCCTTTTTAGGTAATCTTGGATGGTTCTGGGCAGGCTGGCGCATGAAAGAACCTAGTCTTTGGTCTGTTTCACTCTTCCTCTTGGTTGTATATGTCGCAGGGATTATTCATGCGTATAATTGATGACGTAAAGTTGGACTACAATGACGTATTGATTGTACCTAAGCGAGGTACAGTACCTAGCAGAAGTCTTGTGAACCTGAACGTTCAGTACAACTTTGTGAATGGTGATTTGTTTCGAGGTGTGCCCATTATTGCTGCCAATATGGACGGCGTAGGTACTTTTGAGATGGCCAAGTCTTTAGAAGAATTTGAATGTAGTGTGGCGCTTTCTAAGCATTACACAGAACAAGAACTGGTTGAGTATTTTAACGGTTGGCAGAAACAAAGGCCAATTTATTCTCTAGGCATCAGCGAAAGTGATGTGGCAAAATTTGCA
>Ga0049082_10000094_pt1 | contig 20203 bp, 23 predicted proteins | sample GreLakmeHU45MSRF_FD_66718 | JGI IMG/M metagenome (GOLD analysis project Ga0049082, IMG submission 66718) | Freshwater lentic microbial communities from great Laurentian Lakes, MI, USA - Great Lakes metaG HU45MSRF | ecosystem: Environmental > Aquatic > Freshwater > Lake | place: Great Lakes... | reverse complement strand
GCAAAGGAAGTTTATGAGAAGTTGATTTCAAAAATTGATTTCTCAGCCCCATTGCAACAAGCAGCTTTTGGAGATGAATTATCTCTTGATGACTGTGCAACGGGAGCGTGTCCAGTAAAGTAGGTTTTGCGGAGGCATAAATGAAAAAGATAATTCATAAAACCATTCAAGTTGAGCGCACATCCATGAACGGGCAGGATTCTGTCTCTTACTGGCAAGAGATAGAAAATGATAAAACCAATGAGGCCGACACGGATGAAATAGAACCAGATACCGACGAATGGAATAATCCGTGGAACTAATCAAAGAACAAAAATGAACCCCAGGAACAAAATTGTCAAGTCAACCAGAGAAAAAGAATTAAACAAAGAAATTGATGCTCTCACAAAAGAAATCGCTTCGCTCGAAAAAGAGATAGCCAATGACGCTAAAGAAATTGCAATTCTTGAAGAAGAAATAGCAAAGCTGTAAGTAGTGGGAGACAGCAAAAAGCGCTCGCTATTGAAGTCCGTCACTTGGTACTTCAGCGATATGATAATGACAATAGTTATCGCTTTCATCGTTACTAGGAATATCAAGACATCGCTAAGCATTGGTGTTCTACAGCAAACTTGGGAAGTAGGACTATATTACTTCCACGAACGAGTATGGGAACGAACAAAAGTAAAAACACATACAAAGGGCCTGTAGCTCGGTGGTCGGAGCAGGGGCACAGTATATAGTATTTAAGCCAACGCATGTTATAAAAACTAAGGGGAAGACAGAGTGGAGCAGTCAATCAAGTATGTGAATATTGGCAATTTACAAATATACCCAAGAGATATGAGGAGTATGGAGTGGTATATTGCGACAAAAATGTGTCTTAGATTGGGTGACGGTTGGCGTCTGCCAACAAAAGAAGAACTTAATATCATTTATGTGAATCGCGAAATTATTAACGGTCTTTCAACTGACGACTATTGGAGTTCCACTCATTCGTCTTGTCATAATCGAGTATGGGGTCAGTATTTTGCTAATGGATTTCAGCTAATTGCCTCAGCATCGCTTGAGTGCCGTGTTCGTCCAGTCAGGGATTCCGAAGAGTAAACACAACAAGTGGGAGAATTTAAAATGTCACAAGCAGTACTATTTGGTTTCGGTTCAGTCATATTATTTATTGTGATGACTGGTGCCTTGCTATATGGGATAGCAGTCGTTCAAGAAGCCTATAAAAAAACAAATCCCCTACGGTCCAGAATTATAAGTCATTATTCACTCGACGAAGATGGCGAGCTCTGGTAGGAGCCAGTCAAGGGGCCTGTAGCTCAGTGGTCAGAGCAGGGGACTCATAATCCCTTGGTCGTGGGTTCAATCCCCACCGGGCCCACTAAATATTAAAATTTAGCTCGGTATATTTTGTTGCTCTTCGACCATCTTGAATAAGCGCTCAAATATGTCCACAATTCCCGGGTTGGATAAAAAAAGCGAAAGCGTGTACCTGGTTCCAGAGGTTATTTCCGTCACTTCGTGTGGATACATTTTTGTTGATGGAAACAAAAGCAGCGAACCAGCAGTTGGACGAATATATTTATCATGACCATAGAAGTGGATTGAACCGCCCTCGTAGTCGTCGTTTATATAAATTATTGAAGAGTAAAGTATGACTGACGGTGGATAAACCATGTTCTTGCCTATAAACTTTTCAAAATCATTTGGAGCGTCAACATGTCTGCTCAGAAAATCACCAGCTGACCATTTATTCAACAATCCATCTTCGTCATATCTTTCAAGTGGAACCCCAAATATGTAACTAGCTTTTTCTTCTATTCTCCCGACATAGTCATTGAATCCATGGAGACCAGAGCTCTCTCCGTGTGAAGCAAAACTCCCCCTTGAGTACTGTTCGTTATTCGCATAATGCTGCCATATCGCTAAATCATTGCCGTTGACGAAGTTCTCTATAAGGTGGACATTTGAGAATGAGCCAAACTCATTTGCTTCCTGTGCTGGCGTATTCATTAACACAGATACTATCTATTGGTTATGGGTTGAATCGACACTAGGCCCACTAAAAGTATTTGTCGCCCAGTTTCCTGTGTGCCCATAATCCGTAGAATGAACGTTCAGAAGGTTTGAACCCACCCAATACGGCGTGAGCCATAAGGAATAAGTCAACAACGATGAGGTCGTTTTCCTGCCACATGTGTACTTGTTGTAAGTCTTCATTTTCCTGTACATTTTCCGTAAATTTCCAACAGAGTTTTTGAAATCTTGCATTCTCCTCCTCGCATGGTTCTCTATTTTCAAAAGTGTGTAAATAAAAACTCTCCCTGTCGTATTTGAAGAGGGCATTCAGCCTCGAGGCATACCTTCCTGATGTTTCATGCATCTCAACCGCATCGTGTATTACTGGTTCTGTTTGCTCGCGTTTATCAAGGTCGTCCCAGGTATAAAACGCAGCTACCTTGCACTTTTTCAAAAACAATGTTTCTTCTTCGCTAAATAAATCATAAACATCAGAAATATTTACAAACAGGGTATTCCCCCTATCTACATCACAGGAACATTTCTCCATATTCCAGGCTGCGCCTATTGCTGGGTTTCTGTGACCCATGTGCTCTAGGTGCCACGGCAAGAACAGCTCATCTTTTGGTATTTCATGTTTATCAAGTTCATCCATCGTTCGTGAATGATTCTCTTCGTATGACCAGAAGTGCTCGAGGGGGATTGTGGAGTTCGGATACCAGTTGGCATGGTCGCCAAAAATTCGCATTATTTCCACTTGTTGTTCACGGGAGAATTTAAAGCCACGGAAAACGACAATTGCCTGTTTCCTAAATAATTCGATATATTCCGGCAACTCCTGGATGAGCGACCCAAATGAATCAATGGGTATGGTTGGTATAGGTCTTCTCGGCACTCTTTTCTCCCTGTATAGCCACATTATATGGCCCCATTCTGACACATATCCATAAGTTTTGGTGGCTAAGATGAACATATGAAAAACGTCAATGTAACAATCAAGACGGTCCTAGATATGTTCGGCGAATCCGAGAGGTGCATAATGCACAAAAACACCACGCCGGTTGATGTGGTTGAAAAGTTTCTGACCAACGATGAGTTGGATAAATTAATCGGGAGGTATCCCAATGAATGAGCTGCAACTACAGATAGAGGAACTTAAGAAAAAGATAGTTCCGGAATACTGGAAGTCAATAGATGTTGACGAGGGTTGGTATCAGCTGGTCATAGATTGCGATAGAGAGCTGACCGGAGTAGACCCAAACTATCAGATTTATCAAGTCAAGGAAAAGTTTGGCGGTCTTCGTTACTATACAAAACCATCAAACATGGACGACAAACACACCCTTATGCGAATCGGCAATATTATTTCCAAATATGAAGATATAGCATGGCGGACATGTAGTGCCACGGGTGGACCCGGAGTCCTCATGGCGTCAATCGGTGGATGGCGCAAGACGCTGGACCCGGAGTATGCGGCAAGCACGCTGCATCATGGGAAGTATTCAATTGTGAGCAATACGACAAAAGACGAAGAATAACGCTTGCCATTATCCAACCAAGTAGCGATTTATCTACCATGTTTGACACATTAATAAAAACAGATTTTATAGACCCGAAAACTCTTTCAATTTTGAGGGAATACTGTGACGTCTGTGAATATTACATAAATCGGTCCTACCCTGGTTTGCCTGCCGAGAATCAAGATAACCACTACTTCACGGATAAAATGCTGCTAGAGATGGGTCTGCCACCGGTCCAACCGGAGATTCTCCGTAGCCACTCGAGTTTTCACATGGTGGAAGAGATAGGGGAAATTTTTTCAAAAATTTACTCCGCATGCGGTGAGATTATTTTTGAAATATACAAAAAACGCACGCTCTCTATTAACGGGAGTGGGATTATCAGGTACCAACCGGGTCAGTCGTTGGCGTATCACAGGGACTGGGAAGATGATGACAAATGGGCCAGAGATAGCAATAGTCATACTATTCATTTGTCCTCGGTTTTCTATATAAACGACGACTATAGGGGTGGGGAATTTAAGATGTCATCACAAAAATTTGGTGATTTCACAAATGACATTATGGCGATAAGGCCACCTGCTGGAAGTATCGTGTTTTTTGATGCGCTTCAATGGCATGCATCTGCACCCGTAGATAGTGGTAACAAATATTCAAGTACTAATTTCTACACCTTGCGTGATATGTGAATATTGTTACAAAAGACACAGAATGAAGCTTGTGATTTCCTGAAAAAGTAGATATGGTTCACCCCCATGAACCAATTCCCAATTTCACCAAAAGTACTCAATTGCCACGCCAACCCCAACTGAAATTTAGAGCAAAATTATTTGACATCGTTGAAAAGATGTGAAATAGTTAAACACATGACGACAGTACATGACATTGATTTGTTGAGCTCAAAAACTGAAGTTCCAAGTTTTGATGGTGCGTGCCGGGGGATGCCTACTGACTGGTGGTTCCCAGAAAAAAGCGCAACCGGAGAAGAAAAGTTCAACAACAAAAAAGCTGTGCAGATTTGCAAATCATGTTCTTCAAAAAATGAGTGTTTAGATTTCTCGCTTACATTTATGAATATTCAAGGAATTTGGGGCGGTCTTTCGCACAGGCAGAGGCAGCGGGAGCGGGCTAGGCGCGGAGTAAAAGTTATTCGAGATAAGGTAAAACGTTGATATGGACGAAATCTCTACTGAAATCCAACAACTTTTTAAGAAAATAAAACCACCATACAATTCCTCTATAGACGCTGGTGAGGGGTGGTATCAACTCATCCTTGATTGCGATAAAGAGCTAACTGCAATTGACGCAAAATACGCCATCCTGCAAATCAAGCAAAAGTTTGGTGGGCTTTGCTACTACATGACACCGAGCAATAAAACGACCCCAGAACAGAGGGACTCCATGTGGGCGATTCTTGAAAAGTACGAGGAGCTTTCTAGGAATACATGTGAAGAAACAGGTTGTTCTGGCGTATTAATGCAATCAGTTGGTGGGTCGTACAAAACGCTCAATCTTGAATATGCTGCGAGAAGTCCTTTGTATACAAAGCATAGGCAAGTAGAAAAAACCAATCAGTTTCTTGCCGCTAGCAATGAGTGATTTTTTAATAGAATTAATTGCAAAATCTGTGAATTGATATACATTTTTGCGCAATCAACTCAAAACCCTTTGCCTGTAAGGTTTTAATTTTCTCAAAACTACAACAAAATTGTGCAATATAGGACAAAAGGGCTATAATTGATGTATGGATACACGAAAGGTTTTTTTAAACTGAGCTAGGTCCCCAAGGGTCGAACCTGCTCGCTATCCCATACACCTAAACAAGGAGTTTCGCTTGAACGTCAAAACTGGTATTTACGCTATTTTTTTTATGATGGTTGCCCAGGTGGGTCTTTCTGCAGTAAGCGCAATGGAGGCAAAAGCCCCAGTAGCGGTTATTAGCAGTGAATCTGCAAAGCTGATTCAGCATGACAAAATTAACGAAATCAGCAGTCTTGAAGCAATAAAGTTCAGTCACGGCGATGTTTCCTGGCTTGAGGAAATGGCACTAAGCGTGGGCTGGCCGGCAAAGCAGATTCCTAGGCTTAAAAAAATTGTTTTACGTGAATCAGGCGGCTGCCCTAATCGCATAGGCGGCTCTGTTGTTGACAGTGACTGCAATATCATCAAGATGGCAACAATGTCGCATCCCTCGGACAGTGGCTTGCTCCAAATCAATGGAGTGAATTATGACAAAAGCAGGAACAAATGGGCTTTACTGTGTAACGAGATGAGCATTTGCAACCAGGAACCACTTCTTGACGCAGAAACAAACCTTAGGGCCGGTCTGTTGATTTGGAGGACATCCGGTTGGGGTCCGTGGGACCCATGCCAATGGGGTCCAAAATATGCGCATAGGTGCAAAGACGGCAAGTAGTCATACCGGCACCACCCATATTGGGTTATTATTCACTTGTGGCAAATAACAACTCAAAATCATCAGGCAGAACCAGAATCAATCCAGTAACAAAAGAAGTAGAAACTGTTGCTGGCACTAAAGCCGGGAAAAAACGAAACCGGCTCCCAATAGGACATCCGCAGAGAACTCATGACCTGCGTGGTCCGGTCGGAAAGAAAAACAGGAAAAGCTCTCCTGCGAACGACGAAGATTAATTTTCTTCTAAAATTTTAAATAAAGAGTCTCTATCTAGGAAGATTGAGCCGCCACTTATATTCGACCCATCATCAGACTCCTCGATATAGATAGTTATGTCGTCTGCGGATACTTTTAGTTTCTTGGCGATGTATACAGTCATTCTTGAAACTTCATCCTGAAGAGAAGATAATGCAATTTCGGATTGATTTTCTTCTATTTCTATGTCTTCGTAGCCCTCGTACCCAACGCCAGTCCTGACAAACTCTGCGGACATTTTTGTAAATGTTGATGCCATGACGCACATTGAGCACGCTATTTTCTCAGTCTTGGCTGGCCGCTTGCGTGGTTCCATGTGCCCGCACGAGAGCTTGTGAAGGTAGACAACATCACCCCATTGACCTTTTCTGATTATGTCAATTACTGTATTTTGAGGAGCGCTTTTTTTATTTATTTCCATAAAAATCCATTGCTGTATTCATGGGTAAAGGGTACTATGGATTCATGCAAACATTTTTACCATATTCAAGCTTTCGTGAATCGGCATTAGTATTGGATTACAGGAGGCTGGGGAAACAACGTGTTGAGACTCTCCAGATTCTAAAGAGCTTGCTGAACCCAGACTACGGATGGAAGAGTCACCCAGCTGTAAAGATGTGGGTTGGTTTTGAGCCGGCATTGTCCGCTTACGGGGTTGAGATATGCAAAGCATGGATAGAAATGGGCTACAAAGACACATGCCTAGAAAAAATTTCATTGTTAGTTGAGCCAAGCATTGAGATTCTCCCTCCATGGATTGGAGATGAGCGTCTTCACGACAGTCATAAATCAAACCTTCTCCGAAAAATGCCAGAACACTATGCTCAATTATTCGGCGAAGTAGGTCCAGACATGCCTTATTTTTGGCCAGCAGATTCATCGAGCAATAAAAATGTACTAGTATTTTAAGAATGAGTGAAGAAATAAGGAAACCAACAATTGCATTTTTGACCACAGATTGGTCTTTTGGATTGCAGCCAATTCAACCAAACGGTTGTTCGTACTATAGGTGTAAGTTGCCAATGGATGAAATTCAAACCAGGTATGGATGGATTTGCGGTATGGGACTCCCTGGATTACACCCAACAAAGGGTGTTGGCATGTTAATCGAGAACGATAAAGCTATTCACGGATGGGATTTAATAGTACTCAAGTTGATTATGCATAAAACTTTTTCCGAATTTATGCCCACAGCAAAAAAAATTGGTCAAAAAATAATAGTTGATATAGACGACTGGTTTGATGGATTAGAACCAACAAATAGGGCATTTGAAACAACGGACCCAAAGAGAAACCCAGAAATAAATAGAGAGCATTACGCAAATATCATCAATCAAGCTGATGCACTGATTGTTTCCACTCCATTTCTTTTAGATTACTACAAGCAGTTTCATAAAAATGTTTTCCTTGTTAGGAATGGTATAGATTTAGACAGGTGGGAAAAAAGAAAAGTTAAAGATACCCGTAAGCCAACAATTGGCTGGGTTGGGGCCACTCCATGGAGGTCAAACGATTTAGAAGTTCTTGGTCCAAAGTTTGGCGAATATATAAAAAAAAATAAGTTAAATTTTCATCATTCTGGACATACTTTAAATGCCCCATTGGCACACGAGATGGTTGGGGTGGACATTACTCGCTCAACGATTTCTCACATGCTTCCGATAAGTGATTACCCAAAGTTGTTTAAGCATATGGATATAGGAATAGTACCTTTGAGCAATGTTAGATTCAATGACGCCAAATCCTACATAAAAGGCCTGGAGTACGCGGCTGCTGGTATTCCTTTTATAGCATCACCTTCACCGGAGTATCTGGAGCTCGCAAAAGCCGGAATAGGAAGAATTGCCCATGACTGGAATGATTGGGAGTATCATTTTGATGAACTTCTTGACCCACAAAAAAGAAAAGACGACATTGAGGTAAATCTAGAAAACCTAAAAAACTTTACAGTTAGGGCTAGGGGGTCCGAGTGGGACTCGACATTCAGACATATATTGGAAAAATTATGATTTTAGACACGGTTTCCGTTTGTATACCATCTATTCCTACGCGTTCTAATTTTCTGACATCTCGCACCTTTCCGAGCGTTTTAGCACAAACACATCCAGCATCTGAAATTTGCATTTCAGTCGACACAAAAAAAACAGGTGCGTGGGAAAACCGAAACAATACTATAAAGATGGCAAGTGGCGAGTGGATTGCTTTTTTGGACGATGATGATGAGTTTCAGCCTCATCATATTAGAACCTTATTCTCCAGGGCGCATGAGCATCAGGCGGATGTTGTGTGGGGTTGGTTTGATGTCATCGGAGGCTCTGACCCCTTCCCTACGCACAAGGGTCGTCAATGGGATGTAAATGACCCCCACATCTTTCCCATTACCTGTATCGTTCGTCGTTCATTAATTTTAGATTCAAAAGCCGTGTTTATGCCAGAAGAAAGCAATATAGGTGCCTGGGGAATTCAGGATTTTCCATTTTGGAAAAGTATTCACGATGCAGGAGGTAAATTTGTAGCAATTCCTGATACAACATGGAATTGGTATCATCATGATGCAAACACTTCTGGTTTGCCAAATCGTTGGTAACATGTTAACAAACTCACTAAAGCAAGGATAAAGATGTCTGAAATGACCATACTCGTTCCGTCACGTGGACGACCCGAAAACATAATTCGTCTAATGGACGCTTGGAGTGCGACAACTACGCAGGATACGCGCCTGCTTGTACTAGTTGACGATGACGACTCAAAACTTGACGACTACCTTTCTATTCCTAATATTGACATACGGGTCGGACCACGAATCCGAATTGGCGGCACCCTCAATGTTGTTGCTCCAGAGATGGCATTAACCTCACGAAATATTGGATTCATGGGGGACGACCACCTGCCTCGCACAAAAGGGTGGGATGAGACATTTATTAACGAATTAGACAGAATCAAAGTAGGGGTAGTTTACGGTAACGACCTTGCTCATGGCGCTGGATTAGCTACATCAGTCACAATGACATCCAATATTGTTAACACCCTAGGGTACATATGTGTTCCAGGAAGTATCCACTTATTCTTGGACAACTTCTGGATGGAGCTTGGGCGTGGAACAAACATCACATATTTTGATAATGTGATTATTGAACACATACATCCCAATTTTCAAAAAGCGCTTTCAGACAACACTTATACCGAAGCAAACAGCCCAGAGGTATGGGGTGCCGATGAAATAACATTTAATAACTATGTTGCTACCCAACTACAAGATGACTTGCAGAAACTGAGAACTATAAAATGAGAGAAGACAGACTTTTCCCATTAGACACAATTCCTGAGTATTGCACTGCAGAATGGTATTTAGACCGGGAGATTGCGCCTCACGTTGACCAAGAAATGCACCGGCCTCGTTTGGATACCGCAGCACGATTTGCTATGTCCGTATGGTCGTCAGACTTGAAGGTTGTTGACCTAGGTGCTGGTGACGGTGGTCTTTTGTCGCTGCTAACAGAAATTCCTAAAGCTCAAAAATGGGGTTATGATTTGCAACCATCAAACATTGCCGGAGCGGTAGATAGAAATCAAGACGTTCGTTATGGAAATGTATTTGACCCAATTGACTGGGCAGATATTGCTATTGCAACAGAAATGATTGAGCACTTAGTAGGACCACATCAGTTTGTTAATATGATTAGTCAAAAAAGCAAGTATCTAATTGCTAGTTCTCCGTGGACGGAAACAATTGATGCCCACTATGGATATCATACTTGGGCATGGGATGTCGAAGGATACGCTCGGATGCTTGAATCAAATGGATGGAAAGTTGTCAGCCACGAAACGCCTGGCATGTTTCAAGTAGCATTATGTGAGTCTTTAAACTCATGAAAATTCTTATCACTGGCAACGCTGGTTTTGTGGGGGGATATTTTCATAAAGCGCTTGATGGTCACGACATTACCGGTGTGGATATAAAAAATGGAATAGATGCCCGTAAATTTTTTGCAACAGACGAAACGCACTTTGATTTAGTGGTTCATTTAGCAGCGATAGTTGGAGGAAGGGCGACCATAGAGGGCGAGCCACTATCCGTCGCAGTAGACCTGGCTATTGATTCTGAGCTGTTTCAATGGGCGTTAAGAACAAAACCGGGAAGAATTGTCTACTATTCATCCTCGGCCGCCTATCCAATAAAATTACAAGATTATGGTTCTACGCACCATCTAACCGAGTCGGATATTGATTTAAATGACATCCAATCCCCCGATTACACATACGGATGGGCAAAACTAACCGGAGAGATGCTTGCGGGTTATGCAGAAAAAGAAGGGCTGAGAGTCCATGTATTCCGTCCGTTTTCTGGATACGGAGAAGACCAGTCCCTGGATTATCCGTTCCCATCTTTCATCAAACGTGGTGTTGAGCAAGCAAATCCATTCAAGATTTGGGGTTCTGGAAATCAGGTTAGAGACTTTATACACATGGAAGATGTGGTTGCAGCAACGCTGGAAGCCGTTAGACAAGATATACAAGGCCCAGTTAATTTGGGTCTTGGTCGAGTGACTTCATTTAATGACTTAGCAACCTTGGTCGCAAGTGAATGTGGGTACTCTCCTGAGTTTGAAAGAATAATTGGGGCTCCAGAGGGGGTTCAGTATAGGGTTTGCGACCCATCAAAAATGTTATCTTTCTATACTCCAAAAATATCCCTTGAAGAAGGAATAAGCAGGTCTGTTAATTACCTTAGAAACAGATAAATTTATTTTTTTATATCTTTAGTTTCTATTTCCGAAGCTAATGTGCCGCCAAATATCTTTGATATAGAAGGCAGGCCAATATCAGAAATGCGCTTTGCAACTGGTTTTACTAACGCCGAAAGACTGTCTGTTGAGTTTGGCGTAATTGTAACGGTGTACGGCTTGGGAAGATTCTGCTGACTCATTGCTAAGCGCATGTGCTCAACCTCTGACCTTAATACCTCTATCTTTTGATTCAAATCGGCAATTGAGTCTTGTGTATCTCTGTTGTTGTCCATTGTAAAATACTATCCTATTTGGTTTTAAACTCAGCCCAGGTCTTGTCCCCTACGCCAAAGTACTCACGAGCATATCCAGCATCAACAATGTCTTTGTTTAGACAGGCCGTCAATGGGTCTTCTATTTTGTCGGAGCTGTATATCCTTGCAAGAATGCGACCATACTTGTCATTCTTGTCTGGGATTGTGTTAACAAAAACCCACTTATGACTTGTTAACCAATCTTGCGTAAAGGATTTAGCCTTCAGGCCGAGTGTTTTTTCTGCTAAGTCTTTAGTCCTTGATTCTGGTGTATTAATTCCGTAAAGTCGGACCCTCATCTTGTGATGAATGTCAAAACCAAGGTCAACCATAAGCTCAATAGTGTCACCATCAATAACCTTCAAAACCGTAGCCCCATACCAAAATCGTTCCATTATTTTTTAACTTTCTTTATCATTCCATCAACAATTCCGTTTACAACGCCGTCTGGTATGACCGCAAATCTGCATCTGCCATTTGGCTCAACGCTTTGCGCAATTATTTTGCAAGAACCGTTGCCTTCATAGAGGGCGCAGTTTGAGCATTTAACACCTATTTGTGCAACTTCGTTTTCTCTTGCGTCAATGTATCCAGCCCATATTCCGGTTTCGTCTTCATTGAATTTTCCATATTTTTCGGCAATTTTTAGCAACGAGTCAGCTAGTTCTTGCTCTTCAGGCACAAGTTTTGGTTTGTTTTTCACTTTATCCATCTCGACAATAATTGAGTTATTGCCACTAACCAAATCTTGAATAAGTTTTAAAATTGGATTTTCCATATTCCCATTATCCCATATAAAGCAAAAACCCCGCTCAAACCTTGCGGAATGAGCGGGGTTTTAGCCTAATAGCTTGTTATCACACTGGAGCGCTGTCGAAGTTTACCTTCACGAACGACTCTGGACGCTTGACAGCAAGTGCCAAACGTTGTTCGGCCAAGATGACAACTGCGTTTCTTACGAAGAAGTCCGAATGCTGCTCGCTGATGCGAATCGATGCCTGCTCACGGTCGTACAACTGTGCTCCGGTACCGAATGCTCCAACAAGTGCTGTGCCTTGTGCGATTGCTGGTGTCTCCACGACTGGGATTCTCCATACTCTTGGCTCGCCGCCGAGAGCTACGGAAATAGCGACCAAGTATTGGCCGTTTGCATCCTTTGTCGTTTCAATCTTTTCCCAGTCAAGTGGGTTAAGAACAACGCCAGTTGGCTCGTAGTATGCCAAGAAAGACAAGGTTGCAGCGCGACGAATCGCATCAGCCATCGTGTCTGCCACTGGCAAAGCTACACCATCTGACCAGTCGTAGGTTTGAATGCCTGATGTCTCAAGAACGCCGGTCAGGTTTTCGCCTGTGCCGTCGCCGTTCAAAATCTGGTCATCTTCCTGCAAACGAAGGCCGTACATCAGCTCGTTGTCGATGATTGAGCGCAGTTGTGGCTCATCAGCGAGAACGTTTCTGTGTGCTGCTTCCCAGTGAGCAAGCGTGCGTACTGGAGCCTGTTGGCCAACAAATACGAAGCTTGATTGTGGCTTTGCACCAAAGTTTGCACCCGAACGCTCTGCAACAGATGATGCACTGTTTGTACCGCCACCAGTTGACGTGAAGCCAAGGTGCTGGAAGTATTCAATGACAGCTGCTGAAGTTGTGCGGACTGGGAACAAGTCGCGAACACGCTTGGTACGCATTGGAGGCGTAACAATTGGGTCTCTTTGAATTGTTCCAAACGAGCCAGGAGTGCCTGATGGCAATGCTGAGTAAACGTCCTTAACGTTGTAGCCGGTGAGCGAAGCGTTCATTTGGAAAGCTGATGGCATGTTTGCGCCATTCTTTCCACCTTGAAGCGACTTGAACTCAGCCGAGTTAACGAATGCGTCTCCAACGCTCATGCGACGCTCTGTCTGTGCGCTGAATGCGCCAGCTGCTGCTGCTGCTGCTACAGAGTCTGATGATTGTTGCGAGCCCCATTCCTGGACACCCTTCATTGACTCAAGGCCCTCGATGAGGCTCTTGATTTCGCGGATGTCGCCCATGTTCTTGTCAAAGGCTGACTTCTGCTCTGCGGACACAACAACTGTACCGTTGTCAACTCTGAACGAGTCGGCAATTGTCTTGTTGTCGGCCATTTTTTCTCTTAGAGCTCCTTGGAGCTCTCTTACGCGTGAATCGTCTGACATTTTTTTCTCCCTATTGAGATTTTGGTTATGAAATTGTTTGTGTCAACACTGCTCAGGTAAGCACCCAGCGTCGTATGCCTTAGTTACAAATTTAACACGCCAAAAAGTTATGTAGGGAATGTATGTTACTAAGAGGGTATGTCAATTATTGCGCCAATTTTTCTAGCTTCAGCAACGCTCAAATTGACTATTTTTAGCATTTCCTGATTTTCCTTATTATCCAGAAGTCCGGCTTCCTCAAGGGAATATCCGTTCATGGCGGCCAAAAGCAAGGCCTCAATTGGGTTTATCCCTTCACGGGCCATTGGGTTGCCAAAACTGTTCATTTTTGCCATGATTAAATACTACCTTCCTTTATCAAAATTAGCAAAATCAAAGAGTTTGGGGTCCATTACTTCCAACTGCTCGTTAATTGCTCTTCGGGCAACCATTATTGGGTTCATCGGGTCATTCGTGGTGTCATAGACAAAAAGCTCATCAAAGAAAGGGTCTAGGTTTGGTAATAAGAAATAGAGGTTTCTGTTTATTACTGGAGGAATCCAATCAGGAACCATTCTTCCAGTTCTTTCAAATCTTTCTGCGTTTCTTTTTAGAATTACGTCATCTGGTGAAAAGAAGTAGTGAGCAACAATTTTGTATCCAGATTTCTTCCAGTTAATCAGGTCTTTGTTGCCGTCGTTGAACTGACCACTTGTATCGTAGGTCATATCCATTCCTTCGGAACTGGCTCTTCTCGTTAATGAAGCCGCCAGAGCACGAGATTCTGCGTGAGTTAAGTTGGCAGCGTCGGGAAGTCGTCTTTCATACCAGTAGCGTGCTTCCGGCATAATTATTTTTGCATCGTCTGGGTCAATAACTACAGCATCGTTGTATGAGGGTATCCCTTCAAATCCAGAAGTCCTGGCGATGGTTTTTCCAGTTCCCGAAGAACCACCAAGCACATAAACGGTTGGCTGTTCTTTTCCTTCATTGAATTCGGGTTTTGAAACTCTGGAAATACTATTCTCTATATACGGAATCCAGAGTCCGTTATATCTGTCATCAAAAACTTTATTCCCACTAAGTCTATATTTTTGAGATGTAGGAATTGGACTAGAAGAATTGAGTTCATCAATTGAGTATCCAGATTGGTAGTCAAGAAGTCCAAGGTCTTGAGCTAGTGACTTGTCAACTATTGGTCTTGATGGTCTTGCCATTTTGCCAACAGGACCATCTGGATTCCATGAGTCGCTCTTAAATTCTGCACCCCACGGCATTAAAGGATGTGGCATCTTGTCGTTGGGTAGGAATTTTTCTGCATCTTTTTCAGAACGTACTTTGTTTATTCTTGCAAGTATTCTTTGATTTCTTATTCTTTGAGCTTTTGCAAGTATGTTTAGTCTCAGCGCTATTGATAGTCTCAAGTCGCTAAATGGGTCTGCAGAGCTTGAGCCTTCATAATCTTTGCCCATTTTAGCAACAGCTCTTCTGAGCCATTCAGCATGTCCAAATGCAATTGGATATTTTCCTCTTGCTATGTCTTCAAGTGGTACCCAACTTGCAGCTTTTGCGTCTGACGCAGCTGTTACATTTGAATCCCACGGAACAATAAACAAACCAGCACCAACTCTTGCACCCTTTACAAACCTAGGGTCCCAGTCCGGTGAGGTTATTATTCCAAGCGGTCTTGCTTCGATTGAAGACTCAAGGTCAATACCAACCTCTTCTAGTCCTTCTCTTGTGGCGGTAGTCATGTAGTCTTCGCTGCCATCTCGCAGTCCACCGACAAGTGCTTTTGCGTTTGTAAATGGTCCACTCTTTCTGTCAATCATGAGTACTTCAGCAGAACGCAAATCGTTGTTGTTCATTCTTACAATTACGGCATCCGATGCCTGCATCAACTTGTTTTTGGCGAGTGACCAGTTGTTCGTTGACCATTCAACATCATCGTCATCGCCAGATGTAAGATTTTTGCTTATGTCTAGTGGTGAGTACTTTGATACCGTGTAGGCGGCTCTTCTTAGGCTGTCCGAAGCGATGTCTCTTGTTCCATAAACAGATTCGTAGTACTCGTCCTGCGGTTGCATCGTAGGCATGCCGTATATGCCTTCATAGGACTTAATCAAACCATCAAATGTTGACATTCTGCCGGTTGGTGAATCATCATTGAATAACTCAATGTGCTTGTCATTGTTGAAGAGTGATTTTGCTTTAGCAATAATGTCTGTGTAGTCCTTGTAATCCTTGCCAGAACGGTCAATCATTGCATCTATTAGATTTGAGCGATATGCAATTGCTCCAATAATATCTGATGGCTCTTCTCCTATTTCTCCATATATAAGCGAGGAATTGGTAGGAAGAATCGAGTCTGAAGCAAAAGGTGATGTTCCCTCTCTAAAGTCGTTTGCTGAAATACTCTTATCTGCAACACCAGAAACATACAAGTCCATAAGTCTCTGTAGTTCTTGTACTTGCTCCGAGTCGGAGGCTGTATTTTTTCTGATTCCAGGGTTTCTGTCTTTGTTGAACCATAGGTTTGATGCGTTTTCATCAGCTCTAAGCGCCTCAATTTCCCTATCTTTTTGCAAAGTAGCATCTCTCGCAATACCCATTTTCCCAACTGGGCCACTCTCGTTGGGGAATCTACCCATTGAGAATCTCTTCATTGTGGAAACACTCTCTGCAAGTAGCTCTGATTTGCTGGTTCCAAGAGACTTTAGAATTTCAGAAAGACCATCATCTCTTCCATCTTTTGCTCTGGCAATCGAAGCAATTAAGTGTTCTGTATCAATTATGTTTTCACCACGATTAAGGGCTTCTCTTACTGAGTTAATCATTGTTTTTCTAGCGCTAAAACTCAAAGAAGCAACTTTCTCAGAATCATCACTCGTGCTTGGGGTTAATGTTTTATTTATTGCGTCACGTAGGTCGTTGACACTAATACCCAGTCTATTAAGCACTCTTCCGGCAATGCTTTGGTTGACAGACTTTTTACCGATGTTTTCTCTTGCAAGACCAAGCAGTAGGTAGGGTATTGTTACCTCACTGGACTTACCAAGTTTTGCTTCTTCGTGAGCGTGCACAACAGACATGATGTTTGGTTTGGTGTATCTATTCAGTGCCATTTTGCCTATAGGACCATCACCAGGTGGAACAATTCTGTCATCATTTATTTCTGAAGATTCGCCAAAGAAATTTTTAGGTATTTCATCTGCCGATGAGTAGTATTCGTATGTCAAATCTTCATAACCGTTGTCATTTAACCAAGAATCAAAAGTTCTTATATTTTTGAAATCTGTCGAGGATGAGAATGTAGAAGCTGGAGCAGCATCAATGACTTCTCGTTTGTATCTTGGCATTAATGAATTTCTTCGTGTTTTTTTGTCTTCCGCTTTAATAAATTGTGCAATTTTTTCAAAAGCGTCACCTACGCTCATAGCAGAATCAAAAAATTTCAAGTATTGAGCAAATTCGTTTTGTACTAAATTTAACAAAAGGGTTTTTGCATCTTTAAAATTAGGATTATAATCTGTTGCATTACCCTGAAGCGCTTCCATAATTTTCATCGCAATTCCGTCAATTGTGTCGGAGATTTGCTGAGCACCAATTTCGTCGGCAAATTGTTGTAATTCTGCAAGAAGGCCAACTGTTTCAAATGCGTTTTCAGGATTTTCCTGTAATTTTTTTATGTCTTCAAAAACTTTGTCCAATGGTTTTAATGATTCGTCTAATCTGCCACGAGTTTTTCTTAAATTGTTAATGGCAGATGTATTTTTTGCTAATTCCACATACTTTTGATATGCGGCTTTAGCTGCCCCATCAAGAGAATCTATTCTTTCTTGTGTAAAAGTATTTATTTTCTCATATCTTTCTGCTTGCTCTGGCGTAAGCAGTGACTGTATGTCTCCAGAAATTACTGGGTATGCATCTGATGAGTTTGACCAATTTACCCATGGGAAATATGAAGACATTGTCATATTTTCCGAAACTCTCGTCTTGTTTTCTTTAAGAGAATCAACTTCCCCTCTCAGGAAACCGCTCAGCTGAGAGTAGGCCTGATTGAGGGCAAGCTCGTCTTTATTTAGAGATGTTCCACCAGACGGGGTTATTCCAAAAAGCTGTCTGAGAATTGCGGAGGCATTTTCATCTGGTGATTCAGCAATTGACTCCGTTAGTATTCTCATGTATTCAGAGAACTCTCCACCAGAATCCATTGATAGAATGTCTTTTGTTGTGATTGGCTCAGTCGTAGATATTTGGCCGTCTTCACCTTGCCACCAATAAACATCTGGAGATGTTTCGTAAGAATCATACAAGGATTCAACTTCTTCTTCCGTGCCAGGTCTAGCAAACCACTTAACTGCCTTATTGTATGGCCTTGAATCCTCCATACCGCTGTAAACAATGTCCGGGCCGTATATGGAGAATTTTCCATCTGCTGCTTTTCTTGGAGCAACCGAAAGCATATTAAACGAATCATCTGAAAACTTTGAATTAGTTGAAGAAAATTCTATTGCATCAGCAAAAAGGGCAGCCATTGTTTCGCCAATGTCTTTTGTGGAGTCATACCATCTTTCGATTTGCTCTGGATTAAGACGAACAAAGCTGTCACCTTTTTCTCTAGCTATATCTTGAAGGACAAATGATGAATCGGCTTCGTCGTATATTGCTTTGAAAATTCTGTCAAAATACCATCCGAGCATTTGGTCGTCCGCAACCGTTCTGCCAATAAATTGATTATTGGGAAACATTGCACTATTGACATCATTCACAACATCAATCATCATTGAGTGAATTGCCGACATGGCCTGCGCGGCTTTAAATTCACGAGCTGTAGCTGTTCTCATCCACTCTTTTATTTTGTTTCGGGAATCCTCATTTAGTCCTATTTTTTCAAGTTCTGAATCTCTGGACATCAAACGAACTGCATCATTAATCCAGCTTGAGTCCCCAGGAACAAAACCCGATGTGACCCTTCCAAGAGAACGATAAATCATCATGATTTCTTTTGCAATTGGACTATCAAGAGATGTGATTGACTCAACATCAATAAAACCTGGTTGGTATTCTCGCTCTAGTGCGCTATCTCCTCTTTCAGAATACCCATCTGGTCCGAACTCTTCAATTGCCTGCTGTTCGGCGACCATCTGCTTGTAGGATTCGCCCATCATGTGCCGCATTGACCTAATCAATCCGGGGAATTGATTTGCTCTAATCATTTCATTTACTGGCTTGGTTCTGTCTTTTTCTGATTCTGCATAAACGCTTGGGGCGTCTTCTTCTGAATCAACCGAGGAATCAAAAAGCTCTCCACCATTAACATGATATTTGAGCAAATCTACAAGACCTGGGAACCATTTATCCAAAGCTTCTTGGTCTTTAGGTTCTCCGTCTGAGAACTTACGTGCTTCAATTGGCCCATGAAACGGGCTTCCAACCATAACCGGTGGTGAATCTGGAAGGAATACTCCAACTTCTGGATTTTCCGAGTCCCATTCTGGGGTTGGGCCATTTGACTGGGATGCATCACTTGCTATTCTTCGATTCGCCATTGCACCCGAAGGGCCAGAAGCCATTTCTTTATATGCATTTCTAAACGACTGTTTAGGTCTTGCGTTTCCTTCTTTTGGTTGAATTACCGAGTTCAAAGCAGCTGCGCCTATTCCATACTTGCGCATTGCTTGTCTCTTTGACATTCCGGATTCTATGTCATCAACGATTGCTTTTCTATTCTTTGCAATCCATTCTTGTGAGCCAATAGAAGATGGGGCCATACCGGACTTCCTCAGTTCATGAAGAAGATTTCTTACCGTGTTTGGGTTAAATCCAGTTGTTTCAACAATCTCAGATTCGCTATACCCTGCTTTAGCGAAAGATGCAACAGTTTCTCTTCTTGATTCCGGCATTATAGAAGACATGAATTTAGAAACTTCATCAATGCTTGGATTCTTTTTTCCAACTTGTTTGTAGAAATCTTCAAGCTTCCCATTGGTCGCAAGTTTTCTAGCAGTTGCCATTTTGGGGTTAATTGCGCGCCCAAGTGCTCCCGATATCTCCGAATCATTTTGTCCTGATTCGATTGATTCAAATACTGGCTTCATTTCTGACCAGTTGCCAGAAATCCAAAGAAGGTCACCATCTGGGCCATTTTTTTGCTCTGACGCAGCATATGTGGGCCATATATTTTCTGGGTTTTTCCCTATTGAATGAGCAAGCTTTCTCGCAGCATTAAAAGAAAGATTGAATTTACCGCTTCTAAGTTTTTGGGCAACAGCCGGAGATGTGTTTAAAAATACTGCAAAATTCTCATCATTAAGAGTTTGCAAGTTTGGTATAGATTCAATAAACTTTGATGTTGACAAAAATCCGGTTCTAATTAAGTCTGAGTCCTTTAGGCCCCTCCAGGAGAATGTCGGGCTGACTCCATTTTCGTCACTTGAATTTGTTCCATAGATATCTTTGTCTAAGTTTGCTTTTTTCAAAGCTGAAGCAATGGCTCCGTATGGGCCATCCATTGAACCAGATGATTCGATGTCTTCTGCGTTTCGCTGCGCAGCAAAGCCTCTGGCCCGAGCGCCCATTCTTTGCTTCGCTTCATCCGAACTGAGCCAATCCTGTCTTTCTCCATATGTCATGTAGTCCCAGTCGGCGGGCATTGGTGAACTTGCCTGGATAGCGGTTGGCACCGGCCTTGGGGTTCTATTTTCATCATTCAGTAAAGCCTTGTAAATAGACTTGGCTGAATCCTGACTAATACCAGTCAGGCCTGCTGCAACACGGGGAACCATGTTTGGGTAGTCTGAAAAAAGCCTCA
>Ga0049082_10000093_pt1 | contig 20262 bp, 19 predicted proteins | sample GreLakmeHU45MSRF_FD_66718 | JGI IMG/M metagenome (GOLD analysis project Ga0049082, IMG submission 66718) | Freshwater lentic microbial communities from great Laurentian Lakes, MI, USA - Great Lakes metaG HU45MSRF | ecosystem: Environmental > Aquatic > Freshwater > Lake | place: Great Lakes... | reverse complement strand
AGATAAATTATCGATATAACCAACATGTTCCATGTCAGGTTTTGAAGCAGCACTTGTTCTGCCACAAAGATAACCATAGCCTAGACCTCGGGCACCATGTTTTAAGGCTGGATCACAATAATTTGGAGAGCGTGTATCCATATTAAGATAATTATGAAAGTAGGTACTAAAATCTTTTCCAGTAAATAATTCCATTATGTCAGCTAGAAAAGAAGCTGCACTTTCTTCATAGCCAAAACCATTTGCCAATAAATCATCAACTGAATAGCAAAGTTCAGGCTGCATTCGTCGAAAGCTATTATAATTAACCACGCCTTGATTTACATTGTAAGATTTATCCATTGGTTTTGGTAAATAAAACCAAGCTTTATTAACTAGAGATTGGGGAACGTTGGTATTATCACTTGAAGGTTCTGATTCTTTCCCCGGTATTCCATCACAATATAAGCTTCGATCAGAATCCGAAAGTGTTGAACTATTACAATCAACTTTTTTATTACATGAACTATCTGTGCAAGATTCAGTGCATTTTGCATGCATTGTTGTCAATGCTTCTCCTGTGCAAGCGAATGGAACTAAGAGTATCCCTTTACAAGGCTTAATAACACATAATTCATTTAGCGAGCTCTTTGGCTGAGTTGTTTTAATTACGGCATTGACATAAGCGGAACTATATGTGCTATTTTCAGAAATTTTAGCGATATCATCACTAGCTTGGGGCGCGCAGGAAGTTGTAGGATCAATTCTGCAAGAATGAAGTTGACAAAATTTGTAAAGTGGACCGGACTTTTCAGTGGTTGCTGAATCATATCCAGACTTAATGGAATTAAGTTGAGTAAGATTAAAATCCATACATTTTTGAGCATTACCGTTACAATATGCTGACCAACTTCCACTGTAAAGAGAAGAATGCTTTAATTCATGCTCGCTTAGAGTTGTGCAGTTAGAAATTTCACAATTGGTGGGGTTTAAAGAAGGTAATGGTTTCACACCAGATCCGATTAATTGATGACATTTTTGTTGTATACAATTATTACCTGATGCAGTTACGTCAGATTCTAATGCGTTGCAGAATCTTATGCAATCACGATTGTGAATTCTATTATCTAATGTTGCAGGGTTTAAAGAAGAGCAAGTTGGGGCGCAATTCTTTCCTAATGAAGGCGAGCTAACTATTGTGCAAAGCGGTAAATCAATTAGGTCAAGACAATTTAGGCGGGGTTTTTTTTCAGTCCCAGTTGGTAAAAAATAACTCGCTGTACTACCAAATAATGGGTTTGGAACTGGATTGCAAAACGGCATGACATGCCCATTAAATCTAAATGCACAATTTTTGCCAATTTGAGCAATTGGTCGTTGACTTGGAAGATTATCGCAAGCATATAAGCAGTTTTCCCCTTCATTTGCAGTAACGCCAGATGGCAAAGAATTACAATTAGCTAGACAATTAAAGCCTGGATTTCTTTTATTTTCCAAAAACTGCGTTAATGTATGACATGATGGAAGTGAATATGCTAAATTGGTAAATAAAAATAAATTAAGAAAAATCAAGGCGAACAATGGAATCAGGCTTTTGGCAAGCTTTGAAAAATATGTAATGGCGAATATAAATTTATTATTCATCTATGCTAAAAATTGTTAGCAATTAAAAAAAATTAATAAAATATCTTTTTTAAAAATAATTAACTAAAACTATTTAAGTTAATTATCACTAACTAAACTACAAAAATAATCTCCGCGCTCCTCAAAACTTTTAAATTGATCAAAGGATGCGCAAGATGGAGAAAGTAAAATATTTTTTTTGGATAAGCTATTATTTTTTGCATCAAATAATGATTTTGAAAAAGCATTTTTTAAATCAAGGCATTTTTCATAGTCAACATTATTTTGAGCTAAAATTTCTGCAAAATCATCACTAGCTTCACCAATTAAATAGGCTTTTATTATTTTACTAAAATAGGGTTTAAGTGATGATATTCCTCCTTCCTTTGGCCTTCCTCCCAAAATCCAAAAAATATTATCAAAAGCCTTTAGGGCATTTTGTGAGGATTCGGCATTAGTTGCTTTACTGTCATTAATAAAGCAAATATCCTTAGTTTTTTTTACAATCTGCAGGCGATGTTTTAGACCCTTAAAAAGACAAATTGCATCGATAATTTTTTGTGAAATTAGTAAATGATCAAAATTATCCTTGTGGATTTTTTTATAATAACAAAAAATTGTCGCAAAAGCAAAAGCCATATTTTGATCATTATGTTGCCCTAAAAGAAATTGCGAAGTGAGGGGAAGTTTAATATTTGCTGGTAAAATATTATTGTACAAAATGCCATCGATAATACCCACTCCAAGTTCGGGAATTTTTTGAGTTGAAATAGCTAATAATTGAGATTGAAAATTTTGATCATCATTTAATTCATAAAAAATTTTTAAACAATTCTTATCATCAATGTTAATTATTGAGAAATCATCGCAATTTTGATTAGCAAAAATTCTTTTTTTAATGTTAATGTAATTAGCCATTGATCCATGTCTATCAAGGTGATCTGGTGTTATGTTTGTTAAATTAGCAATATCAAATCTAGTCTTCTTCATCAAGTCAAGTTGGTAAGAAGATGTTTCGAATGTATAACAAAAATTTTTATTTTGTTCGATCTCAAAGCAAGGAATGCCAATATTTCCTCCAAGCTCACTGTTAATATTTAAATACTTTAAAATAAAGCTGATTAGAGCAGAAGTTGTTGATTTACCATTAGTTCCAGTAATTCCAATAAAAAAATTATCAACAAAGTTGAGGCGATAAAATAACTCAATATCGCAAATTAATTCAGCTTTTGTTTCTTTGCAAATTTGCAGAATTTTATGAGGTTTTGGGAAGTAAAGTGGAATTCCAGGTGAAAAAATAATTTTAGTATTATTATCAAATTTAACTTCATCAGCTTGTAAAATTTTAAGATTTTTAAAATTATTTAAAAGAGCCTTTAATTCTTGATTTTGTAGTGCTACAGAATTATCATCAGTACCAATTATCAAGAGATTGGGAAATTTATTGATAAGAGATTTTAACGTTGAAATTCCAGATTTACCAAGACCGTAAACCACAAAGTTTTCCATAAATTTATATTTGTTTAAAAGGATTTTATTGGTTATTTTTAATGATTTTTTTTAAATAACTCAAGAGAGAATTTTATAAAAATTTAAATTATTTTTAGCTATATTATAAGTATTTTTGTTATATCCTAAGCGAAGATATTGCTTGTGAATAATTTTTATTTCCAAAAATATATGATCCCGAAACTAAAATATTTGCACCAGCTTCAATAGCCATTTTATAGGTTTCATGATTTATTCCGCCATCAACTTCCAAATCAATATTTCTATCAATTTTATTTATTTTTTGGCGAATATTGTAAATTTTTTGTAATTGTGAAGTAAGAAATTTTTGTCCGCCAAATCCAGGGTTAACTGTCATAACTAAAATTAAATCAACCTTATCAAGAATGTAATCTAAAATATTTTCATTGGTTGATGGAACAATTGAAACGCCAACTTTTTTATTGAAAGATTTTATTAAATTTAAACTTCGATCTAGATGTGTTGATGCTTCAGCGTGAATGGTGATGATATCTGCTCCAGATTCGGCAAAATTTTTAATATGTAGATCTGGATTATTGATCATTAAATGAACGTCAAAGGGCAGGTTAGTGCATGACCTGATTGATTTAACAACTTCATTACCAATAGTAATATTTGGAACAAAACTTCCATCCATAACATCGATGTGAATATAATCAGCCCCAGCGTAAGTTACCTGTGAAATTTCATCGCCTAATTTTGCGAAATTAGCTGAAAGAATTGATGGCGCAATTTTAATCATTTTAAAAATTATTTAGATTTACAAGAGATAGCTACAATATCATAAATTGGATGTTGAACTCCTGATATAGAAGGGCTTGAAGCAAAAATCCAACCGTAAAAAATTCGTGAATATTCTATGTGATCAGAACTTGAATCACGAGATTTATTTTCAAAAACTTCTAGCAAAATCTTAGTTTCGGGTTTTTGTTCCAGCGGAGCTTGCCAACATTTATGGGCTTTTAAAGTTATTGCGCCAAGGTTAATTTTTTGACCAATTCTTAAATCAACCGTTAAGTTTTTGGCGGTTGTTTTATTTAAAATTTGTACCAATGCAACTGATGAAAATTTTGGCAATTCATTTGCTTCATCAACATAAGTAACTCCTGAGGGAGCTGATTCAACTTCGTTATTCTTAACATTTTGAGCAAAGGAATTTTGCAGAGAAATAATAATCAATAATATAGATGATAATACAAAGTGTTTTATTAAAATATGTGAAGATTTAATCATAATTATTCATTCTTTTTTTTTTCACTAAACATGAATCTAGCTAGTAAATCTTCAAAATTTACAGAAGATTGAGTAAACACTAATTCATCACCTTCATTAAGCAAATCATCTTGCGATCCAGGATTTATTTCAAGGAACTTTGAGCCTAACAAGCCATCAGAAACTATTTTGGCTGAAGAATCGGATGGCAATTTAATTTTATCATTAATTGTAAATTTAATAGTTGCGCGAAAAGTTTTTTCATCGATAAATTGTTCAATGACAGTGCCAATTTTTACTCCTGAAATTTTAACATCACTTCCACCGGCAATGCCGTTAACATTATCAAACTTGGCGAGAAGAAAATAACCGCCACTATTATTGATTTTTGTACTATTAAATGAGCTAAGAAAAAAAAATCCTGCACATAAAATTACAAATGTGCCAATAATGAAATCAAAATAATTATTATTTTTGTTGATCATAAATTATAATTCAGGTTGCCAAGGTTCATAAAATGAATTGGTTTTTTTATTTGATAAATTTTTTGGAATGTAAGACAATTTGGTGCCAGTAAGATTGGGAATATGAATTTTTTGCCAAGAAAATTTTTTATGTGAAGTGTTAGCTTGAGGTGGATCATCTTGATTGTAATGAAGCCATCCATGCCATTCAGCTGGAACTTTAGTTGGTTCAGGAATGCCAAAATATTTAACAAATCTTTTATTGTTTTTATCAATAAAATACTGATTACCAAATTCATCATTGCCAACTCTTTTTAAATTAAAAAATAATTTTCTTAACATGATTTTATAAATTAGTTTTTTTAAAATTTTAAAAATTCAAAATTGCAATACAACAAAAAAACTAAAATTCTTTTTTGATTTCTTAAAATTTAACTTTAAATTAACGATATTAAAATAATTTTGCAATTAACAAAACTTAATTTTTATATTGCCTAAAAAATTTTCAAGTTATTAATACCTAATGATCAAAAATAAGTGAAATTATTTTCTAAAATATTCAAGATTATATCCTATAGAAATGAATGGTTGAAGCTATTGATCGCATTGGTTTTTTTTAGCTCTCTAAGTTGCAAAGCTTACGCTAAAAATCCTGTCTTAATGTCTCAAAAATTATGGCAAGGCATGACTTCGTTAGACGTGGAAATTCTTAAAAAAGTTAGTATTGCTTTAGAGAAAAAAAACTTTGAAGAAGCTTTGATTTACGCCAGAGAAATGAAGTCTCGCAATAATCAAAAACCAGATGCTAATAAAAATAATCTTGCTGATGCTTTAATTGACGTTGTTTTGTGGAATAAATATAGCGATAAAATTCAACCAAAGCAAATTGCTTTTAGCGATATTTCAACATTTGTTATTGATAATCCTTTTTATCCAAACATTGCCGAAATTAGACGTAATGTTGAATTGGTTGCGCTTGCCAATGATATTCCCTATGAAGTTTCGCAATTCTATTTTAATAACAATCCAGCCAGTAATATAGATGCCAAAGTTTATATGGTTGATGGGAAAATAGATGCATTATCTCGCGAAAAAATTGATGAAAAAAAGAAGGATGAAGAGCGAAGAAATATCCAATCTCAAATTGCCAAAATTTGGATAAAGGAAAATTTTTCTAGCGATGAAGAGAGGAAATTTTTAGAAAAATATCATGATTTACTAACCGAGCCAGACCATATTGCCAGAATCGAGAGATTACATTGGGATAACAAAAATGAAGATGCTGCGCGTATTTTTAATTTTGTTAATGAAGATTATCGTAATCTTTTTAGTGCAATTTTAGAAATACAAAATTCCCCAAAATCTATCGAGCGCATTATTAGCTCAGTTCCAAGAAAATTAAGGGCAAATGAGATATTAATTCATCGACAAATTTTATGGCTAAAATCAAAAGATAAAATTAATGATTTGATTGATTTATTAACTGATTTACCGATAAAGACTAAATATCCGGATAAATGGTGGAGTTTGCGAAAGCTTTATGGACGTGAGATGATTAAGCGAAAAAAATTTAAAATTGCTTACGAAATTTTTGCGAATCATAATTTACCAACATCTTCTGTTGATTTTTGGGAAGCTGAATGGACGGCTGGATGGATAGCTCTTCGCTTTAATAACAAGGTTGATTTAGCTCAAAAACATTTTGATTATTTTTATAGAAATGTTTCGCAGCCAGTTACTCTTGCGCGCGGAGCTTATTGGTTGGGAATGGTTTACGAGGCTCAAAAACAAAAAAATAAAGCAATTGAATGGTATAAGATTGGCGCTAAATATCCTACTTTTTTTTACGGACAATTGGCAATTCACAAACATCGTACTATTGATCCAGTTAGCGCGCAAGATGACATTATTTTGCCAAAGAATCCTGATATAACTGGTCGTGATATTATAAGAATTTCCGAATCAAGAGCTACGCAAGTTGCTTACTTATTGGCAATAACAGGCAACAAACAAGATGCTACCAAAATTTTTGAGTGGATAGTTAATAACTCTCCAACTGAAGGTCAAATAGCGGTTATTATGAAAATCGTTAATGAAATTGGTGATCGCCAAATTGATGCAAAAATTTCTAAAGTTGCATCGCGTAAAAATGTATTTTTTATAAAAGATAAATTCCAAATTATTAAAGAAGTTAGTGCTGATGAATATGCGCCGTTGGTTCATGCCATAATAAAGCAAGAAAGTGGTTTCGTTCCCTCTGCACTTAGTAAAGTTGGGGCAATTGGTTTTATGCAATTAATGCCCGCTACTGCCAAGCTTGTTGCTAAGGAAGCGGGAATTGATTACGATAAGAAAAAATTAGCTACTGATATTGACTATAATGTCAAGCTTGGATCGCATTACATAAAAAAATTGATAAATCGTTTTGATGGTTCGGAAATGTTAGCGATCGCTTCTTACAACGCTGGTCCAAACGCAACGCAGCGCTGGATAAATGAATTTTACGATCCGCGTCAAGAAAAAGATCTTGATAAAGTTGTTGATTGGATCGAATTAATAACTTATTCTGAAACTAGAAATTATGTTCAACGTATTATGGAAAATCTTATCGTTTATAAATATCTGATGTCGCGAAAAAATTACGACGATGTTAGTTAAATATTAATTAAATAAAATTATTAATAGTAATTTATTCTTAACAATTATAATTCAAAATTTATTATTTATTTATGTTTGATAAATTTACAGAAGAATGCGGAATTTTTGGAATTTTCGGTTCAAAAGATAGCGCTATAAATACTACTCTTGGACTGCATGCCCTTCAGCATCGCGGTCAAGAGGCAGCAGGTATTGTCACATTCGATTCAAATCAGATTGCTAATCCAAATTTTCATTTTGCAGATGGGCTAGTTGCTGATAATTTTACTTCGCAAGAAATCTTAAAAAAATTAAAAGGTGATATCGCCATTGGTCATGTACGCTATTCAACTGCTGGTAAAAAAACTGCTCAAAATTATCAGCCAATTATCGCTGAGCTTGACTTGGGATTTATCGCTGTTGCGCATAATGGTAATTTAACTAATGCCAAAACATTGCGATCAAAATTAATAAAACATGGTGCAATTTTTCAAACCACAATGGATACGGAAGTGATCCTTCATCTCATTGCACTGAGCAGTAAAACTAGTTTGAATGATAAAATTATTGAAGCAGTTGAGCAAATTCAAGGCGCATTTTCTTTGTTGGTAGTTCATCAAAATGGAATTATCGCCATTCGAGATTCTTACGGTGTTCGTCCGCTTTCAATTGCGCAACTTGGGGATTCAATTGCAATTGCCTCCGAAACTTGTGCGTTTGATATTATCGGTGCAAAGTTTCAGCGCGATCTAGCTGGTGGAGAAATGTTAATAATTAGCAATAACGGTTTAGAATCATTATTTCCTTTTTCAAAAAAACCATCAAAGTTTTGTATTTTTGAATATGTTTACTTCTCTCGTCCCGATAGTATTTTAGAGGGTAGAAATGTTTATCAAGTAAGAAAAAATATTGGCATTGAATTAGCCAAAGAATTTAAAATTGATGCCGATGTTGTTGTTCCTATCCCTGATTCCGGGGTTCCAGCAGCAATTGGATTTTCAATGCAATCAAAAATTCCTTTTGAGCTTGGAATTATTCGCAATCATTATGTTGGAAGAACTTTTATTGAGCCAACTGACCGCATTCGTCACTTCGGCGTTAAATTAAAACATAATGCTAACTTCGATGTTATTAATAATAAAAGAGTAATTTTGATTGATGATAGTATTGTGCGTGGAACCACTTCTAAGAAAATTGTCCAGATGATTCGTGATGCTGGTGCAAAAGAAATTTTTATGTTAATTGCTTCGCCTCCAACAATTTCACCATGTTTTTATGGTGTTGATACCCCAGATAAAAAGGACCTCATTGCTTCGCAAATGACTAATGAAGAAATTTGTAAAGTCATTGGTGCTGATCGCTTATTTTATGTTTCTATTGATGGATTATATCGAGCGATTACCAAAACTAATCGTGATAATAATCAGCCGCAATTTTGTGATGCTTGTTTTTCTGATCAATATCCAATTAACCTAACAGATTTAAAAAATAATTATGAACGATGATCTTTTTAATAATAGCAACAGCCAAGATTTTAGTAATTTAAATTCTAACGAAGAGGCTGTTGAAAAAAATAATAATAATATTTCTGCAAAAAATACTGATAAAAATATTATTAAAAAAATTGCCAAAATGAGTTTTGAAGAAGCTCTTCAGCGCCTTGATAAAATTGTTGAAATTTTATCATCACAAAAAAATAATCTTGAAGAGATGATCCAGCTTTATGAAGAAGCTACGATCCTTAAGGAATATTGTGAAAAAAGGCTTGGTGATGCTAAAATGAAAATTGAAAATATAAATAAAAAAAACAAAGAAGAATAATTTATTGATTATTTTTTTAAAAATTTAACTCTGTTTTACTAATAAACATTAAATGATGAATAGTTTAAAATTTAAACAAATTCCCAACTTTTTAACTAGCCTTCGCTTATTGATAATTCCTCTTTTGATTTTGGCATTTTATATTCCAGGAATGTTGTCAAATATTATTACGGCTATTTTATTTGGTATAGCGGCGATTACTGATTATTTTGATGGCTATTTTGCACGTTTAATGAAAGCGCAATCAAATTTTGGTAAATGCCTTGATCCAATTGCGGATAAGTTATTAGTAATAGTTGCAATAGTAATGCTAATAAAATTTAATCCTCATAATACGTGGATTTTATTTCCAGGTTTAATTATAATTTGTCGAGAAGTTTTGGTTTCGGGACTTCGTGAATATTTGGCAGAAATAAGAATCAGCGTTCCTGTAAGTAAATTAGCGAAATATAAAACTGCAGTGCAAATGTTTGCAATTGGTGGTTTGCTTTTGGGTGAGGATGGATCTTCCTATGCTTTGTACAATTGGCTTGGGGGATTTATTGAAGTTGATATTAAATTTTTAATTATCAGCGCAATTTCAACGATAGCCAAAATACTTTTTTGTCTAGCTGCCTTTTTAACAATAATTACTGGATATGCATATTTTAAAATTGGTTTTAAGAATATGTAATAAACTTACATAACATCGATAAATTTTTATTTCAAACAATTTTAATTAACCCCGCATGAAAAATATATGAAAAATATTAAAGGCTTTTCATTGATAGAATTGTCAATTGTAATTTTAATTATTGGAATTTTAGTTGCTGGAGTTACACAAAGCTCAAGATTGGTTCGTCAATTTCGTCTACAAACCGCAAGAAATATAACAACCAATTCCCCAATTAATTCAATAAAAAATTTAGCGTTGTGGCTTGAATCAACGCAAGAAATAAGTTTTTTAGAAAGTGAAGCTCAAGAAGGAATATCTGTTACGAAATGGAATGATATAAACCGCATTTCAACTGATAGAGCAACTACTTCTGTCTTGGGAACTGCTCCCATCTATCGTCAAAATGCAATAAACTCTCTTCCAGCGATTCAATTTTCAGGAAATGGTTGTTTTATAATTAATCATGTTGGAATTACTAGTAATAGCTTAAAAACTATATTTGCAGTATTCCTTGAAAATAATAAGAACCCAGCTTCTGGAACTTATCTCTACGATAATTTCACTGTTCCTCCGCAATTTGCTTTTATTTTAACAACTACCTTTATGGGACAATTATATGCTGGAGCAGGTCTTACATCTGGTTCAACTCCCCTTAATAAACCTCATATCTTAACCGCAGTTCATAATACTACCAATTCCTTTTTTAGAATTAATGGTGTTCAAACCGCTACTGGCAATATTGGAGCTAATGTTATTGGTTTATCAACAAGACTTGGAGGGGGTGGATGTAGCACAGTTGGTGATACCTTTTACGGTTATATTGCTGAATTCATAATTTTTGATCGAGTTTTAAAAGTGGACGAATATTTAGATGTTGAAAAATATTTATCATCTAAATGGGCCATTAAAATTTAAAATAAAATTTAGAATTCTTTTAAGATTAATTGAAGTGAAACTATATCGCAGGATGATTTTAAAAGCTTAACACAATTCTAATTTTAAATATAATATTTAAAAATATCTTTTAATTGTAAAATTAAATCAAATTTATTTTATTGATTTTATTTTAAGAGATTTTGTTTTTTGAGAGGATGTTTTTATTTTTGAAGAAATAAAAATAAATCAAAATCATCGCAATTATACTAAAAATTATTTTGATAATTTCTTTTAAATATTGGCTAATTAACTGATGATTTTCGCCAATAAAATATCCAGTAAGCGCTAAAATTATAGTCCAAATTGACGAACCTAAAAATGTATAAATAAAAAATAATTTCATATCCATTCTTGCAATTCCTGCTGGTATTGAAATAAAGTGACGAAAACCCGGTAATAGGCGAGCAAAGAATACAGACACCGCGCCATATTTTTTAAAAAATTCTTCGATTTTAATAATGGTTGCAGGTTTTATAAAAAAATATTTTCCCGCTTTAAATAAAAAACTACGGCCAATTAAAGATGCCAAATAATAACTAAAAATCGCCCCAAGAACATTGCCAGCAATTCCGTAAATAATTACTAAATAAATATTCATTAAATTTTTCCCGCACGCAATACCAGCGGGAATCATGATTAATTCACTAGGTAAAGGAATGATGGTGCTTTCAATAAACATTCCTAGAAAAATTCCAAGATAACCAATATCAGCCATGATTTCAGCGGTAAGATCAACGATAATTTTTAGATTTTCATGCATGAGAATTATTTTTTTAGAAAATTATTTGTTTCGATTAACTCTTTGACATTTTGACGACTTATACGTTTAGTTTCAATTATTGCACGAATATTTTTAAGCGAATTTTCTAAATCGTCATTAATCAAAACAAAATCATATTCGTTATAATGACTAATTTCTTGAAGGGCTTCTTGCATTCTTTGGGCAACGATTTCTTCGCTATCCTGTGCTCGAGCGCGAAGCCTCCTTTCAAGTTCCTGAAGTGATGGTGGTAAAATGAAAATCGAAATTACCATTTCCTTTGGTAATTTTTCTTTAATTTGACGAGCACCTTGCCAATCAATATCAAAAAGTACGCAATTGCCTTTTTTAATTTCTTCCTCAGCAGTTTTTTTTGGACTACCATATAAGTTGTTAAATACCAAGGCATCCTCTAAAAATTGTTGAGAATTTTTCATTGATAAAAAATCTTCATCACTTACAAAAAAATAATCTTGTCCAGAAATCTCCTGAGGTCTTTTTTTTCTTGTAGTTGCTGAAATGGAAAGTTTTATAGAGGGATCGCTATTTACAATCATGCGACAAATCGTTGTCTTTCCAGCACCAGAAGGCGATGAAATTATTATAATAAATGGATCATAATTAATAAACATTTTATGGTAATTGAAATATTAATTTCTGTTAGTTTTTATAAATTATGTTATAAAAAAACTAAAATAAGTAATTTAAAACAATTATTAATAATTATAACAAGAATTTGTTAATTTTTTTATTAATCTTTAACGATGCTAATATCTGGAGCGTCAGGAGCTTTCATGCCAACAACATGATAGCCAGCGTCGACATGTAAGGTTTCGCCAGTAACACCACTAGCTAAATCTGATAGTAAAAATACTCCGGCACCACCAACATCTTGTAAAGTAACATTGCGACGAAGCGGGGAATTATATTCATTCCATTTGAAAATTAATCTAAAATCACCAATTCCACTAGCTGCTAAGGTTTTAACTGGACCAGCTGAAATTGCATTAACGCGGATATTATCCTTGCCCATATCCATTGATAAGTAACGAACGCTTGCTTCAAGAGCTGCCTTGGCAACGCCCATAACATTATAATGTGGCATTACTTTTTCAGCGCCATAATAACTAAGAGTTATAATGCTTCCGCCACCAGCTTTTTTCATTAATGGTTCAGCTTCTTTGGCAATTGCAACTAAAGAAAAAGCTGAGATATTCATCGTATTTGTAAAATTTGCAGGTGAAGTGTCGAGATATTTTCCGCGTAATTCTTCCTTATCGGAGTAGGCGATTGCGTGAACAAGAAAATCTAGCTTGCCCCATTTTTTATTAATTTCTTCAAAAACATTTTTAATTGATTGAGAATCTGAAACATCGCATGGCAAAATAATATCCGAACCAACTGAGTGTGCAAGAGGTTCGACACGTTTTTGTAATGCCTCGCCTTGAAAAGTAAATGCTAAATCAGCGCCATATTTTTTTGCTTCTTCGGCTATGCCCCAAGCAATTGAGCGATTATTGGCAACGCCCATAATTAGCCCTTTTTTTCCTGATAAAATTGTCATAATAGTTATAAAATTAATTTGTTAATTTATTGTTAAATAGCCACGGTGTTATGGTTGTTCTCTGAATTTCGTAATCCTTAATTTGCTGTTGGTGTTGTAATGTTAAACCGATATCGTCAAGACCTTCAATTAGACAATGTTTTTTAAATTTATCAATAGCAAATTTAAAAATTTTATTTGCAGATTTTACTTCTTGATTCATGAGATCAATTGTAAAATTATTATTTTCATGACTTGCTAATTCTAGTAAAATTTCAACATCCTGAGGTGGTAATATAATTGGTAAAATACTATTTTTAAAACAGTTATTATAAAAAATATCTGCAAAAGATGGAGCAATAATTGTACGAATTCCAAAATCAAGCAATGCCCATGGAGCATGTTCACGACTTGATCCGCAACCAAAATTATCACGAGCAACTAAAATTTTAGAATTACGAAAAGCTGGTTTATTTAAAACAAAATTGCTAATTTCTTTTTCGTTCAAATCAAAGCGCATCTCATAAAATAAGCTTTTTCCAAGACCAGTTCGCTTTATAGTTTTTAAAAACTGCTTAGGAATAATCATATCAGTATCAATATTGATAAGTGGCATTGCAAAAGCAGTTGCATTTAAAATTGTAAATTTTTCCATTTTACTTTTATTATTTTACTTATTATGAATTTTTGCCAATTCTAAAAATAATTACCTTAAAATTTCAAGCTTATTTTTTTTATTATTTAAAGCCCTTTATTTAAAGGGTTATTTAAGCTGACAATATCGAGATTAATTTGATTTTTTAAATCTTCAACGGAAGAAAATTTTTTTTCTTCTCGAATAAAATCTTCTATTTCAATAATTACTTTTTCCCCATAAAGATCATGATTAAAATTTATAATGTGAGTTTCAAATAAAGGCTGCGATTCATTATCGGTAATTGTAGGCTTTATGCCAAAATTAGTAATCGATAATAATTTTTTATCACTATTATTGATTTTTACAAAGCTTTTATAAACGCCAAATTTAGGTTTTATTTGTTGAGCTTTACAAATAAGGTTTAACGTTGGAAAGCCAAGTTTTCTAGCTAATTTTTGACCATGGATTACTTGTCCTTCAATGGCAAAATTCTTCCCTAAAACTTTATTAGCATTTTTAATATCACCTGATTTTAAAAGCGATCTAACTAAACTCGAAGAGCAGGTTAAGTGTTGATTTCCAATTTCAATTTTGATTGGATTAATTTCTTCTAAGAAAAAATTTGCTCTTTCTAAATCTTTAAAATTTCCTTGACGATTTTTTCCGAATGTAAAATCATAGCCAACCAATAAATGTTTAATTGAGAGAGTGTTTTCAAGAATATTTTTTATAAAAAAATCTGCAGATAATTGAGCAAAATTATTGTTAAAATTTTGCAAAATTAAGTAATCAATTTTAAACTTTTGTAAAATTTTAATTTTTTGTTTCAATGTTGAAATGCGAAAATCAATTTTCTTATTTTCATTGAAAAAGGCGAGGGGATGAGGTTCAAACGTCATTATCGCGCTCGCTAAATTTTTTTGCTGTGAAATTTCAATTAAGCGTGAGATAATTGCTTGATGACCTAAATGAACGCCATCAAAATTACCAATAGTTAAACATAAATTCTTTTTGCGAATTTCATCAAAGATAGGTTCTTGATTTTGAATAAAAGATATTTTGTTGAGATTATAAAAATCTCTATGGTTTTGTGTTAGGCGAATTATTTGCAAGTTATCACAATTTATAATTGTTAAATTTCATTTAAAATGTTATTATAAAAACATTAAATTTCAATTTACCAACCCTGACTTAAATTTTAAACAAAATTTTTAAAAATAATGTATATTAAATCTATTTTAATAAAATTATTATTGGCTTTAAGCATAATATTTTCTAGTTCCAAATTGCTTTTGGCTGATGAATTTTCCCATGGAATTTCTGTTTTTGGTGATTTAAAATATCCAAAAAATTTTAAAAATTTTGATTATGTTGACCCTAAGGCTAAGAAAGCTGGAGAACTTAAATTAGGAGTTGAAGGAGGATTTAACTCCCTAAATCAATTTATTTTAAAAGGCCTTCCTGCTTCAGGATTATCATATCTTTATGATAGTTTGTGTGAAGGTAGTGATGATGAAATTTCAACGCGCTACGGATTAATTGCCCAAGGTGTTCATTTAAGTGCTGATAAAATGACACTAAATTTTTTATTAAGAAAAAATGCTCGATTCCATGATGGAAAAAATATAACTGCTGATGATGTTGTTTTCACATTTAATAAATTAATTTTAGATGGTCATCCTTCCTACAAAATGATGTATCGAGATGTTAAGAATGTTAAAAAAATTAATGATTATTTAGTACGTTTTGAATTTAAAAATAATCGTAATCGCGATCTGCCAATATTGCTTTCATCAATGATTGTTTTGCCAAAACATTATTACAATAAAATTGATTTTAATAAAACAACTCTTGATTTTCCTCTTGGCTCTGGACCATATAAAATAAAAGAAATAACTCCTAATCGAACAATTGTTTATGAACGCGTTAGAGATTATTGGGCAAAAGACTTAGCAGTTAATAAAGGTCGTTATAATTTTGATAAAATTATCTTTGACTATTATCGTGATAATAATGTTTTAATTGAAGCCTTTAAAGCTCAGAAATATGATTTGCGACTTGAAAATGTTGCGCGCAATTGGGCTAATTCTTACAATATCGAGGCAATCAAAAATCAACAAATTATTAAAAAAGAAATTAAGCATAGTTTGCCAGCTCCAGCACAAGTTTTCGTTCTTAATTTACGCAAGGAAAAGTTTAACAATATTGCTTTACGCAAAGCCCTTACATACGCATTTGATTTTGAATGGTTACAAAAAAATATTTTTTATGGTTCATATGTTCGTACCCAAAGTTATTTTGCAAATTCTGAATTTGCATATGATGGCTTTAAAATGCCAGTTTCATCTGATGAGAGAAAAAATAATAATGGTTTTAATCGTAAAAATTTAATTTTAGCGCAAAAAATTTTACTCGAAGCTGGTTATAAGATTATCGATAATAAGCTTTATGAACCTAACTCTAACAAGCAATTAACATTAGAATTTTTGATTGATCAAAAAGCTTTTGAAATGATCGTTATGCATTATGTAAAAAATTTAAAAAAATTAGGAATTAATGCTAAAGTCTTATTTGTTGAGGAAAATCAATATCAGACGCGAATTAATAATTTTGATTTTGAAATTATAACTGCCTTATATTCACAAAGTTTAATCCCGGGATCTGAGCTTTATAGCTATTTTCATTCTTCACAAAAAGATATTAAAGGCTCTCGCAATCTAGGGGGAATTGCCGATCAAAAGATTGATAAAATTATATTGAAAATTTTAGATGCAAAATCAAAAGAAATGTTGAAAAATGAATCTCAAAAGCTCGATCAATATTTGCTCGAGAATTATTATGCTATTATGCAATGGCATAATAACAGCTATCGCATTTTATATCGAGATATTTTTGCAATGCCAGAAATTCAACCCAAATACGCTTTGGCAATTGATAGTTGGTCGTTAAAATAATCCTTAATTTAATTTAGAATTTATGTTCATTCGTTTTGAAGAAACTCCTAATCCACTAACCCTAAAGTTTATTCCTGATGATAAAATTGTTCTAGAGCAAGGAACAATGGAGTTTAAAAATCAAAAACAGGCTTCAACTAAATCGCCTCTTGCGCTTCAACTCTTTGAAATTGAAGGTGTTAAAGCGGTTTTTTTAGGACATGATTTTATAACAATTACCAAAAATGATCTGGCAGAATGGCCAAAAATTAAAACTGAAATCCAAGCAACTATTATGGATTTTTTTGTTAGTAATAAGCCAATTTTATTTGCAAATATTTTAAATGATGAAAAATCAAATTCCCCAGAAATTTCCCCAGAAATTTCCCCAGAAATTTCTAATTCATCAAATGGCGATAGTGATATTGTTGCGCAAATTAAGGAGTTAATTGAGGTTAAGGTTCGACCAGCAGTTGCAATGGATGGTGGCGATATTATTTTTCATTCATTTGAAAATGGCATCGTTTATTTAATCTTAAAAGGTTCTTGTTCAGGCTGTCCAAGCTCAACTATCACTTTAAAAAATGGTATTGAAAATATGCTTAAACATTACATTCCTGAAGTTGAAGCAGTTGAACAAATGGAAGATGATTAAATAAAAATTTTTTAAAGATTTAAAATAAATTTTTTTTCTTCCGATGTTTGCGCCTGATTTTCATGGTTATAAATTCTATTTAAAATGATTCAATTTTTTGGCTTTTTATTTAATTTGCATTCGTAGCTCAACTGGATAGAGTGTTGCTTTCCGAAGGCAAAGGTTGCGGGTTCAAATCCCGCCGAATGCACCAATTTTTTTTACATTAATTCGTTGTATATAAATTTATGACTTTTAATCTTGATTAAAATAACAATTCAGTTAGATATTTAATAGCTAAGCAATTAAGAAAAGTTAGAAAATTATGAATGAAATAAATTTAAAAAAAGCCTTTTCACTGATTGAATTATCAATCGTAATTCTCATCATTGGCATATTGGTAGCGGGTGTTACGCAATCTTCAAGATTGATAAAAAGGATGAAGATTTTAACTGCTCAAAATCTCACTAACAGCTCACCGATTTCTTCAATGCGTGATTTAATTTTCTGGTATGAAACTTCACTAGATAAAAGCTTTATTGAATCAGAAGCGCAAGATGGCAATTTTATAACAACTTGGAATGATATTTCTCCGCAAAATATTGATAAGATTAATTTACTTCCTCCAGCTTCTTCAGTTAATCGGCCAAAATTTAGCGAAAATATTATTAATGGTTTGCCAGCATTAAGACTTGATGGTGATGATTATTTTAACCTTAACGGTAATTTATTTGTTAATATTAATTTTACTTTGATTATGGTTGAAAGAAAATCTTCAACTGCAGCGGCATACATGTTAGTTTGGACTCCACCTTGGAGCGGTGCATGCGGGTATAATGAATGTTTTCACTTTGGCTATCGAAATGATACTCAATTCACTTTTGATTTTTATGCCAGTAGTACTGAGTTTACCAGCAATGAATTAATGGGAACAAAAAACAGAATTCATACTATGATTTTTGATAGAAGTTTTGGAAAAAAATATTGGTATAATGGCGGTTCAACCCCGGATGCCACCCAAACTGTAGCAAATAGCGTTTGGGCAATTGTTCCGCTTTTAATAGCTAGAAGTTCATATTTTGGTTATGGATATAATGGTTACTATTCTGAAGTTATCTTCTTTAATCGTTCTTTAAAAGATGAAGAGCGTATCGCTATCGAAGATTATTTATCGAAAAAATATGCAATTAAAATTACTTAAAATTATACCATTTAAATTTACACCACATGAAAAATATTAAAGGTTTTTCACTGATTGAATTATCAATCGTAATTTTAATTATCGGAATTTTAGTTGCTGGAGTTACGCAATCTTCAAGATTGATCAATATGATGAAGCTACAATCGATAAGATCATTAACAATGGCCTCTCCCGTTTCTTCAATTTCTAATTTGGTCTTATGGTATGAGCCAACCTTGGAGAAAAGTTTCGATTCCAGCGAAGCAGCTGATGCAACTGAAGTTACAACTTGGTACGATATTAATCCGCAATCATCTAGCAAGAATAATGCAATTTCTATTGGTTCTGCAAGACCAAAATATAAGGCTAATTGTCTGAATGGTTTACCTTGTCTAAGTTTTGATGGCAATGATTATCTAGATACTACGCAATTAATTGGCGGATTACGTTTAAGTATTTTTATGGTAGTTTCAGGTTCGAATATTATGGTTGGCACATGTTGTACAGCTTTGCTAATGTCAAGTGGCGCTTGGATACTTGGTAAGGCTCACTTTCAATTTAATGGTACGGACATTCCTTCATCAACGACTGGAGTTGTATCATATGTTACAAATGACGCTTCGACTGGTCATTACACTAATCGTAATGGCGTATTAGCAAATGTTTCTTATATTTTTTCTCTTATTGACAAAGGAAATTCGTTAACGATTTATATTAACGGCGCTACCGGTGGAAGCGGGACAAGTGTGGGAAATTTAAATGGCGTGATTAAAACTCCGGTTACCCATAATATAGGCTCATGGTTTGATGGAGTGACTCGGGCAAGATATTTAACTGGTTCAGTTGCAGAAATTATAATTTTCGATCGTGATTTGAAAATTGACGAAAGGCAAGATGTTGAGAAATATCTCGCAAAAAAATGGGCAATAAAAATATAATAATTTTATAATTTAATCGCATATTTTTTTGCAAGATATTGCGCTATCGCAGTTCTTTCTTCGCTTGATAAAATTCGATTATAAACAACTACTTCCGAAATTTCACCGTTATACATCGTTGCCACAGGGTTGGAGTCTCCGCCAAATGCAACTTGAGGATTTGTATTTAATAATACCGTTCCACCTAAATTATCACTGACACCATTTGCATTGTTGATCATTAAATTTCTTGCGCCATTAAGCATATTGCGACTGCAAAATAAAATATAACTTTTGTTATCATTAACAGTAATGGTTGAAGTTAAAGTAGTTTCAGAATTTCCTGTAAAAAATTTTGCATATCCACCTCCCAAAGCAAGAGGAATTATATCGTTTGAAGAGCCAGAAGTGTCAGCTCCAATTATAATTGAACCAGTATAAGCCTGAGATGTTGCGTTTCCCGCTCCCCCATTTGTCGTCCTCATCACCACGAATAAGGAAAAAGTTTCAGCAAAAAAATTATTAGTAATAAAACGATCATCACTGTTAAATTTTAAACCAGGCAAATTATTTATAGAACTGCTAAGATATGTTGGTTGTAGTGCAGTATTGGTTTGATTTAGATTAATTTTTGATGTGCTGGTTGGATTTAAATCATTCAATGTTGAAATTAAACCATTATTAACAGCTTCACTTTCAAGAATAGATTTTTCATCACACATCTCCCACCAAGCTAGCAAACCTTGAATTGATGGTATTGGCGATCCTTGTGTTATCGATCTTGCAGTGATTAATCGCATT
>Ga0049082_10000090_pt1 | contig 20532 bp, 16 predicted proteins | sample GreLakmeHU45MSRF_FD_66718 | JGI IMG/M metagenome (GOLD analysis project Ga0049082, IMG submission 66718) | Freshwater lentic microbial communities from great Laurentian Lakes, MI, USA - Great Lakes metaG HU45MSRF | ecosystem: Environmental > Aquatic > Freshwater > Lake | place: Great Lakes... | reverse complement strand
TGGGTATGGCCTAACGTGGCCCTCTGGCAAACTTACGTCTTTTAAGGTAGCAGGAGTGGGAGTCCTTGCGGCTAAGTCTTTCTTTCTCTGCTCTTCCTCCGCGAGCCTTGCGGCATGCTCTGGGGTTCCCACAACATAAGATGCTGGCTTTGGAGTTCCGTCTGGCCAATGTGTTGCTTGCCATTTAGCATCCCATGCTTGCTGCACTGGCTTTCCTGCGTCATAAGCAGCTACCCAAGCCCTCATTTCTGGATGGTCATATCCCAAAGGAGAACCATCTGCGCTGCCTGGGACTGGTGGGATTGATGGTCTTGGCGCAACTGGCTTAACGTGAACAACTGGACCAGTTGATTCAGTTGCCTCCACTGGAGGCACAACGGGCTTTACTTCTGGTGCCGTAGTTGAAACTGGCGGCTCGGCTGGCTTGGGCGGAGCTGGCTTCGGGGCTTCGGCTGGTTTGGGCGGTTCGGCTGGTTTGGGCGGAACAACTGGCTCTGGAACTGGTATAGACTCTTCCTGCCACTGCCTCCTTGTTGCATTTCTTGCAGCAGTTCTAGCGGCAGCTTCGCTTGCGGCCGCGTTTTCAGTCCACGTGGGAGGAGTTAGACCAGGCTCCTGTGGTCCATTCGGGCCTATAACATTTCCAAATTTATCAAAAGAAAGCTGAAGTACATCTGGCGTATTTGCGTAAGGACCTTTTGCCTTTAGTGCCTGTCCGCCAATGTTTGTATAAACAGTAACTTTTGCCGTTCCGTCTGGCTGTGCACTTGTGACTGTTATAGTTCCCCTTAATGGGTCATAGTTTGTCGAGTCCCCGCGGCCACTAGCTGTCGGTACAATTCTTGGAAGTTCTGGAGCCTCAGCTGGACCAACTCCAGTTGGCTGTGGTTTGTTTGGATGCCCGTAAATAACTGGAACGCCTATTGTGCCGTCTCCTTCAACTCTAGCTGGCTCATAGCCAGCAACGCCACCAGTTCCGTTTGGAGCAACGCCACCGCGACCATGAGAATTATCCCACGTTCCACCTCTTCCGTTATCAGTGTAAATATTTTTAATCGCACCTTTGTAAAGTGGATTATTTTGACCAACATAATGCCCTGCTCCAATAAGACCTCTTCCTAGAGCAGTTGGTCTTGCAAATGCACCGAAAGCAACGCCTTCAACGCCAGCGAGAGCCGAGTCGGCAAGAACCTCACCAGTTGTTTTGTCTGGGTTTAGTGCACCTTCAACCATTCCGTGACCAGCAACAGTTGCTCCAAAAATTCCAGCTGTAGCGTAATCAGCTGCAGTTTTGGGCAAGCCTAACGCACCAAACGTAGCAATAGTTGGAATTGCTGCTGCTGTAGTAGCCGCACCTGGGTTCAGTGCTGAACCAAGTGCACCTGGAGCACCGCCAAGTGCATCAATGCCGCTTTTTGTTCCAAGGCCGCCCGCACCAGAAGCAATAAGAAATGCACTGTTTGATAATACTGAAGTTGCTGTTGCACCTATTCCCAGGCTAGCAACACCGCCACCAACAACAGCTGAACCAATGCCACCAGTAAAAAGCCCCACTCCAGCAATTGCTGCGTAGTAGGGTACGTTTTCCGCAAATGAATCAGCCCATCCTGGCTGTGACAATGCCGTAAATGGCGTTCTTTGATACTTAGGGTCATCGCGAGTATGCAGCCTGCCTTCTATATTTGCTCTTACAGTTCCTCCAGAAGTATTAAGTTCTCCTCTTAATATGTCTTGTATGCCAGATGCCTGGGTGGCCGACATGTTTTCATCGGTGTAACCTCTGTCAAAGAGGCCACCGCTGCTTTTCCTAATTAAATTAAAAATATTTTCTTCTTCAGACATTATAGTGCAACGCTCCCTGCAGCTTGTACTGATTCTCTTACTCTTTTCATTTCGCTTCCATCGTAAACTTTATCTCTAAATGTTTCAAGGCTTCTTCTGCCTTGTGGCTCTTTGGTTGCATTTGTTATTTCATTATTAGCCTGTTCATGTAATTTTAAAATCTTAGACGCAAGAGAGTCTCCAGGCTTCATGCCAAGTCTTCCTTCTTGTATAAATGCTTTTACCAAATCTGGGTGAGCTTTATCAAATTGTTCTGCAACAGTAATTGCGTCCAAAAGGCCACCCTTGCCGTCTGGGTAAACGTAATCGGTATGAGGAAAAACTCCAGGTTGTTTAGAAATTGAACCAAGCAAGTATCTAATTTCATTTCCAGTAACAACGTACTTTTTAAACTTCTCTGGCACGTCTCCAGTTCCAGAAACTATCAATCCAGGAACAGTCAAAAATTCATTATTTAAAAGAGCTGAAGCAGGCGAAACCTTTGCCATTGGGTCTGATTCAAGTTTTTTAATTCTTTGGTCAAGCTGCTTAATTTTAAATTCATCTTCCCAACTGCTAAAGACTCCAGTTGGGTCTCCAAATCCATCTCTTTCTTCAGATTTTGCTGGATATTTCTTTATGACATCCCTCATTGTAGTAAGGTCGTTTAACGCAGATGCGTATGGGGTTACTGGAATAGACGAGCCGCTTCCACTTAACGTTCCCTTAAATGAGACCATTTCAGCTGGAGTTATTGCTGGAGACATATCAAGGCCGCTGTTAACGCTGTCCATTAATGGAGGCTGAACGCCAGAAGGAATTTGGGGTGGCAGCGGGAATGACATTGGAGATGATGCCTGTATTTGGCTATTGTCAAATTGAGGATTGTATACAGGTGGTCCACCACTTGTTTCCAATCCTGCGGGCGGAGGAGGCTGTGGTATCCCGTAATAAATCTTTTTAGGAGGCCCAGCAACAGCTGCCGCTGGCGTATTAGGGCTAGGTTCTGCCTGTGGCTGTTCTTCGACTGGAGCACCGCCTACGGCTGCTTGAGGCATAACTGCTGTCGCAGGGGCTGAAACAGTCGGTCCTGGTCCAGATACTGGGGTAGTTGCTGGCATGGCAGTTGGAGTCGCAGCAGCCGTAGGAGGCACAATTGGGGTAGATACAGCAGCAGCTGGAGTAGTAAGTGCAGCAGCTGGACTAGTCGCGGGAAGTGGAATTGGAGGCGTAGCCGATGACGCTGGAACAAGCGGAGCTGGTTCACCAGGCACAGCTGGGACTGGAGCAACCGCTGGAACGGGAGCAACTGGAGCAGGAGCAGCAGCCGCAGGTTCTACTTCTCCCGAAGGTTTAATATAAGGAGAATAGTGTTTAAAGAAATCCTGCACATTTAATCTTCCTGCATCGGGGTGACGGGATGTCTTAAGTTCAGTAGCGGCAGGAGCTACTGAAGCGGCTGCAGCGGCAGGGGCAACCGCGGCAGCAGGAGTCGCGGCAGCGGGAGTTGCGGCTGCAGGAGTTGCGGCTGCAGGAGTTGCGGCAGCAGCAGCAGCAGGGGCTACAACAGCGGCAGCTGGTGTTTCAGCTGGGTTATATGTTTGAGTTCTATATTCATAGGCTCCCTGTCCGTCTATTTTTTGATCAAAAAATTCACCGCCAGACGAAAAACCTCTACCTATTACTTCGTGTTTTGCTTGCTTTGATATAGAAACGTCAGCAGCCGCCTTCGCTGCAGTAGCGTCTTTGGTTTCACTATAAACTCTTTTAAATTCTTTAGAATAAACATCCTTTAGTCTATGATAGGCTTCTGAGCCCTGGAATGCCGACTTTATATTTTCCCTTGTTTTATCATTGTCTGACATAACAACTTGTTTTCCTTCCTTCTTCATGTTGTAACCAACATTTGATGACAATATCTTTTTTACCATTAAGTCTATTGCAGTTTCAGCCATTCCACCAGTTGAATTAACTGCAGTTTCATCTGCTATTGAAAACCTACTATTGCCAGTAGCAACAGCTTTTGCTTTTGCAGCTTCAGTTCTTCCAACAATAGCAGCAGTGTTCCTATCTCCAGCAGCAGTAATTGCTGCCTTGCTTCTAGAGTCAGCACCAGCAATTGTTGCAGCCGTCCTGCTAGCAGCAGCATCTGTTTTAGCCTTTGCCTTAGTGTCTCTGTCTTCAATGCTTGTTACAGTTGTGTCACTAGGAGGCGATTTTGTTCTAAGACCTTGACCCTGTATTCTGTGGTTTGGGTCATTACTCATGCCCCTATTGAGAGAAAGTAGGTTTCTAAGTGACTCAACTGCTTGGTCTGGGTTTTTGCCAGACTTATGTGCAGCCGACACAAGCGATGCCAGGTCGTCCGCGTTATCGGTCAGTGTAGGAATGTCGTCTTGGGACTCTGGGTCCATTTTCATTACTATGACCTTTCTTACCGCTTTTTCATAAAGGTCATTTGCAATGTTTTCTCCTTCTGTCTTTGCTGCCTTTGCGTTGGTATTTCTTGTAGTAGCTTCAACTCCAGGCTTTTGAGTTCTCCACTTTTCTTCATTAAAGGTAGCAACCCTGTCATTGTGTGCAGCAGAATTTGCCATTGCTTCTTGTGCGACTCTGGCTTTTTGGCCAGCCAAATATGACTCTGGCAGCTTGGATACGCCTCCAGCAAGTGCGCTGAAAGCATTGTTAAATGCTGGGTCTATTCCGTAGGTTGCCATTATCGTAGTGCTGCTATTTTTAGTCTCCTAAGTTTGTCAAATTCTGTTGTTGCAGTAGCAGCATTAACATTAACTCCGCCAACGTAATTCCCAGCTTGAGCTTGGTATCCGTTTGGCATTGCTGCTTGCATATTAAATGTAGGAGGTCCAGCACTGCCAGCTGGGTAACCAGTGTATGCAGCGTTGACTGGAGTTGCCGCAAACGGCTTGGCTGCCCCTGGGTATGTGCTGTATTTTGCTGCATCATAAGGAGCAGCCTTAACGCCTTCAGCAGCAACTTCGCCCTGGGAGGCAATCATGGGAGCCGTTGACGATGCAACCTCTGCAACTGGAGCCGAAGCGAACATTTCACTCCAAGTCGCTGGCCCAAGGGCCTTGCCTACTGAAGCCTGGTATCCGCTATAGATTGACGCAAGTGAAAGCACTTGGCTGAGCGTCTTTAAGCTGTCACCAGCGTGGGAGCCAGCCTGCACTTCGTATGGCATAACTGCCAGAGAGCCTTGTGACATATTGGCAAGTACCGAAGAGTCCTGTGCATACTTAGTATTGTTAAGCTGCTGAGCCTGCATTGTATTACCAAACGCACTGAGGGCAGCCTGTCTGGTTGCGGCACCCTTGCCAGCTTCATTTGCTCTGCTTGTTTCTCTTGAATAAGAATCTGATACGTTGGCAGAAGATGCACCAGAAGGACCAGCCACAGGGGCGGCTGTTTGTCCAGCGTCATTGGCTTCTTGGTTCTTTCCGTATGCGTCAACCTGCGAGGCCGCATCAGCGTCAATCTCTGCCTTTGTTCTTGATGCAGTTCTTGATGCTACCGACTGGTCTAATATGCCAGCCTGCCTGTCTCTGAAAATCTTTTGGCGTTGAGCCTCGGCATTAACAGCGTCTTCCATTGCCCCTTGTGCCTTTTTGTTACCAGCATAGGAAGCCCCAGCACTTGCTATCATTAAGGACGTTGTAACTGGGTCACACATTAGACGACTTTACCACTCCCCTTGGAACCGCTGTTTGGATATGGATTTTGATTAAATCCGTTTTGATACTGCTGCATCCTCATGTTATTAACAACTATAGGACTTGCTGCCTGGAACAAGGCACCAACTGGAGTGTAAGCTGGGCCAGCGGACATTGATGTTGCTCTTGACAGCGAGGAGTTGGCGGCAGCAGTAGGGTCCGTAGTGGAAACCGCTTGACCTATTAGGTCGCCTCTTGCCATTTCAACTGTCTGTCTAGACTTCTGTTCGTAGTCTCTGGCGTTGTTTTCAATCTGCTGATTGGCCATATTTAGGTCATAGGCAAGATTGCCTTTAGCCTTTGCGCCAGCTGAAGAAGACTGATTTCCAGTTCTGGCCATGCCGTACTTTAGTTCGTCAAACGATGTATTATACTGTTTGGCTACTTGCGGCCTTGCCCAAGCTTGATACTTTGTTCTTTGGTCTGCGTAAAAATTATTGTCGAATCCCTTAAAGGCATCATTAACCGCACTGATTCCTTTTTTGATTCGGTCTTGTCTGTCTATTTCCATTTGCCTAGACTCGGCTGCTCCGCCATCGCCACCGCCACACATTATGTTATGTCTCCGTTCATAGCTTTTTCAAAAAGTAGGGTTGAGGTCTTGTTATTTGTTTAAAACCAAATTTCACCATATAGTCTGCATAAGGGCTATCCTCTGAGCAAGGCATGTATATGTGCGTGTATCCAGACATCCTGCAAAAATTCTCTACAATAGCAAGTGCCATAAGGCTGTCTCTTGCTCTCATCTTCTTTGAGTGACACCATACGGAAACGTGGCAAACGCCTCTGTTTCCAGGCCAAAACGTAAAGCAACCAACTATTTCACCATTCATTTCGCACACGTAATTTGGCATTAACGGCACATTGTGGTCGTCTTCGTGGGCGGCTGCTACGACCCTTTCAAGCTGTTCTTCTGAATCTATGAGACTAAACGTGGGAAACATTAGTCCGCCTTATCCAATCTATAGTGTATCATAAGGTTTCCTATGGTTGCTGGGTTGTTTGACGGAGGAGACACCATTGTAACGCCCATGTGCGTACCTATGCCTACCATAGCTATTCTTCCAAGCTGGAATGTGGGGCTATTTATTGTAGCGAGTAGCTCTATTGCTGAGGTATTTGACGTATTCGTCCCAGCATAAACCTGCCAGGTGCCTTCTATTGTTGAGTCTATTCCAGTAAAAGTCTTTGTGTGGGCTGGCTTTTGCCCGTCAAGATAAGGCATAACTACTTCTGAAATGTTTTCATCATATGCATTTGTATAATTGTCTTTTGACAATTTAAAAACAGAGCCAGCAAGTCTCATGTATAACTCTGAATTGCTCGATACAAGCTTTTCAATGTTTCCAAGGTCTGGCTCATATGTGCTCCAGGACTGTATCTGGGAGCCAGTAAACTGAGATAATACATATATCTTATTGTTAATTGACATCATGTATCTTCCGCTGTTTGGTTCGATCACGGATGATATATTTAATCCAGGCCCAGCGTCTTTTATTTCTTTCTGTATTAGTGTATCTATTTGAGTACCAACATCTAACGATGTAGCACTGTCTGTATTGTCTCTTGATTTTAATGACCTAATGCCGCTGCTAGAAACATAGAAAACGTCTATATCTCCAAGTTCTACAACGGAGCCAACTGTCAAGGCACCAGTGTTTGATAAAACTTGCGACTGAGCGTTAAGCTCTGGGTTTGGGTCCCAGCCCCAAATTTGTATGTTAGAGGGCGCAAAAATAGACAAGGATGCTCTATACGGAGACAGGGAAACTATGTCATATTTTGATGAAAAGTTGTTAGAAAAATTAACAAAGCCAGCACCAGCTTTTTGAGGGTCCCATGACATCGGTTCATTTAGTGCAGAAAAGAACACTGTCTGACCAGCAACAAGGTGAACCTTTGACTTATATACAGAAGTAAATGTTGGGATTATTCCAGTTATGTCAGACGCTGCATGCGACTTGTATATAGCATCAGAGTCATATTTTGTATTAATCTCTACCCTTGTTCCACGTCCGACTAGCTCTGTATTGCTTGTACCTATTGTGATTTTGTTTTTCTGCGGAAGCTGTCCGCTGCTCTCAGAGCCACCGCTAAAGTGCCTAAGATTATTAACTACAACGTTTCCATTTGTTGTTACTCCAAGATGCTTTCCATTCGTAGAACTACCGCCAGCTACGTGAGTTATTATTATAACGCTATTTTCAATTTTGCTATCGTATTGATTTTGAAAATTATTAATTGCGTCTGATATTGAAACCATTGTACCGCTATTAGAGCTAGTCCACGAAACCCTCCCTCCAAGTATTTCAGTGCTGTCAACCATTATGCTAGATATTGAATTATCAATTCCTCCACTAAATGTAGGAGCTAAGCCAAATCTAACTAGCTTAAGAGTACCTTCGCTGTTTGTGGCTATTGCTCCAGGTTTGCTCACTGTGCTTACAATAGTTGAATATGGGTCAACAAAGCGGCTTGTGCTTCTATGCTGAGACGCTATTGCCCATATTTCTGCATTTGTATTATCCAACTCAACCCACACTTCTTTTCCGTTGTAATCAGTTGGATTATTAGCTGGTCCAGTGATGGTTAAGGACACTCCGCCACATCCATTCCATCCATACCAGTCCCAATCGTGACCAGCTACAGCCGAATAACCGCTTGTACTTGTATTTGCATTAACGTGATTAGCTATAGCACCAGCCATTATTTCTGTTCCAAGAAGGATGGGGTTGTCGTTGTCTAAATATGTTATTGGGTCATTTAAGTTTACGTAAGCAATATCTTCCCCGTCTACAAGTAGTTGGGTTATTTTCATTGGGAAGAGGTTTCCAGGGAATACCCTTGCAAACGTACCAAATGACGCTCGCCCTTCACTTCCAGAAGCTATGGCAAAAGCGGCTGTTGCCTTCCCAATTGGCGTGCCGACAACGGCTTTCTGTAACTCTTCTTTTGTTACAATAGTTTGCGTACAAGTGCTATAGTTTTTAGAGTCAGAGAGCCTTCCAGCTTCAAGAACAAAATCTTTTTCACTCAATCCTACCAATGTTATTTCATTTGATTTTGATCCAGTTCCTACTGTTGAGTTTATAAAATCTGGGTCTCTTTTAATAGAAATAAGCAACTCTGCCGCAAACGATGTTGTCGTAACAAGGTTGGGATTTAGTATCCCGTATCCAGCAAGACCATAAAAAGTATCAGTTACTATTGTTGGTTTATAACACAACACGGAAGGACCAGAGGCAAATGTAGCTACAAATTCTTTCCTTTCATCGTAATAACAATAAGTTTCAAATTGATTAGCGTCACTATCCGACACAAATCTAACTATTGAAAATAGCTTGCCGTCAAAAATAGTTGACCACATAACCTGGCTTATAGTCCAACCAGAGCCTCTTGGATGCTCTACTATTAAAACATCAATCCCAGCGGCTTTAATTGAGTTCCACGTAGAACCATCTGACTGCCCGACCCTATCGGCAAAAACATAAAGACCATCACCAGTTACATCAAAGCCGTGAAGGTATGCAGGAATGTCTATTATTTTTTCAAAACAATTGCGTTTTTCAACTTCACCGCCTCTTGATATGTGGGCGTTTTTACACTTCATCAACGAACCCGCTGGTGATGTAAGCTCGTTTCTTCTCGAGTCTAGCCCAAGCTTAAAGTCTTGTACCAGAAAGTATGGCATTTACTTATTCCAGCGTCCCCATAGTTTTCTCTTTTCTGGCATAACTTCAGCACCGCCCATAACAAAGTCAGCGTTCTTAGTTGAAAGAGATTTTAGTCTTAAAAAGTGAAGTTTGGCCTGGTCGTATTTTAGCTGAGAAGCGTCATCCTTTAAAGCGGCAAGCATCTCCGCAGCGGTAAACAAAACAATTAGCGTGTCATCAAGCAGTGCTCTGTCTGAGTCTGAAATCATTTTTGGGCAATTCATGTAGGCAAACAGCCTAAATTTTTGCTGGTCGCTTTCTGGTATTGGCCAGACTTCAAACTGGTGTCCGTTGTCGGAAAGCCTCCATCTTCTTACATTGTCCTCTTTTTGGCCTATGTCGCTGTTGACTATATTGTAGTGAGCAGCAGATATACCGCTTTCGCATGCATACCAAAAGTCATTCCATTGTACCATTATTTTTGTAATCCTATCTGGATTTACAGTGCTCGGTACCGCGTAATATCTAACGGCATCAACAGACTGTACGTCTGTTTCGGTCCAAAGAAACGGCCAATCATAGTCTGTCCACAGTCTTTCTTGAACCCTATTAAGCATATGGTTCATTTGAGGGACAGTATTTACGCCCATCGCAACATTAGAAGAGGCACCAATTTCAGCCCTCAACTGGTCTCTAAGTTGAGACAATGTTGAATTGCGTGCCATTATTCGCTGGGCTTAGACTCTGATATTGACGCAAGTGGCTTTACTTGCAGCTCTGGCTCGCTCATGTTTATTTCAGAAAATCTAACTGGAAGCTTAGGGCTTTCACCTGGCCAAAGCTTTTCAATTGTTGTAACGGGATACTTGGCCTTAAGCCTTGTAAGCTCTGTTGCGTGATTGCGCTTGTCCATGTTTTCGATATAAACCAAAGTAACTGAATCCTTACCATGCATAGCACGAAGGATTGAAGCCTCTGGGACTGTGACACCATTCTTGTAGACAACGTTGCCGAGGTCACCAGAAAGGGTTATTGATACTCTTGCGATTTCCATAGTTCATATATGTATACAAGGAGGGCCTAGACTGTCAAGCCCAGGCCCTCCGTATGATACACTTTGTCGCTAATTAGGCGACCTGGTAGACACCACAGCCGTTGAGCTGTTTGGCGGCAGTAGCACCTGTCCAAGTCATCGCCCTATAGAGAACGTACTTATCGTGCGGTCTGGCAGGGTTATGAGTCTTGCGGTCTTCGCCTTCCATGACATACAGGTTGATATTACCCGAGTCAATGAAGTACGCGTAGTCTGACTTACCCTGGTCATCCAAGGTCGGGTCATACATGAACGTACCAACACCTCTCATGGATATGTCACCCATGCCAATGTCATTCTTACCGCTGTTGACGAAGCCAGCCTGGGTATAGATACCCTTTTCATGGATTTCGGCTTCAAGGGTCTCGATAAACTTCGAGCCGCAAAGCAGCAGGTCGGGCTTGCCACCATAACGCTTCAGCTGGCGGACTTCCTGGCGGAGAGTCTTGGTCAGCGTCTGGTTAGAGACAGAGGACGTTATCTTGTTGGCACCAACAAGAGAGCGGTTTCTCCAGTACTCATTGCCAGCAGTAGCACGATTAATGCCACCGACAACACCAGAAGTAGGGTCGTCAGCAATGAAGAACGAGAGGCCAGGAACAAGCTTGTTGTCCTGCGTGCCGTCAGCCCAAAGCATCTCGTTGAAGGAGCGCGACCAGCCTTCAGCCATATCCGCAAGCTTATGCTCAAGGATGTTGGTGAGGACAGTAACGTCTCTATCTGAGTGTCTGCTGACATTGGCACCATCCAAAGAGTCAACGACAGAAATGCCGTCAATCTTCAGCTCGGTGAGCGTCAGCGAGATACCAGCATGGATTTCCTTCCAAGGGAAGGTCACACGCTTCATGTTGTTTGGGTTGTCGTAGGACACCTGTTCGTCACCAACAAAGCCTTCGATGCCTGTGGTGTAGGTGGACACGATGGGTATGCTGATAAGACCCTTACCACCTGGGAAGGTCTTTTGCTTACCTATCATCCGACCAAGGAGGGGTCGGTCCTGTATTGTCTGAGCGAAGCTTTCACCCTTGATATAGAAATCAAGAGCAGCGTTAGTTATTGAGGCAATTTCAGCAGTAGTAAACGCTGAAATCACATTTCCGTCGTAGGCCATATTTTTTTGTTTTTGGGGGGTTTTGGCTTAAATTTAACGAGATATGCCACCTCGCCTAGCTGCCCAGCTCACTGCTTCTTGCAGCGAGCGTGGTTGCGGAGCATTGGAACCGCTGGACGAACTGTTGCTCGCAGAACTTGGATTTCTTGTTGGGGTGTTTCTGCCTGCCAGAGAACCTAATCTCTGATTGACCTCTGAATACGCACGTTCTACGTAGCTTACCGCCTGTTGAGGCGATGTGGGCATACCAGACTCCTGCATAATAGATTTCACCCTGTCAGTAACCATGCTCTGCTTGTTCCGATACTCTGGGTCTCTTGAGCTAATGCTACCTTCCCACGTCACAACCGCATCATAAAGAGACTTCTGGTGTGCAAGCTGTGCTTCTTGGGCGTTCTTTGCGTCAACTTCCTGGTTTGCCCTGGATGTTATAGCACTTCTCGCTCTGTATGAAGCTAGCTCTTTTGCACTTTCTTCGTCAACAAAACCGTGGCTAAGTTTATCTTGTAAATCCTGCGGAAGTATATCTCCCGTAAATTCTGCAAGCTTTGCCATGTGCTGATTTAGAACTTCCTTAGCTTTGAACGGGTCGTTTTTCATCAAGGCCATAACCTCGAATCCTTGCGCCAGCTCAACATTAGAAAGGCCGTTGGCCCTCATGTAATCCGATATCTCTTCATAATGCTTAGCACGAACTGTTAGTTCGGCTTTTTCACGCATCATTTCTTTCCATCTCGGATGATTGTGGAATGGGACATTTTCATCGCTAGAGTTTTCACTATTAGAATCATTGTCCACAATTCCATTAGTTTCCCTCCTTGACTCAGTGTCTCTTGCTACAGTTGACGACTCTGTATCGGACAGATTCTTTCTGTGCACTGCATTTCGTACAACGTCCAGTAAAGACCTCCTCTTTGTTTCGTCCTGCGGAGCGATGCTTGCCCCATTATTAGCATCTACAACCATAGCAGTCGTGCTTTGGTCGCTTGAGTCAGAAGACGAGTCTGATTCTGTTTTAGCGTCAACATCATTATTCATGAATAAATTTAATATCCCCCATACTTGTGTAATGTCAAACGTTATGTTGAGACATTTTGTGGCCGTTTAGCGTCTGGCGAAGAAGACGACTGGTCTTGCGGTCTTTCTGTCTTATTGCCGCCTTCGCTGCCCTGTTGCTCTGGGTCTTCTTCCGCATCACCACCTTGCTGCCCAGGGGGAGGGGTAGAGGCGTTCATGGCTATAATAGAAGGAACTCCAGCCATTATGGCATCAGATATGTCCATTCTGTCGTCAAGCCTTGTAATTGCCTGCTTTGCTAGCCATTCTGGCGAAATGCCAGGAATTTGCATAAGAAGTGGGGCAATTCTTTCAAAGTTAGCTATTTCTTGGGCTTTATTGGGCCTTCCAGAAGAGCCAGCCTCAATCTCTAGGAACATCTCCTGTGATATTGACTGCATGTCCATTAGCGGCCAAACGGCACCTACGCCAGCTATCTGTTTTACTGTGTCTTCGTTATAATACTTTAGCATGACTTGACCAGCCGCATTTGCCATATTGCTAAGCATATCGTCTAAATCGTCTATGCTTGACTGGACGGACGACATTCTTGACCCTTCGGCCACCGAGACTTCCGTGGCCGTAGTGCTTGAGCCCCCCGTTCCACCCATGTTTGCTTCCTGTGAGCCTACAACCTTTAAGATGTCGTCAAATAGCATTGATGTGTCATACATCATTGGATCAAACCCGGCAAGTGCCATTGGCTGTATTACATCAGAAACTCTAGTTCCAGGCGTTACTGCGTTTAGTTCTAGGACGGCATTGGCTGGGTGAGCTTGCAGCTTTGCCCTGTCTTCGTCATCAAGCATGCCCTTGGGAACTATGTACTTTGGCCTGTTTGCGTGACGCTGCTCGCGCAATCCCTGCCTGGCCCTGTTGTATTCTTTCTGCATCGGCTGTATTAGCCTAGAGTCGGATATAGGATATATGTCCTTGTCTGACTCAATGTCATTAAAGCTGAGCGTAAAGAACGGCCAGAACCGCTCAACGCACGGATAGGGCTCGGACGGCTCTACCAAGAAGTCTGGATAGCCTTCGGCTATGACATACTTTAAATTGTCCTTCTTACAGTATATTTCGTATACAACAATATCTTCGCTTTTTATAAAAGAGGGCATGCTCATTCCAAGTGCCTTTCTTATTGCCTTTCTTCCGACTGAAACGTCTTTCCCGTAAATCTCCTTAATGTCATCGTTGCTCATGATGAACTCTTGAGCAACCCAGTTGGCACCAACAAAGTCCTTTAACTGTATGCACTTAGGGTCTGGGATTATTGAAGTTGACGTAGGGAAGTCGAACACAAGTCCTTCTCTGACAATCTTTAAGCTTTGGTCCTGTAGGGCAACCATCATTAGTCTTAGCTGCTCCATTTCCTTGTCGCCTTCCCTTACTTCATGGTCATGAATGTCGCTTGCTATTCTCTTTAAGGTAGCCAGCTTTTCCGTAATATCTCTAATCTTTGCATTATCTTCTGGCCTGCGTTCCATTATTCTTTCAAATCCTATTTTTACATAGCCCACTCCAGTAGCGCAAACACGCCTAATTAGCTGCTTCATTTGAAGCTTAAAGTCTGGTGCCTGCTGCTCCAGGGCGTACTTAAAGACTATTTCCATAGTCTTTGCCATCTTGTCCATAAACTGCCGCCTTTGCGTGCCTTGCTGCATGTCGGCCAGGAATTCCATCGTCTGCGGAGAAGGAAGCGTTCCAGCCTGCAACGCCATTTGAGCTTCCGCCTGTGCGGCCTGCAACATGCCCATGCCGCCATCCCACACTGCAAAGTCTAGCGTCTTGCGTCTTCTTGCAACAACTGTAGGGTTCTTTGCATAAAGCGAAGCAACTCTTTGCTGTATGTGTCTTTGAATTATATTGGCAACATACCTAGTGTCATTGTGATGGGTGTTTTCCCACTGTTTGCCAGCAACAAAATCCATGTCTTCTCTCATTCTGGAGAACTGAGGTTGCCAAAACGCTTTAGCTTCCTCTACCTTTGATTGCCAGTCGCTTACAAGGCTTGCCCTTGCATCGTCTGGGATGTCTATTGACCTTGATATGATTTTCCCCTGTGCGTCAGTAGGTATCATTGAAGGTTGAGGTTGCTGCTGCATTTGCTGCGGCATTAGTTCTGAGTTTTCCATGTTTTTGTTTGTTTGTTAGTTAGAAACCGCCCATCTTAAATATATTATCGTCACGTTTTCTGAGCTTGTCAGCCCATTTGACCCATGCCAGTGTCCCGCTTTTGGGGAGATTGTCAACCTTGACTACGGCACCATGTGCTCTTACTTGTTTATCAAGTCCCATTCCAATATGGGCAAGCGTGTCAACAAAGTCGTCATGTGTAGAGGAAGGGAACTTCAACAGTTCGTCCTGTGCGTCTGGCCACCAAGAGGCAAACCTTGGGAAGAAAACCTTACCCATGCTCATTCTGGCTCTTATTGACTGTGCCCTTGTTTGTTTGTCTTTTGTTGGGACAACCTCATCTATTGCACAGTAAATCTGTCTTTCCTGCATTCTTTTCCTTAAAAATGGACCAATTGACTTGGTGATGTGTCCGCTTTCCGCCCACCAAAGCAGCGGATTTCTTCTTTGCATCATGTTAATCATGGCTTCTACCACTGTTTCTGTGTCTTCGCGCCTCCACCAAGCGTCTGGCAATACCCATATATTATCATCTTCGTCTACTCCAACTGGTAAAAGCACTGTAGCATCTCTTTCTTGGTCTTTTGACACAGCATGGTCGCTAGCAACGTAAATCCTTAGATTTCTAGGCAACTCGCTTGGCAGATAGAACTTAAGCCACTCTCGTTTGAAGTAGTCTCCATCGTCTGGGGATGGAGAACCTTGGTAAAGTGCCGAGAATCCTTTAGGATTCAGACGTTTTGCCTGGTTTAAGAAGTCTAAATCAAATCTTTCTGGCCACAGCGGCTGTCCAACCTCGCGACCCATAGGGTCGTCTGCAACCGCAATAGCTGGGAGTGACAAGACCTTCCAGTTTGCCGCCTCGCTCTCAACGTAGCAAGAGTTCTTGGGGTCAGTTAGCCGTCCAACCAAGTCGTCTTCATGCCATCTGGTCATAATAATGACTACTTTTGCCCCTGCGGTCATTAATCTGGTCATTGCAACGTCAGTAAACCAACCCCAGCACTTTTCTCTAAGTGTCTTTGAGTCAGCCTCTTCTCTGTCTTTGATAGGGTCATCAATAATCAGCAAGTCAGCACCTCGTCCAGTAAGTGAGCCACCTCTTCCGACAAAGACCGCTATCCCTCCCTCGTTCGTTTCAATTCTGTCTGATGCCTGTGAGCCAGGCTTTAGGTTACAAAGAGGAAATACCTGTTTATATATGTCAGACCTCATCGTATCTCTTACGTGTCTCCCAAAGTCAGTGGCAAATTCGTCATTATATGTAGCAAATATCAAGTGACGATATGGGTCTTTGCCGAGAAACCAGGCAGGGAACCGCCTTGACGCAAGCTCCGACTTGCCGTGGCGAGGCGGCATCGTAATGATAAGCCTTTGAATGCGACCAGCCTCTACTTCTTCTAGTGCTGCACATATAACTTCGTGATGTTTGGCCGCTGAGTACCTACTGAGGTCTGTATTGTCTGGGTCTTCTGGGCTAGGCATAGTAAGCCTGGTAAAGTCTAGTATGCTGTTTTTTGACTTTTTGACACAAATGAGCCTCTTGGCTGCTTTTATTTGCCGCTCAAGTCCTTCTTTTTTGCTTTTAATTTCTTCAGACATTAAGCTTGTCGGACAGGCATCCAGTAGTCCGTGCCGTTGACAGTAATCCTAACCTCGTAAGGGTAATGTGGGGTAATGTAACCTGCCGTTTCCGTGTTGCCCTGCAAATCCCTAAAGGCTTGCGCCCAACCACTGTTGATGCGGACATAGGGTGTGCTGTCGTGGGGGGCTTCACCAATACCCGTTTGGTCGTAATTTGACAGGAGTTCCCAATTGTCGTTAATACGGATGTATGCTTGTGAGTCATATGGGGGGTTACCAATACCGCTACTGCCGTCTGCCCCTGCTGGCCCTTCTGGTCCTGTCATCCCGCTGTTCTGGTCATAGTTGGAGAAGGGTTGCCAATCGTTGTTAACACGGACCCAAGCCTGTCCATCATAGGGGGCTTCTCCAATACCGCCACCGCCACCGCTGTTCTGGTCGTAGGTCGACAGATAAGACCAGCCGCTATTGACACGAACATACGCATTTCCATCAGCAGGTGCATCGCTGATGCCGCCCCCAGACTGGTCATAGGACGACAGAGGTTGCCAACTCGAATTAATGCGGATGTAGGGAGTGCCGTCGTTACTTACATCTGAAAAAGAACCGCCATCGTTTCCTTGCGGGCCTTGGTCGCCTTGGTCGCCTTGCGGGCCTTGCGGTCCAATGTGATTAGCGTCAGAACCTGCTGGCCCTTGGTTACCTTGTAGACCTGTATCGCCCTTGTGAGCAACCAACTGCCAAGCGTAAGGGTGGCTAATTGGGCCATAACCTCCACCGCCAATAGTATTAATCATCACATAACTTGAACCATCTAAGTCCACGTAATCGTTTGCGGCATACACTACTCCGTTGTCGTAATTACCTCTGTAGGTCCAAATGGTTCCGTTGGCTCCATTTGTTCCGTTAATTCCGTTAATTCCGTTAATTCCGTTGGAGCCAGCTGGGCCGACCAATGTTGCCGTGGTCTGCACTGTTCCGTCCCCGAAGGTGATTTGGCTATTACCCGAACTGGCTGGTGGCAGCTCGATGTTAAACCCTACGATGCGACTTTCATCAACCACAATGCCCTGTTCATATGCAATACCCGTAAAACTTAATCCGTTTGAGCCAATAAGAACTTGAAAGCCACTAGCCCCATCATCAAAGGTAACGCTCCCTGTTACAGTCCCACCAGTAACGTGAAGAAACCTATTATTAGAATCATTTGCCAGTGCTGTTATTTCTTCCCTAACCTTATCATCTTCTCCATTAACATAAGCAACTGGAGTAAGTGCACTTCTTTGCATTGCCAACTGATGGTAAATTCTGTCTATCCCGTATCCAGTCTGAGAGAAATTAACAGATTGTATCAAAGGATGAATCTGATAATCATTAAGATGCCAATTTGAAGAAGGGCATCCGTTTATTCCAGCTTGATTGTTTTTCATGCCGCCTGTCACTGCGTTTGAACCAAAAACTTTCCACGTGTTAGCAAGGACAACGCCCATGTCTCTGCTTATAATCAGAGCTGGATGCTCTGGTTCTGGGTGTCCCTGCACCCACCATAGGCCGTTTTCTCTGTTCGCGTATTCAGAATCTACAGTGCCACTGTTCTGCAGCTGGCTGTTAGAGTTAAAAGACGTTCCAGAAAACACTTTGCTTATCATGTCGCTGCTAATGTCTCCACCATTGAATAGCATGTTTGCCGATGCGTGATGCATCTCTTCTCTTTTGTTTAAAAATTTATTTGACTGGCTGTCTACGTTACTTTTTAGCTGAAGTGCTGAAATGTAAACAGTGGCAGTGTCAGCCAGGTGTGTAGCGGCAGCTTGCTCGCTAGCCAAAGCTTCGTTTCTTGAGTCATTAGCATCTATGGCGTAGTCCCTTGCTTGAGTCCTGGCGGTAGAAGCCTGTGATGAATAGTTTTGTGCAGAAAGCGTTGCCTGCTCAGCGTAGCCAGCGTGCAGCGATGCTAGGTGTTCTGAGCTTTGTGCGATTACCATGCTGGCATTTGCCGCACTCGCACTAGTAGCAGCTTGCGCGGCTATAGTCGGGTCGTAGTTTGCGGTAAGGTAGGCTTCTGTCGCAGTCTCAGCCACAGCAGTAGCAGTAGTAGTAGCGAGAGCGACTGTTTGAGCAGATAGGCTGCTGCTGATTTTAAGTGAACCATCACTGTTCTGAAGTTCATTAAGTCTTGATATTGTTTGATTTACGGAAAGTTCTATATTGTTAAGTTCGGCTTCAATTTCCTGGCCAGGTAGAGGGGCAGTAGGGTTGAGTGTCTGATAGTCTTCAAAGTTATACTGTCTATCGTAATTAGTAGGAGGAGTGCTCATGGTTACAAAATGTAGGATGTCGTTTTATGTTACAAAATTTTATGTAAGTGTCAATCAATAACTTGTGCCAGCCGCGGGAGGGTGGCGGGAGGGGTCGTCCTGTGACGCAAGTGGAAATCCATCCGACCCATCCGCACCTCCAGCGGAGTCTATCTCGATAGCGTCCAAGGCGAGCCGAGACGCGTTGACTGTCGCCTCCAAATCCGCGAGCGACATCTCCGCCAAACCTACTTGCGTCAATGCCTGCTCATGCTTCCCGATGCCCGATGCCTCCAGAGTCCACTTGACCGCCTGGAAGCGGACTGCCGAGGGCGTAGCAGGGTCGCGGAGCAGGTGAAGCAGGCAACCCCAAGCAAGGCTCGCCCCTTCGCCCTGCACCTGCCGTTCCAGATTGATTGATACAGCGTGTCTCACTTGAGCCAAGGACAGCAGGCGGGTCGCAGAGTGGGGCGATAGATAACCCGCGTCCCTGCTGGCCTGCTTCGCGTCCCCGCCATTGGAGCAGAAAGCCACCACGAAGGCTCTTTGCTGTTCAGTTAGGCTCTCGCCCCCTGCCCCACGCTCAAACCGCCCCAGCGAGCCGTTACGGACTGCCCCAGCCCTAATCGCGATACCGCCACCGCCCTGCTTTGCTTGCGTCATGCCGAGAGAATGACCGAGGCCACGCGAGAGGCAAATCCATTGGAGCGATTGACGCAACGCGAAAGGAAACTCACCCGATTGCTCGAATGAGTTTTACTTGCGTCAATCGCAGGGTCAGCCCTTGCAAGTCTTATAGACTGTTTTGCTTTTCTGAAGCCAAGTCATCTTCCCGCCCATCCATGCGTCATTAATCATAATTTCTTCTACGCCTTCTTTCATGGAGAAGATTGAAACCGCGAGCGTAAACTTTTCGCCCTCATAGTTTACATTAACTGTCCCCGCTGTTTTCGTTTCCTCCACTTTCGCGAGAGCGAGTTTGCACAAGGCTTGAACCTTGGAAGGGAATGTGAGAATGAACCGAGTATTTTCTGTATGTGTATGTGTCATGGCATCTCCGAACAAATCACGCCCTGCCATTGACGCAAGGGAAAAAAAAAGCCCGACATAATCGGGCTTCTGATTTTTATGTTTAACTTTTCTTAAACTCTTTCGTCATTCAGAAACTTCACCATCCGCTTCTCCCACTTCGCTTGACTCATCGTTGACGCGTTCGTGGACAAGCCCCAATAGGCTTTGATGTCGTCCTCCGTGATGCGATAGTCGCCATGCTTGGCAGTCGGGCTATCGAACTCCGTTCCCGCCCATGTGGTCGGGTCTTGGTCGAACGCACCGCGACCAACGGAGAGTTGGATACCAACCTCGGATGCGTTGCGGAGTTTGCGGAGGAAGCGGATACGCTTCATCGCGGTTTCTTTCTTCTTCACACCGCCCACGAAGTCCTGACCAATAATCATGGTCAGCCAGATGAGACAATGCAGTTTCGGGTGCATCACCTTGTCACCTTGGAAGGTGTAAGAGCGAAGCGACTCATTCTCGTGGATGTGTTTCGGGAGTTCCCAATTTAGGCTCATGTGTTTTGTGTTTTGTGTTTTGTGTTTTGTGCGTAGTGCATCTCCGAACAAATCACCGCCCATGATTGACGCAAGTTAAAACAAAAAAGCCCGACATGACATCGGGCTTCTGTTTCGCGTATCGCTTTACCGCTTACTGTTCGTCCAGCCTGTCGAGGGCGAGGAAGCAGCCGTTCGTGCTTTCCTCATGGATGCCGAGGCCACGCTCAACGAGGACGCGTTTGAAGTGGGAGCGATGGCGAGCCGTGGTCGCGGAGTAGCGGTCACAATTCATAAACCACGACTGCGAGACATTGGAGTAAACGAAAAGCGGGAAGTGTTCCCCGTAGGAAAAGACCGCGTAGCCGTGAGCGAGCCTGCGAGCGTAGCAGGAGGACGCGGTGAACGGCCTGCGGTCAGCGAACAGGTGGCGGGCTTGCTCCATCGTAACTTGGCTCATGGTTAGTTGCGGATGGATTTTTCGCGGGTGATATACT
>Ga0049082_10000084_pt1 | contig 21173 bp, 12 predicted proteins | sample GreLakmeHU45MSRF_FD_66718 | JGI IMG/M metagenome (GOLD analysis project Ga0049082, IMG submission 66718) | Freshwater lentic microbial communities from great Laurentian Lakes, MI, USA - Great Lakes metaG HU45MSRF | ecosystem: Environmental > Aquatic > Freshwater > Lake | place: Great Lakes... | reverse complement strand
TATACTATAATATATTAACTTTATTTAATATATTTTACAAATTCTATAAAAGTCAGAGTTTATAGATGTGCGACTAGCTCTCTCAATTTTAACAATATCATTTGGACGAAGTCCAATAACAATTGATACAGGACTAAAATAGGATATATCAGGAATTTGTGAATTATCTAATATATTATATTTTTTAATAAAAAGTTCTCTCTCATTTTCATTTAATATTGTATGCTTTGGGACTAAAGTATGTTTTAATATATTAAATTGTAGTCTTTTTATATTTACTAATGAAATATAAATATTTTCAGTAACCCAAATATCTTTAATATTTTCTAGTAATGTATCATTAGGCTCATCTTTAATAACAATCATTAAGTCATCTTTTTTTTCTAATATTGATTCTAAATGAAATAAATCTTCTACAATATCATAAATATTTTGTGGTTTAATTAATTTTGTTACATAATATTTAACATATATTTTTTTATTAGAACTTGCATTTTCTAGCAACATATCCAATTGATTATTTTCTGCTAAAATACCAACATCAGTAATACTAAAATTAGAATAATTTACTACAGCAAATCCACGCTCTTCTAATATTTCTAATAAATTTTTGCGTGAATTATAAATACTAATTATAGTACTATTTGACATAGTGTTACTATTTATAATATACTATTAAATTTTATTATTATATCAATTATATTTTAAATCATTTTTTAAATTTTTAAATTTTTAAATTATTGCCCTTCAAATTTTATTGTTTTACGCTTAATAGTATCATCTTTTTCTTCAGTATTAACTTTAGATTCTAAATTTTGCTGTATAATTGAATCAGTAACTTCTTCTAATTTTGGTTCCATAGTTTGTTGTATTTTTTGCGTTGTTGTGTTTGTTGTGTTTGTTGTGCTTGTTGGATTTGTTGGATTAGTTGGAGTAACCGGAATAGTTATAACATCTTCTAATTCGGGCGGCGCCGCGTCACTAGTATCAACACTAATAGGAGGATTATAACTCGTTTCATCATCATCTTCATCATCAATAGCTTCGGCTGCTAAATAATTTTGATATGCTTCTTCTGCAACTCTAGTAGCTTCTAATGACACAGGGTCAATAGAAGACTCATCCGAATCATCCTCATCATCATCATTACCAGGAGCCTTAGTTTTTGCTGCTTCATCATCTATAAGTTTGGCTTTTTCTTGTTGAACAACACTTTCAGTGCTACTAGCGGGTATTAATAATGGCTTCTCATAGCGTTTTACAAATTCACTACTTTCTTTTGCTGTTAATTGTGTTAATTTTATATTTTCAATTGTTTTAGAATAGTTCATAGAAGTTAATTGGTCAATATTATCTTCTGTAATAATACGCATTTGAATATTCATTACTTGTAGTTCTTGCATCAATAATTTAAAACTGTATGGTACTCGTACAATACTAAATGATTTACCATATTTGCTAATTACTTGTAAATTCATCGAATTTTCCATGGAATCTGCAAATTTAAGTGGACCATCCGCAAAAGGACTAATAAAGACATTTTTAGACTCATTATAAATTGCAATTGTACCACTATTATTACATATTGCAATATAATAATCATCACCACGTGTTAACATTGACTCTTTCAAAAAACTAGTTGCTCCATGTGCAATAATACTATCGCGCTCCATTTCACCAATACGAAGACCACCATCGTTTGCTCTGCCTTGTACTGTTTGTCGCGTTAGCGCTGTTCGTGGACCTTGTGCGCGATAATTTATTTTGTCTTTAACCATGTGTTTAAGACGCAAATAATAACAAGGACCAACAAAAAACTCCATACTTATTTGTTCTCCTGTTTCACCATTATAAAATAACTCATTTCCACTTGAATGATATCCAATATTTCGCAATAATGAGCCAAATATTTCATGCTTCGGTCCCTTATTTACGAAAGCAGTACAGTCACCAAATCCACCATAATGTGCACACGCTTTGCCCATTAATGTTTCAACTAACTGACCAATTGTCATACGACTAGGTAACGCATGTGGATTAATTATTAAGTCGGGTCTTATTCCTTCACTTGTAAAAGGCATATTTTCTTCTGGAATAATTAAACCAAGTGTACCTTTTTGTCCACATCTACTGCAAAATTTATCACCTTGTGCTGGTATTCGTTCTTCGCGTATTCTAATTTTAGCAATTCTAAACCCTTCTTCCCCTTCTGTAATAAATGCTTTGTCCACAAACCCTAGTTGGCCTTTTTTTGGTGTAATTGAAGCATCGCTAAATATATCAGGATTTGCCAAATTATTTGTAACCTTTCCTATTACCACTTTTTTATCATCTAATGGTGTATTTTCACTTATTAATCCGTTACTATCTAAATGTGAATATTCATAACCTGGTTTTTTTCCAATAACATTTAGTGTTTCAATATTTACAAATTTAGAGTCTACATTAGAACCCGCTACTTTTGTGCTTTCTTCATATGCTTCATACATATTAAAATAAGTTGTATTAAACATTCCACGCTTGATTGAACCTTCATTAAATAATATTGAGTCTTCAACATTATAACTACCATAACATCCAATTGCTACTATTGCATTTACACCATACGCATGCTCTTCATTATAAATATACTTTAAATAACGACTCTTTACAAGCGGTATTTGGCCATTATTTAAAACAACCCCCATTTTATCAATACGATTTTGATAATTTGTATTGTACAAACTTACACCTTGCTTACTTTGACCGCAAGAAAATAAATCACGTGGCAATTGATTGTTTTCAGGAAACACAATTTGATTGCCCATAATTCCTAAAACTAAAGAAGGATGTATTTCAATGTGAGTAGTAAACTTATTAATAGATTGAACATCCATTGCAATTAAGGATGTTTCCGTCTCAGATGTATCTAAAAAGTCAATAATTCCTGCTTTTTCTATTAATTCATCCAATGAGTCGGGAAGACTTCCAGATTTATCATATACATCTTTATAATGGAAAAAAACCTTATTTAATTTTATAAAATCATTTAAATTGATTGTTAGCTCTATTTTATCTTTAGTCAATAGTTTTAATGGATTAAAACCAATTAATAATTCGTTAAAATTAAAATCCCGCGCTATTAATTTAGAATAAATAAATTTATTTTGATATGAAATAGCTCCATTTTTTAAATAAAACACAGGTCTCGTTAATCTACCAGAGTCACTATAAATATAAATACTATCTTCTTTAATAGACCAACTTATGCTTGTATAAATAGGTAGCAGTCCAATTCTACGATAATTTTTCAATAATTCTAGTACTTCAACTGGTTTGGTTATAATACCAACCCATGCACCATTTACAAATACTTTTGTACATTGCGCAATATATTCAATTGTACATTCTGTCAACAATTCCATAAAAAAAACTGTACGCAATAATTCAATAATTGGTTTGCTTGAATATCCACTTGTTATACAACATCCTATTGACATATGTTTATGTAATCCAACATTACCACCATCAGGAGTATCTACTGGGTCAATAATACCCCACTGTGTAGAATGTAATAAACGCGGTCCTATTATTTTTGCACTTGAATCAAGAGGCAAATTTAATTTGCGCAAATGAGACAAAAAAGAATTGTACGATAAACGGTTTAAATCTTGAACAACTTCTAAGCGCTTAGTATGCGCTTCAGCTCCCCAATTTCCTTTAAATGCTTTTTTAAAACCAGTTTCCAAAATGCGCTCTTTAAAATACTCAAAATAATTATTTTCAATTAGACCTACAAAGTCATTTTGATAAAGTCCCTTTTTATAATAATATTCTTTGTCTATTTTTTGAAATATGTGTTTTTGCTGTAAGCTATAATATTCTTTGAATAAATCATATATAAGAGTTCCCGCTAATTCTACTCTTTTAAATTTAAAACTATCGCGATCCGTTGAAGTTTTATCATTTTTATACACTTGTAATAATTCTTTAACCATATAACCCAAAAAGAATGCTTTATTAATAAAATTATTTTCCCCAATATGAGGTAGTAAATAATCCATCAAAATTTCCAAAACATGTGCAATGGTTTTACCCTTTGTAAATGTTGCTAAATATTTAAGCGCAACTTCTTGATTAAAAATATTGCCTGCATCATGTATTGATGGAATAAAAAGCGCAACATAATTTGCGTATTTTTCTAAATCTAATAAACACATTTTAATAATTTCTTTGTCGCTTAAAACACCTAATGCGCGCATTAAAATAAATAATGGCACGGGTTTTCGTATGTTAGGAACATTGACTAATATTTGATTATTGTTATATTTAGTATCAGGTCGCAATATTCTAATGCTTAATGTTCGTATTGGTTTAGAAGCGTCTTCTGAAACCGACCTTATTTCTGCTGAGTGACTATATAACTCATTAAAATCGGCTTTAACATAAAGCATATTATCGGCAAACTTTTCCTGGCTTATTAACACTTTTTCTTTACCATCAATAATAAAATAACCACCATAATCATTTCTACATTCACCCATATTAAATTTAACTAATGGGTCAAGAGTATTTAAAATGCATAAATCAGAGTTTAACATAACAGGAAATTTTCCTAAATATATTTTTTCTAATACATTTGTAGTTTCTTTAAGTTCACCTTCTTCGTTGACCATTTTATAAATTACTTCAACATCAACATGGATTGTTATAGCATATGTCATATTTCTTAAACGTGCTTCATTTGGAAACATAAAATGCTCTCTGTGATCATCATATATTATTGGTTTTCCATAATATATACGTTTTCCATCAACCCCTCCAATGTATAACTCTGCTTTATAATTATATTCTTTTGTGGTATCATTTTGTTCTTTCATAATTAATATTGGATTTTTTTCTTTGAAAATATTGTGAATCTTATTATTGAAAAAATCATTATATGACTCTAAATGATGCTTGACTAATATAGTTGGATCATTTGCAAAAAACTTATCAATCACTAACCAGCCTAATTCTTCATGATTAAATGTATCACTACTTTCATTATTGTATACTTTCTTAGTTTTGCTAACTGTGTTTTTTTTTGTTATTGATTCATGTGCTAATGGTTCAGGTGCTAATGGTTCGGGTGCTAATGGTTCATGTGTTAATGGTTCGGGCGCCAATGGTTCAGGTGCTATTTTATCCATTTTATCCATTTTATCCATTTTATCCATTGATTCAGTTACTATTGGTTCGGGTGCCATTGATAGTTTTTTTATTCGGGGTGCCTTAGTTGACATTAATATTAGTAGTATTAATTAATATTAATATTTTATATGTTAATTAATACATATATAAATAATTTACAAATTTACAAATTTACAAATAAAATACTAACTAGTTAAGTTAATATGCTAATCCTATTTTACTATAAGAAACTATTACTAACCCTAATATAATAAACATTAGTATAAAAGGTAATAATACTAAAAACCATGAAACCTCTTTATATCCGGCTTTACATAGTGAATTTAATATAAAAGTCCAAAATAAAATATAAACAGCTTTAAATATAAACATTATATAAGTATTTGGTAAACTACACTCATAATTACCTACACAATATTTGGTTGTATTACCAAAATTTTGAACAGCAATTACAATAAAAACTATTACCGATATAGCTAAATATATAAATGCGGGGGTGCACAAATTCCTAAAATCTTTTGCAAATTTGTCATAATACGCCATTTTTATATAAATATAAAAATATAATAAAAATATAATAAAAATCTATAAAAATCTATAAAAATCTAATTAATAGTGTTTATAATAAGTACGGTTGTTCACTCATATTACTGCTTGGTTGTGGTAAGTAACCAAATAAAGTATTGTATGCATTAGTAGCACCACCATATATGCTATAATTTAAATTATCAAGAGGTTGACTAATAGGATTTACACCACCGCCCATCATAACTTTGTCCCTCTTATTTGAACACCCAATTTGTAATCTTTTTGTGAAATTATAATCTCTAAGTTTTCTAATGTTTTTTCTATGTTTTGTTTTTTTATGTTTTGTTTTTCTATAATTCTTAGAACGCGTTGTTCTATTATTTACCATAATTTATTAATATAATAAACTATAGTAATATTTTAAATAGGTAAATTAAATAAGTAAATTAAATAAGTAAATTAAATAACAAAATTGATATTATTTATAATAATATTATAAATAATAACTATTAATATATATTATTATATATACTATGATTGCTAATCCATCAGTTAATGAATCAGATGACAATAAAAAAGCTAAATTAAGCAACCAATTTATTAGCTATATTGATACTTATTTATCAACATTTTCAAAACTAAGTGAAAAAAACGTTCCAGAATTTGAAATCCGTTTTGGAACGAAAAAAATTAAAAATATTAACAAAGTAGATTTTTACAATATTATAAAAAGTTTGCTAAATTATAATTTTAAATTAAATAATGAAAACTATTTTTTGAAAATTATAAATAACACATCAATTAGAACTCAAATAACTGGACTACCAAATATTCAAAGTTATTGCAAACTAGATAATTTGTCTGGAATCGTAGATGAGCATAATCTTAGTTTTATTGAAAAAGAGTATTTTAAAAATGGCGAAACTCAGTTAATGCCATTAGATTTTGATGATTATAATTTTCGTGTAAGCTATCAAGTAGAAAAAGGCTATTCAAGAAACAATCCATTAATTGAAGAAATGTATAGTCAATGGAATTCTACAAAAAAAATTTTTAGATATATTAAACGTTATGAATATACTCATCCAACATATCCATTTTTAATTCATTGTTCTATTGTTAAAACATCTAAAACAAATAATGGACGATTTATAGAACAATTTAATATTAAAGACGCAGAAGTTTTTAGTTCGTTGGAAAACTTTGAAGTAGAAATTGAACTTAATAATACTATTATTAACGTTAATAAAAGTATGTATAACAAAGAATATTTGCACACTAATTTACGAAACGTTATTAAATATATATTGATTGGTCTTCAAGAAACAAATTATCCTATTGGTTTAAGTGAGAAAAACAGTGTATATACTGAATATTTAATGTTAATTAAAGGAGCCGAATTCAAACAATATGCTACACACAATCCAAACATGAAAGTTAATATTAAAGATTTTATTGGACCTTCATCAAGTACTTTGCAAATGATAAATATTTTACCCGAATCAGAAATAAATGAGACAAATAACTCAATACCAAATATTAGACAAAATTATACTGTTACAGATAAAGCGGACGGTACTAGAAAATTGTTATATATTTCATCAAATGGTAAACTATATTTTATTGCTACAACTATGAGTTTACAATTTACTGGTTGTATTAGTACAAAAAAGGAATTATATAATTCAATTATTGATGGAGAACACATTTTACATGATAAAAAAGGCACCTATGTAAATACTTTTGCGTGTTTTGATGTATACTATTTTGGAGGAAAAGATGTAACTGGCTTAGCATTTATTAATTTAGACCAAAAAGAACAACCAGAACAAAAAGAACAAAAAGACGATGAAGAAGATACACCAAAACGCGAAAAAGAAACTATTAAAAAAGATTATCGTCTAGTATTATTAAAAAGTATAATAGCATCATTAGAGTTAAAAACATTTAGTGGTTCTAAAACACTACCACTTAAAATAACTGTAAAAAAATTTTATGGACCGCATATATTTAATGGTTGTGCTACAATTTTAAATAATATTAACTCTGGTCTTTATGAATATAATACAGATGGTTTAATTTTTACACCAGCAAATACAGGTGTAAACTCTAAAACTACTAATGTTAAAGCACCGAATTATAAAACCACTTGGAATGAGTCATTTAAATGGAAACCATCACGCTATAATAGTATTGACTTCCTTGTTAGGTTTAAGAAAAACGAATTTGGCGAAAAGTATATTGGTTCGTTAAATAATGAAGGTATAAATTTAGAGGATTATAACCAAGTAAATAATTATTACACTCTAATTTTAAACGTTGGGTTTGATGAAAAGAAACATGGCTACATTAATCCATATAATAATATTTTAAATAATGAAATTAAAAGGGATTTAAAAGAAAGTTATGCTAATAGTTATAAACCGTGTCGATTTTACCCAACAAGTCCAAGCGACATTAATGCCGGACTATGTAATATATTAGGAAAATACGACCATTCAAACAATTTTAAAATTTATACTTTAGAAGGTGAAGAAATAGAAGATGATACTATTGTAGAATTTGCTTATAATATTGATAAACCAGAATTGTGGAGATGGGAACCGCTACGTGTTCGTTTTGATAAAACATCTGAATTACGCTCAGGAGTTAAAAATTTCGGCAATGCTTATCATACAGCAAACGCAAATTGGCAATCAATTCATAATCCAATAAGCGAAGAAATTTTAACATCAGGAAACGGAGTGTCAATAAATAATGATGATGATGTTTATTATAATAAAATTTCTAAAACATCTGAAACCCAAGCACTTCGCGATTTTCATAATTTATATGTAAAAAATATGTTAATTACTAATGTTTCTAAATCGGGATACACACTAATAGATTATGCTGTGGGTAAAGGTGGTGATTTACCAAAATGGATTGGTGCAAACTTAAATTTTGTACTGGGCTTGGATATAAGTAAAGACAACATTGAAAATAGATTAGATGGAGTATGCGCGCGTTATTTAAATTATGCACAACGGTTTAACGTAATACCAAAAGCGTTATTTTTACATGCAAATAGTGCAAAAAATATTAAAAGTGGTTCTGCTTTTTATGATGATAAAACAAAACAAATAATGAAAGCACTTTATGGTGAAGGAACAAAGAATGAAATTTTGCTAGGAAAAGGTGTATATAACAATTATGGAATAGCAAAAAATGGTTTTAACATTAGTTCTATACAATTTGCAGTTCATTATATGTTTGAAAGCGAATCAATATTACATGAATTTATTAACAATTTAAAACATTCAACTCTGTTGGAAGGTTATTTCATTGGAACTTGTTATGATGGACAAAAAATATTTAACATGCTAAACTCAACCACCCCTGATGACTCGCTAAGTATATTTAAAAATAATAAAAAAATTTGGCAAATTACTAAAAAATATGATTTGCAAGAGTTTAAAGACGATGAATCTAGTTTAGGCTATGCTATTGACATTTATCAAGAAACAATTAATAAAACATTTAGAGAATATTTGGTAAATTTCAAGTACTTTATATATATTATGGAAAAAAACGGGTTTGTGCTATTAACAGAAACAGAATACAAACAATTAAATATGCCGAATAGTTATGGTTCATTTGAACAATTATATAATTTTATGACAACAGAATTGAAAAAAAATAATCAATTATTGAAAAAAATAGGAACGGCAAATGCGTTAAGCGACGAAGAAAAACAGATTTCATTTTTAAATAATTATTTTATATTTAAAAAAATTCGCAATGTAAGTGATGCGCAAGAAAACATTGAATTAGAAGAACAAGAAATTGCAGAAAATACAATTGATGAGTTTCAAGAACTGGATAAAGAATTGGAAACTAAACAAGCAATAAAACTAAGTGAAAAGTCTAAAAAACTGGCCGAAAAATATTTGCTTGAAAATCAAGACTTAGAAAATAAAATGGAAAAGTCCTTACCAGACATTCCAAATAGTAGTAAATCTATAAACCAAATAAAATTAGCAGTTGATGAAAAAATTAGAATAGCAGAAGAAAAGAAAAAATTAAAACTTGAAGAAAAATTACAGTCTCAACAAGAAAAGAAAGCATTAAAAGAAGCAGAAAAAACTAAGAAGTTAGAAGCAAAAAGCAAAAAATTATAAGAGTATTACAATAAGAGTATTACAATAAGAGTAATACAATAAGAGTAATACAATAAGAGTATTACAATAAGAGTAATACAATAAGAGTATTACAATAAGAGTAATACAATAAGAGTAATACAATAAGAGTATTATTTCAATTAATAATTAATACTTTTATTATAAACATTTAAACCTATAAAGCTATAAATTAATAGTAGCAAAAACAAGTAAATGACTTATTTAAATTTACCGAATCTAAATAATAGTAATTTAGATTTTAATATATTATATAAGCATCAACTCACAAATAGTGAAAACAATCATTGCAATTTTACTATTATATGTCCTTCATTATATAATTATTTAACAACATTAAAACAAGTAATTAATAGTTACTCTGAATATTGGGATATTGTTAAAAAATTAACAAATCCATATGAATATATACATACTTGTGTTCCTAATTACAAATTTTCTTTATGTAAATACAAACCGCTATCTCGCGCTTTTTTCAAAATGATAGAAATAGTAGACACATTTAGTTTTTTAACGGAAAAAACAAAAATAAAATCATTTCATTTGGCGGAAGGACCCGGTGGATTTATTGAAGCGTTTAACTATATAAGACATAACAAAGAAGACTTATATTATGGTATGACATTATTGAGTGATGACTTAAATATTCCATCTTGGAAAAGAGCATCACAATTGCTTAATAATAACCCAAATATTATTATTGAATATGGTGCTTCTAAAACGGGCGATTTGTTTTTGAAAGAAAATTTAATTTATTGTTACAAAAAATATTATAATTCAATGGATTACATTACTGGAGATGGGGGATTTGATTTTTCAATTGATTTTAATAATCAAGAAGACATATCTTTTAAGTTAATAGTGTCGCAAGTGTTTTTTGCTCTAATAATGCAAAAAACAGGAGGTAATTTTATATTAAAAATGTTTGATATTTTTAAATATAAAACATTAGAAATTATATATTTGTTATGTAATGTATATGAAAACGTGTATATATATAAACCAAATACTAGTAGAGTAGCTAATTCTGAAAAATACATAATTTGCATAAATTATAAAAATAATAACAAAAAAATTATAACAAATATTATAGAAAACTTCGATTTGATTATAAATAATATTGATTCTATTTCAAGTTTATTTAATCTACAGTTAAATAAGCATTTTCTTACGAAAATTCAAGAAATAAATGCAATTTATGGAGAACAACAATTGGAAAATATAAGTGCTACATTAAACTTAATAAAAGAATTAAAAGTATTAAATATAAAATATAACTTAATAAACAATGAATATTCTTCATTATTTAAATATTTACATATACACACTAAATATATAAATGCTAACTGTTTATTGAATGAAATAGATGATGCCTATATTGGACTTGATATATCAAGTGCTATTATATCAAAAAATAGTACAATTAAAAAGAGCATAATAGATAATACTTATTATGCAAATACAAACGCAAACGCAAACGCAAACGCAAATACAAATACAAATACAAATACAAATGCAAACGCAAACGCAAACGATTATGCTAATGCTAATGATTACACAAATGAGTATTTTACTAAATTAAATAATATTGTTATTGCTAATATTCATAAATCTATAAATTGGTGTAAAAAACATCAATTTGCAATAAATAAAGAGTTTTCTTGTTATTAATTTATTTTAATATAGTAATGCGTTTTCTACGTATTGTAGTAGGGTCATTTATGCAACCTACACATATTGCTGATGGATTGTTTAATAATTTTTTCATAGTAGCACATTCTTGGAGAGACATTGTAGGTGGACAATTATTAATTGACACTTTTTTGTTACAAGAAGCACCATCAATGCAACCATATTTTAAACTATATGTTCTTGCACTTGAACTAACAGGACCTTGTGTTTGAAATTTTTTGTTTGATGGATTAAAAGTAACACAATTTGCATTTGAAGCATCAAGACAATAAAATGTTCGCGTTCCATCTTTATGTTGTGATGGCAAATTTTGACTAAAAGTTTTACATTTGTTGTATAAATATTCTCTAGAAGATGAACTATAGTTATTTGATAAAACGGTTGTTGCTCTTTTAATTACTAATGCTGCTGGACACAAATCACTAGTACAATCTGTTAAAGTATTGAAATAAGTTAATATATTTAAATTTGAATTGTTTGCAAGGCTTGTGCAATCGTTTTCATTAATGTGTGAATTAATAGTTCCGCCCGGTTTGTCCATTAAGCCTATTAGCGATAATTTGCTAAAAGACGAAGGCGCATTATTAATATTAGTATATTGCTTTCTATAGTGTTTGATTGGGTTGGCATTAAATTTATATTTTTTTGTAGCACAATCAGCATTCCAAGGTGTATAATTAACACTATTGTTTGGAATGTCATTTTTAATAGTTTTAGCAATAATAGTTACTTTATTGTTTGTTGTATCTTTCCAAGATTGGTAATACTTAGAAACTAGCAGTCTCATAATATAATATAATTTAATATATAAAAATATTAAATTTTATTACTTTTTCATTTTAACATTATAAAATGAAAAATACTTATAAAATTTATAATACTTATAATATTATTGTGTTATTTATATAATAGAAAGTATGTTAAAGAATGCAAATTTAAATTTACATTCTCATAATAAATTACTACATTGTTTCTTAATTATTTTTAAAAATATAGTCATACTATTATTTGTAGGATTACTTTTTTTTTTTACTATTTCCCAATTTTCTAAAACAAATAACAAAATTATTGAAGGCAATTGCTGTGGAGAAGGGAGTTGGTTTGAAAGTGCTGCTTCTCGTAGGCGTAGACGTGAGGCAGAAGAAGCACGCAGACAAGCGTACATTAATAAATATTATAGTTGTTTAAATACAACATCAGAAAATTGGTACTCATGTCAAGACCGATATTTTTTTCCAGAGAAACATTTAGAAGCAGCCGCACAAGAAACGACAAAATCTTTTGAGAGAAAACAAGATTCTAGCAAAAAACCAGATAAAGGAATGACAACAAGTCTTAATAATACTTTAAAACAATACTAAACAAATAGTAAACAAAGTAAACAAAGTAAACAAAGTAAACAAAGTAAACAAAGTAAACAATCGTTTTTAGCAAAGTATTTGTTAAAATATATAATATATTATAGCAATATATTATATATTAACAATATATAATATGCCACCACCACAATCGACGCTAAAAGGATTGGCAACAACAGATAAACGAAGATGTGTCATAGATGCCATGGGTGGTACTACACATAATTATAGGTATTGTATTAGACCTCCACCAACAGATTATATGACTCCTGGAGGAGCATTAACTATGACAAATGTTGGAAGAGTATTTAATGAGTTAGGAAAGTATGTTGATTATTTATTAATAAGACCAGATAGTGCTACTTTTGAAGAATGTCTTGAACATACTTCAGATAAACCATTGCTTGGAAATAAATATGTTTTAAAAACAGCATTAAAATGTATTCCTGTAAATCCGTCTAATAATAAAACAATATGCAACGCATCCGATAATACTCCTATGGAAAAAACGTTGCATAAATATATAAATAATGTAAGTGATGGAAGTAATTTTTTAACAGGTGGTGGAGAAAATAAAGGCGGTAACGGGCTTATTCAATCTGTTGCTGGAAATATAGGAACATTAGGAACAAATATAGTTGATGTTGCTACATCATTTGCACAGGAAAGTAAACCATATTGTATGGAAGCACAAGTAAGTTGTCATATTATTTCAGGCCCCGATTCTGAAGATAATTACAGTGGTCCCAGCAATGCTACTGGTTTATTTTTTTCACTAGATGATTTAAGAAAAATGAAAGCTGACAATTTTGCAAATGGCAATAAACCATATATTCCAAGACAAATTGATATTGTAAAAAGTTGTATTAGTGGTTCAACTTTTAGAAATATAAATGATAATAACAATAATGAAAATAATGAAGATATTATAAATATATTAAATCAAAATATAATAAATCAAAATAGCGATAAATTTATATATCCTTCAAATATTGATGATTTTATTGATACTATTAATTTTAACGATAGCGCACTAGTTAAAACATATTATTTGGGATTATCATTACTAATGTTATTAATAATGTTCAAAATGTTATATGGAAAACAAAAATTGTAGCCTATTGTTAAGTATTTAAATAATTAAATACTAAATTATCGCTATTATTATTATTAAGTTCACCAGACAATATACTATCTTCATACATTTTGCGCAATATGGTAGTTGGAGCTTGTGAACCAAGCTTTATTAACCCTTTTTCGCGTAAATGGTTTTTAACAGTTTGAATATCTTCTTGCTTCAATCTCTCAATTTCCTTTTTAATTCTTTTTTGTGTATCTCTATTTTTAATCAATACTCCTATTTGTCTTTTGTCTTTATTTTTTCCTAATTTATATTTATATGTTTTAGTTGTAATACATAGCTTAGGAATTGCTGCAGTTTCATTATATTTAAATTCTGATGAAAGGTCTGGTGCATTATTTACAGGTTGGTCTTTTGGAGTTGTAAGATTATCAATCTCATAAGTAACTGCTTTTTTAGTAGAACTAGCCTGTTTTTCTTCTAGCTCTCCTTTTTCTCCTTTTGCGTTATTTAATACAAAATTGCCGCTATTCAACGCAGTTACTTTATTATTAAAATTATTGGTTTCATTGTTTGAGAGAATTATACATGGAACAGTAGCATTTTTTTCATTATTTTTGGTATTTTCAGGATTATGTCCTAATTCTTCTATTTCTAATTTTATAGGTTCGTCTACATTAGAAGTCGCTGTATTTGCTGTATTTTCACAATTATTATATTTACCATGAAAAGCAGCATAATCATAATACTGATTATTTTCAAGAACAATACGTAACCTGTCTTTGTCTTGTTGATTACAATTTTTCTTAGTTTTAACTAAATTTCTAAATGTTGGCTTAGAACCATTTTTCAAGCATCCGTAATTTGGTTCTTTATCTTTATTAGATACATATACTAGATTATTTGTTGGTATATCAATATGAACATCTAGGTTTGAAACTTTAAGTGTTTTCTTTTTCTTCTTTTCTTTATTTTTTTTAGATAAATCATGTAAGAATGTGAGAGATTTGTTAAATTCTCTCTCAAAATCACCACTTTCTAAAGTATTTGCGTCAAATAAATTGGGGGCTTGTGCTTCTAATACTTTTGCTTCGTTTATTTTTTCAACTTCTTTGTTTTTTTGATAATCTTTCACCTTTTTTAATAACTCCTTTTTTAATTTATTAGTGTTGGCTGCATTATTTGCATCTAACACTGGTTTTGTTTTTCTCTCTTTTAATGTTTTTTTTTTCCCAGGAAATTTAAAAGCATCTGGGTTGATTGTTATTATTTTTTGAGTAGACATAATAATAATAAACTAATATTTAAAAAATAGTATATAAACATATTTAAACAACAATTTGTTTATTTTTATTGTTTTTGTTTTTGTTTGTTTATTAATTTAAAAAATTGATTATTAATTTAAATTAATAAACAAATAATAAAGACAAGTTAATTAATAATAGTATGACTTCTAATTGCCACAATAATGATGAGCATGAAATTAATGATTCGGAAACACCATGGATTTTCATTGAATCATATTTCAAACAAAAACATTTAAAGCAATTAGTTAAACATCAATTAGAATCTTATAATTATTTTGTAAATAATCAAATACAAAATACTATTGAAATGTTTAATCCTTTATTAATTAGTTCCGACCATGATTATATTAAAGAGTTGAATATGCATAGGCTCGAAATTGAAATTAATTTTGAGAAGCTTGCTATGTATCGTCCTCAAATTTATGAAAACAATGGTTCAACCAAAATTATGTTTCCACAAGAAGCTCGGTTGCGTAATTTCTCATACTCATCGGCCATGACAATTGATTTAGATATTAAATATACCTTACGCAATGGTGAAAATTATAAAAATGTTGTTAATTTTCAAAAAAAAATTAAAAACATACATATTGGAAAAATACCAATTATGCTGAAGTCAGATTTATGTGTACTAAATCAATATAAGCATTTAGATCATAATGAAACGGGTGAATGTTATATGGATCCTGGTGGGTACTTTATTATTAATGGTTCTGAAAAAACATGCATTGGTCAAGAACGTGCGGCTGAAAATCAAATTTATTGTCATAATATTGAAAAAAATAACAATAAATGGTCATGGATGGCTGAAATGAAATGTATTCCGGATTGGAAATGTATATCTCCTAAACAAATAACAATTTATATGGCATCTAAAAGTAACGGATTTGGTTTTCCACTGTATTTACAAATTCCACGTATTAAAGTCCCAATTCCACTGTTCGTAATTTTTAGAGCTTTTAATATTATTAGCGATAAAGAAATTTGCGAACTAGTGGTTTTAAATATTGAAAATGTCAATATGAAGAAAATGTTAGAAGCATTAAGAGCATCTATTATTGATTCAAATAAGTATATGACGCAAGAATGTGCTATGAAACATATTGTAAATAATGTGATTTATACTCCAATGAATATGGATAAAGAAACAGGTTCAAAGAAGAAACACAATTTTGCTATTGAAGTATTAAATAATGACATCTTTCCCCATTGTAAAACTGAAAAACAGAAAATTTACATGCTTGGTTATATGACAAATATTTTACTGCAAACTTCATTTGGTTGGTTGGAAGAAGACGACCGTGATTCGTATGTTAATAAACGTATTGATTTAACAGGGTCGTTATTAAACAATTTGCTGCGAAATTATTTTAATAAACTTGTGAAAGATATGAAAAAACAAATTATTCGTGAAATTAATAATGGTTCGTGGAAATCAACCGATGATTATGAAAATATTATTACAAAAACCAATATATACAAAATCATTAAGTCAACCACAATTGAAAATGGAATTAAACGAGCATTAGCTACGGGTGATTTTGGTATTAAACAAGTTAATAGTAACAAAGTAGGTGTAGCACAAGTGTTAAATCGTCTTACTTACATTTCTAGTTTAAGCCATTTGCGACGTATTAATACTCCTATTGATAAAAGCGGAAAATTAGTTCCACCTCGGCGTCTTCATAATTCAACGTGGGGATTTTTGTGTCCAGCTGAAACACCAGAAGGACAATCTATTGGCATTGTAAAGAACTTAGCATATTTAGCACACATTACAATTACTTCAAATAGCTCTGGGTTATATGAATACATTTTGCCTATTATTGAACCTATTGATAATTATAATGGAACCTATAAAGAATTATATGATTATGTTAAAGTATTTATTAATGGAACATGGGTTGGAATAACAAAAGAACCTGCACAAGTATATACTAACTTAAAAGAGAAAAAATATAAGGGCATTATTAACATTTACATTTCTATTATCTTTAATAGTAAATTAAAGGAACTTCGGATTTGCAATGATGCTGGGCGCATTTGCAGACCACTTTTAAAAATTAAAAATAATAAACCAATTTATAATTCTGCTATTGTTAAGCAAGTTCAAAGTGGAGAGCTAAGTTGGGATGATTTATTAATTAGCATTAAACTAGATGATTCAATTATTGAATATGTTGACTCTTATGAGCAAAATAATGCTTTAATAGCAATGAAAATCAGCGATTTAAATGATGATTTAAATAATGATACAAGTGCTATTCATCATTATAGTCATTGCGAAATTCATCCAAGCACAATATTTGGTATTTTGGCCTCATGTATTCCATTTCCTGATTCTAATCAATCTCCAAGAAATACATATCAATGTTTAGATGTTAATACACCAGTTTTAATGAAAGATAACACTTATAAGTTAATTAAGGACATTAATGTGTATGATTGCGTTCAAACATTTGATCCAATAACTATGAAAACAAGTTATACCAAAATTGTGAATCAATATGTTAGACTAACCGAAAAACAAATGTATAATGTTACAACCTATTCGGGTAAATCATTTAATGCTACATTTGACCATAAATTTATGACGTACAATGGATGGAAAGAAGTGAGTGCTATGGTTGTTGGGGTTGATACTATTGGTATTAAACCTGATGTTAGTGAATTATCAAATATTCATGCTAGCAAAGAGCTATTATTTGATAGCAAAAATTTTAAATTAACCTTAACAAATTTAAGGGTTAATGAAAGTCTTTGCACCAAATATGTTAACATCTTAACTAAACTAGGTTTAATGCCATTGTATAATAACAATATTAAACTGCCTATTTTAGCACGCATTTTTGGATATGCATTAACAAACAGTAATTTGTCATATGATGACTATAACAACACATTTACTATTTCACTAAGCTTTAAAAGTATTTGCGATTTGGATCTGTTCGAGTTAGATGTTGAAGAATTAGGATTTGCTAAAACAAAAAGCAAAACAACTAATTTAGAACAAAACAATGATGCTAGTGCAGGAAATTTTGCAAAACCTATTACTGTATATTACAAAGGGGCATTTGCTTGTATGTTACTAGTTTTAGGATTAAATAACACAGCACATTATTATGATACTATTCCTGAATGGATTACATATGGTTCTGATTTAGTAAAGCGCGAATTTCTTGCAGGAATTCAAGGTGGGTGTGGTAGTTCAATATTATATAACAATACTAATGTTTGTTATTGTGAACCGTTAGTATTTTATAAAAATAATATTAAACAAGATTTAGTAAAAATTATTAATTCTATTTCGCAATTGCTTAGTTATTTTGGAATTGCAAATAGTACATTTTATAAAAATCAAAATCAGAAAAGCGTTAAAGAATTGACCACTTCCATTTATTTATCCGACTATGATAAAATTGGATTACAAATAGATAATGAAGAAACAAACTTAATTAAAAATAATAGTATTATTGGTTACAAATATGCAAATTATAAAAATACTAGAAGCGCGTTAATAGTTGAATATTTGAAATATAAACAAACAGCATATTATGACTCTAATACCAGTCTAGACCTAAACAACTTTGTTTCTAAGTGTAAAATTATTAATGATGCATTATTTATTCCATTATTGACTAAGACAAAAATAGACACTGTTCTTATTTCAGATATTACAACACAATCTGAAAATCATAGCTTCTTTATTAAGGGTGGATTTATGACGCATAATAGTGCTATGGGAAAACAAGCAATTGGAGTGTATGTAACTAATTACGATAATAGAATGGATAAAACAGCATATGTGCTAACGTATCCAATGCGACCATTAGTAGAAACACGTGTAATGAATATTATTAAATTAAACAATATTCCATCTGGACAGCAAGTGATTGTAGCTATTGCTAGTCATAGTGGGTACAATCAGGAAGATTCGCTGCTCTTTAATAAGGGCGCAATTGACAGGGGACTATTTTTGGCAACTATTTACCATACAGAAAAAGATGAAGATAAAAAATTGTTTGGAAATGAAGAAATTAGGTGTAAGCCTGATAAAAATAATACAAAAAATATGAAATTTGCTAATTATGATAAGCTAGATGCAAATGGGATTATTAAAGAAAATACATTAATTGAAGACAGAGATATTATTATTGGAAAAGTGTTACCAATTAAGGAAAATAAAAATGATTTTACAAAAACTATGAAACATAGTGATGAGAGTATTTCATATAGAACACACGAAGAAAGCTATGTTGATAAAAATTATATTGAAACAAACGGAGATGGATACAATTTTTGCAAAGTTCGTATTCGTAATTATCGTAAGCCAGTAATTGGTGACAAGTTTTCAAGCCGTCATGGGCAAAAAGGCACAATTGGTAATATTATTCCAGAAGAAGATATGCCATTTACAGCAAACGGATTAAAACCCGATATTATTATTAATCCACATGCTATTCCAAGTCGCATGACCATTGCGCAATTAAAAGAAACACTATTAGGTAAAGTACTATTGCAATTAGGATTGTTTGGTGATGGAACTAGTTTTGGGGAATTTGAAATTTCAAGCATTATTGATAAATTGAATGATTTAGGATATGAATCAAAAGGAAATGAATTAATGTATAATGCATTAACCGGAGAACAACTAACAATGAATATATTTATTGGACCCGCGTTTTATCAACGTCTTAAACATATGGTCAATGATAAGCAACATAGTCGCTCTATTGGACCCATGGTGAATTTAACGCGGCAACCAGCCGAAGGTCGTGCACGTGATGGTGGACTCCGGTTTGGAGAAATGGAGCGCGATTGTATGATTTCACATGGTGCATCGCGCTTTACAAAAGGCAGAATATTTGATGCATCAGACGCATATAGCACATTTGTATGCTCAAAATGTGGTTCTATTGCTGCTTTTAATAACAAGGAACATATTCACTATTGTAATATGTGCTCTAATAGGAGCGATTTTAAATATGTTGAAATTCCTTATGCATGTAAGCTAATGTTTCAAGAGTTAATTACTATGAACATTGCACCTCGCATTTTATGCGAATAATATTAAGACTTTAATAGTTAGCAATTATTTAGCAATTATTTAGCAATTATTTAGCAATTATTTAACAATTATTTAGCAATTATTTAGCAATTATTTAGCAATTATTTAACAATTATTTAACAATTATTTAACAATTTTATTTATATTTTTTTATATATATTTTTTATAACATTATATTAATTATGAGCAACGCGCCTTTAATGTTTGGTTCAATGGATGGAGGCAATGAGCGTTCATTAGCACGAAAATATTTAACAAGAGCATTTGGTAATATGAAGAATAGTGGTTTAGGAGAATCCCCATTAAAATATAACAAAAATATACTAGGACCATTTAGAACAGCTTTTAATGCTGGCGATGTTATAACAAATAATATTGAAGATACAAATAGCAAATATGGAACAATACCAAATCAAGTAGGAGGAAATAATTTATCAAGACTACAAAGAAAAGGGGATGGAAAATCGGGTCAAGCAGGAAATGCTATGTATTCAGGAAATACCAAATTTGTACATGCTGGTTCGGATTATATTAGATTTAAAAAATTGCAAGCTCTTAATCAAACATATAATGATAAAAAGTTTGGTGGAGCAGAAAATAATCAAGCAACATCAGCTTTATATAGAGTTCGTAAATAATTTAAATTTTTATTTTTTATTTTTTAATTTTTCTTTTTTAATGGTTTAATTAATCTATTATTTTAAGTATTATTTAAATAAAACTTAAAATAATTATTTATAATATAAATATGAGCGAGCCAACAGTTTTAGAAAGCGACACTATGATTGA